>OGGG01000676.1_pt1 | contig 35900 bp, 30 predicted proteins | sample 1571201 | NCBI WGS metagenome assembly OGGG01 (sample SAMEA2581946, study PRJEB24529) | metagenome | biome: Human gut stool | place: China | collected 2011 | reverse complement strand
AGCCTTTCCAGTTTGCCGGATATTTTCCGTGGATGTTACCGATACCTGCTGCCAGGAAGTCGATACCCAGATCTGCAATTCTCTTGCATTCCTGAGGGTCTGCACATTCACCCGCACCTACAACGCCGTCTTCTTCACCACCGATAGAACCAACTTCTGCTTCCAGAGACATACCATGCTCTTTGCAGATCTCTACCAGTTTCTTTGTGTTTGCAACGTTTTCATCGATCGGGCTGTGAGAACCGTCATACATGATAGATGAAAATCCTGCTTCTACACATTTCAGACATCCTTCGTAGCTGCCGTGATCCAGATGCAGGGCAACCGGAACTGTGATGTTCAGCTCTTCCATCATACCATTTACCATACCTACAACAGTCTTATATCCTGTCATGTATTTGCCAGCACCTTCGGATACACCGAGGATAACCGGTGAGTTGTTCTCCTGTGCTGTCAGCAGGATTGCTTTTGTCCACTCCAGGTTGTTGATGTTGAACTGTCCTACTGCATAATGACCTGCTTTTGCTTTCTGTAACATTTCTTTTGCTGAAACTAACATATTTTTTACCTCCACACTTTGTGATTTTTGGTGTTGCCCTTATTATAACCTACTTATGCAAAAAAGAAAATACTTTTTTAGTCAAATTTCTCAAACACATTAAAGTTCACTCTCTCCGGGAAGATGGTTGACCAGGATCGAGACTGCTTTCTGATGACAGAAAATCTCTACTTCCTTATGATCTCCGCCGTATTCTCCGTCCAGTGTCCATGGGATCTTTTCCTCTGCACGCAGGATGACATGATCCGCCTTGTAGCTGAAAATATATTTACTGTCCATCTCTCCGCGCAGCAGACTTGAAATAATCTCCTGAAGCTCTATGGCATTGTGCGGTGTACGGATCATCGTCACTTCGAACAATCCGTCATCGAGCTGTATGTTCTTTCCCGTGATGCTGTGAAAACCGCCGACGGATTCTGAATTTGTCACCATACCGTAAATAAATTCATCTTTTATGTGTTCGCCCTGCACTTCGAGCTCCACTTCATAGGATTTGACATTAAAAATGCGCTTTGCGCCTTCTAAAACATAAGCCAGATGTCCGAGAATATTTTTCATGTCCTGATTGGTCTGATAAGATACATCGGTGAAGATTCCAAATGCTGCAATATATACAAAATAATCTCCGTTAAATGATCCCACATCACAAAGATATGCACAGTTCTCCACAATGCATTTTGCTGCTTCTGTCATACGTTTCGGAATCTGAAGACTGTTGGCAAAATCATTGGTACTGCCTGCCGGAATATAACCGATCGGCCGCTTCTCTTCACATTTCATCATGCCGGTCACAACTTCATCCAATGTACCATCTCCGCCGCTGCAGGCGATCAGATCAAACTCTGCAGCCCTCTTCTTTACTACTTTTGAAGCATCCTGCGGTTTCTGTGTGATATAAAGCGTAACATCCATGCCGCCTTTTATAAAAATATCTGCAATATCAAGCAGTGCATTCTTAATCTGTCCTTTTCCGGATCTTGGATTTACAATCAATAAAACTTTTTTTCGCTTCATTCTTTCGTTCCTTCCACTTTCCCCGTATATCTCGACCTATTGTACTCTTTTTTCCGTCCTCAGACAAGTATTGTGTTTGATTTTAAGCTTAAATTTTTATAAAAATTTTGCTGGAAATTTTATCAAAATTTTCGGATTTCATCCCCTCCGTCATCCGTATTATCAATCTTTTTGATCACCGCATAATAGCCAAAATTATCATTGACTCTGATATAAATCCGTTCTCCGGCTTTATGTCCCAGAAGTGCTTTTCCCATCGGTGACTCTGTACTGATATGCCCTTTCATGGAATTGCCGCGGATGGATGTGACAATTTTATAAGTTTCTTCCTCGTCATCGTCTTCGATATATAATGTTACGGTATTGTTGATCCCAACCTCATCTGCTTTGGACTGATCTGATACAATCTGTGCATTTTTCAAAAGTCTTTCCAGATAACGGATGCGGCTCTCATTTATGTTTTTGTCTTTTTTGGCTGCATGATACTCAAAATTTTCGCTTAAGTCTCCATGTGCTCTCGCTTCTTTTACGGCCTCAATTGCCTGCTTACGCACCGTCAGTTTCCGGTATTCGATTTCCTCTTTGATTTTCTTTACATCATTCTCTGTCAACTGTTCATGTAACATGATCTTATCCCTGCACTCTCACAATATAATCTTCTTTTCTTAGTTTTGCAGGTGCTTCTCCTCCTTCTGCCGCATATCCTAAAATGCAGTGACCAATTCCTGCATAATCGCCTTCGATCCCCCATTTTTTCAGCAATGCTTTTCCTTCTTCGCTCTCAAATTCTTCCTTTGCACGATGGATCCAGCAGGAGGCAACTCCAACTGCATGTGCCGCATTCATCAGATTCCCCATAACAAGAGAACCATCTTCCAGATACGTTCTTCTGCTCTTATCTGCCAGTACGATCAGCACGGTCGGTGCTCCGTAAAACGGATCAGATGTCACTCCCATGATCTTCGCATTCATTTTGCCCAGCTTTTCAATCGTCTCTTTATCCTGGACAACCACAATCTTCGGTGACTGCATGCCCATACCGGTCGGTGCATAAGTGCCTGCCTCCAGAATCTGTTCCAGTTCACTTTCTTTTATCTGTTCCGGGCAATATTTCCGACAACTTCTTCTTGTCTTTAAATCCTGTAATGTCTGATTCATAATGAAGCCTCCTTGTCATATATTTTATTATTTTACTGTTTTATTATTTTACTATTTTGCCTATAGTCTCGTGATTTTTCCGCATTTCATGCTCTCAAAATCACGAAACATTCGAAATCCGCACATTTTTCTTTGAAAAATGGCTTCTTGCTATAGGTATTATACCACCTTTTCTATTTTTGTGTAGTCAAAGTATTTTTTTCGCGGTATAATGCTAAGGGTAGCTGTTACCCTACTATTTTTGAATTTACAGAGGAGGTTCACTATGAAAGACGTTGCTATATCAGATTCTATTATTTACACCGGCGTAGATGATAAAAATATTGATCTTTTCGAAAGTCAATACGTTGTTCCTAACGGCGTTTCCTACAATTCTTACGTGATCCTGGATGACAGAATCACTATCATGGATACGGTAGACCGACGCGGTACCGAAGGATGGCTTTCCAATTTAAAAGAAACGCTCGGCGACAAAAAACCTTATTATGTTGTAGTATCTCATCTGGAGCCTGATCATGCCGGAAACTTAAAAACTCTGCTGGATCTGTATCCGGACATCAAAGTGATCGGAAATCCGAAAACCTTCACAATGATCGCACAGTTCTTCGATGTGGATTTAAGCGATGACCGCAAAGTCGTTGTCGGCGAAGGCGATACCGTAAACCTTGGTGTCCATACCCTGCAGTTCTTTATGGCTCCGCTTGTTCACTGGCCGGAAGTTATGGTTACTTATGAGCAGTCCGAAAAAATTCTATTCTCTGCTGATGGCTTCGGCAAATTCGGCGCTCTTGACGCAGATGAACCATGGGAGGATGAGGCAAGGCGTTATTTCTTCAATATCGTGGGCAAATACGGTGTGCAGGTACAGAACCTTCTGAAAAAGGCTGCCACTTTGGATATCCGGATGATCTGCCCTCTGCATGGCCCGATCCTGAAGGAAAATCTTGGCTGCTACATAGACAAGTATCTGACCTGGAGCAGCTACGAGCCGGAAGAAAAAGGGGTTGTCATCACATGTGCTTCCATTCACGGAAATACCATGGTCGCTGCAAAAAAACTTGCTGAAATCCTCAAAGCAAAAGGTGAGAAAAACGTAGTACTCTACGACCTTGCCAGAGACGATATGCCGTCTGCGATTGCGGATGCCTATCGTTATGACCGCCTTGTTGTCGCTGCTGCTTCTTATGACGGCGGTATCTTTCCATGCATGGAAACGTTCCTCCGAAAACTGAAGGCAAAGAACTTCCAGAAACGTAAAGTTGCCTATATCCAGAACGGAACCTGGGCTCCGTGTACTGCAAAACAGATGCAGGCGATCACTGCGGAAATGAAAAATATTACCAATATCGAACCGGTTGTAACGATCAAATCTGCCGTAAAAACAGTTGATCTTGCCCAGTTAGAATCTCTTGCTGACGCTCTGATGGCATAACAGTTACAAAAACGCACTCAGCATCGTTTTCAAAATGATATCTGAGTGCGTTTTAGTTTACGATATTGAAAAGAAAAAACTTTTGACTTCCATCTCTTTTTAAAGATCGATCATTTCCACGTCTACTTTTTTCTTCTTTTTCTCTGGTGCCGGCTTCTGCGGTACGTTTTCTTTTGCTTTTGCATTCTGCTGTTCTGCAGATACTTCTGCCTGTTCCTTTTTCTGACGTTTTTTCTCACGGCGTGACAGACGTTCCTGCTGCTTTGGCTCCCGCTTTTTATTTTCACCAAATGTTTCTTCTACAGCCGGTGCCTCTTCCGGCGGCAGCACAGGCTGTGGAATCTCCTGCTGCATTCCGGTTGCTGCCTGCTGCTGAACTGGTGCGTAATAATTTTCGGTAGCAAGATAACGCTCTTTTCTTGCAAACTCATTTGTCTGCAGATCCAGCTTCTCTTCCGTATCACGAAGATCATCTTTCAAATCACGATTCTTCAGGAGCAGATTGATGACAAGAAAAAGCAGAAGTACCGATAATGCAATCAGTCCGTAGATTACTTTCATAGAAAAGTCTGCATCTGATTTCAGTTTATCCACCTGCTGCATAACCATGGAAGCCGCATCCGAAACTGCTTCTGTCTCAGTCTGCGCCTCTGTGGCTGCTTCCGTCTGTTCTTTCTTCTGTGCCTCGGTTTCCGGAGCCGCCGTCTCATTGGCTGCCGCGATCTGTTCTGCCGCATTCGGATGCTCCGCCTGCACATCCAGTGTATACACTGCCTGCACACCGCTTTCTGATGTCACCGTTATGTAAACCGTAGTCTTTCCATCTGCCAGAGTCTGACCGGAAATATCACAGGTGGCTGCACCATTTGACGGAACCGGATCCAACTGCAGTTCTTCTGTTCCTTCCGGCACTATTACTTCATATTCTGTTGTACTGTAATCAAAATCCGGCGATACACTGACTGCATTTTCTATTCCCAGATCAGAAAGTGAATTGTCATCTGATCCGCTGGCAAATACAGTCACACCGGAAATACAGAGCAGAAGCATCATGCATACCGCCCAGATTTTCCATGTCTTCTTCCACATCTTGTCTTCTCCCTTCAAAACCTTTTATGCTTCATCAATCGCTTTTCCAATATCGTGACGATAATATTTATTTGCGAAATCGATCCATTCTACCGCTGTATAAGCATTTGCACGTGCTTCTTTCAGGTCCTTTCCCTTTGCGGTCACACCAAGCACACGGCCGCCGTTTGTCACAATGCCTTCTTCTGTGCGTTTGCTGCCGGCATGGAATACATAGTAACCATCTTTGTCCCTGAACCTGTCAAGACCATGGATCACGAAACCTTTGTCGTATTTCACCGGATATCCGTCGGATGCCAGTACGACGCAGACTGCCGCATTGTCCTCAAACTGCAGATCGATCTGGTCAAGTGTTCCGTCAATGCACGCTTCAAACACATCAATGATGTCCGTTTTCATACGCGGCAGGACAACCTGTGCTTCCGGATCTCCAAATCTTGCATTGTACTCCAGGACACGAGGGCCTTTTTCGGTCAGCATCAGTCCGAAGAAGATAATGCCTTTGAACTCTCTTCCTTCTGCAGCCATCGCATCGACCGTTGCCTGATAGATATATTTTTTGCAGAATGCATCCACTTCTTCCGTATAGAACGGACTTGGTGAGAAAGTTCCCATACCTCCGGTGTTCAGTCCGGTATCTCCGTCTCCGGCACGTTTGTGATCCTGTGCGGAAGTCATCGTCTTGATGGTCTTGCCGTCCACATAAGAAAGCACAGACACTTCTCTTCCGGTCATGAATTCTTCTACCACCATTGTATTGCCGGCTGTACCGAATTTCTTGTCCTCCATGATGGTTTTTACGCCGTCTTTTGCTTCTTCCAGTGTATTGCAGATCAGCACACCTTTTCCGAGTGCCAGTCCGTCTGCTTTCAGAACGATCGGGAAATCTGCTTTTTCCAGATATGCAAGCGCTGCGGATGCATCGGTAAAGGTCTCGTAAGCAGCCGTCGGAATGTTATATTTTTTCATCAGGTCTTTGGAAAATGCCTTGGAGCCTTCCAGGATCGCTGCATTCTTTCTCGGTCCGAACACACGCAGTCCTTCTGCCTCAAATACATCTACGATACCGCCAACCAGCGGATCATCCATACCAACTACCGTCAGATCGATTGCCTGTTCCTTTGCAAATGCAGCCAGCTTATCAAACTCCATCGCCTGAATCGGCACACATTCGGCAAACTCTTCAATCCCGGCATTGCCCGGCGCACAGTAAATTTTATCTGCTTTTGGACTCTGTGCGACTTTCCATGCGATCGCATGCTCACGTCCTCCGCTTCCGACTATCAATACTTTCATCCTGCGTCCTTCTTTCTATTATAAAGTACTTGAATATAGGATGCCTCCGGATTGTTTCATATTTCTGCAATCCTGACATCTTTTTATTCTGTGATTATCGTTTTTCCATTTTCCACACGGACTTTCCCTTCTGCGATCAGGCGGATCGCCTGCGGCATGATCTTCCATTCTGCCTGCTCCATGACACGCTTCTGCAGAATTTCCGGGGTATCATCCTTTTGTACTTCCACTGCCTTCTGAATGATGATCGGACCGGTATCAGTTCCTTTGTCCACAAAATGTACCGTTGCACCTGTTATTTTTACACCGCGCGAGAGCACCCCTTCGTGCACTTTCAGTCCATAATATCCGGTTCCGCAAAACGCCGGGATCAGAGAAGGATGGATATTGATGATCTTGTTCGGATAAGCATCCACCATAATCTCCGGGATTACGACCAGACATCCGGCCAGAACAATGAGGTCCGGCTCATAAGACTGGATCTTTTCCAGAAGTCCCTGGTTAAAAGCTGCCCTGTTTTCAAAATCTTTCGGCGAAACACACACTGCTGCAATGTTATGCTCCTTTGCTCTTTGCAGAGCGTAAGCATTTTTATTGTTGCTGATCACCGCTTTGATCTCAGTATCTGGTATACTTCCGTCTGCAATGCCATCGATGATCGCCTGAAGATTGGTTCCGCCTCCGGATACCAGTACTACCAATTTTAGCATAAGGTCACACCCTTCTCACCATTCACAATCTCGCCGATCACGTAAGCGTTTTCTCCTGCTGCTTCGATCGCTTCCATAGTCTTGTCAACGTCTGCCGGATCAACTGCAACGACCATACCAATACCCATGTTATATGTATTGTACATCATCTGCTCTTCAATCTGTCCTTCTCTTGCCAGCATTTTGAAGATTGCCGGAACTTCGTAGCTGTCTTTGCGGATCTCGGCACGTACACCTTCCGGCAGCATACGCGGAACATTTTCATAGAATCCACCGCCTGTGATATGGCTGCAGCCTTTTACGCGAACACCTGCTTCTTTGACGCTGCGAAGTGCTTTCACATAGATCCTGGTCGGTGCGATCAGAGCTTCACCCAGAATCTTGCCAAGTTCTTCGTGATAAGTGTTCAGAGTCTTTTCATCCATACTGAATACTTTTCTTACCAGTGAAAATCCGTTGCTGTGTACACCGGAGGAAGCAATACCGATCAGAACGTCTTTTTCTTTTAAATCTTTTCCTGTGATCAGATCTTTTTCATCTACCACACCAACTGCAAAACCAGCCAGATCGTATTCATCTTCTGGATAGAATCCCGGCATCTCAGCGGTTTCCCCACCGATCAGTGCTGCATCAGACTGTACGCATCCTTCTGCTACACCGCTTACGATCTGTGCGATCTTTTCCGGATAGTTCTTGCCGCAGGCAATGTAATCCAGGAAAAACAGCGGTTCTCCGCCTGCACAGGCTATATCATTTACACACATGGCAACGCAGTCGATACCGACGGTATCATGTTTATCAAGAATAAATGCCAGTTTCAGCTTCGTACCTACGCCGTCCGTACCGGAGACCAGTGTCGGTTTTTCCATGTCTTTGAATTTCTCCATGGAAAATGCACCGGAAAATCCTCCGATGTTGGTCAGTACTTCACTTCTCATGGTCTTCCTGATGTGTTCTTTCATAAGTTCAACTGATTTGTATCCTGCCTCGATATCCACTCCGGCTTTCTTGTAATCCATGCTTTTGTCCTCCCTTGGGTTCTGCTTTTATTTTACGTAATTTTTGTAACCAACTTTCTGAAGCTTTGCGTCTTTTTCCACAACCTGTTCTTTCATTTCTTCTGAATACGCTTTCAGCCTGGAAAGCAGTTCTTCATCAGAAACAGCCAGGATCTTCGCAGCTAAAATGCCTGCGTTTGCCCCGCCGTTGATCGCTACGGTTGCTACCGGAATACCTGTCGGCATCTGTACAATGGAGTACAGGGAATCTCTGCCGCCAAGAGATGTTGTATGCATCGGAATGCCGATAACCGGCATTGGGAAGATTGCTGCACACATGCCTGGCAGATGAGCTGCCATACCTGCTCCTGCTATGATCACTTTAAAGCCTCTGCTCTCTGCTGTCTTCGCATATTCAAAGAAAACATCCGGTTCGCGATGTGCTGAGATGATCGTCATCTCATAATCAATGCCCAGTTTCTCTAAAACGTCTGCAGCTTTTGCCATAACCGGCATATCTGAGTCGCTTCCCATTACAATTCCAACCTTTGCCATGGTTCAATCTCCTTTTCGCATGATATGATGATGCCAGGGTCAAAAGACCAGAATGCCGTTCTTGCTTGCAGGATAAGACATTTGGACCTGGGACCCGCCAGACATGAGGAATCAGCCATTTACAGAGTAAATGTACGGATTCCGAATGTTGATGGAATTGCGGGAGTTACTTTGTAACGGAGCAATTCTGGCATCATAGTATAATTTAACATCTTTTTAATTTTACTAATACTTTCTTTCATTGTCAACTGAAAAACCTCAAAAACTCAGATAGCGGTTTAGTTCTTCCGTACCAGGAAGTACAAATTCTCCTTCTGCAAAAATCGGTATTTTTCTGCCGTCTCTGCACACTACCTCAATCCTTCCAAGCTCATCATACGGAATGGTAATATCAAGATGATGCCCAAAATACGCTTTTCCCGGATCTTCTTTTCTCAAAATGGAAATCTCATTATCCCTTGCAGCGATCTCTTTTTTATCCGGATTGTAAACCGGTGTATCTTCCGCCCAGCTATAGCAGGTATCTCCTACGGCAAAATGCGGACCCGTCTTTTCTGCGATCAGGATCGGCAGTTTTCCTTCGATATGATACGCTCTTGCCATCGCATAGGCTGCCGTGTTAGTTCCGATCGCAAATTCCCCGATTGGCAGTGTTTCATGGTTTGCCAGCACATTTTCACGGACGTAATTCTGATTTTCTTCTGGCTGTTCAAAATTCCCGCAGGTATATGCTTTTACCATACCATCTTGAAATTCCAGATGCAGTTTTTCGTATTTCAGGCCTTCCAGATAAACCGTGCATGCCTCAAGGACACCACATGTTCCCGTCAGCACCGGGGAGGTAAAAACTTCTCCGACCGGAATATTCACATCTGCCACACAGTTTTCAAAATTGGTCTGTCTCTTCGGATCATCCAGTTGATGCAGTGCAATGTGCATATCGGTATGATTCTCCCCTTTTCCCAGCACATGTACGCTCTCGCCCTGATCCAGGGCATCGATCATTTTTTGCTGGATATCCGCATAAAGCTGATAATCAAGCGTATTGATCCTTATCGTTTCCCTGAAAATTTCCTCGAACTGTGCTCCTATTTCCGGCACCGGAAAAGCAATGATCGTGAAGCTGCGTTCCTTTCCTATTATATAGCGGTTCGTGATCTGTACCGCTTCATTATCCATCTGTGTCTGGAGTTTTTTCTGTTTATCTGATAAATAATAGGCTTCTTTCTTTGCCTGTGGATAAAACTCTGTTTCACCAAACGTATCGATACATGCCGGACCTGCATGTCCTTTTGCCAGTGTTTTGTATGTCTCATAAGCAGAGCGCATCACACCAAGCCGGCGTTCCATAAACGCCTTATCCAGATACACAGCCTGGTCGGCCCGGTGATCGTAATCAAACTGACGGTTCGGAACTGCTCCGTAATAGCCGATCCGGTGTACTCCCTTCCTGTTGATCCGTTCGGCTGCCGCACGGTAGATGATCGGTTTTAATCCCATTTTTTTGAAATTGCAGACTGCCTTTCGTACCACACGCTCAAAACCGATCTGATAGCGGAGGTTGACCGTCTGTTTTTTTGAGAGATCTTTTCCGCCGATCAGAAATCCGATCCGGTATCCCTCCGTAAAGGTATCTGCTATCTTTTCTATCGTTTTTTCATCCAGATGGTTCATAAATTCTGCCATTTTCTGTTCATTTTCCGTGATGTATTCACCATACTGATAAAGATAGCGAAGATCCGTAAGATCCGATTCCATCACGATCTTTACTGCAAAATCCAGTGTTGGATCTACCGCCTCACGGATACGGTGTGCCACGGTAATCTCACTGTAATCACTTTCAAACCAGTAAAGAATCTGCTGGATCTGGCGATAACCCGGAAGTTTTTCTCCCTCAAAACAGTTGTACACTTCGATCAGCAGTTCCTGCAGGATCACTTTTTCTTCCAGCCGCTGTTCAAATGTATAAGGGATCAGTGCATACAGTTCTGTATACAGAAAGCTTAAGATCCGCCCGTGGATCTCTCCAAGCTCTGCTACTGCATACTGTGGATTTCCATAACTGTGATCATACTGCTTTGGAAGAATATCTTCATAAAGACTTTTGTTTTGAGTCTGCCACTGTTCCAGCGTGTAATGTTTCGTCTTTCCCTGTCGGATTTCTTTGTATAATGCATCCATTTTTATAACAAAAGAAGCCGTTTTTCTGAAATATTTTCCAAACGGCTCCTGTGCGGTATATTCTTTTGTCATGGATGTCAGTCGTTCCACCGCGAGTGCATCGCGTTCTTCTAATAAAGTCATATCCATTTTCACCGCCTGTTTCTTTTTATTTCCAGTCAAGCGGATATTCGCAATCCGCTTTGCTGCTTGATTTGGTTAAATTCCTATCAGAATCACAAACACCCACAAAGCGAGCATGATTCCATTTAATATTGCTCCAACCTTTGCAAAAAGGTAACGTACATTGTCCTCTGCAAATCCCATCAGACCGAAAACCACACCACACAGTGCAAACACGATTCCAAGCAGCCCGATGCTGCCAAGATAAATACCGCCCTGTCCGTCCAGATAGTATGCCAGCCATGCAAGCACGCCGAATATGATCAGAGACAGTATGCCAAGTACTGTAGAAAGTACGCCTTTTCCGGAATGTTTTTCTTTTGCAAAAGAGTACATGCGCTTTTTAGCCATAAATTCTTCTCCTTAACTTATTACAGAAGTAAAACAGCAGATAGCCGGTCATGCCCCCCAGCGTATTCAGCAGCAGATCATCCACATCAAAACTTCCCACCTTCCAGACAAGCTGTATGATCTCCACACACAGACTGAACTCGAAGCTGAGAAGCAGAATACGTACAAAAGAACCTGTTTTCGGCCAGATGACCGGAAGGATCATTCCAAAAGGAATGAACCCGATCACATTTCCCGCCAGATTGCAGAATACTGCAAAGGTGCCGAGCGTTTCTCTGTGTACCCAGAATCTTTGTATCTCCCGAAATGGTCTGAGATTGTAGGCGTAGGTCCTTCCTTCTATCGCCCTGCCATATCCTTCTGCAAAAAACAGAAAATACGTCAGAGCCAGCATATACGCAAAAAACAGCACGGCGCCCAGTATCCTTATTTTCTTTTTTGTCTCCTTCTTCATAAGATCAGATCAATACCTGACTTTTGCATTTCAGAAGTCTTGCACCGTTTACGATCATCATAACTCCGGCCGAGATCCCGGTGACCAGAATTACAATCCCTACTGCAAGACTTGCTGCTCCGGTACCTCTGATCGTCTTAAAAATCTTTTCGTTCATGAAAAGCCTCCTTTTCACCTCTCTGCACAGGATTATTTTGCTCCGTACTGTGCGTAATATGCATCGATCGCTGTTTTGAGTGTATCATCAATGATCATTTTTCCATTATATTCCCGGTTGTACAGATGCTCTACTACATCCTGCATATTTACGATTGCCGCGGTCTCAAAACCGTAAAGATCTTTTACTTCATCCAGGGCACATTTCTCTCCGCCCTTTCCGACTTCCATACGGTCAAGAGATACCATCAGTCCAACGATCGTCACATCCGCCGCGCCCTTTACCTTCGGAACCGTTTCTTCCATAGATTTACCGGAAGTTGTTACGTCCTCGATCATGATCACGCGGTCACCGTCTTTTAACTTGCTTCCAAGAAAGCTTCCCTTATCTGCACCGTGGTCTTTTTCTTCTTTACGGTCAGAGCAGTAGCGTACTTCTTTGCCGTAAAGCTCGCTGTATGCGATGGCTGTCACAACACCAAGCGGGATTCCTTTGTAAGCCGGTCCGAACAGTACGTCGAAGTCATCGCCATATCTGTCATGGATTGCTTTTGCATAATATTCACCCAGTTTCTTTAACTGGGAACCGGTCACATAAGCTCCGGCATTCATAAAGAATGGAGATTTTCTTCCGCTCTTCAGTGTGAAATCACCGAACTTTAATACATCACAATCTACCATAAATTCAATAAATTCCTGCTTATACTGTTCCATTTCTTATCTCCTTACTGCACGGCACCGATCAGTTCCCTGATATCGGATACGTTCTGTGCTCTCATATATGCTTCGATTCCTTCTTCCACTTTGACGGTGGTCATCGGATCAATAAAGTTTGCGGTTCCTACGGACACGGCGGTCGCTCCCGCCAGGATAAACTCCAGGGCATCCTCTGCATTCATGATGCCGCCCATACCAATGATCGGAAGGCGTACTGCCTGTGCGGTCTGATATACCATACGCACAGCAACCGGTTTGACTGCCGGACCGGACATACCTCCGGTCTTATTTGCCAGAACAAATTTTCTGCGATTGATGTCAATCTTCATACCGGTCAGCGTGTTGATCAGAGAAAGTGCGTCTGCACCGCCGGCCTCTGCTGCCCTTGCCGTCTCCGTGATATCGGTCACGTTCGGGCTGAGCTTCATGATCACCGGCTGTTTTGCCACACGTTTGATCGCTTTCGTAATATCCTCAACCGATTTTGGATTCTGTCCAAACGCAATGCCGCCTTCTTTGACGTTCGGGCAGGAGATGTTGATCTCCAGCAGATCCACCGGCTCGTCTGCCAGACGCTCTGCCACTTCACAGTAATCTTTTGTGCTTTTTCCGCAGACATTGACCACGATCTTTGTGTCATACTGTTTCAGAAAGGGAATATCCCTTTTTACAAATACATCAATGCCCGGATTCTGCAGGCCGATGGCATTTAACATGCCGCCATAGACTTCTGCCACTCGCGGTGTCGGATTGCCCGGCCACGGTACATTTGCCACACCTTTTGTGACAACTGCACCAAGCTTTGACAGATCCACAAATTCACTGTATTCTGCTCCGGAGCCAAACGTTCCGGATGCTGTCATAACCGGATTTTTCAGTTCGACTCCGGCGATATTTACGCTTGTATTGGTTTCTATACTCACAGCTCCACCTCCGTTGCCAGAAATACCGGTCCGTCTTTGCAGACACGCTTATTATGTACATGGGAATGTTCATCTACTTCCTTTGACTGGCAGACGCAGGCAAGGCAGGCACCGATACCGCATGCCATACGCTCTTCCATGGAGATCCAGCACTCAATATCCCGTTCCTGTGCATAGGCTTTCAGCGCACGCAGCATCGGAGTCGGTCCGCAGGCATAGATCACATCTGCCGCAAGTTTGTTTTCACGGACCGCATCCAGGACATTTCCTTTTGTGCCGGCGCTGCCATCCTCGGTTGCCGCATAAAATGCCGCATTCTGTTCCAGTTCTTCTTTTAAGAACAGCTTGTCATCGCGGTATCCGGCGATCACCGTCTTTTCACCCGGAAGCTGTTTGGAAAGCTCAACCATCGGTGGAATACCAATGCCGCCTCCGATCAGAAATACCTTTTTGCCTTCGGCACGCTCAAGCGGGAATCCATTTCCAAGCGGTCCCAGGATTTCAATTTTATCACCTTTATTATACTGTGCAAACTCCGCTGTTCCTTTGCCTGCCACACGGTAGACGATGCGAAGTGCCTGTTTTTCTTTATCAATCTCACACAGGCTGATCGGACGCGGCAGAAGTCTGCTGCCATCGTTGCTGTACACGGAAATAAACTGTCCCGGTACAGCCTGTCCTGCAATCTTGTCTGTCTGAAGCCACATACTGTAAATGTCAGGAGCAATGCACTCCTGGCTTAAAACTTCTGCAAGTTCTTTGTATTTGCCAGCCATTTCAAAATCCTCACTTATCTGCTTATTTCTGATGCCGGTTTCTTTTCAAAACGGCTGATTATTTTGCCCGCTCAAGAGCACCGCTGATATCTGCGATCATCGCCTCAACGGCAGCTCTGGATGCCTCGGCGAAATGTTCCTCACCGTATTTTGCGTACTGTTCCTGTTTGTAGGCAGCAATGATTCCTCTGGATGAGTTTACGATCGCACCAAGTCCGTCCTCATTGAAGAAGTGTACCAGATCTGCACCTTTTCCGCCCTGTGCACCGTATCCCGGTACCAGGATAAAAGACTTCGGCATGATCTTACGCAGTACTTTTCCCTGCTCCGGGTAAGTTGCCCCGACAACGGCTCCGATGTAGCTGTAATCATCGCCCATGCACTCTTCGCCCCATTTTGCAACCTGTTCCCCAACCAGCTCATAAAGCGGGCGGCCATCGATCAGACGATCCTGGAACTCACCGCTCGACGGGTTGGAAGTCTTAACAAGGATGAACAGACCCTTTTTCTCCTCTTTGCAGACGTCTGCAAACGGTTTTACCCCGTCCGTTCCAAGATATGGATTGACCGTAACAAAGTCTTCGTCAAATCCTGCAAAGCTGTTGCTGCCGACTTTGACTTTCCCCAGATGTCCGACCGCATAAGCTGCTGATGTAGATCCGATATCGCCTCTCTTGATATCACCGATCACAACAAGATCTTTGGATTTGCAGTAGTCTACGGTCTTTTTAAATGCCACAAGACCTGGAATACCGAACTGCTCGTACATGGCGATCTGCGGTTTGACTGCCGGGATCAGGTCGTACACCTGGTCTACGATCTCTTTATTATACTGCCAGATGGCTTCTGCTGCTCCTTCAAGTGTCTCGCCGTGTTCTTCAAAAGCACGTTTCTGGATATGGGATGGTACATAGGAAAGCATCGGATCGAGTCCTACCACGATCGGTGCCTGTGTTTTCCGGATCTTCCGGATCAATTTCTGAATCATAATCTTATCCTCTCTTCTGCTTATTTATCTTTGTAAACCACTTTTCCGTCGCAGATCGTCACTTTCACTTTGCCTCGTACGGTTCTGCCGTGGAACGGTGTGTTGCGTCCTTTGGATGCAAAGGTATTTTTGTCGATCACATACTCTTCGTTCGGATCAATGATGACCACATCGGCGATCTTGCCTTCTGCAAGGGAACCTTTGTCCAGGCCTAAGATCTTTGCCGGATTGCAGCTCATCTTTTCTGCCATCTGCATCGGTGTGAGGTACTCTTTCTCTACCAGCTCGCTGATCGTAAGCGGAACGGCTGTCTCAAGTCCGACAATGCCAAACGGTGCCGCCGTAAAGGAGCGTCTCTTTTCCTCATCACTGTGCGGTGCATGGTCGGTCGCGATTACATCCATGATGTCATCACGCAGACCGCGTTTTAATGCATCAACATCCTTTTTGGTACGCAGCGGCGGATTCATTTTATAGTTTGCATCGCCGGCATCGACATCCTGGGATGTCAGCGTAAAGTGATGCGGGCATACTTCAGCAGTCACACTTATCCCGTGTTTCTTTGCCTGTTTGACAATCTCCACACTTCCGTAAGTGGAGCAGTGGCACAGATGCAGATGTGCTCCTGTCTCTCCTGCCAGCATCACATCACGCACTGCGATAATATCCTCTACTGCATTGCTGATACCGCGAAGTCCCTGCTTGCGGATGTATTCATCGTCATTTGCCACACCTCCGTCCATCAGGTCGATGTCCTCGCAGTGTGCCATAATCGGAATCCCGCACTCTGCCGCAACCTTCATTGCTTCTTTGCAGAGCAGGGAATCCATAACCGATTTGCCGTCCTCACTGATTGCCGGGCAGCCTTCTGCCACCATGGACTCAATATCAGAAAGTTCCTTTCCTTTCTGTCCTTTTGTAATCGCTCCTGCCTGCAGTACATGGATCGGTGCGTTCATCTTTGCTTTGTTGTGTACATAGCGGATATTCAGTCTGTCATCCGTCACCGGCTTTGTATTTGGCATCGCCAGTACCGTTGTAAATCCACCGTGTGCTGCTGCCATCGCTCCCGTCTCAACAGTCTCCTTATAAGTCTGACCTGGATCTCTCAGGTGTACATGCAGGTCGATCAGTCCCGGCATGACATAACAGCCGGCTGCATCGATTACTTCGTCTGCCTTTTCTTTTATTTCCTGTTCTACTTTTACAATCTTATCCTCCTCGATCAGGATATCATACCGGCCATCTTTTCTGGTGTCCGGATCAATCACTCTGCCGTTTTTAATCAGTATACTCATCTTTCGGATTCCTTTCTGTAAAATATCCCAAGGCATGCCATGCACACCTGTCTGCAATGATTCTGCATCTTACACACTGCAGAACCGTTACTTCACTTCTATTTATTCTACCATACCATAAGAAATGCCGCAAACCTTTTTTCAGGAACCTTTCCAGGAGATGCAAAAAAGCACAACCTTGATTTTTGCAGACTCTGATGCTATGATAAGGTAGATTTCAGTTGGAGGTATCTTTTATGCATATTACACTGCCTGATTTCGGTGGAAAGCCGTACCGTTCGCTGGATTACCACCTGCGAAGCCGCTACGGCGAAAAAATTTACAAAGTCTCTCTGGATGGCGGCATGACCTGTCCAAACCGTGACGGCACACTCGGAACCCATGGCTGTATTTTCTGCAGTGAGGGCGGCAGCGGTGATTTTGCCGGCGACCGGACGCATCCGGTCACGCAGCAGATTGAAGAGCAGAAAGTCCGCCTTTCCTCGAAATTCCCGGCAACACATTTTATCGCCTATTTTCAGGCATATACCAATACTTACGCTCCGCTTTCGTATCTTGAGCGTATTTTTACAGAGGCAATTGAACATAAAGATATTGTCGGACTGTCTATTGGCACAAGGCCCGACTGTCTGCCGGACGATACGCTTGATCTGCTCTCCGATCTGAACAGAAAGAAACCTGTCACGGTAGAACTTGGCCTGCAGACGATCCACGAACGCACGGCTGCTTTTATCCGCAGAGGTTATCCACTTTCCTGCTTTGAGGACGCACTTTCAAAACTTCAGGCACGGAGAATAGAGACCGTCGTACACACCATTCTCGGTCTTCCGGGTGAAAGCATGGAGGATATTCTTGAAACCATGCGGTATTTGAATGTACATCATATTGACGGCATCAAGCTTCAGCTGCTTCACGTACTGAAACATACCGATCTGGCAGATTATTATGGGCAGACCGGATTTCATATTTTCTCTGAGGACGAATATGTTTCCCTTGTGATCCGCTGTCTGGAAGTGCTTTCACCGGATATCACGATCCACCGCCTGACCGGGGACGGACCAAGTGACCTGCTGATCGCACCGCTCTGGAGTCTGAAAAAGCGCAGTGTTCTCAATCACATTCACCACGAACTGAAGGTTCAAGGTACCTGGCAGGGACGGCTTTTCTCTGAACCATAAACACACAATTCCAAAACACAGGGAGGTATTTTATGGCTGAACCATTTACGCTTTACAAATTAATCATCTTATATATGCTCGACCGTGTAGATTTTCCGCTTACCAACAGTCAGATTTCCAGTTTTCTGCTTGACCGCGGCTATACGAACTATTTCACGCTGCAGCAGGCTTTTTCTGAGCTGGAGGAGGCCAGTCTGATCCATTCACAGCCCATCCGCAACACTACACAGTTCCAGTTGACAAAAAGCGGGCGTGAGACACTGGGGTATTTCTGTGACCGCATCCCAAACGCAATCCAGGAAGAAGCCGACCAGTATCTTCAGGAACACAAAATTGAACTGCGAAATGAAGTTTCCGTTACCGCAGATTATTACCGTACCACAGCAAAAGAATACGCCGTACACTGTGTCATAAAAGAAAAAGAGTCCGATCTGATCGACCTGACTCTTACAGTTCCGGACAAAAAACAGGCAGAAGCCATGTGCAAAGCCTGGAAGAACAAATGTGAAGTTGTCTACCAGTTTCTGATGACTCAGCTTCTGTCCTGATTTTACTATGTTTTTCATTAAAGTCATTCCTCATGCAGCCAATCCAGATGACGTCTGATCTGCTGTTCATAACCACTGTCACTTGGTTCATAGAATTTCACATCGCCAAGTTCATACGGCAGATAACGCTGCTTCGAGAAATGTTTCGGGAAATCATGTGCATACTCATAGCCAATGCCCCTTCCAAGCTTCCCTGCCCCACCGTAATGTGCATCCTGCAGATACGGCGGCACGGAGGCTTTTTTATTTTTCACCGATTCCATTGCGGAAAAGATCGCATTGGTCGCGGCATTGCTTTTCGGTGCACATGCCACATAAATCGCTGCCTGAGAAAGGATCAGCTGTGACTCCGGCATGCCGACACGCTCGACTGCCTGTGCTGCTGCAACTGCCACCTGAAGTGCCTGCGGATCAGCATTCCCGACATCTTCAGATGCACAGATCATGATCCTCCTGGCAATAAAAGTCACACTTTCTCCGGCATAGAGCATTCTTGCCAGATAGTAGACTGCCGCATCCGGATCGGATCCCCGCATGCTCTTGATAAAGGCTGAGATCGTGTCGTAGTGGTTATCTCCCGCCTTATCATAGCGGATCACACGTTTCTGGATACATTCTGATGCCACATCGATCGTAAAATGGATTTTCCCATCTGCCAGGCGCTCCGTTGTCAGTACACCAAGTTCTACCGCATTGAGTGCTGACCTTGCATCACCGTCTGCCGCTTCTGCCAGAAAATCTGCTGCTTCCTCATCCATGCAGACATCATATGCTCCCATGCCGCGTTCACTATCTGTGACAGCACGCAGGATCAGCTTCCTGATATCCTCTTTCTCAAGCGGTTTCAGTTCAAAAACTTTGGATCTGGAAAGCAAAGCACCGTTTACTTCAAAATAAGGATTCTCCGTCGTTGCCCCGATCAGCACCAGCGTCCCGTCCTCAACAAACGGAAGCAGATAATCCTGCTGCCCTTTATTAAAGCGATGGATCTCATCCACAAACAGAATCGTCCGTTTGCCGTACATCCCCATACGCTGTTTTGCCCCGGCGACTACCTCTTCCATATCTTTTTTGCCTGCTGCCGTGGCATTGATCTGTATAAAGTCAGCACTTGTAGTACCTGCGATCACTTTTGCGATCGTGGTCTTTCCGCTTCCCGGCGGTCCGTAAAAAATAACGGAACTGAGTTTATCTGCTTTGATCGCACGGTAAAGCAGTTTATCCTTTGCCAGAATATGCTGCTGCCCGACAATCTCATCCAGTGTCCTTGGGCGGATCCTGGAAGCAAGCGGTGCTTCGCTTTCCATTTTTGTTTCTCTCATATAATCAAATAAATCCAAAGTTCTTCCTCCTCTCCTGTGTCTTCTTTTCCATCTAAAAGATGCCATACGAATCATTCTGTTACCAAACAGTTCCGCATCCTCTCAATCAAGTACAAGTTTATCTACTGTCACAAATTCATAGCCCTGCTCTTTTAACAGATCCACGATCCGAAATGCTGCCTCCACCGAAGTTTCATAGCGGTCATGCAGCAGAATAACGGCATTTTCTTTTGCCTCCGACATCACTTTTTCTACGATCCGGTCTGCATTTTCGGTTTTCCAGTCCAGCGGATCGATCGTCCACAGCACTGGGAACATCTCAAAACCACACTCCAGATTTTTATTCCACGCTCCAAACGGCGGCCTGATATATTCCGTATCATATCCAACGATACTTTTCACCAGTTCGCTTGTTTTTGTAATCTCTGCACATGCCTGTTCATCTGACATTTTTGTGATATCTGCATGTGACCAGGTATGATTTCCGATCAGATGACCATCTTCTGCCATCTGCCGGATCAGTTCCTCATTTCCTTCGATATTTTCTCCGATCAGAAAAAACGTTGCCTTTACTCCCCGTTTCCACAAACCGTCAAGCAGCTTTTTCGTATAGACCGGATGCGGGCCATCATCAAATGTCAGGGCGATTTTAGGCGGAATATCCGCGGATGCCGGAAGTATTTTCCCACACCAGCGGATATATTCCACACTGCCAATACCGATTCCGGCAAACAGCACAAACAGATAGATTTGAAAAAGCAGGTTTTTCCAGTTTTTATATAAAAATCCTCTCACCGGAATTTCGCCCTTTCCATTTCTTCATGCTATCCTATGCCTGACGGAATCTTTCTATGACCTTTTTTACTTTACCCTGCCTGCTGCAATACCGCCTTTTTTCAGCAGTCTGCTGTAAGCTTTCTTCTTGTTCTTTGGCACTTTTACGGTTACTTTTTTCGAGATTCCCCAAAATGCCGCTTTTTCTACTTTCTTCAGTGATCTTACCTTTTTCAGGCTGATCTTCTTTAACTTCTTGTCGCCTTTAAAAGCATTCTTGCCGATGCTTTTCAGTTTGCTGCCGTTTACGGTCACTTTCGTCAGCTTCGTACAGTTTGCAAATGCATTTTTTCCGATCTTTGTCACATTGTTTCCGATGGTCAGAGAAGTCATCTTCTTATTTCCTTTGCAGGCATTTGCGGCAATACTGGTTACTTTGTAAATCCTGCCATTTGCCCTGATCGCTGCGGAAATCTTCACTGCCTTCTTTGTCTTACCTTTTGCAGTCATATTTTTCACTTCAACCGTATCGTTTCCGGTGATCGTATAGTTGAAAATTCCGGATGCATCTGTGATCACATCGCCGATCTTTGCGGCAGAACTGCTATTGTTCTGAGAGGCATTATTGCTATTATTCTGACTGTTATTATTCTGAACAGGCTTGTTGTCATCCGGCTTCTTCGCCGTCAGTCCTACCATTGCTGCCTGATACTGGTCAAACGCTTCTTTGAGCTGCTTTGCCGTTGCGTTTTCGGATGCTTTTACGATTTCCGCTGCTTTCTTTGCCTCCTCCAGTTTGCTCCAGCTCTCTGCTGTGTACGTATCTTTTTCTTTTGCTTTTTCTGCTGCCTGCGCATCCAGTTCAGTAATCTGAGAACGATATTTCTGAGGTACTGCTTTCAGATTTTCGATTGCCTGCTTCAGACCTGCCTGTGCCCTGGCAACGTCCTTTTTCTTTGCCTTTGGATTTGCTGCCAGTTCTTCTGCTTTTCGGATCAGCTCTTTGATCTCCTTATAATCTTCTGCCGGATAATCTGCTTCTTTGTATTCCGCTTTTGCCAAAGCTGCCTCATTATTTAAGTAGTTTTTTTCTTCTTCCTCCGCAAGGTCGGAAACGGTCAGACGTATCTCGGCTGCGGTACTGAAACATTTTCCAGCCTGATCACTGTCCGCATCTTTGACTGCAAATTTTACGTATTTTGCTCTTACGATCTCTCCAAAATCTGCAAGCTTCCAGGAAGTGTCGGATGTCCAGGTTCCCTCTGCCACTTTAGTATAATCCTCACCATCCATGCTGACAGAAATCTCATAAGCCTTGACGATACCATTGACACCGCCGCCCTGTCTTGGCTGATAACGCAGACCGGTTAATTTTGCCACATCTTCCAGTTCGAAGATCAGATAATGTTTCTCATAGGAAGCCATGTCTTCTGCATTGTTATAATTTGTATGCCAAATGGTACTGCTGTCCCCATCCAGAACGTTTGCCGCTGCTGCTTTTTCAGAAACGGTTTCTTCTGAGCCTGCGGTTACAGTCACCTTTCCGGTGTAATCGTTTGTGGAGATCGATGCTGCTGTTCTCATACCATAATTTGCCAGGATATCTTCTCCAAGCTCTTTTAAATCTTTGCCGGATGCCGTTGTAGTATATTCTTTATGGTTTCTTACAAATGCCCACTCAAATGCAAACCAGTTGATGTTCTGCGTGCTCTCGCCTTTCAGTTCTGCCTTTTTCTGGTTGATCCACATCATCCAGCGCTGTTTATAGAAATCTTTGGTAAGTCCTGCCCACTGACGGTTGGAGTAGTCTTTCAGACCGCCGCTTTCTGCCTGCGGATAAGATGCCCAGGTCGTTACCAGGGATTTTGCATTCAGTTCGTAGAGATCTTCTGTAAAATCATCGTCACCGTCTGCCAGTGCTTTCGCCTGCTCTACCCAGGTACCAAACAGAAATTCGGTTCTTGTTCCAAGTACTTCTTCCACTTTGTCGATCAGACTTAAGAACTGATCGGAAGCCTCTGTAAATTCTTCCAGATTACCGGCACGGTATGCACTTACCATCGCTGCATGGTACTTCTGGGAAGAATTGGAAAGTACCTGCTTGAGCACATCTGCCAGATCATAGAGATAAGCGTCACTGTTTTTTAAGGTATCATAATCCTCCATCAGCAGTTCTGCTGCATTTTCCAGCTCTTCCATATTATAACCGACCACTGCATTTCCCCAGGTGGAAGCTGCACCGATGCTCTCTGCCGGACGGGCATTGACATAAGATTCCGGTGCACCCTGACCACGCATGTTCAGATCTGCTTTGTAAACGGTATCTTCGAGAATCTTCATCGCTTCACAGGCAGGTTCGCTCTCGGCTCCATAACGTCTTGTCACATAATCTTTGAGCCACTGATCGGTGTTGATCTCAGTCAGAGGTTTTTTCGCATCGTCACACCATACGGTTTCAAATAATAAATCATAAAGTACCGGGTTATTCTGGGAACCCTCCGGGGTGATGCCGATACCGGTCAGCATTTCACTGTTGTTTGCCGCATCGACCACGCCGCTGACAATATTGTCCATATGTCCGTGCAGTCCCATACGTCCGCCGAAGTTATTCAGCATACAGTAAACCCACGGTGTCTTCTGGAATTCTTTACCGCCGGAATAACTGCTGTCATTCCAGTGCGTATCCTTCTCCGCATAGAGATCCAGAACAAGTGCATGCTCTTTTCTTCCATTCAGACCGCTTATCAGTCCGGCGCTCGGATTGCCCTGCCATGCCTGGATCACCCAGACGGCATCTTTATCATGTTCCAGCATGGAATTCAACACTTCTGAACTTACATCACTTGTGGACATATCGCCGGTATTTCCACCTTCGTGGAATGGATCTGTTGCATAATAATGTGTTACATCTCCGTAGACGTTTTTCTGACACTCATAAAATAATTTCGCATATTTGTCGTATGCCGCTGTCGTGGTGCGCAGCATGTACGGACGCTGGAAGGAGCACCAGGTTCCCTGCGGGATCACATCGTTATCCGTCAGTGCATAATCTCCTTTTGCCTTGCTCTGTACATCAACCGGAACCATGCCGCTGTATCCCTGAAGGATCGGCTGCATACCAAGTTTACGCATAATGAGCTGGTTCTTTCTTGCAAGATTCGTTCTCCTGGTAAACCAGGAATCATGGACCGGTCCACCGTATCCGGAAAGGTTTGCCATATATGCCCATGCATAGTAAGCAGGACCTGCGATATAATCTTTGATCTCTTCGTGTGTATAGCCAAGTGTACTTAAGAACTCTCTCCAGACTTCCTCCTGTCCTGTGATATCCAGCACGACATTGACACCATTGAGTGCCAGCCAGTCAAGCTCTTTTCTCCACTCGTCCTCGCCCCAGAAAGCCATGGAGTAAGACATAGTGCAGTAATTGTATGCATAACGCAGTGCCACTTTGCACTCTTTATGTACTTTGTTTCCGACTTTTACTATGCGATCCGGCATCGTTACCTGATCACCGACCTGGCTGATGCTCACGTTGCAGTAATATTTCAGATAATAATTCAGACCGTTTGCGATCGTCACACCGCTGTTGCCGGTGATCTTCACTTTACCGGCCGCATCTTTGATCTCATAATAATCGGCTGCGCCTTCTGCCTTATCTTTCACTTCAAAGGTAAACCAGTCTTTGTACTGTTTACCGAGGTTACGGCTGACAATGCCATAGACTTCATCGATCGTATCCTGTGTGGTGATCTGCGTATTATATGCTGATTCTTCATAGGAAACCGGCGCGGTAAATACAGCTTTCTTTGCTTCCCCTCTCTTTGTTCCAAGGATACGCACTTCGTTCAGTACCGCTTTGGAGCTTGCGGAATTGTAAGAGAGCAGGATACGCACATTACTTGCTTTCTTTCCTTCCGCCTGATAAACTTCACCGCCTGCCGGACAACTGTCGGTACTGGTTTTTTCGGCAAGTTTGCTGTAATTCTGTCCGTCATTGCTATAATACAGGGAATACTGGGAATAACCTTCCTGTGGTGTATACACCTCGATCTGTGACAGATCGTACTCTGCACCAAGATCAAAATCCACATAAGCCGGATACTGGTCTGCACTCCAGGTATTGTTCTTGTTTCCATCGACAATACGATCCAGCGTATCCTGGCTGTAATTGCTGTGCAGTGCAGTGCTTCTCCATACGATATTTTCGGTATCGGCTTCTGCAATCGCTGCTTTGTTTGCAAGAATCTGGAACTCTGCCAGAGAAAGTACGTTATTTCTTCCGGCATCGTTTTCTGCCTCAAAAACTGCCTTTATGGATTCATATTCCAGATCTTTGACGCTGGGATCAACCTCTGCGGCATTGATCTGCACTTTGTTTGCAGCGCCTGTGTTTATCGTTCCTGCCGCAAACGGCTGCTCTGCATAAGATCCGTTTTTCACTGCTTTGCCATAAAGCTTATAGGTATAGGATGCATTTTTATTGTCCTTTGGCAGTGCCAGGACGATCTGACGCATCTTCTGTTCTACGCCAAAACTGACTTCTGCGAAGGTTTCGCTGCTTCCTGCTGCGAACGTTTTCTCCTGGATGGCTGCTGCGGTTGTCTCATCATTGTCGGTAATCTTTGCCTTGTCTGCAGAGGTATTGACTTCACTTTTCAGCGCCAGTCCCTGCTTTCTGGTTGCAGCGATATTTTCCAGTTCTACGACTTCTTCCGCACCATTGTCAATGTAGATTTCCGCTTCTGCGATCGCCGGCCAGAAACCGCCGGTTGCACCATTGTTCTTCGGATTGGAAAGTTCCACATACAGATGGGTCATCGCCTGGGCATTTTCAAATTCAAATGTATAACCATCGTCAAATTTTGCAGTCTTTGTAGATCCGGGTACACCGACCAGATCACTCGTTACGTTGTTCAGTGCATACTTCAGTGATACATCCACGCTCCACGGTGTATGGCCGGATTCGAATTTCAGCACTATTTTTTTCACACATTTCGTGTTTGCCTTCGGCAGTGCAAACGTTACCGTACATGGCCAGTTCGCCCCGTTATTCACCCACAAACTAGAAGGATTTCCATCCACCAGATTTTCCTTGACGTTGGCTCCTTCCTCGCTTGGAACGCTGATTTCACAGTCGGCTGCGATATTGGAAAGACCGCTCCCTGCCTGTGTCTTCACTTTCTGCTCCTGCACCTGTGCATTCTGGACTGGTGCAGCCATTGCCCCAATGCTTCCTGCCGGAACTGCCGTGAACATCATTACAGAAGCAAGCAGAACACTTAAAACTTTTTTTCCTTTCATAAATTTCCTCCATCTTTTGTTTTATTTTCCGTTACCCTCTTTTATTTTCCAAACAGTCCCTGGAAGAAATTTACGATCGCATCAATGATCCGTGTAAAGAAATTCCCAACGCTCTCTTTATCCACATGGAAATCCAGATCTTCCAGTTTCTGATACAAATCTTTTGCCTGATCCTTCAGTTTATCCACATCCAGATCCAGTCCCTCTATCTTTTTCATCAGTTCTGCGATCTGCTTCTGATTTTCTTCGGAAAGCTGAATATCCAGCTGATCGCATGCTTGATCCACCACATTTTGAATATCCTCTGCACTGGTCAGTTTGTTCTCTGCCACTTCCTGTTTTACCAGTGCCATCAGATCTTCTGCTTTTTCAGAATCTCCGATATCCTCCACCAGTTTGCCGGTCAGCACCAGTTCATCGTTTGCCGCATCGAGATTCTCATCGTCAATCTCTTCCCCGGTCATGGTCTCATACGCCTTGATCGCACCGACCAGTGCCGCCGTTCCGGAAATCGAAAACGGTCCTGCCACCGTGATATCCGCATCTTCGATGCCGGCCGTCAAAAGTGCATTGCGATACATACCTTCGGTACAGTAGGAAATATTTTTCGTTGTTACATGGATGCCGTTTCCGGCTTCTTTTCCAACGACCAGAACCGATGACAACGCTCTGGTGCCGATGATCGAAGCATCCAGATACTTATCCAGATATTCATGTTCATCCGCATTGGTGATGCTGATGATATCATAATCATCCACGTTGATGTCACTAAGTCCGAGCAAAGATAAAACCTTCATCTGTTCCTGTGGGCTTAAATCCGCTCCCAGTGCAAGATATGGCTTGTCGATGACTGCATCCACGCGGTCTGCAAAGACCGTGACACCGGAAGTAAGCAGCATTGTCGCTGCCAGAAGTACTGCTGTAAGTTTTTTTCTCATATATTCTCCCCTTTCTGTCTGAATAAATGCCATACAAATTGCTGCCTTACAAAGTAATTCTTACCATTCGTCAAACGGATATTCTCAATCTGTTTTGCTGCCTGATTTAGTTAAAAAAGCGAACGCCGTGAAACGTCCGCTCTCTTATTCTAAAATTTGGCAAACTCATCTGCAAGTGCCGCAAATTCTTTTAAGGTCAATGTCTCCCCACGTACATTTGCCGGAAAACCAAGCTTTTCAAAAGCTGTCTGGATCTGTTCTTTCGTTGCTGCAATCTCCGGTGAATTATTCAGGCCGTTGAGCAGCGTTTTTCTTCTCTGGTTAAAAGAAGCTCGGATGATCCGGAACATCAGACTTTCATCCTTTACCGTGGTAGGCGGATTTTCATGCAGGGTCAGTCGGATGACCGCACTTCCGACATTCGGACGCGGCATAAAGCAGTTTGGCGGTACATTTGCCACGATATATGGCTCTGCATAAAACTGCACTGCCAGAGACAGTGCCCCGTAATCTTTGGTGCCCGGTCCTGCCTGCATACGCATGGCAACTTCTTTCTGAACCATAACAGTAATGCTCTTTACCGGCACATGACTCTCGAAAAGTCCCATGATGATCGGTGTGGTGATATAATACGGAAGATTTGCCACTACTTTGATCGGTCTGCCCTGATTGTATTCATCCGCAAGTTTCGCAATGTCCAGTTTCAGGACATCTTCATTGATCACGGTTACATTTTCGTAATCTGCCAGCGTCTCAGAGAGGATCGGAATCAAGTTGCGGTCGATCTCCACTGCCACAACTTTTCCGGCTGCCTCTGCCAGATACTGCGTCATCGTTCCGATACCAGGTCCGATTTCCAGTACACAGTCATCCTTTGTGATATCTGCCGAAGCGATGATCTTGTTCAGCACATGGGCATCGATCAGAAAATTCTGCCCGAATTTCTTCTGAAAGGCAAAATCATATTTTTTAATTACTTCTATGGTTTTCTGTGGATTTGATAATTTCTCCATTTTTTCCTGCCTTTCAGTCTGTGATGCGGTACATATTTCTTGCATTTTCGTAAGTAACCTGCTCTGCCTCTTCTCTGGAAATGCCCTTTAACTCTGCGATCATGTCGAGCACATAGGAAATATAGGCAGAACAGTTGCGTTTTCCGCGAAACGGCACCGGTGCCAGATATGGGCAGTCTGTCTCCGTCAGAATCCGCTCAAGTGGAATACTCTCCACCACTTCTTTTAAAACTCTTGCATTTTTAAACGTGACAACACCGCCGACCCCGATGTAATAGCCCATCTTGATATACTCTTTTGCCATCTCTTTCGAGCCGGAAAAACAATGTATCACACCTCCGGTCGTTCCGGCGTGCTCACTTTTGATCAAATCAAACGTATCCTGTGCGGCCTCGCGGCTGTGCACTATGATCGGAAGATCTACCTCTTTTGCAAGCTCCATCTGCCGTTCAAACCATTCCTTCTGAAGCTCGTGCGACTCTTTATCCCAGTAATAATCAAGACCGATCTCGCCGACTGCGACTGTTTTTTTCATGGCACACATTTCCCTGAGCTGCTGCATCTTCGCCTCATCCAGTTCACCGACGTGATCCGGATGCACGCCGACTGCCGCATAGACATGCGGATAACGCATAGAAAGCTCCACACTGTCCTTTGCCCCCTGAAAACTTGCACCTACGTTTATAATACAACCGACACCCTGCTCTTCCAGCGTGGAGAGCAGGCGGTCTCTGTCTTTGTCAAATGCCTCATCATCATAATGAGCGTGACTGTCAAAAATCATACCTTCTTTTCCTCTTAGCAGATCTCTGCTCCGGACGGCATTTTCTTTTCCGGTACCATCAGAGAAAGTTCTCCGTTCTCATCCTCTGCACACAGCAGCATACCTTCCGAAAGAACTCCGGCAAGTTTTGCAGGTTTTAAGTTTACCAGTACCATGACTTTTTTGCCGACCATCTCTTCCGGTGTGTAATGTGCCTTGATTCCGGATACGATCTGCTTTACCTGGCTGCCGATCTTAACCTGAGAGCAGAGCAGTTTTTTGGATTTTTTCACTGCCTCACAGGAAATGATCTCGCCTACCTGGAACTGCATCTTGCCGAATTCTTCAAATGTGATCTCCTCTTTCGGCTCGATATCAATGCCTTTTTCCTCTTCTTTTACTTCTTCTTTTGCCGGATGAAGCTCTGCAACTTTTGCCATCACTTCATTGATATCCATACGTGCAAAGAGGATTTCCGGTTTCTCGGTTACTTTATTGCCTGACGGATACAGACCAAAGGTATCCATCTGGGAAAGCTTGCGTTTCTGTGCTCCGAGCTGTGCCAGTACTTTATCGGAAGTTTCCGGCATGAAGGATTCCAGAAGGGTTGCTCCAACGCTGATGGACTCTACCAGATTGTAGAGAACCGTTGCCAGACGCTCTTTTTTTGCCTCGTCTTTTGCCAGTGCCCACGGCATTGTCTCGTCGATGTATTTGTTGCAGCGTTTAAACAGTGTAAAGATTTCGGTGATCGCATCTGCCACACGCAGCTCTTCCATTTTTGCAATGACTTTGTTCGGTGTTTCCAGAACAACTTTCTTTAATTCTTCATCCACCGGCTCGTTTACGTTCTTATTTTCTACCACGCCGCCGAAATATTTATTGGACATGGAAACCGTACGGTTTACCAGGTTTCCGAGGGTATTTGCCAGGTCAGAATTCATACGCTCTACCATCAGCTCCCAGGAGATCACACCGTCGTTTTCAAACGGCATCTCATGCAGAACGAAGTAACGCACGGCATCCACGCCAAAGAAATCAACCAGCTCATCGGCATACAGTACATTTCCTTTGGATTTGCTCATCTTGCCGTCGCCCTGCAGCAGCCACGGATGTCCGAATACCTGTTTCGGAAGCGGCAGATCCAGTGCCATCAGAAAGATCGGCCAGTAAATGGTATGGAAACGAATGATATCCTTACCGATCAAATGCAGATCTGCCGGCCAGTCTTTCTTGAACTGCTCGCTGCTGTTTCCGTCACAGTCATAACCGATACCGGTAATGTAGTTGGTCAGTGCATCCAGCCATACATAAACGACATGTTTCGGATCGAAATCTACCGGAATACCCCATTTAAAGGAAGTACGGGATACGCACAGATCCTGAAGTCCCGGAAGAAGGAAGTTGTTCATCATCTCATTTTTTCTGGAAACCGGCTGGATAAATTCCGGATGGGTGTTGATATGTTCGATCAGACGGTCCGCATATTTGCTCATACGGAAGAAATAAGCTTCTTCTTTTGCAGGCTGTACTTCACGGCCGCAGTCCGGACATTTGCCGTCCACCAGCTGAGACTCGGTAAAGAAAGACTCACAAGGTGTACAGTACATACCTTCATAATGTCCCTTGTAGATATCTCCCTTGTCGTACAGTTTTTTGAAGATCTTCTGTACCTGTTTTTCGTGGTCTGCATCCGTTGTACGGATAAATTTATCGTAAGATGTGTTCATCAGATCCCAGATTCTTTTGATCTCTGCGGAAACTTCATCCACAAAAGCCTTCGGTGTCACACCTTTTTCTTCTGCTTTCAGCTCGATCTTCTGACCATGCTCATCGGTTCCGGTCTGGAAGAATACATCGTATCCCTGCTGTCTTTTGAATCGGGCAATGCTGTCTGCCAGAACGATCTCATAGGTATTTCCGATATGCGGTTTGCCGGATGTATAGGCAATCGCAGTTGTCATATAAAATTTCTTTTTATCCATTTCTGCCTCCTGTATAATAAGATGTTGGGGGCAAGTTTTTGCCCCCAACTAATGCCTGCGAATTGCTCCGTTACAAAGTAACTCCCGCAATTCTATAAACATTCGGAATTCGCATATTTACTGCGCAAATAGCTACTTCCTCATGTTTAGCTTTTAACGCTTATTTCTACGGTAACATAGGAATGTTTGTCTGTCAAGATTTCAGACTTATTAAAATACGCGACTAAATGAACGGCTCTTCGTATTCCAGTAATACAATCTTCCGGATTTATTTACTTTTGAACCATTTTTCTTTTTTGTCTCAACGCATATGTAATACGTCTTTTTCGGATTGATTGCTTTTCCTTTGAATTTCTTGATTGTAACCTTTGTCGTATTCTTGCCAACTGATTTTACTTTCTTATAGCCTGATTTCAGTTTTGTGGACATATAGATATCATATCCACTTGCTCCGCCGACTTTTCCCCACTGGAAACTCAAACTTCCTTTTTTAACTTTGATTGTCTTTTCTTTAATGCGTGCCTGATTGAAGCACTGGATCTTTGCTTTCGGAGTGCTGTAAGTTTTGCCATTTACCGTCTTAAACGCCTGAATGGTTACAGTATAAACTTCATCTTTCATTTTCGTAAAAGATGCTCTGGAAGCATAGCTGTTTGTGCTTACCGGCTTGCCGACACGTCTGCCTTTGCTGTTATACAGAGTCACCTCTACCCTGTCTGCTGTCTCTACTCTGTCCCATGAAACGTCCAGAGTTTTTGCATAAAACCACCATTTTTCCTGTTTGAAATTATGTACGGCTGCCGGAATTGTCTCTACTGTTATACTTACAGGTGAACTTGTTTTTGTTCCATTCAAGGTATACGCCTCTACCCGCACACGATAATTCTTTCCATCCTGCAGTCCGGTCAGTGTATATGACGGTGTTTTGGATGTTCCGACCAGCTTCATATCACTGGAGCTGGTGCCAAGATAAATGTTATACCCTTCTGTAGTCAGATTATTCATGGAACTTGTATATGTCTGTGCCCAACTGATGCTTACACTGTTCTTATTCCATGCTGTCTGCTTTAAATCTCCTAACGATACATAATAATACGCACTTTCTGCCGCCTGTACCTGTTTTGCTCCGCTTCCAACCATCGCTCCAACGCTTCCTGCTGCCAGAGTCAGCGCCATAAGGAGCATCATACGAAGTTTTTTTCCTTTTTTTATCATGTTTTTCTCCTTTGCTTTGTGCTGTAATTTGGGGTGCTGCTATAAATATCGTAATCAAATGATGCCTTCCGAATTGCTCCGTACTTCGTACTCCCACAATTCGTACCATATATTCGCATATCGTGAAGCTTATGCTCCACTTCTATGCTCATATCCGGGCGGGGCACGAAACCATAAAACCACTCCTGTGCAAGCACATCGTGGTTTTGGGTTTCTGCCCCTAGCATCATTATATCATTTTTCTGCTTTCACCGCTACTCTTTTTGGCAATGGCAGGGAAATTTTTTCAACAATCAGGAAAGAACACATCATCAGTACTGCCCCAAGCACAAAACGCATCCCGGGACGTTCTCCCAGCACCAGGATCGAGAGCAGACAACCAAACACACTCTCAAAAGAAAGGATCACGCCGCTTGTGGACGTTTTCACATATTTCTGCCCGAATACGCTGAGCAGATATGGCACAACCGTACAGAATACCGCCAGATAAGCAATGCTTCCGATGTTCATGCCGGACATGGCTGCCGGATGCGGCTCCAGGATCATTGCCGCGGCAAGTCCCAGGATACCGCCCGTCCCGATCTGAAGCATATTTAACAGAAAGCCATCCTCTTCCCTTGCAAAAATCCCGGTCACAACGATATGGATTGCATAGCATACCGCCGAGAGCAGCGAGATCAGATCGCCTTTGTTGATCCCGTCAAAACTTCCAAGTAAAATAAAGCCAAGTCCCACAATGCAGACAAGTGCCGCCAGAATATCTGCCTTCTGCGGCTTTTTCCTTCGGATCACCCAGTAGATAAGCGGCAGGATCGCCACATAAGATCCTATAATAAAGGAAGATTTCGAAGAAGTCGTGTACTGCAGCCCAACCGTAAAAAATAAAAATTCAAAATACAGGACAATGCCCATGATGATCCCCCGCTTTAAGGTGCGGAGGGTCATTTTTTTCATTCTCGGAATGCAGATCAGTGTCATAATAATGCCCGCCAGCAGAAAGCGAAATGCAAGAAGCCAGATTGGTGAGACATTTTCCAGCGTGTCTTTTAACACGCAAAAGGCACTGCCCCAGGTGAAAGCTGCCAGGAACAGTGCGAAGATTGCAATTATTTTTTTAGATGAACTGATTTGTTTTTTCATCGTAGTGATAATCTATGCTGTCCATCTTCTCCAGAAGGTTCTGCCGGTTCAGTCCGCGGCAGGTACACAGTGCCTCCAGTGATTCATAATAGTCACGCAGTTGTGTATTTACATAACTTAACAGTATCATCGGATCTTTTGGAATCATAAGTTTCTCCTTTTTTCAGACTTGCGGAACCCCGGAGCAAATATCATTCGACTTTCATGACTTCCGCCGCCAGTTTTCCGTCTTTCAGACCGATCACGATGGTGTCTTCTGTCTGTACATTTCCAGAAAGGATCATCCTTGCTGCCAGTGTTTCCACATTTTTCTGGAGGAAACGTTTCAGAGGTCTTGCACCATAGACCGGATCATAACCACCGTCTATGATATAGCTTTTTGCCTCATCCGTCAACTGCAGTCTGATCTCCTGGTCTGCAAGTCTGCGGTTCAGATCCGCCATCATCAGATCAACGATATTGCCGATGTTTTCTTTTGTCAGCGGCTTGAACATGATAATTTCATCCAGACGGTTTAAAAACTCCGGTCTGAAATGTGCCCGCAGGTCGTTCATGACCAGATCCTGGCTCTCTTCACGGATGCTGCCGTCCGGTTCAATGCCATCCAGCAGATAGGACGAACCAATGTTAGAGGTCATGATCAGAATTGTATTTTTAAAATCTACGGTTCTGCCCTGTGAATCCGTGATACGTCCGTCATCAAGTACCTGAAGCAATACGTTAAAGACATCCGGATGTGCTTTCTCGATCTCGTCAAACAGTACAACAGAGTACGGTTTTCTTCTGACTGCTTCTGTCAGTTGACCGCCTTCTTCATATCCTACATATCCTGGAGGCGCTCCGATCAGACGGGACACAGAATATTTCTCCATGTACTCACTCATATCGATACGCACCATATTCTGCTCATCGTCAAACATGCTCGCTGCCAGTGCTTTTGCAAGCTCCGTCTTGCCGACGCCGGTAGGTCCAAGGAAGAGAAAGGAACCAATCGGCTTGGTCGGGTCTTTGATACCGGCTTTGGAACGAATGATCGCATCGGTCACTTTCCTAACACCGTCTTCCTGTCCGATGACACGTTTGTGCAGCTCGTCATCCAGATGCAGGATCTTGCTACGCTCACCTTCCGTCAGTTTTGCAACCGGAATACCGGTCCATCTGGAAATGATCCTTGCAATCTCTTCGTCTGTAACACGGTCATGTACCAGAGACAGATCTTTGCTTTTGACCTTTTCTTCCTCAATCTCCAACTGTTTCTGAAGTTTCGGCAGTTCGCCGTACTGCAGTTCTGCTGCCCTGTTCAGATCATAACTTCTCTGTGCTTTCTCGATCTCTTTATTCATATTTTCGATCTTTTCACGCAGCACAGACAGATTTTCTACGGAATGTTTCTCGTTGTCCCACTGAGCTTTCTTTCCTGCAAAGGATTCCCTCTGCTCTGCCAGCTCTTTCTGCAGGTTCTCCAGACGCTCCGCACTTAATTTATCGGTCTCCTTTTTCAGGGCTGCCTCCTCGATCTCCATCTGCATGATCTTTCTGCGCTGTTCATCCAGCTCCGTTGGCATGGAATCCAGCTCCGTCTTGATCAGGGCACATGCTTCATCGACCAGGTCGATTGCTTTATCCGGCAGGAAACGGTCGGAAATATAACGATGGGAAAGGGTCGCAGCCGCTACCAGTGCACTGTCTGTGATCTTTACGCCATGATAAACTTCATAACGGTCTTTTAATCCACGCAGAATGGAAATCGTGTCTTCCACACTCGGCTCGTCTACCATAACCGGCTGGAATCTTCGCTCCAGTGCGGCATCTTTCTCAATATACTGACGGTATTCATCCAGCGTTGTCGCACCGATACAGTGCAGCTCGCCTCGTGCCAGCATCGGTTTTAACATATTGCCGGCATCCATCGCTCCGTCTGTCTTTCCGGCTCCGACGATCAGATGCAGCTCATCGATAAAGAGGATGATCTGACCATCGCTTTTTTTCACTTCTTCCAGAACGGCTTTCAGTCGCTCTTCAAACTCGCCGCGGTATTTGGCACCAGCTACCAGTGCTCCCATATCCAGGGCGAAAATCTTTTTATCTTTCAGTCCCTCCGGCACATCACCGCGGACGATACGCTGTGCCAGACCCTCTACGGCTGCCGTTTTACCGACACCAGGTTCACCGATCAGCACCGGATTGTTTTTCGTTTTTCTGGAAAGAATACGTATCACATTGCGGATCTCCGCATCTCGTCCGATCACCGGATCCAGTTTCTGATTTCTTGCTTTTTCCACCAGATCCTGGCCATATTTATTTAACGTATCATAAGTTGCCTCCGGGTTGTCCGTCGTCACACGCTGGTTGCCGCGTACGGTGGAAAGTGCCTGCAGGAAGCGTTCTCTTGTAATCCCAAACTCCTGGAAAAGTTTTTTGATCTCCGGACTTGAATTTTTTATCATCGACAGGAACAGATGCTCTACGGAAACATATTCATCTCCCATAGCTTTTGCCTCGTCCTCTGCCTGAACAAGTACCTTGTTTAAATACTGTCCGATGTAAACCTGTCCGCCGGAAACCTTGGTACGTTTCTCAAGTGCGGACTCGACTGCATCGGTAAAGTACGTTTTATCAATCTCCATCTTCTCGATCATCTTGAGGATGAGACTGTCTTCCTGTTTTAGCAGAGCATAGAGCAGATGCTCCTGCTCAATCTCCTGATTGCCATATTCATAAGCCAGTTTCTCAAGGCTGTTGACAGCCTCGATAGATTTCTGTGTAAATTTACTGATATTCATAAAAACACCTCCTGTTTGCCAGATGTTATATGTTCCTTTGTTCTATTGAGAATATAACACTCTTTATTAGCACTGTCAAGAGGTGAGTGCTAGTTTTTTGTGAAGAATTTGTGAAGCCTT
>OGGG01000675.1_pt1 | contig 35907 bp, 27 predicted proteins | sample 1571201 | NCBI WGS metagenome assembly OGGG01 (sample SAMEA2581946, study PRJEB24529) | metagenome | biome: Human gut stool | place: China | collected 2011 | reverse complement strand
AGTGAATACCTGGTGTATCCAGAAATACGATCTGGCCTCTCTCATCCGTATAGACTGTCTGGATCCGGTTTCTTGTTGTCTGTGGTTTGTTTGAAGTAATCGCGATCTTCTGACCGATCAGATGGTTCATCAGTGTGGATTTTCCCACATTTGGCCGTCCGATCAAGGTTGCAAAACCGGATTTATAACTTTTCTCTGTCATTTATACTTATCCTCCTGCCCTGTCATCCGAGCGGTCTGAGATTCAAAAACAGCTCTTTTTCATTTTCCAGTGCATCTTCATTTCCAAGTACACAAAAATAGTTTCCTTCAAGAATAGCATGCATCAATGGTGCAAGCGCCCGGATATCTTCCTGCGTCGCATTTAAGATCTGGTCACGTTCTTTCTGGAGCACTTCTTCCGTCACCTCACCAAAATATGCCGCATCGGATCTGGCGCCCTGTGCCCTTGCCGTGAGCGGTGCATCCAGTTCGCTGACCGTTCCGATGATATATTTTGTCATATCGCGGTCCTCTGCCTCAAAATGCTCCACATACTCCGGAATGCCTTCGTAAACTTCATCCGTTCTTCTCAGATTCGGATCACGGTAGGAGGCAAAGTAAGAATTTCCATTTCTGCCAAATCCGCTCATACAGCCATAGGCCCCACCCTCTACACGGACTTTTTCCCAAAGATATCCATAGCTCATGATCACTTTCAGGATACGCAGTACTCCTGTGTATTCATATCCTGCCATACGGTAATTCCCGGCACGTGTTACATACTGGATCTTCGCAGAGGTCTGGAAGCCTTCATTCTGTTTTCCATAGGCAAGCGTTTCACCGGCGGACTCTGTCTCTTTTTTCGAAAGTTTTTCGTATAAATGTTTTACTTTTTCTTCGAGACCATCCATTCCGCTTTTCTCTGCAGTAACACTGACCGTTATAGCCGACTGACGGAAAATCTTCGTCATCAGTTCTTTCAGTTTTGCCTTTAAAGTTTCTTTCTGTTCTTCAAAATCTCCATCCAGTTTGTTCAGCAGGTCATAGTATGCGATTCCTCCTGTCAGATCACAGAACGCTGCACTTTCGGAAAAATATGCCATTGCACGCGTTGCCGCTGCTGAATGGCCGGCTGTGCTGATCCGCATCTGCGTCCTGGATTTCTGTTCTGCAAGGATCTCCTTCAAACGCTTTTCATCTTCCAGTTTGGAGGAAAAGAGGATCTCTTCTATCATTTCAAACACAAAATCCATCTTATTGTATAACGTTCTTGCACTTACAGTAAACATCGTGCGCAGCTTCTTTCCCTCTTTATCCGGAAATGCCGTAATGCCGGTTCCGATACCACCGCTCTGGACATTGATCTCATTGAAAAGCTCCCCATACGCATAGTGCCCGGTATCGATCATGCCAAGCACATTTTTCAGAAGTCCCACATAAGGAAGATCCTCTTTTCCAATGCCCTCCAGATCAAAATACAGCGTCAGATACGCAATGCCGTTTGTCAGAATTTCATGCCACAGAACCGGAACTTCTCCATAAGAACGCACCTCATTGGAAAATGGCCGGCACTCCTTTTTAATATCGTCTCTTGTCAGCATCGGGATCTTTTCCAGCTCCTCCCGGGCAGATGGTGTCTGCTGAAATTTCTGCAGTTTCTGCGTTTTTTCAATCAGCTCCTGAATCTGCTCTTCGCTCAGTCCTGCTTTAAACTCTGCCAGTTTTGCCGCCACAGCTTCTTCTGTTTCTGCTGTCAGACCTTTCTTAGGTTCTATGACAACCATGGCCGCGTGTGGATTATCCAGAAGATATTTCTGTATCAGTTCTTCATAATAACCACTTCCGACCGCTTTTTTCAGTTCATCATAGATATCGAGCTGTCTGACATAGGCGAACGGCTCATTTTCATCGTACAGCCAACTGTCCATAATATCAATGCCATACATCAGTCCCTTTGGATAGGATCCATAATCTGCCTCGCGGAAACGGAATTCCGAAGAGTTGATGCCTGCAAGCAGGGCTTTCTCATCCAGACCATTTTTCACGCTGTCCGTCAGCGTCTGGCGGATGATGGAGAGAAATTTCTCTTTGTCTTCCGGATTGGCATTTTTAGCGATAACGGAAAAAGACGGCTGCAAAATGCCGCTTTCAAAAGAACCCAGGATGTCTTTGCCGATCCCGGCATCGATCAGCGCCTGTTTCAGCGGTGCACCAGGTGCCGACAAAAGTGCATATTCCAAAATGGAAAATGCAGTCACAAGCTTCACATCCAGACTGCTTCCCACGGATACATTCCAGGAAAGATACGTATTGTCTTTCTCGGATTCCGAAGTGGAAATGGAATATTTGCGGTAAACTTCATGCATTTTTTCAAATGGTTTCTGCATCGGCAAAGCAGAGTCTGTTTCTTTTCTGTCATACTGTGAGAGATATTCCTGATCGATCCACTGCAGCCTTTCACCGATATCCATTTTTCCGTAAAGATAAATATAAGCATTGGATGGATGATAATATCTGCTGTGAAATGCCAGAAAATCTTCGTATTTCAGATCTGGAATGCACTTTGGATCTCCGCCGGACTCAAATCCATATGGTGTATCCGGATAAAGCGCATTTAAGATTTCACGTTCCAGGACATCCTCCGGAGAGGAATATGCTCCTTTCATTTCATTGTAGACAACTCCATTATAGGTAATCGCATCTTCTGGTTTCTCAATCTGATAATTCCATCCTTCCTGACGGAAGATCTCTTCTTTCTGGTAAATATTGGTTTTAAAAACTGCATCCAGGTAAACATGCATCAGATTTGCAAAATCTTTGTCGTTGCAGCTTGCAACCGGGTACATGGTCTTGTCCGGATAAGTCATGGCATTGAGAAAGGTATTCAGTGAGCCTTTCACCAGTTCCACAAACGGATCTTTGGATGGAAATTTTTCGCTGCCGCAAAGAGAGCAGTGTTCCAGAATATGTGCCACTCCGGTATTGTCTGTCGGCGGAGTACGGAAAGTAATATGAAACACTTTATTATCGTCTTCATTTTCAATATACAAAACCCTTGCACCACTTTTTCTGTGACGCAGCAGATATCCTTTTGACCGGATATCGTCAAGCATCTCTTCTTTTATCAGTTCATATGCCTGCAAATCTTTGATTGTCATAAAAAACCTCTTTTCTCATCATGTCTTTACCCTGCCGATTTTGGCATTAAACAACCCTCTGGAGCCGTAATTGACACGCTTGATGCAAATGCCCCCGTTCGGGTAATGCTGTCCGTAATGTCCGGATGCGCTGATCATAAATCCATTTCCCATATAAATCGCCACATGCCCCAGCGTACCGCCATCATAATAAAAAATAATGTCTCCCGGACGCATCTCTGACTGTCTGACGCGTTTGCATGCGGCAAGGATCGCACTCATAAACGACGGCGGCATACTTTTTCCGGCTGCCCGGTAGCAGCGGTTCACAAAATAGGAGCATGCAACTCCGCCCCGCATATTGGTTCCGTACTGCACGCCATTGCGGATCCCTCCGTTTTCATGGTAAGCACCCAGATATTTCATTCCATAGCGGATCGCTTTTGCGCTGTATTTGTTGTATTTGTTGACCATTTTTGTCATATCCAGCACGGACAGCCTGATATCTGTTACCTTGATATAAGCAGTTTTCCACATGCCATATTTTTTATTACCGGTATTTTTCTTATGGTGCAGATATACCGGAACCCATGCTGTCTTTTTCCCTTTTCGGATACGGTTTGGATTGACCACCATGGCATCCCCATACTGAAGGCTGTGCAGCTTTTTCCCTTTGGAAGAAGCTGTGCTGCGCACAGAAACACGTTTTCCTTTTGTTCCCACATAAGCCATCACAAGATATCTGGATTCTTCTTTTTTGTATCGGTCCAGCAGGATTTTGGATCCATCACTCTTTTTCGCTGTTTTTTTCTTTGTCGTTTTCTTCGTTTTTTTAGCAGTACTGGTCTTTGCCTGTACCTGCACCGGCTGAAGCGGTGCCATGCTGCCTGCTGCCAGTGCAAATGCCAGCACCGCCGCACAGATTCCGTTTTTTGTCCGTTTATATCCCATTTCTTACCTTGCCCTTCGCGGGCTCTCCCTTCTCCCTTTTTGTCTTGATCATAGAGCGATCACAGAAAACTTCCACTTCTATAAACAGATGATGCCAGGGGCAAAAACAAAGAGCTGCAGATCAGTAAAAGCTGCACCCATGGCGGCCATGCTCTTTTACATAGTAAAGTGCCTGATCTGCATCTTTGAAAATGCTCTCCCCTTTGTTTTCCCGGTCTGAAAATGCCACTCCCACGCTCAAAGAAACGGCCGGGGCATCCTGCGCTTCTTTGGCCAGTTCCTCATTGATCACATCGATCTTATCCTGTATTGTATCCTTCAGATCACTTGTCATCTCGACCATGATCACGGAAAATTCATCTCCGCCGATCCTGAAAATAAAATCAATGCTTCGGAACGTCGTTTTCAGCAGATTTGCCACTCTTTTCAGGCTCGCGTCGCCGGCTGCATGTCCGTAGGTATCATTGACTGATTTGAAAATATCCACATCGATCAGGAGCAGTGCGAAAGACATCGCACCTTCTTCGTAAATATGTAAAATTTTTTCAAATGACCCGCGGTTCAGTGTGCCTGTCAGTGCATCATGCTCTGCCTGATGGCGGATCAGATTCTGTGTCTCCTGATTCTCCTGATAGATCTTATTATAAGTCTCTGCCAGTTTCTGCAGTTCACTGGCCCCGACCACCGGAAAGATTTCACCTTTTTTAATGTTTTCATTGTAACTGAGCAGCGGTCTTACGACCAGTTTGCGTACGATCAGGCAGATTACAAGCGTCAGGATCAGCTGAAGTACAATACTGATCTCAAGTTTACGATATATATCAGAAAAAACTGACATTGCCCTTCCCTGCCGATTTTTCGTCTGTTCCATCAGGCTGTCCATACAGGAAGTGATGTCTTCATTTATCTCTGTTCTCGCTTCCTGATAAGTATTATCACAGACCATCTGCTGTGCTCTTTTCATTTTCCCCTCTGCGCCAAGCACACTGTCCGTTTCGGAAAGCAGCACTTCCGCAACTTCCTGCGGCCATGTATTTTTATCCATGCCGGTCGCCTCTGCCACCAGACGCATGGCATAATATTCGCTGTTCATCAGTTCCTGCGAACAACTTAATGCTGCCTTTAAGGAACTAAACGTTTCTGTTTTATCAAAATATCGTCTCAGGGTATCCAGTGCCTTTTCTCTTCGTTTTGTAATCGTCGCCTCTTCAAAATAGAGATCCATGTACTGAACTTCTCCCGTCATCACATAAAGCCGTACCTGCTCCGTAAGATAGTCAGATCCATCCTGCAGCTTCCTTGCCGCATTCTCGCAGGCAATATACTGATCAGTCGCTGTTTCCAATACCTGAAATTCTTTCTGCCCCACAGTCGAAATAAATGCAAACAAAACAGCCAGAATACAGGTAACTCCAATACTCCATGTACTTACCTTCTGCATCTTTATCTTCTTTTCCACAGGTGGCTCCCCCTTCTCCCTTTTTCTCTTCACAGGCGGAAAAAGTGCGATCCCATTTGGGTACCGCACTTCCCACTTTGGATATACTTATTGTTTACCTACGCATGCTTTACGCACTATATCCACAGGTATCATGGTAAATGCCAGCAGGATCACCGCAATCCAGCCCCTGATTCCAAACGGAACACAGCTGAACATTTCTCCGATCCACTGGAACGGAGCCAGCGGAACGATTGCCGCATTTACGAGCAATGCCTGCACGATTATAATAATCAGAAATACTTTCAGAAAATCTTTATTCTCATTCAGACCTGAAAAAATTGCAAGTCCATCGTCACGCACATTAAAGCCGTTGAACAAAGCCGCCACAATAAACAGTACAAAATAACCCGTCAGGTGCTGTTCCTCATTTGCAAACAGATTTGCAAAGAACGGCACTTTCAGATAGATAAAACTTACCACGGTAAGCCAGATTCCCATTGTGAGGATCTGTCCCATCATTTTTTTGCTTACAATACTTTCATCACGTTTTCGCGGTGCTTCTGCCATATATTCTTCTTTTGCCGGCTCATTGCCAAGCATCATCGCTCCCAGTCCGTCCATAACCAGGTTTACGAAGAGAAGATGTGTTACTTTCAGCGGTTCGTCCACACCGAAAAACGGTGCGATCGCACTGACCACAACGGCTGCCACGTTGATCACCAGCTGGAATTTACAGAATTTGAGGATGTTATGGTAGATGGTTCTTCCATAGAGGATCGCATCTTTGATAGATTTAAAATTATCATCCAGAATAACGATCTTACCTGCCTCTTTTGCTGCCTCGGTTCCGCTTCCCATCGCAAAACCAACATCTGCACGTTTCAGTGCCGGTGAGTCGTTGACGCCGTCACCGGTCATGCCGACTACCAGGTTCATCTCCTGACACAGGCGTACCATACGGGACTTGTCGGTCGGCAGTGCTCTTGCGATCACACGGATATGCGGTATGATCTTCTTCACTTCGTCATCGCTCATCTCATTGAGCTGTGCGGAGGAGAGTGCACGGTCACTGTCTCCTTTTAACAGTCCGGCATCTTTTGCGATCGCTACGGCTGTCTCAAGGCGGTCACCTGTGATCATAACAACCTGGATACCTGCTCCCTGTACTTCACGGATGGCTTCTTTTGCTTCCGGACGTACATCATCACGGATGCCCACCAGACCGATGATCACGATATCATCGTTGATGCTGTTCTCCACCATATCTTTTTCCGAATAGCCAAATGCCAGCACACGCATGGCTTTTGCTGCCAGTTCATCGATCTTGCGGTCCAGAACTGCCTTGTCCATGGTACAGATATTGCCGTCTGCATCCAGATATTTCACTGCATTTGCCAGAAGTTTTTCCGGTGCGCCTTTATAGAACGTTTTACCGGTGCTGTCGATGCGTGCCTGACTGAATTTATTTGCAGAGTTGAAAGACTGCTGTTTGGTTATTTTATATTCGCTGCTGTTCTCCAGCGTCTTGAATGTCCCCTCACCCAAAAACTTCATCAGTGCCTGATCGGTTGCATTTCCGCCGATGACTTTATGGGATGCATCAAACATGGACTGTGTATTCTTACCGATGGCAAGATCCACAAGACCTTTTACCTTGCTGTGTTTACTCAACTGTGCAATATCAATGGAATTGCCGTCTCCGGTAAAGAAATCGACCACTTCAAGCATACCTTTTGTGATCGTTCCTGTCTTATCACTGAAAAGAATGTTTAAAGAACCTGCTGTCTCGATACCTTCTGCTTTTCTTACCAGGACGTTGTGGTCAAGCATCTTGCTTGTATTCTGCATCAGCACGAGGGAGATCATCAGCGGAAGTCCTTCCGGAACTGCACAGACGATGATGACAATTGCCAGAGAAAGAGCCCTTACAACATCTTTGACAACCGGTTCAATCCCCATTGCCAGGTACTGGGAAATTCCGCCCGCCTGCATAACAAAGTAAGCCAGGTAAAGTACGGCAATCAGAACCGCACCGATATAACCAAACGTGGAAATCTGTTTTGCAAGTTTGGAAAGTTTTACTTTTAAAGGAGAATCCGGCTCGTCTTCCTGCATCTCTTCTGCCATTTTTCCCATCATGGTCTTCAGTCCGACCTTGCGTACATCAAGAATACCTTCGCCGTCAAATATCACTGCTCCGCGGAACAGGGAGTGTGCATCGACAAAGGTGTCGCCTGTGATGTCATCTTCCAGCTGAAAATCCTCTGATGCTGCCGTTTTTTTGCATTCTTCTGCCTCGCCGTTCAGTGCGGAGTTGTCTACACGCAGTGCACCGTCAATCAGCACACCATCTGCCGGGATCTTGTCCCCGGACTGAAGCAGGATCTTATCTCCTACTACAACATCGTCCACATCAATTACGGTGATCATCCCGTTTCTGTGTACTTTACATTTGTCTTTTTCTGTATTCTCTTTTAATTCACGATACTTGGTATCACTTGCAACGCCCGTCTTTGCAGACACAGTTGCTACGATCAGTACTGCTACAATCGTTCCAAGCGGCTCATAAATCTCTGCATATCCAAAGAAAAACATCACGATCATCAGTGCGGCAATTGCCAGCAGGATCTTGATCATTGGATCGCTGAACGTCTCTTTAAACTCATCCCAGAACGTGGTAGGTTCAGAATCTGGAATCTCATTGGAACCAAACTTGCTTCTGGATTCCTCTACCTGTTTGTCTGTCAATCCATTATACTTCATCTCTTTGTCTCCTATTTTATTTTTTCTGTACACCTCTGTAATCCAGCAGGGGCTATATCAGATGGGAGAAACTATCCGATGTCACCTCACATCTGATTATAGTCTCTCCCATTTCTTATTACATCATACCAAGTGACTTTTATCTCTGAAATCTTGCTGCCATTTCACCGATACCGCCATCTCTTGTTCCCTGTCCGATTGCTCCGAACTTCCATTCGCCGTTATAACGGTAAATCTCTCCAAAGATCATGGCTGTCATGCCAGAATAATCTTCTGACAGGTCGTATTTCAGGATTTCCTGATCATTTCTTCCATCCACCAGACGGATAAAAGCATTCTCGATCAGTCCGAAATGCTGTTTTCTCTGTTCTGCCTGGTAAATGGTTACAACAATCACAATCTTGTCATACTCAGCCGGAACACGGTCCAGATCAATCACGATCTGTTCGTCATCTCCTTCTCCTGCGCCGGTCAGGTTATCGCCCATATGGCGTACCGTTCCGGAACTATGTGTCAGATGATTGTAAAAGACCAGATCATCTTTTCCTTCCAGTCTGCCGTTCTTCAGCAGAAGTGCGGATGCGTCACAGTCGATCGGTGCCGGTTTTGGTGCAAAAAATCCGCCTTTTCGTTTTACTTCATCCCATCCAAGTCCTACGATTACTTTGGATAACCCCTGTTTTTCTTTGGACAGGCTCACTTTCTGTCCTTTTTTCAAACTGATTGACATAGGTGAATACCCCCTTTCGACTCTTTCGAATCTTCTGTAATTATTCTGCGTCGATGCCGTAATGACCGCAAAGTGCTGCCAGGCCGCCCTGGAAACCACTTCCGATCGCATTGAACTTCCACTCACCGTTATGCTTGTACAGCTCACCTACTACAACGGCTGTCTCGATAGAGAAATCTTCTCCCAGATCGTAACGGATCAGTTCCTGTCCATTTGACTGGTCTACGATACGGATAAATGCATTGGACACCTGGCCAAAATTCTGTCTTCTGGCATCTGCCTCATAGATCGTAACCGTAAATGCGATCTTTTCGATGTTTGCCGGAACTTTTGTCAGGTCGATCATGATCTGCTCATCATCACCTTCGCCGCCTCCTGTTAAGTTGTCTCCCATATGCTCCACACTCTCAGAAGGATGTTTTAAGTTTCCATAGAAAATAAATTCTTTTTCTGTCGGGCATTTTCCGTTTGCTCCGCACAAAAATACCGAAGCATCCAGATCAAAATCTGCTCCTGTATCAAATGCATTGACATCCCATCCAAGTCCTACCATAATGTTTTTCAGTCCCGGATTTCCTTTTGTCAGGCTTACCTTCTGTCCTTTTGATAAATTAATTGGCATAACGTTTTCCTCCTTTAATAGGTTTTTATATTTAAGATGAGTTATATCACCTTATGGTACGCTTTTCAAGACTAATATTTCTTTTCCGGCATATGATATCTCTGGTTAAATTCCTGTTTGATATTTTCCAGCCTTGCCTGATCTTCTGTTCTCTGTTTTCTGGCATTTTCCTGGATCTGTCTCGTCTCATCGATTCCATTGACGATCGTTCTCCAGGTTGTCTCCAGCGTCTCGATCTTGATGGAGCTTCCTGATGCAAGCTGTGCTGTCATTTTCGACTGCTGCACAGTATTCTGCGCATTTTTAATCAGCATCTCATTGGTCTTTTTATCCAGTGCAGAGATTGCTTCCGCCTGGATTTTCTGTCTCTTAAGCATGATCGCCTGCGCAAGTGCCTGTTTAAAGACCGGAAGCGTAATGATAAATGCTGAATTGATCTTGCGGACCAGGTTCATATTGCTGAATTCCATCGTCTTGATCATCGGGATTGACTGCATTGCCACATTTTCTGCGGTGCGCAGATCCTGCGTTCTCTGCTCCAGCATCATCAGTGCCTGGTTGAGGCTGGTCAGCTCAAACTGGATGGACTGATCGCCCGTCGCTTCCATATCCGCCTGGCGCTGTGCGATATATGCTTCCAGTTCCTGGCATCCCTGCTCACCGGCGAGAATATATTTTACAAGTTCATGGTAATAATTGACATTTGCTTCAAACATCGTATTGAGTTTGCGGTTGGACTGTTTGATCTCTGATTCATACTGTTTGAGCTGTACATAGATCTTGTCTACCTCATCCCCCATGGTATGATATTTTGAAAGGATCCTGTCCATCTGTTTTCTGAGGTTTCCAAATAATTTGCCAAACAGCCCCGGATTATCTTTCAGTTCATCCGGATCAAATTTCTCCATAATCTTTGCCAGCGTATTGAGCATCTCACTGGATTCGTCGATCTGCGTCATTTCCATGCTGTTCAGCACCACATCCGATGCCTTGGAGATCTCCTCTGCCACCTCTGCCCCAAACGATACGATCGTCTCCAGATTGTTGACCTCGATCGTACTTACGATTGCATCAACTTCCTGCGAACCAACCAGCTCGCTGTTCATCTGTTTACGATCTTCTACAATATCGTAAGACTGTACTGTCTCCAGTTCTGTGGTAGCCGCTTCCCTTACTGGTACTTCTGTTCTTCCTAAGTTAAGTCCCATGCACTACTCCCTCCTGAATAATCGTTCACGCCAAGTTTTCGGGCGTACACTGGATGGAACTGCACGAAAATCAGGTATGCTCAGATCATACAGATACTCCCCGATCTGGTGCTCCTCCATCTGTCTGCGGTTATAAAAAGTTTCTATATTCTGATATCCGGTCGGGATAAAAAACAGAATATCAAATCCCGCCAGATTCAAAAACGCAATCAAGATCGCATCTTCCAGTGAGATCGTCTTTTCACCGGTATGGATGTAGATCAGTTTTGGATTCTTTTTTGTAAAATCAAATCTCTGAAGCAGACGCAGGATCTCTTTTGGAAGATTGAGTACCGTAGATATGATCGTATACTCCGTTCCATTTTCAAAAGTTCCTTTGATCAGCTTCTGTTCAATCAATACCTGAAGCTTGTCTAATATGTGCTCCTGCACTTCATCCCGCAAAAATCCATATGGATATGAAGGATGATTTTTGATCCGGCTTTTCTGAAGCCGTCCATTTTTATAAAATTCCACCGCAAATGGCTTCATTGGATTCTCTTCCAGCGGTTTGATATACGGAATACTGCGTATTACGACCGTATCTTCGGTAATCAGTTCTTTGACGGATGCCCAGTATTCGGAAACTTTTCCATCTCTGACACCGGAAATCTTTGCAAAAATAACCGGAAGGTTTACCTTTTCTTCCGTCGTACTGAAATTCGGCCGGTATCGTACTTCTTCTTTCCAGAGGAGCGGAATCTCCTCATACATGGTCTGAAGATTTATGACATCCGCATAACGGTACTGCTGGTTGCGGTACATCCCGGAATCCTGATACATGATCGTATCCAGATCCCGTTCTGCATGATAGGCAGCCGTCCCCATCCGTACATCGGTATTTTCTTTCGGGAAATGCCCTGCCTGAAGCCGCTCCGGATAATGCACTTCGTACAGCAGTGGATCCTGAATCTGCTGTACATTGCTGCACCCGGGATCAAGGATCAGTACATCCACCGGCAGCCTTGCCAGCATTTTCACAAACAGGATCTCAAAACTGCTGTTACACGCTCCCATGTGGATAAAACAGCCAATATCCGTTTTATGCCAGCCCTGAAAGAGTCCTGACAGATAACGCTGCATAAAGCAGATCAGGTACACTGCCTTATTCATCAGTTTGTTCTTATTTTCCTGCGGATTTTCTGACTCCTTCAGCATCACATCCAGAAATGCTTTTACCATAAGTCTTTGCAGTTCAAGATTGGCAGGATAAGACAGGTTCGCAGAAAGATCCATCAGCATACTTTCCGTATCCGGATAATTTTTCCTTGGAATCTTCTGGATCTCTTCCGGTGTCGGCGGCTTTATCTGTCCGTCCACTACAACAACATTACGCTTCTGTGCCTGAAGTTTCTGATAAAACTGATACCATTCATTTAAACAGGTCAGACGATCCTCCACACCGCTGATCTGACAGTACGCATTGTAATAAAAGTCCGGATCGCTTCCTCTTTGTGCAGGCTCTTTGCACATATCCGTAAGAATCTGATTTCCCGTCAGCCAGACATTAGTTGCATTCCGAAGCGTCGGCTTTTTCCCATAAAGGCGCTCACGCTCCATTTTTTTTTTCTGTTCTTTCCGAAGCTGTGCAAGGGAATAATTTTCCGGAAATGGCTGAGAATCTGAAAGAATAAAGGGCAGTGACCAGTCATTCTGCGGATCCAGTTTCGCATAACTGCTATCCCCATGATACTGTAACAGAACAATATCACATCCTGCATGACACAGGATTTCCAGAAGCATCAGTTCATAATGGCTGACCTCACCTTCGTAAAGAATCTTTGGAATCTGTTCTTCTCCAAGCAGATTGAGGATGCGCTCAAACTTATAATAAAGCCAGCACATAAACTTAATATAGGCATTTTTCAGCATGCCTTCGGTCTTGCCCCCTTTTTGCATGGAAAGGAAAAAATCATACATCGATGCTGCAATGCTGTGTCTCTGGTAATCATTCATACGCGGCAGCCATTTTTTCAGACTGGTATCCAGAAAAGACTCTGACATCTGAAATGCCATCCCCATAATTTCCCCGTAATAGGACAGATTCTGTTCCGTTGGATTGGGGATACGCCCCTCGATCACAACACCACGTCCTCTGGCAGACTCATAGTATCTTTCTATAAAATCCGCTATCTCACTGTTGTATCCACTGATACGGTAAAAATAAACGCCTTTCCCTTCTCTTGCGGAAAGTTCTTTAAAAAAATCCGGAATCTTGTTTATTCTCTGCTGTCTGAACATAAGTAAATTACGAATGTCGCCCTCTCTTGTTGTTTCAACTCACGTTGTTAAAATGACCTGTAACTCATAATACCATTCTTTGCATCTCTTTTCAAGTCTTTTGCATACCGTTATCTGCGTGACATTTTTCTCATTTTGTCGTATACTTTTCCCAGATTCTTCCTTTGCGGACACAGAAATATGCTCCGCAGGAATTGTTTCAAAAAGGAGGTGTTTTTATGCCGCTTCATAGCGAAGCTGCCGCAAAATTCAACCATGTGACTTCCAGGGCAATGGACCATACGACCATCCACACGCTCAACCGTGTGACCTCTTCCAAAGCCACTTCCACGCAGCCTAAGACTTCTTCTCCCATTCAGGCTACTGCCACCACCGCTTACGGTATGACACAGAAGCTTCCTGAACTGCTCAATCCTACGCAGAAAGGGCAGAAAGTCCTGCTTGGCGATGGTGTTTCCATCGGTAAACTAAAAGTCTGCTTTGGCTGGAATACCACAAACCCGGAATGCGATGTGGATGTCTCTGCCTTTCTTCTTGGCAGCAACCAGAAAGTTCCAGGCGATGACTGGTTTGTCTTTTACGGGCAGACAGAAAGTCCGGATGGAAGCGTTACTTTTTCTGCTGAAGAACCCGTAGACCGTGAATCCATCTCCATCAACCTGTTCCGGTTAGATCCGTCTATTACAAAAATTGTATTTGTGCTGACGATCAATGATGCACTGGCAAAGCATCTGCATTTTGGCATGCTCAAAGATGCCTATATCCGGATTATTGAAACTGGCTCTTACCGGGAACTGGTCAGTTTCCCGATGCTGGAATATTACAACAATATAATTTCTATGATGATCGGAGAAATTTATCTGTATAATGGAAAATGGAAATTTCATGCGATCGGAGATGGCGTAGTCCGTGATCTTGCCGGATTATGTGAACTTTACGGTGTCCAGGTCGTTTAAAAGGAGGATATTATGTTGACATTTGAAGTAATCAATGAACTGAGTCTGAAAGTTACCTGCAGCGGAAGCGATATTCTGTTTGCAAAGGCAGGTTCTTTCATCGCCGGTGAAAATCCCGGCGGCAAAAACTACAGATTCGAAAAGGTTCTGTTAGGACCGCAGAGTAATCTGATGCAGGCTGCACTTGGCTCTCTTACCAGGCGCGTTACCGGAGAAAATCTCCCTCTGATGAAAGTTACCATGAATGGAGATTCGGAAACTTACTATGCAAACTACGGGCAGCACATTGTCGTATACAAACTGGCACCCGGTGAAGTCGTTTCCGTTGAATCTGAAAATATTCTTGCTTTTACACAGGACTGTGATTACAGCGTACGTTTCATCGGAAGTGGTATCTTTTCCCAGAAAGGGCTTGCCACTTCCACCCTGACCGGTGCCGGTCCAAACGCTTATGTGGCAGTTCTTTCCGATGGCAATCCAATCGTTCTTGACAACACAAAAACACAGACAACATTATCGGTTGATCCGGATGCTGTAATCTGCTGGATGAGCCGTCATGGATATGGCGATCCTCAGATCCGGACCGATCTTTCCTGGAAAAACCTGATCGGTCAGGCTTCCGGCGAATCTTATGCCTACGAATGGTCCGGAAGCAATCCGGTCTGCGTTCTGCTTCAGCCTTCAGAACGGCGCGGCGGTATCCGCGTTGGAATCGACTAAATGCATATCAGCTTTTGACCGCAGCATCTTCGCTTCATGTAAAAAGACCGCAGGGCATTTCGCTCTGCGGTCTTTTCTATTCTATAGGATCAGAAAATACTGATCTTCTCATTATTCTTCTGTCTTATCTGCACCATACAGTGTGATCAGTTTGTTCAGGTATTCATAACGGGCTTTTGCTTCTGCTTCATTCTTAGCGAACAGTTTCTTAGCTTTTTCAGGGTTAGAACGCATCAGGGAATTGTAACGTACTTCGCCGTTGAGGAATTCCTGATATTCTCCTGTCGGAGCCTTGCTGTCCAGAGTGAATGCATCTTTTCCTTCTGCTTTTGCAGCCGGATTGTAACGGAAGCAATGCCAGTAACCAGCTTTTACTGCCAGTTCTTCTTCTGTCTGGGCTTTTGCCATACCTTTCTTGATACCATGGTTGATACATGGAGCGTATGCGATGATCAGGGATGGTCCCGGATATGCTTCCGCTTCTGCGATCGCTTTTACCGTCTGGTTGAAGTCAGCACCCATGGAGATCTGTGCTACGTATACATAGCCATAGCTCATTGCGATGCTTGCCATATCTTTCTTCTTCACTTCTTTACCGCCTGCTGCGAACTGTGCTACTGCACCGGTCGGAGTAGCTTTGGAAGCCTGTCCGCCTGTATTGGAGTAAACTTCGGTATCGAATACCATGATGTTGATATCTTTGCCGCTTGCCAGTACATGGTCAACGCCGCCGAATCCGATATCGTAAGCCCATCCGTCACCACCGAAGATCCACTGGGATTTCTTAGCCAGGAAATCTTTGTTCTTAACGATGTCTTTGCATGTATCGCAGTCGATGCCTTCCAGAGCAGCTACCAGTTTGTCTGTAGCTGTTCCGTTTGTAGCACCTACGCTGTAAGTATCCAGCCATTCCTGGCAGGCTGCTTTCACTTCATCAGAAGCTTTTTCGTTTGCAGCAACAGCTTCTACTTTTGCTTTCAGACCTTCACGGATCGCTTTCTGGGCTAACAGCATACCATAACCGAACTCTGCATTATCTTCGAACAGTGAGTTGCTCCATGCAGGGCCCTGTCCTTTTTCGTTTACGGTATATGGTGTAGATGGTGAAGAGTTGCCCCAGATAGAGGAGCATCCTGTTGCGTTTGCAATGTACATTCTGTCACCAAAGAGCTGTGTAACCAGTTTTGCATAAGGTGTCTCACCACAGCCTGCACAGGCACCTGAGAACTCAAGCAGCGGCTGTTTGAACTGAGAACCTTTTACCGTATTTTCTTTGAATTTTTCTACGACATCTGCTTTTGCAGGCAGCTTTACTGCATAGTCGAAGTATTTTTGTATGCCGGCATTTGCTTCCATGTTTTCCATGGCCAGTGCTTTTGCACCTTTTTTGCCCGGACATACGTTTGCACAGGAACCACATCCGGTACAGTCGTAAGCGGATACGGTCATTGTGAATTTATATTCTTTCATGCCGGTCAGCGGCAGAGTCTTCAGTCCTTCCGGAGCTGCAGCAACCTCTTCGTCAGTCAGTGCTGCCGGACGGATAACAGCGTGCGGACAAACGTATGCACAGCGGTTACACTGGATACAGTTTTCCGGATTCCATACAGGAACGTTTACTGCGATACCACGTTTTTCGAATGCTGACGTACCGGATGGTGTCGTACCGTCCACATAATCTCTGAATGCAGATACAGGCAGTGTATTACCTTCCTGAGCGTTTACTTTGCTCTGGATGTTGTTTACAAAATCTACTACGTCCTGACGGCCGCCTGCTGCAGCTTTGGTGTCCAGACCTTCGTCCTGTGCGTCTTTCCAGCTTTCCGGAACGTTTACTTCAACGATCTGTTTTGCACCTTCATCGATCGCTGCCCAGTTCTTCTGGACAACATCATCACCCTTACGTCCGTAAGTAGCTTTTGCTGCTGCTTTCATCAGCTCGATCGCGCTTTCTTCCGGAATGATGTTTGCCAGTTTGAAGAATGCAGACTGCAGGATAGTATTGATACGGGTCGGGCCCATGCCCGTCTCGATACCGATCTTAACACCATCAATGATGTAGAATTTGATGTTGTGTTTTGCGATGTATGCTTTTACCTGACCCGGCAGATGTTTTTCCAGACCTTCCATATCCCATGGGCAGTTCAGCAGGAATGTACCGCCGTCAACCAGTTCCTGAACCATGTTGTATTTACGGACATAGGAAGGATTGTGGCATGCTACAAAGTTTGCTTTTTTGATCAGGTAAGTAGATTTGATCGGTTTCTTGCCGAAACGCAGGTGAGACATGGTAACACCGCCGGATTTCTTTGAATCATAGTCAAAGTAAGCCTGGGCATACATATCTGTGTTGTCACCGATGATCTTGATGGAGTTCTTGTTTGCTCCGACGGTACCGTCTGCTCCCAGTCCCCAGAACTTGCAGTTGATGGTTCCTTCCGGAGTTGTGATCAGCTGCTCGCCCAGCGGCAGAGACAGGTTGGTAACGTCATCTTCGATACCGATCGTGAATACTTTCTTTTCTGTGTTGTTGTATACAGCAACGATCTGAGTAGGTGTTGTATCTTTGGAACCAAGTCCGTAACGTCCTGAATATACAGGAACTGCATCGAATTTGGAACCTTTCAGGGCTGCTACTACATCCAGGTACAGCGGTTCGCCCATAGCACCCGGCTCTTTTGTTCTGTCAAGAACGGTGATCTGTTTTACAGATTCCGGAATCGCATCGATCAGTGCTTCTGCACAGAACGGTCTGTACAAACGGACTTTTACGACACCGACTTTTTCGCCTGCAGCCATCAGGTAATCGATGGTCTCTTCGATGGTATCGTTTACAGAACCCATAGCTACGATTACTTTTTCTGCATCAGCAGCACCGTAGTAGTTGAACAGTTTGTAGTCTGTACCGATCTTCTCATTTACTTTATCCATGTATTCCTGGACGATAGCCGGCATTGCATCGTAATAAGGGTTGCATGCCTCTCTTGCCTGGAAAAAGATGTCCGGGTTCTGTGCAGAACCTCTCTGGCAAGGATGGTTCGGGTTCAGTGCATGTCTGCGGAATGCATCGATCGCATCCATATCTGCCATGTCTTTCAGATCTTCATAATCCCATGTCTCGATCTTCTGGATCTCGTGAGATGTACGGAAACCATCGAAGAAGTTGATGAACGGGATACGTCCTTTGATGGCTGCCAGATGAGCAACCGGTGTCAGGTCCATAACTTCCTGTACGCTGGATTCGCAGAGCATTGCACATCCAGTCTGACGACAGGCATAAATATCGGAATGATCGCCGAAGATCGACAGTGCGTGGCTTGCCAGTGCACGTGCAGAAACGTTAAATACGCCTGGCAGCTGCTCGCCTGCGATCTTGTACAGGTTCGGGATCATCAGCAGAAGACCCTGAGAAGCTGTGTAGGTAGTTGTCAGGGCACCTGCTGCCAGAGAGCCGTGTACCGTACCTGCCGCACCTGCCTCGGACTGCATCTCTGTTACCTGAACTTCCTGTCCGAAAATATTTTTTCTTCCCTGAGTTGCCCACTCATCTGTTGCTTCCGCCATAACAGATGAAGGTGTGATAGGATAGATAGCCGCAACGTCTGTATATGCATAAGAAGCATGCGCTGCTGCATGGTTACCATCCATGGTCTTCATTTTTCTAGCCATTTTTATTATACCTCCTTAATATTTGGGAATTCCCTGTATATGTGGGATTCAATCAGCACTAATTTGTTATTACCCATGTATTTTTACTATAACACAACAAAAAGAAAAAGTCCATTTCCGATACGACGGAAACAGACTCTTTTCTTGTATTTTTTGCTGTACATGTTCAGATTTTTTTTACTTTTATTAGACTATTTTTACAAAATCACTTCACGTTCACTTTCAGCACTGCTTTTTTTCCGTTGTAAAGCTTCACGGTTACAGATGCCTTTCCCTTTTTCAGTGCCCGCACCTTTCCTTTTGCATCCACAGAAACAATTTTTGACTTGCTGCTTGCATACCGTATGCCAAAAGCCGCACTTCCAGACGGCAGTTTCGCCCTGATCTGAAATGTTTTTCCTTTTTTCAGTGTCCTGTTTTTTGCATTCAGCGCCACCTTTTTCGGTGCATCTTTGACCGTCACCTTCACACTGCGGCTCACGCCATTTGCCGCAGTTACGGTGATCACTGCACTTCCTTTTTTCTTTGCTTTTATTCTTCCGTTTGCATCCACTGTGACTGCCTTGCTGTTTGAACTTGTATAGGTTATGCTCTTATCTGATGCATCGGCTGGCAGGATCTCCGTTTTCAGCAAAATACTCTCTTTCTTTCCAAGCACAATGCCTGCTGCTTTCTTTTCCTTTCCCGAAAAATTGGAACGGACCATCAGTGCGATCCCCTGCACTTCCTTTTTCACTGCACCCTGGCTGTTGCCGGATGTCGGTTTTTGTGTTGTATCCGGTCTGGCTGTCGGTGTTTTGTCTGGTTGTGTCTCGTTCTGTGTCTCGTTCTGTGTCTCTTTCTGTGTCTCTTTTTGTGTCTCACTTTCGCCGGTTTCCGGCTGTGATCCGTTGCCACTTCCGTTCCCTGTCTCAGCCTGTGATTCGCTTTCACTTTCTGTTTCCGATTCTGTCTCGGTCTGAGATTCGCTCTCTGTTTCTGACTCACTTTCACCGGTATCCGGCTCTTCTTTCCAAAACACCCGGACATTCTTTTGCAGCTTTTTGCTTCCGGATGCATCCTGCGCCGTCACGCTGACCGTATACGTACCTGCTGCCACAGGCTTCCCTGCCGCGTCCAGTCCATCCCAGTAAACGATTTTCCGGCACAGCACATTCTTTGCATCCCCGCTGATCTGGATCAGATCTGCCATTTCATCTTTCAAAAGGATACGTACCGCCTGTCCATCTCCATCCAGCACTTCACAGGTCACAAGCGGTGCTGCCAGCACTTCCGTATTATGTTTTCCAAAATCAGCCGTAAGTTCCCATTCTTCCCCTGATGCTGCATCGTAAGTATCGTTTCCTTCCAGGCTCATAACCTCCAGAAGGGAATCCTTTGCAGAGGATGCTGCAAATGGAATCATATAGGCATATTTTGCATGATCTGCCAGAACAATACAGCCATAAAATCCTGTTTCCGGTTCTTTTCCCGTCAGAGGGATCTTGAAACTTCCGTTTCCTTTTTTCAGTGATACATTCTCATGCCCCTGCATGGCAATTCCGGATCCCTCTTCAAAGTCCATCAGACCATCTGTTTCCGTCACCAGAAACAGCAGCTGCTGCAGACTCCAGGAATCTCCAGCCCGATACCAGGCAATCTGCACATTCCCGTTATTTCTTGCCTGATAAGATACTTCCAGTTTCCGGCTGCCGTCTGCCTCTTTTTGTACCACTGCCTTTTCAAAAGCCGCATCCGACGGCTGATCGGCTGTCGGCAGAAAAATCTTTTCACTGTCGTACGGATACATCTTCATATGATTGGCAACGCAGTGATTCTGGACAAACGTTTTCATTTCATTAAACGTAATAGCTCCGTCGCCGTTAAAATCTGCCGGAGAAACGCCAAGGGATACCTGTGCTGCGCCAGCTTCTGTTTCTGCCAGCTCCGCATTGATCCCGCTTCCATATACCAGTGCACCGGTAAAAATACCATAGGAAGATGCCAGACCCTCCGTTTCTCCTTTCCTTATGACCTGATTGGAAAGTTCCTCACTCTGTGCGGCTGTCAGGATACGGAAACGTTCGTTGTTAAGTGCTGTTCTGCTCTGTCTGCCCGCCGCCTGTTTCTCTGCCTGTACAAAAGCATCTGTAAAGTTCTCCACAAAGTCTGCCGTCTCATCCCGATAAGAAGCACTCTTCTCCAGGCTCCTAAGTCCTATGCTCCTTGTCTGACCGGTCATAGCACCGCTGTAGCAGCAGTCCAGGATCAGGACATTTTTTCCTTTGATACCCTCAAAACAGTCATACAGTTCCCGTGCGGAAAGACTGGTCCCGATCTCAAGGCTGAGCCCGTCTTTCTGACCATGGCCGGAATAATAGAAATAGTTGATATCATCCTCGGCGGCATCTGCAAAAGCACTCTGGATCTGCTTCCTGATCCCCTCTTTTGTTGTTACGCCATCCTTGTCTTTTACCGTGATGGCAACCTGGCCGCTTCCATACGCTTTCTGGAGCATACGGCTTATATTGACACCATCGTTATGCGGTCCCGGTGTCAGATCCTCTGTGGTCCCTTTGTAGTCACCGCGTGTTACCAGAAGTGCCCGGTACTGCGGCTCTGCGGCATGACCTTCTATGCCCGGAAATGCAAATGCCATCAGCAGACATCCTGCACCTATCATCAGCTTCTGTAGTGTTTTCTTTTTCATTTTTTGCCCTCCTGTGGCTCTGTCCTCATATAGAACGCTCGCTTTGTACGTGCTCCTCATGCTTTCTGACTATTTTCAGTTTCCTCATGTTTTACATGGTGCTACGGTATTGCAGATTATCATAAGTTTCTTTTTCACATTTCTACCTCCATATCTGCCACGTAGTGCTAAAAAAGGAGAAATTTTCACAGTCCGTTGAAAATTTCTCCTGAAATTAAGATATATTCCTTCATCACGAAACCATTTGTGACTCTATTATATAATTTTTCCGGCGATTGGTCAATCAGAATAACGAAGTGCATCAATCAAGTTCAAAATGCCATAAAGAAAAGACATGATCCAACGACCATGCCTTTCGTTTCTTAATCCCGTATCCTACAGTTCTTACAGATTCTCTTTGAAGAATTTTTCCATTGCTTCTGCTGCTGCATCTTCTTCTGCACCTTCGCAGGTAACTGTTACTTCTGCGCCCTGTTTTACGCCCATGCTCATGATTGCCATGATTCTCTTCACATCAGCCTTTTTTCCATTGCTGCTGATCTCAATGGTCGTATCTTTGAATGCTGCAGCCGCTTTTACAAGCAGGCCTGCCGGTCTTGCATGGATACCCATAGAATCCTGAATTGTGTAAGTAAACTGTTTCATCACAAATCCCACCTTTTCTTTTTGTTAAATATAGTGCTTCACTAATGGTGCTATCATATCAAAAGTTATAGAAAAAGTCAAGATTTCACCTTTTTTATATACTTTTGTCTGATACATCAGATGACCGCTTCTTCTGCCTCATACCTTCTAAGTACGTCTGTCAGGGCAGCATACTGTTCTTCTGCTTTTGCAAATAGTGCTTCGGTTCCTGCAGTCTCATGTCCGCGCAGCGTTTCTGTCAGTTCCGCACTCACTTCATACAGGCGGTCAAACCCAAGATTCAGGCAGACACCTTTTAAGGTATGTGCCGCACGGAAAGCCGTCTCGCCATCTCCTTCTGTCAGTGCCTTTTTCAGCTCAGCGAAGGTGCCGTCTTTTAAAAATTTCAGTGCAAAACGCCGAATCATGCTTTCACTGCCAAATCTCTTTAAAATACTTTCATAATCCGAACCCGTCTGTTCATAACATTCTTTGATCGTCATGTTCTTTCCTCTTTTCCTGCCTTCTCCGGATGGTATGTTGGTACTACCTGTGCCACAAGCTCTTTGATCTTTTCGTTTTCACGGAATGCTGCTTCATCCAGCTGCCGCAGTTTTTTCTTAAATACCGTATCATCCATCTCGATCGGTTTTCCGATATGGATCAGTTTGTTCGGTGTCTCCTGCATGCCTTCTTCCGCCATCAGCAGTTCTTCAAACAGCTTTTCGCCCGGGCGCAGCCCGGTGTATTCGATCCTGATATCCACATCCGGTGTATAGCCGGATAAGCGGATCAGGTTTCTTGCCATATCATCGATGCGCACCGGCTCACCCATATCAAGGATAAAGATTTCTCCGCCTTTTGCATAATGTGCGGCCTGGAGTACCAGGGATACGGCTTCCGGGATGGTCATAAAGTAGCGGATGATATTTTTATCGGTGACTGTCACCGGCCCGCCTGCCTCGATCTGTTTCTTGAACAGTGGTATTACGCTTCCGTTGCTTCCAAGCACGTTTCCAAAGCGTACTGCCACAAAATCGGTATTTGAACACTGGCGGTTCATCATCTGTACTACCATCTCGCAGAGACGCTTGGATGCACCCATGATGTTAGTCGGATTGACTGCTTTATCGGTAGAAATCAGTACAAATTTCTTTACGCCTGCCCTGGCGGCCGCAACGGCTGTTTTGTAGGTACCCATCACATTGTTTTTGATGGCTTCGTTCGGGCTGTCCTCCATCAGCGGTACGTGTTTGTGTGCTGCCGCGTGGAACACGACATCCGGTCTGTAGGTCTGCATCACACTGCGTACCCGGCCGGTATTGCGCACCGAGCCGATCAGAACGGTCAGATTCAGCTTGCTGCCATATTTGTGTTTCAGCTCCTGCTGGATCTCATAAGCATTGTTTTCATACATATCAAAAATAATGAGCTGCTTCGGTCCTGCCGCTGCGATCTGTCTGCAAAGTTCGCTTCCGATAGAACCGCCTCCGCCTGTCACCAGCAGGGTCTTCCCTTTGATGGAAGAGAAGATCTCATCCATATTTACCTCTACCTGTGCCCGTCCCAGAAGATCAGTGATCTCTACGTTGCGCAGCTTGCTGATACTGACTTCCCCATTGACAAGCTGGTAGACACCAGGAACCGTCTGCAGCCGGCAGCCGGTATCCTGACAGATATTGAGGATTTCTTTGCGGTCTTCACCGCGAACGGTCGGAATCGCATAGATAATGCGGTTTACTTCATATTTGCCGACCATTTTTGGAATATCATAGCGGTTTCCTACGACAGGAATCCCTTCCAGTACACAGCCGTTTTTATTTGGATTATCATCAATAATGCAGACCACCTGCGTATGGATCTTTTTGGAATTGATCATCTCTTTGATCAGCGCCTGTCCTGCTGATCCTGCACCGATGATCATGACACGGTCATGCTCCTTATTGTCCCTGTACTCTGCATGGCTGTTTGTATAAAAACGCAGCAGACGATAAGAAAAACGTATGCCTGTTGTCATACAGAAGCTCAGTACATATCCGATAAAATAATAGGATCTCGGCATCTGCATATCCATAAACAGCATGCCCGCAGAATACACGACTGCCAGTATCATATACGCAGTCAGAGTCATCTGAAGCTCTGCTACGCTGGCCAGTTTCCATATACTATGATACAGTCTGCATAAATAGAATACTACGATCGTACTTATGATCCAGAAAGGCATGGACCATGCATAAGCAACGATATATTCTGTCGGAATACTTGAAAACACAAAATCAAACCGGAGCAATAATGCCATAAAATACGCTGCCAGTACGGTCAGTACATCAAAAAAGACCAGCAGCAGGATTTTGTTCATCCATAATCGACTTGTTTCTTTGTTCTTCCTATTACTCATAAATAAAACTCCTACTTCACTCCAGTTTAGCATTTCTGTATATTTATTCTTTTTCAGGATCTGTCATCGATCCTTCATCGCCGTTTAAGCCGAAAAAACTGACTGTTTTTCAACAGCCAGTCTTACTTTTATCGAGCTGCATAATGTCTGAGCAGAAATGTCATGATCCCTGCCAGTACCGCTGCCACCGCAGCGATCACTGCATGACTTCTGTTAATCACCACACCCGTCACATCACCACAGCTACCACTTACTTCCGGAGTGCAGCCCAGCACTGCAAGCACGATCACTGTCAGAACACACACCAGTATCGCTGCGAATGCCAGCACACTCCTCTTTTTCTTCAGCTCATACCTTTTTTCTTCCTTTGTCATACGGTCACCATTTTTGTTTTTCCAAACCTGTTTTTTCTCTTTTGACCTAATTATACATCATAATCTTTATTTAAGCAAGCTAATGCAAAAATTTTTCTTATTTTTTCCTTATGGTTAAATACAAGATATGTTTTCATATTTTCTATTTACAAAAGCAAAAAAACATGCTAATATAATGGCATCCATATTTTTATATTTCTCATAATGGTGAATCAGGAAGCCGCAGTGATGCACTTCCTGATTTTTTTGTTTTTAAATAGAAAGAGCAAAAGTATCCTGAGCTTTTGCTCTTCGTATTATTTTTCTGTTTTCCATTGTCTCAATGTTTCCATAAGCTGTCGGCTCTTCTCTTTCTGCTCCATATGCAGCGTAAAATTCTTAAGAATGTTCATGCTTTTGACACAGCAATACTCTGCCTCTTCGTATTTTCCCTGAAACATCCGGATCATTGCATTTACATAATGTGATTCTGCAATCCGGGCATCATTCTCAATATACAGTCGCTTTTTGATCCGTAACGCTCTGTCGGCTGCTTTGGATGCATACAGAAGATTACCGTTTAAAATCCCCTGATACCATGCTGCTGCCGTCAGAAACATCGCTTCCTGCACTTCATTTTTCTCCATGCCATCCAGGATTCGATATAACTTATCACCTGTCTGGCTTCTTCCCGGTGTAATTTCCAGATCCATCAGAAAATAATTATAATATACTGCAAACAGCTCCTTTTTCTGTTCCTTTGAAACTTCTTTCACCTGGCGAATGGATGTCTCAATATAATTTAATGCTCTTTTTTCATTTCCTCGTTTCCATTCACATAAAGCAAGTTTGCTGTAAATGCGGAGTTTCGTTAACAAAAATTCTTCATATTCCTGTCTGTTTTCATTATGATCACTCAGATACAGTTCCAGAATCTTTGCGTATCCACTGTACGCCTTATCATATTCTTTCTGATAAAGTTCTGCATCTGACAGACCATTCCATATTTCCAGCTTTTCTTTTTTGGAAAGTTCCCGTCCTCTTGCCTCGATAGAACCTATCATATCTTTATAAATATTCTGTGCTTTTTTATAATTTCCCTGTGTAATCGCAACCCTCGCCAGTGTCAGCAAAAGTCGCCAGCAGAATGCTTCTTCTTTTTCCTGTGGCTTTTCTGCCTGAATCTGTGTATTGTTCCATACTTCTTTTACATATTTGTACACTTCACTCTGCAAACGGTCAAACTGTTCTGCCGTAACAAGGATATGCTGATATCCTTCCAGTTTCTGCACAATATTATCTGCATTTTGAAGATTTTTCTTCAAAATCCTCTGCATTACCTTTGTTTTCTGATATTCCTCATCTGGCAATATATATTCAAAATAACTTGGATATTCCCGGATATATCGTTCTTTAAACTGAAAATAGTCATATAAATTAGGTAAAGATTCCTGAATATATCGTTCTGCATACAATGGTACGATAAAAATACAGCACCCACTTTTCTTCCATAATAAATCCCTGCCAAGATTCACCTTTTCCAGCAAAATATACATGTCCTTTTCTGACAAATCCATTTCCAGAAAAAGTACTGTTTTCTGCTTATCTAAGGAATTTAAGATTTCTGCATAATTTTCTCCGGTTACGGTATAAATCTCCGGTCTGGTCTCATGTTCCACATATCGTACTATATTTTCTGCAATCCTCCACTCATTTACCGTTAATAACGCAAAACCATTTTGCGTATATTTCAGAAAAAATTCCAGTTTCTTTGCTGCCCTTTCCTGCTCCTGCATCAGATTTTACCTTTCTCTTTCAGAAAATCTTCAACCGCCGGATGGATTCCACACCATCTTTCCCCGTTATATTCCAAAATCAGACCTTTCAGCAACAGTTCCATCATGGTATCATCCGTAGTTAAAAGTTGTGGATCACGATACACCTGTACCAGTTTTTCCACTTCGCTGTCATTCCGGATCAATCGTTCATTGCGACTTTTGAGCTGATAATATGCACTTTTCGCTTCACTCATTTCAATCTTATCTTTTTCGATCAGCATGCTTTCAAAAGAAGCATCCTGAATCATCTCAAAAAGATCACGAATCGCTCCTCCTGATTTCTTTATCATAAAATGCAGTGCATCGTCATCGATCAAAGATAATTCTGCTCTTTTTTCAACAATTTTACTTAATGTAGCAATTCCCTGCTCGTAGTCTGTTTTATCTGCCTTTTTCACTTTAATCATACTGAGCATAACTGCCTTGTCAATATCTTCGTTGATCATATTGTACTGGGAATTGTATGCCATGAAAATCGGAAAGGTTAATATCATACGTACATGAAGTTCCAGCCATATTTTTCGATATGTAATAAACAGACTTTCTGCCGTATCGAGCGATATCTTGTCCAGATCTTCAATTACCAGCAGCAAACCTTTATTTGTCAGTTTACTGTTGATTTTCTGAATCAACTGGTTCATCATCAGAATCAGTTGCCCTGTTTTCGGCTCGATTTTCCGTCTTATGGAAACTTTTGATTCCTTTCCTGTTTTCAGGATTCCGCTTCCTTTCACAGCTATTTTTTTCAAAAAAGACAGCTTGGCATCAAAGCTTGCCGAAGCTTCTCCATAATCCATTTCTGATTTTTCGATAATTTTTTCTCCATACCAGTATTGATACAGTTCATCAATATCACTCTCATCCAAACCTATTTCCGGCTTCTTTTCCACATATTTGATAATCTGAGCCATAATAGCAAAAATAAAGTCAATATAAGTCATATTTCCCGTATCTACTTCATTATAAATATGAAAACTGATAATATCAAATTGCCCTTCCATCTGTTTTTTGAGCAGTGAAAGCTCCGTGGATTTTCCTGAACCTCTGTGACCCATAAACAGCATTTTCATATATGGATTTCTGCTGATCTGCAATGTCAGCGACATCAACTTCACTACATTTTTCCCACGTGCATCATATGTCTCCACAAAAAAATCCTGAATCTCCCTGGGATTGTCCAGCGGGTATGGTTCAAATGCAGCATATATATCTTGTATCCTCTGCGCTTTTGTCATATTGTATACATCTCCATGTTCATAATACCGAATCATATCGTTCCTGCTTTCTATTTTAACACTTACAGCAGCATGTGACAATAATATATATTAAGTAATCTTGTAAAAAATTCCTGATTTTTTTACATATCTTTGCATTGACATTGTCGTTTAAAATTGCTATTGTTAATATATTCAAATCAACCAGCAATCATTTATTGCAAAAATGTAATTATTTATATCATTTGGAGACTGCTATGAAAAAATTATCTATCAGAAAAATGGCTGATACGATCATCAGCAAACGAAAAGACCTGAAAATTTCACAGGCAAGACTGGCAGAAATGACCGGCATGAACCGTGTTATGATCAGCCGCCTGGAAAGCTGTATCTATACTCCTTCCATCGACCAGCTTCAGGCTATTGCAGAAGTACTTGGTTTTGAGGTTGTTGACTTATTTGAGGAAGAGAAAGAAACGGTGCAGAAAGCAATTCCGGACAAAAAATATAATATCGCCGTTGCCGGTACCGGCTATGTGGGACTTTCCATCTCTACACTTCTTGCCCAGCATAATCATGTAACCGCTGTTGATATCATTCCCGAAAAGGTCGAACTGATCAATAACAGAAAATCCCCGATCCAGGACGAATATATCGAAAAATATCTTTCCGGAAAGGATCTTGATCTGACCGCTACTTTAAACGGTGAACAGGCATATAAAAATGCCGACTTTGTGATCATTGCAGCACCGACAAACTACGACAGTCAGAAGAATTTTTTTGACTGTTCCGCAGTAGAATCCGTTATTGAACTGGTATTAAAAGTAAACCCGGAGGCTGTCATGGTCATCAAATCGACCATTCCTGTCGGATACACTGCGTCTGTAAGGAAAAAATACCATACAGAAAACATCCTGTTCAGTCCGGAATTCCTCCGGGAATCAAAGGCTCTTTACGACAATCTCTATCCTTCACGGATTGTTGTATCCTGCGATGAGAAATCCAGAGAAAAAGCCGAAACTTTCGCCGCCCTTCTTCAGCAGGGTGCCATCAAAGAAAACATTGATACGCTCTTCATGGGATTTACCGAAGCAGAAGCCGTCAAATTGTTTGCAAATACTTATCTCGCGCTGCGTGTTTCTTACTTCAATGAACTTGATACTTACGCAGAAACAAAGGGGCTGAATACCAGAGAGATCATCAACGGTGTCTGCCTTGATCCCCGCATCGGCACACACTATAACAATCCAAGTTTTGGTTATGGCGGATACTGCCTGCCAAAAGACACCAAACAGCTCCTTGCCAACTTCAATGACGTTCCACAGAATATGATTTCCGCGATCGTAGAGAGCAACCGGACCAGAAAAGATTTTATCGCCGATCAGGTCCTGAATATGGCAGGCTACTATGATTATTATCAGCGTGGTGATTATGCTCCTGAACAGGAGAAAAAGTGTGTGATCGGTGTCTACCGTTTAACGATGAAATCCAATTCTGATAATTTCAGACATTCCTCCATCCAGGGAGTCATGAAACGGATCAAAGCCAAGGGTGCTGCGGTGATCATCTATGAACCAACCCTGAAAGATGGCGAAACCTTCTTTGGATCACTCGTTGTAAATAATCTCGAAGCTTTCAAAAAGAAGAGCCATGCTATTATTGCCAATCGCTATGATTCCTGTCTGGATGATGTTTCAGACAAAGTCTATACACGCGATATCTTCAAACGTGATTAAACCGCAGGTTTTGACCGCTTTGTCCACTCATCTTTTCCCATGCCATCTGTGCTGCCTGATGGGAAATATTGCACTGCATCCGGTACAGCGGGATATGTTCTGCCGTCTGTTTGAGCAGACTGAGCGTTTTCAGCATCTTGTCCCTGTCTGCCGGACGATATGTCTGACGGTAGAGAAATGGAAATGCATCTGCCACAGAGATTTTTTCGATATGGTTCTCTGTGCCACGTTCCAGAATACAGATCCCCCCGACCGGCACCTTCCGGTTGGTGTCCAGGTTATGTTTGCCGTTCCATGGTGTGCCGCAGACATAAACCGCATCCTCCCGCACCTGGAGCAGAGGCTTGTCATCATTTACCATCACTGCACGTTCACCAAAGACTTCACGCCACAGCCGTGTGTGGGTTGATTTTCCGGTGCCGCTCGGAGCGGTGAACAGATATGCCCTGCCATCTACCGCAACTGCGGAGCAGTGAAACAAAAAAGTATCATGCTCAACCATGATTTCGGAAATCTTGCGGTATACTGCCAGACTCTCCAGCATTCCCTTCGAGCTTTTCACATCCGGCAGGTTCTCCCTTTCGATCTCCTCTTCACTGACCGCGATCCGGATCCCCTCTTCTTCCACTTCATACTCTCTGCACTGCTTCTCCAGATATGGATACTGCATCTGTAATGTAAAAGTAACATCTGCAAACCGGTAGTTCTTCGTCACCATCTTTTATTCCTCCAGCAGTCCCTTTGTGCGAAGTTTTTCCAGAAACTTCTGCACATCGGCTGTCGCTTTCTCTTCTTTCACATCGTATTCAGATGTCAGTGCTTTTACAAGATCTGCCTCTGTTGTTCCGCCCTGAAGCTCCTCCCACAGAAAAGCTCCCACTTCATTCAGCCTGATCAGCCCTGCCATTCCTCCGTCATTTACTGTGACCGGCACAGCCATCTTCTCGCCGCCGATCGTATCTAAAAAATAATCTCCCTTAATTTTCATATCAATTTTCTCCTATAATATCTTATTATCACCCTGAATATGGAAACATTATTTATATTGCTCATATCGGATCGAACCATTAAGCCGCAAAATATTCCGCATTTCCTGCTTTACAAGTATAGCAATATTTGTCATTTTGGTCAACATGGCTTATTTCTCATTTTTATTCAATACAGCTTGTTTTTATCCAGATTCTGTTTTTTCTTTCTGCACTTCAGGCAAAAATGTTTCACCCTTCTGAGAAAGACAGTATTTACCCAAACTCCTGCCCACATCCTGTGTTTGATATCATTCACCGGGATCACATCATCTCCACGGATGATTTCTGTCACCCTTCCAATCATCTGTGCCCTTTTTATGCCATATTCATCTAAGAACTGATTATCCCCACGGAATATATAAGTATTCTCTTTTTTCCCTGTTACCCGGTGCAGCACAAATGTACCGTTTTCCCGCTTATACAGTATGATATCATACTTTTTTATCCTGTCGGGAAGTGCTGCAAGTGTGACTTTGTCCCGCCCCTGGACGATAAAGGGCAGCATACTTGTTCCTCCCGGATAAAAAGAAAACTCACCGCCCATTGCGAGAACTTTCCGGATTGTCTGTTCCATTTCTTCCAGTTTTATTTCCCGTTGCTGCATATCGGTTATTCTCCTCCACTGCATTTCAGAATAATACAGCAAATCCCTGCTCCTCTATCCAGAAAAGCAGAGATTTGCTGCATTCATATGCATTTGTTATCGTTTTTCAGTCCCATCCGTCCGCACTGTCTTCCCAGGAGTCTTCACCACCTGTTTCAATCTGCTCACTCTGCATTTCGGCATTCTCATCTGTCTCTGCACTGATTCCAGCTTGTGTTTCCGTCATCACAACAGCTTCTGTATTATCAGATGCTTTACTCTCTGCTTCAGTCTGTCCGTTTTTTCCACATCCAAAACAAGTTCCAATTATCATACAACACACAAAAAAATACATGATTTTCTTTTTCATATTATATCAATTCCTTTCTATTATAGTAAAATAAATTTTTCTATGACTTTTCAGTACGACACAGTCATGTTCCTGCTCTCTCAACAACAAATGCCCTGACCTGTACTAAATAATCACAATTTTTTTGATTCTACCACTCTTTCAGTTGTTATACAATCTCATTCCAGCATAATTTTATTATAAAAATACCTGCAGACTTCACAAAAGCTGCAGGCATTTTTATGTTTATATTGCTTCTACAGAATCTGAATCATCCACCAAAACCGCCGAATTCACCATCTTCCAATTCATCTTTCTCTCCAGATACTTTCATGATATCATCCACCAGAATATCAACCATATCTGCTTCTGGCTCTTCATAGTACTTTTTCATTTTTTGCCTCCTTTACTTACCGGATTGTATAGTATGATTTTGATAGTCTACTATATCTGAATACTCTGTGTAAGTCTTATATCCATTTGTATAAGTTACATAAGATCTTCCATACCATTTTTCCTTTTTGCCGGCTTTCAGTTTTGCTTCATATGTTCCAATATTTGCAGTACCCTTAGCAACAGCTTTTCTTGTTCTGGTTGCATCTTTAATCATTGCTGTTTGATTATTTCCATAATAATCATTCCATCCTTTTTCATCTGTAATAATAACACCATGTTCTACAACTGTATATGTTTTGTCAACAGAGCGTTTTGCAATAAAAGAACGTTTTCCTGCTGCGGTACTGTATTTTGTGCTGCAAAACAGATTCACTTCCGGATCCATCTTATCCGCATCATATTTTGCAGAAAATGTCATGTTGCCGACAACATAGAATGAATAGGATGTAGATGTACTCATTACTTTAAAATCTGGATCCAGATACCAGTGTACAAACGGAACATCGGTTTTGTTTGTTGCATCTGCCCTGACAGTAACCAGTTTCATCAGCGGAGCATATATATATGTGTTATTGCCTTCTCTGTGAATCTCTCCGTCATCACCTGCTGTAGTAATTTCAGCTTTTCCATCAGTCTCTGCAACATTCACTCGAATCATATAGAGTGCTTCCAGATTATCTAATGCATCTCTTAAAATATTTTCTGCCTGTTTAATAGCAGCTTCATCATTCGATGATTTAACCCCATCGGCTTCCTTCAATGCACTTTCAAGTTTGCTTCTTGAGGCAGCCGTATACTCCGTTGTTTTATCTTTTTTTGAAGTTGCCTCATTCATTAAATTTAGCAGTGTCGCAGTCGATGGCTTAATATTTACCACTACTGTACAAGTTGCTGTTTTTGTCGTGTCTTGTTCTGAAGTTGCTGTAATAGTGGCTTCTCCGGCTCCTACTGCTCTTACAATTCCACCAGTTACTGTTGCAACCTGATCATTATCGGTAGACCACGTAACACCTGTATTCGCTGCATTTGTTACTGCAGCTACTAATGTCTGGTCATTATCACCTACATACATCGTTACATAAGTCTGATCCAGATTTACATTAACTTCTGCATCTTTCGCAAACATTGCTGTATAAGCATATCTGGTGTTATTGTTTACTGTTTCTGTAATTGATTTTGCTGATTTTTCAGACACTTCTCCTGTTACCTTATCTGTGATCAGCCATTTTACAAAATGACAATTATCCTTCGGTTTTGCTGTCATGGTAATGTTATTGTCAATTTTATCAACAATTTTCTGGACGGATGTCTCTACCGTTCCAAGTGTAGTATCACTTGATTCCACTGTTGGAATATTTACAATTTCAGCATATTTATCTGCATTTGCACTATCTTCGTACATAACGATCTTGCGAGCAGACACATACGTTTTAATATCATAGGAAGACGTAAACCTCAATCTTACATGTGTTGCCTCAACCGGTGTCGGCAATACAATGTCCTGTGAAGGTGCACTGTCAAGCACACCAGTTTTCACAATTGCAAAATCTGCATCTTGTGGCTGATCTGTAGGAGTCGCCATATTCGCTACCAGCACTTCATATCCTTTCGCACGACACGTACCACTCTTTCTTGGCATATAGGTAATCTTGGCTACTTTTTTAGCCGTTCCAAAACCAGCTTCAATCCAGATTGGACCTGTTTCACTGATTCGACCATCTTTGTTTTCTTTTGTTGCAGTCTTCCAGTTAGAGTGCCAGTGTGTATCCTCTGAATCATCAAACGCCCAGTATGCCGGACCATCGTTTTGATCTGCCGGTGTTGTTTCAGAATTCGTTCTGATATTTGACGGATTTTTGTTAGAACTTCCGCCTGTAGTCGGAATTGTAATCTCTGTATAATTTGTAGCCTGTGTAAATTCCGGCTGATAAGTTGCGTCTGAATCCGTATCAATCAAATATGCTGCTTCTTTTGAAACAATTTCATTATTTACTTTCCAGCTTGCAAAAGCATATCCGCTTGCCGGAACAGCCAACAATTGTATTTTTCTTGGTTTGCCAAGCATATACTTTCCAATAACAGAAGCTGACTCACCCGATGCAGCCGCTTCGTTGGCATCGTTCAGTGTCTGATATCCCGGAGCCACGATCGCTGCGTTTTCGTTTTCTCCCTGATTCACTGTTACATCCAACTTCATCAGATCAGCACCGTATGTTGAATCTGTTACTCTGTACAGATTGATTTCTCCTGCACACACATAATTGTCATTGTCATATGCTGACAGGCAAACCAGTCGGATATGTGTTGCATTCACCGGTGCAAATTCTACTTCAGATACTGCATTGCCAACTGCAATGTCACTCGGCATAGTTCCTGTCTGAACAACAGCCCAGTCACCTGCTTTCGGAGATCCTTGTGCTACATTCGCCGCCAGAATAACATAGTCTGAAATGCGTGTAGACCATAATCCTTTTGTCTGGGCTTTATCAGCATAGCTATCCGGTCTTCCGCGATAGGTCAGTTTTCCTACTGTCTCTACTTTGTTTTTGCCATTTTCTGTTCCAAAACTCGTCTGGATCCAGATTGGATTGGAAGCGGATGGTTTTGTCTTACTTCCTGCACTATCTTTACCAGCATTGTTATAGTTTTGATGCCATAATGTATTGTCATTTCCATCAAATGCCGCACTGGCTGGTCGGTCAGTACCCGTATTAGCATGTGAATTATCTTTTGCATTTGGTTTTAAAACAGACTGATCTATCTTTTCATAATAGTCTTTAAACACTGCCGTTAATGTAATATTATCTGAAACAGTTGTCGTATATGTGGCATCATTGCTTACAATCCTGCCTGTTTCATCACACCATCCTGCAAACTTTCCTGCATCTGCTTCCTTAGCCTGATACTTCACAGCAACACCTTTCGGTACTGACATGGTTGTGCCACCTACTGCAGAATCTGGAATACTTACCGTTGCTGTACCACTGTTTTTGTCTGAAGTCAACGCGGTTGCCGTCGCTGCTGAATCATCTTCTATTGTCAGGATACGCATTGCGTCAGCCTTCACAACATTTGCAACACCTTTGTTATGTGTTGCTACAGCATAGAATTTCACATCGGTAACCTCTGACGTTCCAAATAACGCTTCGTGGACTGCACCGTCTCTTGGATTTGTCCATGCGGAAGAAGTTTCCGTCTGATATACCGTTACATAGTCATTGCTGCCCTGCTTTTTCACATCCACTCTTGCGATCTTCACAGGACCGTTATCCTGATATCGGTTTTTATATAAAAGACCTGAAACTTTTTTAGCTTCTGAAAAATGAAAATTAATCCATTTATCCCCGTCATTTTCGAATGCCAACGGTGAATCTCCATTATTTGCTCCATTAGCTGCCAATACATTTCCATTGCTTGCTGTAATTGTAGTATTTGCTGAAGTCGTGATCGTCACATCTGTTCCTACTGTCAGCTGCAGATTTTTGTATCCATCCGGTGCCGGAAGTGCATCTGTCTCTGTCGCAGCATCAGTGCCAGCATCGTCACTGACATATGCTACAGGATCTTCTGCTGCAAAAACTGTAAAATCAGCCACCGGAATACTTGTCAGCACCATTGCTGCCGCCAGTGTCTGTGCTAAAATTTTCTTCAATTTCATATTTCTTCTCCTTTTCTTACTTATAATAATTTTCAAAACACATGATTATTTTCCTGTCACCACTCTCCTTTTCTCTGTATACGTGTGTTAAACAAACTATTCTGCAGGATGCCCCGGTCAAAATCTCATTCCTGTCTGTAGGATAAGACAGTTGAACCTGTAATCCATTCGCAGGCATCCGTTTGGGGTAAAACACCTCTTATAAGTAGATTACCATTTTTACTTACAGAATTCAAGACTTCTCTGTTCATTTTTTCCAGTTTTTCTGCAAAAATACAAAATCAGACTGCAGCAACAATGCCATAAAATACTCTGCCAGTACGAGCTGCACCCTTCTTTTATATTTTTTCGGTCTTACTTCCTTGCAATCTTAACTTTTTTATCCAACTATAAAATTTAAAATTTTCTCAAACAAAGATATGTAATCATCATATATATCATCTATTTTTTCTATTTCTTCTATTGTTTCAATATACTTGTTTAACAAACCGGAGGCAATTGTTTCGCTAATATCATCCTCTCTCTGAATTCAAGTCGAACGCACGTGAGACTTGGCACGCGATTCTGGTCAGCTTTGCTGAC
>OGGG01000667.1_pt1 | contig 36188 bp, 29 predicted proteins | sample 1571201 | NCBI WGS metagenome assembly OGGG01 (sample SAMEA2581946, study PRJEB24529) | metagenome | biome: Human gut stool | place: China | collected 2011 | reverse complement strand
AGCTGCGGCATGGTTAGAAATACCGGATTTTGCGGTCAGACTTTGCCGCCGCATGTTTATCTGGAACTTTTAAGTATCTATTTCCCGTAATATTACTTATCAAAGCAAAGTGCGATATGCTTATTGTGACAGTTCCTTTTATTAAATCTGTAAAGAGGTGTGCCAAGCGCTGCCCAAAAGTCCACTCATTGTCTTTGCTGTGCGGACACACCCGCATAGAGTGTCAAAGCGTGGTAAGAGACACGAACCCGGATGTTCCAGTCGGCATGGAAGAAACCGCGCTATTTTGCTCAAACGAATCGTGACTCCCGGCAGCCGGCAGAAGCTTGCGGATTTTTTCCGGACGTCAGCATGAATTGCTGAACCGCCCCGTTCTATGCCGTGTGGAGCGCCTGCCGGGAGATTGCTGTCTCGGCGTCGGTGTCCGCGTCGTGCAGGCGGTGGTACTCTTCGATAAAACCGTTCATTTTGCCGGCTTCGGCGGCAAGCTCCGCGATGACATTGTTGACGCTCTTGAAGCGCTCGGCATTGTCGGTGCACATCGCGTTGGTCTCCTCCGCAGAGGCACTGATCTCCTCGCTGGTCGAAGAGAGCGTGTTGGTCTCATCGACCAGCATGGTGTTGGTTTCTCTTAAAATGCGTGTCTTCTCTGAGATGGCGGCGGCATTCTGTTCAAGGCCGGTCAGACCGGAGCGGATGCCGCTGAAATTTTCTTCAATATCATGAATCATGCTGACCTGATTGCCGATCTTGTCCATGACATGATCCATCGAGGCGATTGTGTCACCGGCATTTTGATTCAGCTTTGTGATGATTTCCTCAATATTTTCAGTGGACTGCTTGGTCTGCTCGGAGAGCATGCGGATCTCCTCCGCGACAACAGCGAACCCCCTGCCTGCTTCCCCTGCGCGCGCTGCTTCTATCGTGGCGTTCAAGGCGAGAAGATTGGTCTGTGCGGAGATCTGCTGGATAATGCTGATAATTTTTAACATGTCCTGCGTATGTGCCTGCAGTGCAGTCATATTTTTCTTGACGAGCTTATTCTCGGATTCTACTTCCTCCGTCTGGGAGACAATATTGCTCACAAGCGCCTGACCGGTCTCTACATTTTTACCAGAAGACTGGGAGATGTTGGTAAGTGCGTCTGCGATCGACACGGTATCGGCAATGATGTCCTGAATCCGTCCGGTCATGGAAGCCTGTTCCTGAATGCTTGCGACTGTGCTCTCCATGCTTACGGTAATGTCGCCCATTGCCTGGCTGACGCAGCCGGTTGCCTCTGTCATCTCCTCGATCAGCGCATGAATGGACTGGGTGGATTCATTGACGGATGTGCCGACGGTCACGATGGAATTCATCATATCCTCCTGCTTTTTCTTGTGGGCTTCCAGTTCGGCGAGCTCCTCTGTGTTGTGCAGGACGGCCACGCGGGACGCCAGGCAGGTGATTGTGTTGATGACAATAATAATGGAGCAGATGACAAAGATCATATTGGTTTCGGAAAGAGAGTTGGTTCCAAGCACATGGACAGAGTAAACACCGTTTAAAATACAGCAGACCATATTTAATACACCGGCGCAGATTTCCAGCTTCAGGTCAAAGTACATTAATAGTGCGACAAGTATGGGAATCATAAAGAGATTATAGACAAAAAGTTTTGAGGATAGACAGCTGACTTCATAAATGATCAGAAAGCATGTAAGCGCGACATTGCGGTAGCGTATGGAAACTGGATTAAAAAAATAGAACAATGTACTAACAGCTGCAGGGAGGGCAATCATGCCAGCAATGACAAAAAGACGGAAAAGAGCATGATTTCCCTGCAGAATGGTTCCGATAAACAGAAACATCATATAGATGGAAATGATGAGAACTGTAAGCATCAGACAATAGTTGGCACGCTTTGTGGAGCGTTCCTGTAACGTTAACTCTCTTGAATCGTTCATGATAGACCTCCTTTTCCTGTACGAAAGTACCAGATGTTTGTGATACTAACATAGACCTTGGTGCAGGTCTAAGGTCAATAGGAGGTTGAAAAAATCAGGAGTCTTCCAGCGGAAGATATACTTCGTAATAATCCAGGATGACATCTGGCTGTGCTATGCTGAAGACGTAGAAAGCGTAAGCTTCCGGTTTGCAGGAAAGCTGATGCTCCCCGGCGTATTTCAGGACGGCGGAGAGATCCCAGCACATCTCATGCTCGGTCGGAAATGCGGTTACGGTGTAGAGACAGCGGCAGCTTTCCCGTCTGGGCAGATTGGCTGGATTGAGTGGAGTGAGCGCAAGCATGGGCTCGCGGATCGCGAACTGGAGAGCACTGACCTGACAGGAACCGGACGTTTCAACGGAGAGAATGTAGCTGAAATTCCCCATAGGAAACAGTGATGAGTGAAAGACATCTTTTAACGTGCGGTAGCCTAAAAAGGCAGAATCTTGATGGTAAAGTGGATAGACTGCGGGAAGCGTCCGGATGCTTATAGTGCGGCTGCCTTCATCCAGGGTATCCAGATGCTGTTTCATATAGGACATCTGCTCCACTTCAAGTGTGAGACGCGCAATCTCTTTTTTGCGGGAATCAATGAAACCGGAAAAACCATCGGAGATATCTTCCAGTGTAGACACTTCGACAAGGCGCTTGATCTCGGCAATGCTCACATGTAGCCTGCGGTAGAGACAGATTCCCATGATGCGGTGAATCTGCTCGGTGTTATAGTAGCGGTAGCCGTTTTCCGGATTGCGCGTGGGCGTGACAAGTCCCTCCTTCTCGTAGAGCCGGATGGCATCCGTGGAGATATTAAGTAAAGCGGCAACTTCATGGATCGTATATTGTATCATGACAGACCTCCATAGAAAATAAGAAGTATTTCAATCACAAGATATGTCTCATTGTACCATATTCTGACAAAAAAATTAAAAGAAAAGAATGAAGAAAAAAGGATTTTATGGTACAATAATACGTCAGAGAACAGAGGGCAAAAGCAGGAGGAGAGGTTATGTTTTCCGTATCGGATATCAAGGAGGATGTGTATCCGGCAGTCTACCGGAGAGGAAAGGAATTATATGAGACAGGGGGCGTGCTGGATTTTGCGTATGATATTTACCTGGAGCATGATCTGCCCGTCGCCGAAGTGCGGGCGGAAGTCCGTGGAAGAGAACAGGGCAGCTACCGGGTGACGGTAGTTGTCGATGAGGAATACGGCTCGGTGTCGAGCAGCAACTGTACCTGCGAGGCATTTTATAATTATGAGGGGATGTGCAAACACTGTGTCGCAGCGCTTCTTGCCTACGTCAACCGCAGACAGGCGAAGGACATTCTGGCTGCGAAGCGCACCGGACATGAGGTGGGAGAGCAGGGAAGCGCCGCGGAGGAGAAGCCTGCCGCCCCGATGCAGACGGCGGGAGCGTTCAAGACGCTTTTGAACCAGTATTCACTGCGTGCCGGCGTGAGCTATCTGATTCCGGAGAGCGTCTATGGAAAGGTGGAACTGGAGCCTTATTTTAAGATGGATTACAGTTATGCGACGGTGGAGTTTAAGATCGGGATGGAGCAGAAGTATGTATTAAAGAATATTTCTGCCTTTTTACATTCCATCGAGCGGAATGAAAAGGTGCATTACGGAAAAAAGCTGGACTTTTATCACAACAGACAGGCATTTACAGAAGATGCATGGCGGATGGTAGAGTTTATGCGGATGCAGGATGACGACAAGAAGCGCCAGAGCAGATTTCATGCCTATTATGCTTACACCGGGGGATATGAGCGCACGATGGAGCTCGATGAGGTCGGCATCGACCGTTTTTTTGACGCCATCGGGGAAATGCCGTTATCTGCCGAAATCGGGTATCTGCCGGAGGAGGAGTATCATGTGCAGGAGGAAGAGCGCAAGCCGAAGCTTGAGATACGCGCAGGGGCGTCCGGTGTGTTCCTTGTGCTGGAGGATCTGCACGTCATAAGGGGAAGCAGATTTTACTATTTTTATGAAGACGGCATGATCTATCGCAGCAGTGAGGCTTTAAAGGCGAAGGCGGGAGATTTTTTTGACTATATGGAGCGCCAGACCGGCGGGGAATGTTATATTGCCGCGGAGGAACTGCCGTCGTTCTGCAGGGATCTGCTACCGCTTTTAAGGGAGACGTTCCGGGTAACGGCGGAGGGCTTCGATGAGACGCTCTATGTTCCGAAAAAGCCGGAGTTTGAGCTGTATCTGGACAAGCAGGACAACCAGACGGTCGGTGCGAAGCTGGTCGCTGCCTACGGGGACGACAAATATAACGTATTACAGAAGATTGAGCCGGGCGAGGTCCGGGATCTCGGGGAGGAGATGCGCGTGCGCACGCTGGTCGAGCCGTACTTCAACGAATACGGGCTCGGGCAGACGATATTCATCCTCTCGCACAATGAGGACATGCTCTATCAGCTCATCAGCAGTGGTCTGCAGCGCCTCAGCGAGTATATGTCGATCTACACGACGGAGGATTTCCGGGGAATGAAAGTCGTTTCTTCACCGTCGGTTTCGGTGGGCGTTGCGCTAAAGAGCGATCTTCTGGAACTGCAGATTCACTCGGATGAGATGTCGCGCGAGGAGCTGGCATATCTTCTGACCCGGTACGATCGGAAAAAGAAATACGTCCGTCTGAAAAACGGAGATTTTCTTGATGTGCGCGAGGATGGTCTGGGGCTGCTTGCGGAGATCAGTGAGGATCTCCGCCTGACAGAATCCGGACTGAAAAAAGGTCATGTGAACGTACCAAAATACCGCGCGATGTATCTGGACGCGGCGTTAAAGAGCAATCAGGAGCTTTCCGTTGAGAAAAACCGCGAGTTCAAGGGCATGGTCCGCAATATGAAGACGATCGAGGACAGCGATTATGAGGTGCCGGATTCGCTCCGCAGCATCATGCGCGGCTACCAGAAGAGCGGTTTTCTGTGGTTAAAGACACTGCGCGAGAACGGATTCGGCGGAATCCTTGCGGACGATATGGGACTGGGCAAGACCCTGCAGGTCATCAGTCTGCTCTTGTCGGAACAGGAGAGTGCCAAGGCAGGAGAGCGGGAGTGGCACCGTTCCCTTATCGTATGTCCGGCGTCGCTCGTCTACAACTGGCAGAAAGAGATCAGCCGTTTTGCACCGCAGATCAAGACGACGCTCGTGACCGGACTCGCCACAGAGCGCCAGAGGATTGTCAGACACACGAAGGAAGGGGAAGTGCTGATTACGTCCTACGATCTGTTAAAACGCGACGTGGAGTTGTACCGCGATATGGTGTTTGCGATTCAGGTAATCGACGAGGCGCAGTATATCAAGAACCCTGGAACCCAGGCGGCAAAAGGCGTCAAGCAGATTACCGCGGGTTTCAAGCTGGCGCTGACCGGAACGCCGATTGAGAACCGGCTGAGTGAACTGTGGAGTATTTTTGATTATCTGATGCCGGGATTTTTATATACTTATCAGCGGTTCCGGGAGGAGATCGAGATCCCGGTCGTGGTAAATGGGGATGAAAACCGTATGCAGCGCCTGCAGCGCATGATCCGGCCGTTTATCCTGCGCCGTCTGAAGGGGGAAGTGCTGCGGGATCTTCCGGCGAAGCTGGAGGAGAATGTCTTCGCGAAGCTCGAAGGAGAGCAGCTTGCGCTCTATGACGCCCATGTGCAGCGCATGAAGGAGAGCCTGGAGGGCAAATCCGAGAAGGAATTCCGCTCCGAGAAGATCCAGATTCTTGCGGAGCTGACGAGACTGCGCCAGATCTGCTGTGACCCGGGGCTTCTGTTTGAGGGCTATAAGGGGGAGTCCGCAAAGGCGCAGATGTGCATGGAACTGATCGAGAACGCGGTTGGCGCCGGGCACAAGGTGTTATTGTTCTCGCAGTTTACGTCCATGCTGGAACGTCTGGCGGCAGGGCTTAAGAAGGCCGGGATTGACTACTATATGCTGACCGGTTCTGTCGGCAAGGAAAAGCGCATGCAGATGGTAGAGAGCTTTAACGAGGACGACGTGCCGGTATTCTGTATTTCCTTAAAGGCAGGAGGAACCGGGCTGAACCTGACGGCCGCGGATATTGTGATCCACTATGACCCGTGGTGGAACGTGGCGGTGCAGAACCAGGCGACGGACCGCGCCCACCGCATCGGGCAGAAGCATGTCGTGACGGTCTACAAGCTGGTATCCGAGGGAACGATCGAGGAGAAGATCATTGCGATCCAGGAGCGCAAAAAGGAACTGGCAAAACAGGTGCTCGAGGGGGAGGGAATGGACTCTGTTTCCTTTACCAAGGAGGAAATTCTCGAACTTCTGGGATAAAAAGGTTGTTTTTTCGACAAATCAGTTGACAAAAAATGTGGGCTGCTATATAGTAAGGAAACAGCATTATTGATGAATGCAGATTCCGTGAGGGAGTAGTTCGCGCAGAGCGTGATTTGTCAACAGACCGGTCGGACAGCCTGACCTGGCAAATCTTAAAGAATGAGACTCATGTATATCTTTGGTGTTATATCGCAGACGGAGACGGGAGCGGTGCGCAGAGGATATACATCAGTCTCTTTTTTATGTGTGCGCCGGCGGAAAATGCATCATCCGGGCTGAATGTGTATGTGCGCCCTGTGGCAGGGGCAGAATAAAATGTGGAGGTTGGTATGGCTGTTTTTATTGAATTGCTGCTCATTGGAGTGGGCCTTTCGATGGACGCGTTTGCAGTGTCGATCTGTAAAGGTCTTGCGATGCGCAGGGTAAACAAAAAACAGGCGTTTGTGATCGGTCTGTTTTTTGGAGGATTTCAGGCGCTGATGCCGTTTATCGGCTGGGCGCTCGGCACACAGTTTGAGAGCTACATTACCAGTATTGATCACTGGATTGCCTTTGTGCTGCTGGTATTCATCGGCGGCAAGATGATCGCCGAGGCGGTGCGTCCGGAGGATGAGAATGTGGAGATCGACAAGCTGGATCCGCCACTCGACTTAAAAGAGATGCTTGTGCTGGCGGTGGCGACCAGTATCGATGCACTTGCGGTCGGAATTACATTCGCATTTTTGAATTACCCGATCGGGGAGGCGGTTACGATCATCGGTCTCACCACGTTTTGTATCTCCATCGGCGGCGTCTATGTAGGCAATTTTTTCGGAAACCGCTATAAGAAAAAGGCAGAACTTGCTGGAGGTATTATCCTGGTGCTGATCGGCGTGAAGATTCTGCTGGAGCATCTCGGGTTTGTGGGATAGGTGCCGGACTACCGGAAGTTGAGATAATTTTGAGAAAATAATTACAGTAGAGAAAACAGAGAGGAATGGAGATTATTATGACAGAAATGCTTTGGGCAGTTGTGCTGCTTGTTGTTGGATTTGTGCTTCTGATTAAGGGAGCAGATTTTTTTGTGGAGGGAAGCTCTTCCGTGGCAAAGATGCTGAAAGTGCCCTCAATCATTATAGGACTTACGATCGTGGCGATGGGGACAAGCCTTCCGGAATGTGCGGTCAGTATTACGGCATCGGTAACGAACAATAATGCACTTGCAGTCAGCAATGCTATTGGCTCTAATATTTTTAATCTGATGGTGGTCTGTGGATTCTGTGCCCTTTTTAATCCACTCTATGTGGAAAAGAGTACGTTAAAAAAAGAATTTCCGTTTTCTGTAGTCTGTGCAGTCTTGCTTTTAGTCTGCGGATATCTGGGAATGCAGCTTGGCAGGGCAGACGGAATCATCCTTCTTATTGTATTTGGCGCTTTTCTGGTCTGGATGGTGCGCTCGGCACTGAAAGCGCGTGCTGCTGCCGGAGATGATGAGTATGAGGTATTGCCGGTGTGGAAATGCATTGTGTTTATCGTCGGCGGTATTGTGGCGATCAAGTTCGGTGGGGATTTTGTTGTAAACGGCGCATCCACGGTTGCCACGAAGCTGGGACTCAGCCAGAATCTGATCGGACTTACGATTGTTGCCTGTGGAACCAGCCTGCCAGAACTTGTGACCTCAGTGGTTGCAGCGCGCAAAAATGAACTGGATATGGCGCTCGGCAATGTGATCGGCTCCAATATTTTCAATATTCTGTTTGTGCTCGGTATCGCAGCAACGATCAGTCCGATCACATTTATCATGGAAAATGTGATCGATATTGTGATTCTGGTTGTGATGAGCGTACTGGTGTGGGCGTTCGCCTGGACGAAGAAGAAGCTGGACCGCTTCGAGGGCATTGTGATGCTGGCGCTCTATGCGGTCTATCTTGTGTATATCTGCATGCGGTAGCATGAAAAGATTTTGAAGAAAAAGATTTTTCCTGTTTTTTCGATTGCTGTAAAGGAAAATTGGCGTTATACTGGGGAAAAGAAAACGACAGGGAGGAAAACTTCATGGAATTTTTTGATAAGTTAAGCGAGTCACTGGTAAGTGCGGGGAAGGATGTAAGCCAGAAGGCGAAGGATGTATCCGAGATTGCAAAGTTAAAGCTGGATATCAAGTCCAAGGAGGACTATGTGCAGAAGCAGTATGAGGAGCTGGGACGCTCTTATTATGAGAAGCACAAGGATGAGGAAGAATGTGAAGAAGCAGAGCAGTTTTTCCTGATCAGGGAAGCTGTGGAGGAGATCGAGCGCATGAAAGCCGAGGTTCTGCGGATCCAGGGTTCTGCAGAATGTCCGAAGTGCGGTGCGAAGATGCCGGAAGGTGCTGTATATTGCAGCAACTGTGGTACGAAGATGGATGATATGTATGAGGAAGAGTAGCAGATACGCGGCATACCTTCCGTTTGTGCTGGTGGCGGTGATCGGACTGGTCTACCACGTCGGGATGAAGCCGATGGCGGGGGACGACATTTTTTTCCGGGATGCCACAAAAGACACGACGCTGTGGGCGTATCTGACGCAGCGCTATCTGACCTGGACGTCGCGCGTGGTGTCGGAGTGTGTACTGGTCAATGTCATACAGTGCCCGGTTTTGTGGAGAATCATTGATTTTCTGCTGTTTGCGACGCTGCCTCTTCTGCTGTCCGGGCTTTTCGGCGGTGGGAAGACGATGAACTGGTGCGCGGCAGCGGCGGTGCTGATTTTTCCGTTTCACGACATGGGTACGGCGGGATGGATTACGACAACAGTTACACATTTTTGGCCGTTCTGGGGATTTTTTTATGTGGCGTGGGTGATAAGGAAGCTTGCGCTTGCGGAGAAAATTCACCCGGCAGCGGCAGTGTCCGCGGTTCCTGTCGCGGTTGTGACAGGAAGTCATGAACAGTATGCCGTGATTATGACGCTGCTGCTCGTGCTTAGCGGCGTGTATCTGTGGAAAGCGCACAGAAGGCCGGGAAATGCAGTGCTTTTTTGGACTCTTGCGGTGATCGATGTGGTTTCACTGCTCGTAATTGCACTCTGTCCGGGCAATGCCGGACGCAATGCGGTCAGTATTGCGGATCTTCCGGTTTATGCGACGTTTGGATTCGGACAGAAGCTGTATCTGGGACTTTTGAGTATTGAGCGCGTGTTTATTGCCAATGCGGACATTGTATTTTTTCTGGTGGTGCTGATCTGGACATGGCTTGTCTGGGAGAAGACAAAAGATTACCGCAGGACGTTTCTCTCGGCGCTTCCGCTGCTCATTCTGTTCGGGCAGACAGTGTTAAGAACTGCATATCCGGGGCTCTCGGGGCTGTTCGTGATGCCGGGGGAGATTCTGGAGTGGAGCTGGAGCGATCTGTCGACGTGGATTCCTATGGTGTATCTGGCAGTGACGGTGGCAGCGATGATTTATGCGCTGTACCAGCTGTTCGGCGACGATCTGTTTACCTTCATCAGCGTGCTGCTTCTGGTGGGGTGCGGCTTTGGTGCCGGGATGGTGCTGGGCTTTATGGCGACGATCTACGTCTCGGGAGAGCGCGTGTATGCGCCGCTGTACGGGATTCTTCTGGCGGTCACACTGTTTGGCATCTGCCGGCAGCGCAGCGTGTGGAAGGAGCCGGCGGCTGTGTCTTCCGCAGTGTTCCTGACGGCGCTGACAGTTGTCTGTTGTGCGGTGAACGTATTGTTTATCGTTTTGTCATTGTAAGATGGAAGTATAAAAGATAGAATATGAGTTCCAAACAGGGAGCAGATTCTGCAGGGCAGAATCTGCTCCCTGTTTTTTTGACACACAGTCAGAGAGAGGATATAATCATTATTAAAAACAAATCCAGTTAAAGGTGAAATGAAGGTTATTGAAGGTATAGGGGTAAACGGAGAGATGGAGTTGAATAAGAAAAAGAAAAATATAATTGGCATTACACAAAGCGGTCTTATATTGGTATTGGTAGTTCTTATTGTCTTTATGATGGTACAGATCAACAGGTTACAGGGGACTGCACGGGTAATAAATTATGCAGGTCTGGTACGTGGAGCCACACAGCGTGAAGTAAAGTTAGAAATTACAGGAAACCAGAATGAAGAATTAGTTCAGTATCTGGATGATATTCTGAGCGGATTAAAATACCAGGATGGACATTATGATCTGGTAAAGCTTCATGATAAAGAATATCAGGATAAATTACAGGTTCAGAGTGACTACTGGGAAAAATTAAAAGTAGAAATTGAAGCGGTGAGAAGCAGAGGATATGAAAATACAGATATTGTAAATATGAGTGAAACTTATTTTAAGATGGCAGATGAAACAGTATCTGCAGCGGAAAATTATTCAGAAAAGATTGCAAGAAAGATTCGTACCATAGAGATTTTGTCAGCACTTGATATGTTGTGCCTGGTAATATTGGTTATTATGCAGACGCTGATGGCAATGAAGATGGCAGTGCAAAACAAGCTGTTAGAACAGAGGGCATATACAGACAGCCATACAGGATTATCCAATAAAAGTGCATGTGAGAAAATACTTAATAATAAAGAGATCATTGATGAACCGACAGCATGCATAATGTTTGATCTGAATAATTTGAAAACGGTGAATGACACAATGGGACATTCGGCAGGAGACCAGCTAATAATGAATTTTGCCCGGCTTTTACGCAGTGTGATTCCGGAAGAAGATTTTGTTGGAAGGTATGGCGGGGATGAATTCATGGCAGTTATATATCATACCAGTAAAGCGGAGGTTGAGGATATTTTAAAATACTTACGCAGGGAAAAAGATAGATTAAATGGCAATGAAAATCCTATGTCAATCGATTATGCATGCGGATGGGCGTTATCCGAAGACTATAAGGAGTGTACAATGCAGATATTATTGGATAAGGCCGATTCTTATATGTATGATAATAAACAATTATGCAAGCAGCATACCCTTTAGGTATTTTATGGAGCGTCGGCAGGCTGATCGGAATTGCGTTGGAGCAGCTTGAAAAGTGAAATGTTTTCCATGTTTTATTTGACAAAAGAATGCGGCGGTGATATATATAACACATACTGTTATATATATCACCGCCGCGCTTTTGTTGTGCCGGAAAAATATTGCTCATCATGCCAAAGAAGCGCAGAAATACAGGCAGAAAGTACAGGAGGAGACCGATGCTTACCATCATGGAGCGGAAGAAGGGCGAGTCCGCGCGGGATTACGTGACGCGGGTGCTCATAGACAATATCGTAAATGTGCATTTGGAACCGGGGGAAAAGCTGCTGGAAAATGATCTGAGCGGGCAGCTCGGGGTGAGCCGCACGCCGTACCGGGAGGCGGTACTTGCGCTTGCGGAGCGGCAGCTCGTGCATATAAGACCGAAGAAAGGCACCTATGTGTCGCACATTGATTTGAAACTGGTCGAGGAGGTGCGGCATCTGCGCAGCATTGTGGAGACCGAGCTGGCAGTCATGGCATGTGACCTTCTGACGGAGGAGGATCTGGATGTGCTGCGCGAGAATATTGCCATATGGAAAATGTACATGGAGCGGAAGCAGACGGATAAGATTCTGCAGTTTGACAAGGAATTTCACCGGCACTTTTATGAAATGTGCGACCGGAACTACTGGTATACGCTGCTGGAGAGCCTTTCGCCGCATTTTGACCGCACGACGGTGCTAAGCTTCCGCTGCCGCCCGGTCAACGGCATTGTATCTGACCACGAGGAGCTGGTGGATGCGATTGCGGCGAGGGACCGGGGGCGGGCGGCGGAGACCGCCAGACGGCATATGCTCCGCTACACCGAGAATATTGATACGATCCGGCAGGCATTTCCGGAATATTTTGCATAGGAAAGGAGACAGAGGGTTATGGAACTGGCAATCATTACGGCAAAACAGGTCGTGATACTGTACTGTCTGATCCTGGCCGGGTTTGCGGGGGTAAAGAGCGGTGTGATAAAGCAGGAGGCAAAAAAGGCGTTTTCCAATCTGCTGCTCTACCTGGCGGTGCCGGCGATGGTCATTCATTCCTATATCTCAAAGGCGGACCGCTCCGTGCTTGCCAGACTGCCGCAGACGTTTGCGCTCAGTGTGCTGGCGATTCTGGCCGGACTTGCGATTACGATGTTATGTACCTGCCGGATGAAAGGGAAGGAGCGTCCGATCCTGCGGTTTGCCTGCATATTTTCCAATGCGGCATATATGGGGTTCCCGTTGATTGAGGCGCTGTTCGGCGCGGAAGGATTGATCTATGCGAGCGTGTACGTGACGGTGTTCAACATTCTGCTATGGACGGTGGGATTTGGCATGATTACAGGAACGGTGAAACCGAAAGAGGTCGTCCGCACAGTCTGCACAAATCCGGTGCTGATTGCCGTGGTGATCGGACTGGTGATCTACCTGTGCCAGATTCCGGTGCCGGAGGTGATTGAACAGCCGCTCGCGTTGATCGGAAATATGAATACGCCGCTCTCCATGATTATCACCGGAATGATGATCGCCGGAAGCAATCTGGCGCAGATGCTTTGCGACCGGCGCATTTTATCTGTGGTGGGAATCCGCATGCTGCTGATCCCTGCCGTGTGCTTCGCGCTGTTTTTTGCATGCGGCTTTTCCGGGATGGCTGCAGGCGTGGTGCTGCTGCTGGAAGCATGCCCGAGCGCGGCGATCACCTCCGTCTTTGCGGTGCAGTATTCGTATGATGAAGAATTTGCGGCGGGCAGCGTGGTCATTACGACCCTGCTCAGCATTGTGATCCTGCCGGTATGCGCCATGCTTCTGCCGGGAATGTAGAAAACCGCGGGAAGAAGTCATGTGGAAGCCATATAGCGGGAAGAAGCCATATGGCGGAAGAACCCGGAGATGGCATGGGAAGCAGGCAGGATAAGAAAAAGGAGAGAGTCACATGGAAATCAGATGTGTGTATACAGAAGGAAATCAGAATGTCATTCAGGAGGCGGTGGATCGCCTTCCTGCGTCGGGAGGCACGGTAATCGTGCCGCGCGGCGAGTGGAAAAGCGGTGCAATTCATCTGAAAAGCAATGTGAAACTGTATCTGGAAGAGGGATGCGTGATTCATTTCAGTTCCTGCATGGAGGATTACCTTCGCCGGTATTTACACGCTGGGAAGGCGTGGAATGTTACAATTATTCGCCGCTTATCTACGCGGCAGACTGTGAGAATGTTACAATCTGCGGCACCGGTGTGTTAGACGGTGCGGGAAGCGCGTGGTGGCACTGGAAAAAGCTCCAGCAGAATGCGGCGGATCGCCTGATCCGGGCGGAAAGTCAGGGGATTGTGGTAGAAGAGCGCGTATTTGCGACCAGGGAGGATGCGCTCCGTCCCTCGTTCATCCAGTTCATAAATTGTAAGCACGTAACGTTGGAAGATTTTACGATCGAGGACGGACCGCAGTGGACGATCCACCCGGTGTATTGTGAGGATGTTGTGGTGCGCGGGGTGACGGTGAACACCAAGGGACCGAACACCGATGGCTGCAATCCGGATTCATGTAGAAAAGTGCTGATAGAGGACTGCACCTTTGATACCGGCGATGACTGCATTGCTATCAATTCCGGCATGAACGAGGACGGATGGCGTGTAGGGCGCCCCTGCGAACAGATAGAGGTAAAAAATTGCCGCTTTATAGGCGGACACGCGGCAGTTGCAATCGGAAGCGGAATGTCCGGCGGCATTTGTGATATCTGGATCCACGACTGCGTGGTCAGAGGGACCGAGCGCGGCATCCGCATCAAATCCATGCGCGGGCGCGGTGGCTATGTAAAGCGGATCAATGTGGAACGGATGCAGATGGATGAGATAGAAAAGGAAGCGATCGAAGTGAGCATGAATTATGGTTCCAGCACGGCGATGCCGGTGTCGCAGAAGGCGCCGGAATTTTCGGAGATCCGTTTTGCCCATATAAGGGGAAACCATGCAGCCGTCGGTGTCTCGCTCTGCGGACTGCCGGAAAGTCCGCTGCGAAAACTTACCCTGGAAGACGTATCGATCGCTGCAGAAGACCCGCTGAGGGAAGAGTATGTGGAAAAGTAAAATACTTTTTCTCTGGCGCTCTTGTGCTTATGAACGCTTGACTTTCCGCGGGTTTGGTGCTAATCTTAGAAAAGTCGATACACACAAACACGAGGAAGAAGAGAGTACATCTGCAGATACTTTACAGAGAGATTTCCAGCTGCGCGGTCGCAGCTTGCTGCGAGGAAATGAGGAAGGGCGGATGGAAGATGGCTTTGGAGTGGCAGGACTGAACACTGGACGTTACTAAGGACAGCGATAAGTTCTGACGGGACCGCCTGTTACAGCGGGGGATATTCGTTGCGATATCCGCAGAGGCACAGAGTGCAGATTCTGTGTGAATAGAAGTGGTACCACGGGAGTTATCCCGTCTTCTGGTGGCTGATACAGCCCCGAAGACGGGATTTTTTGTTTTATTAGGAAGGAGCAGACAAAATGAGTGACAAGGGAAAATTTTACATGACGACCGCGATTGCCTACACATCCGGCAAGCCGCATATCGGAAATACGTATGAGATCGTGCTCGCAGATGCGATCGCGCGTTATAAGAGACTGGAGGGCTACGATGTTTATTTCCAGACCGGAACAGATGAGCATGGTCAGAAGATCCAGGAGAAGGCAGAAAAAGCAGGCATTACGCCAAAAGAATATGTAGACAATGTGGCAGGCGAGGTAAAGCGCATCTGGGATCTGATGAACACGTCCTACGATAACTTTGTCCGCACGACCGATGCAGACCATGAGAAACAGGTGCAGAAGATTTTTAAAAAGCTGTACGATCAGGGAGACATCTACAAGGGATCTTACGAGGGACTTTACTGTACGCCGTGTGAGTCCTTCTGGACAGAGTCCCAGCTGGTGGACGGCAAGTGCCCGGACTGCGGGAGAGAGGTAAAGCCGGCGAAGGAGGAGGCATACTTCTTCAAGATGAGCAAATATGCGGATCGTCTGATCGAGCATATTAACACCCATCCGGAGTTCATTCAGCCGGTATCCAGAAAAAATGAGATGATGAACAATTTCCTGCTTCCGGGATTGCAGGATCTGTGTGTTTCCAGAACGTCATTTTCCTGGGGAATTCCGGTGGACTTTGACCCGAAGCATGTGGTTTATGTATGGCTGGACGCGCTGACCAACTATATCACGAAGATCGGTTATGATGCGGACGGCAATTCTTCCGATTTATTTAAAAAGAACTGGCCGGCAGATCTGCATCTGATCGGCAAGGACATCATCCGTTTCCATACGATCTACTGGCCGATTTTCCTGATGGCGCTGGATCTCCCGCTGCCGAAGCAGGTATTCGGACATCCGTGGCTCTTACAGGGCGGAGACAAGATGAGCAAATCCAAGGGAAATGTGATCTATGCGGACGATATGGTGGATCTGTTCGGCGTGGATGCAACCCGTTACTTTGTACTGCATGAGATGCCATTTGAGAACGACGGTGTGATTACCTGGGAACTGGTGGTGGAGCGCTTTAATTCCGATCTTGCCAACATCCTCGGAAATCTCGTCAACCGCACGGTTTCCATGAGCAACAAGTATTTTGGCGGCGTGGTAAGAAGCACGGGCGTGACAGAGGACGTGGACGAAGACTTAAAGACAGTTGTGACCGGAGCCAGAGACAGAGTGGCACAGAAGATGAAAGATCTGCGTGTGGCAGATGCCATTTCTGAGGTATTCGGCGTGTTCCGCCGCTGCAACAAATATATCGATGAGACGGCACCGTGGGTACTTGCGAAGGACGAGGCGAAATCCGACCGTCTGGCAGAGGTACTTTATAATCTGGCAGAGTCGATTACGGTGGGGGCATCCCTGCTGTACAGCTTCCTGCCGGAGACCGCAGAGAAGATTGTGGCACAGCTTCATACACAGCTCCGCGGTTTTGAGGAACTGAATCAGTTTGGTCTGTATGAGAACGGCACGAAAGTGACCGGGACGCCGGAGATCTTATTCGCACGTCTGGATGCAAAGGATGTGATGCCGAAGGTAGAAGCGATCCGCGAGGCACAGAAGAAGGAGTTTGAGGCAGAGCAGAGAGCGCTTGGCGAGGAGACTCCTGCAGAAGAAAAAGCAGAAGACGTCATCGACATCGAGGCGAAGGAAGAAATCACATATGATGATTTTATGAAGCTTCAGTTCCAGGTGGGAGAGATCATTTCCTGTGAGGCTGTGGAGAAGTCGAAGAAGCTTCTGTGCTCCCAGGTAAGAGTCGGCAGCGAGGTGAAGCAGATCGTTTCCGGCATCCGCAAGTATTACACGCCGGAAGAGATGGTCGGTAAAAAAGTGATGGTACTGGTAAACTTAAAGCCTGCGAAGCTTGCGGGAGTTCTCTCAGAGGGGATGCTTTTATGCGCTGAGGATGCGGAAGGCAATCTGGCGCTGATGACGCCGGAGAAACCGATGCCGGCAGGTGCTGAAATATGTTAAAAGGAGACACCGGAGCAAAACGGACATGGTTTTATGAAAACGGTGCATTTGTGGCGGCGGCGCTTGCCGCCGTCCTTTGGCATGTGGTATTGTCCACGAATGTCGGCGATGATATGGTCTATTTTAAAACCCTTCTGGACGGTAACAGTTCACTCGGCGAGATCCTGGCACATCGCTATGAGACATGGTCATCGCGCATGGTGATCGAGGCGGTGTTAATTCCACTGGTGCACTGTCCGCTGCTCTGGAAAATCCTTGATATTGTCATCTTTACGTCCCTCCCGGTGCTGCTCTGCGGACTGCTGGGTGTGACCGGGCGCGGACGCTGGTTTGTAACCGGACTGGTGCTGCTCTATCCGTTTGCGGATATGGCATCCGCCGGATGGATTGCGACGACGACCAATTATCTCTGGCCGCTCTGGGGCGTTCTGGTGATCGGCATGGTGTTAAAGCAGCTTCGCTGCGGCAGAAAAGTGCCGGTGTGGGAGGCGGCAGCTGCGTTTCTGGCGTGTGCTTATGCGGGCAGCCAGGAACAGGCTGCGGTGCTGCTGCTTCTGCTGCTTGGCATGGAAGTGCTGCATTATATCTCGGAAAAGCGTATGAAACAGCCGCTTCTCTATGCATTGTGCGGCATAGATATTATTTCCCTCATATATATTTTCAGTTGTCCGGGAAATGCAATCCGGAGCGCGCAGGAGATGGCGGGGAGAATGCCGGAGTTTGCTGATTTTACATTCGCAGAGAAGCTCTACATGGGACTTGCCAATGTGGAACGGATCTTTATCGCGGAGCTTGATCCGGTCTATTGCGTTGTGGCAGCAGTGCTTGTGCTGCTTGTGTATCGTAAGACAGGCGATTACCGTAAGACGCTTTTGGCGGGGATTCCGGCGCTGCTGCTGTTTGGACAGGCGGTGGTGCGTGTCAGCCACCCATCCTTGAAAAAGGTGTTCGTGCGACCGGAACAGACGACACACTGGGACTGGCATGCTCTGGTAACCTATATGCCGCTGGTATTTCTGGTACTGTCTGTTTGGGGGATTCTATACGCCCTGTGGCAGCTGGCGGACGGCGTGTGGAAGCATTACCTGTGGACGGCGTTTTTACTGGCAGGCGGTTTTGCCATGGGGGTGGTCATGGGATTTTCACCGACAATTTACGCATCGGCAAACCGGCCGTACCTCTATCTGTATTTTGTGCTGATCTATGTGTGCGCGGATGCCGTGTGGAACATGGGCGGCATGAAGGCTGTCTGGAAGACAGGCAGTTCGGATGCTGTGCGGAAAATGCCGGTGCCGGAAAAACTGATGTTTACCGTACTCGGGCTTCTGGTGCTGGCAAACATTCTGGATGTGACCCGGATGTGCTGGCTGCTTGGAAGGATTCTGTGACCGTTTATAACAGAAATCCGCTGTTTCATGCAGGAAACCTAACGAAAAATCCAATTTCAGCCGATGTATACCATATGAACGGATTCAGTCAGGGATACATTCAGGGAGGAATGTGGATATGGGAATCAGCATCAATGCACCGGGAAGTGTGAACAGTCAGGCATCGATGACAGGCACACTTTCCATCCGAAAAAGCACAAATACATTTGAGCAGATGGCGGGGGTCAGTAGTTCAGGGGGAACCTCGAAAAAACAGCTCAATTATAATCACAGAGATATTTCCGGACAGCTGCTCCGGGCGAAGAAGCCGCAGAGTGCATCCGCGGCGCTGACCCGTGCAAAGAGCAAGGTGTCTATGCTTCAGCGTGCGGCGGCATCCGGACAGTATGATTCCAGGGAAGTGGCGGATGCGCTTGCGCATGCGAGACGGATGGTGCGCTGTGCGCAGCTTAAAGTGCGCAATCTGCGCGAGGAAGAGCGCGAGCAGCAGTCTGCGCAGAAGGAAAACAGTGGTAAGAGCCAGCAGAAGGAACATGAAGTGAAGCGCCGTGTGGCACAGAAAGAGCGTCAACTCAAGCAGAAGGTAGCGATTGAGAATACACAGGAGGTGCTTCGGCAGAAGAAAAAGAAGAACGAGATGGCGCAGAAGCAGCAGAGACACCGCTCGCAGGAGCGGGGTAAGATTGCGGAAGCGGATTTCAAATATATCAAGTCACAGCTCGAGGCTGGCAAAGGCTTTGGCGGCGGCAGTTCTTATTGTGAGGACAGCGGATTTACGCTGGATATCAGTGATGCCGCAATGTCGATGGCGGAACTTGAGATGATGGCACAGAATCAGATCGAAGCGGAGGCAGAGGCGGAAGTGGAAGCGGAGATGTCGCTTACCGACGGAGGAACTCTTGCAGTTGCGACAGCGGGAGCCGTGCCGGCAGGTACAGGAGCGGGAACTGCATCGGACACAGCGCCAGCCGCTGCCGGCGCATCTGTGGATGTGTCAGTGTAACAAAACGGCGAGGGACACTGCCCCATGAAGCAGGCGGTGTCCTTTGAAGGCTAAGTCATATTATAAGAAAATCACACTTTTCGATTTTAGGTAGAATGCACAGGAAATATTTTGTTCAAAAAATGTGGCATTTCTAACCAGCCGGTGGCTGCATCTGCGATGATTCGTGTCTTTCCAAGTTTGGAGCACTCCGCGGAGTGTGTCCGCAAGCCAGCAGACAATTTTAGGACTTTTGTGTGTCCCTTATTGGCACCAATGAGCAGAACATAACCGCGCGAAGCCGATGTCTGAATTGGCATCTGCCCTATTTTCAATAGCAGATGCCAACGAGTTTCGGTTCGCGCGGTTTTATATTGTCTGTGAAGCGGTGCCATTAGGGACACTAGAAAGTCCGCTCATTGTCTGTGGCTTGTCGGACACCCTCCGGGAGAGTCCAAACGTGGAAGAGACACGAAATCAGATGCAGTCATCCGGCTGGAAGAACTGCACACATTTTTTTCAATAAATCTTTCCTATGCAGTTCTACCTGAAATCTATAGAATGTGTTTTGGATAATATGACTTAGCACTTCAAAGGACAGCGTTGTCTGCCTATGTGGCAGTGCTCCTGCGCTGTTTCGCAGCGACAGCAGTCAGGGCGAACATGGCGGCGGCAAAGAGGAACTGGATGCCGATGCATTTCCAGTAAAAGCTTAGGTCGAAGACTTCCTTTCCGAAGCCCGCCAGCATATTGTTGGCGCGGATGTACCAGTAGGCGGGAAGGAAACGTCCTACGGCAAGTACGGAACCGGAGAGCATGGACTGTGGGACAAAGACACCGCAGAGAAAGGACATGGACAGACCGACGATATTTGCCAGCATATTTAATACATTGTCATCCGGCGAGAACGTCGAGATGAGCAGGGAGAGTGCAGCCGTAAAAAACAGGAAAGCGAGGCTGTTTAAGATTGCATAGCCGACATACGGCTGCAGCATGGCTTTCTGGTAGAATACGAGACCAAGCAGCAGAAAGAGCAGCCAGATGCCGAGACTGTACAGGAGACAGCCGGATGCCATGGCAAGAGTACGTGTTCTTCCGGGAAGAGCGGAGCACGCCGTCCGGGCTTTCATGTCGCGGCTGTTTAAGGTAACCAGAATCGGAGCCATGCCGGCGAACAGGATTGCCAGAAAGATATACGGAAGATACTGGAAAAAATAAAAAACCATGCTGTTGGTGTCGGCGTCGGACATCTGAAAAGATGTGACGGAGACTTTGGGAAGGTCGGAAATGGTATGATCCGTATGGTCGATGGCCTCGGCAATGGTGTCACCGCCCGCCAGGTAGAGCTGCAGTGCCTGCACATACTGCGTAATCTGGTTGTCCACGTACTGGCTGCTGCTGCTTCCCGGAATTGTCAGGGAGGAGACAAGGTCTTTGGTCTCGCCGGCGAGCACCCGGTCTTCAAATCCTTCCGGGATGACCATGGCATAGTTGAGCGTGCGGTAGTAGATTGCATCTAACAGTGCGGTGTCCTCTCCAGGCTCCGGTGTTGTTACCTGGTGGATGGATGCGAGGTAATCGCACAGAGCGCGGCTTGCATCCGTGTTGTCTTCATCTGTGATGGCGATAGAGCGCTGGCTGGCTTTGAAGTTCTCGTTGATGGAATCCTGCGAGAGTGCCGACAGCAGCAGCGTGATCACCGCGTAGACGCCCAAATAGATCAATGCGGCATTTCGCCGTTTTTTTGCGATTGCGAAAAATGCTTTAAAGACTGGCATATTTTTTCCTCCTTACCAGTGCAAGACCGCCGAGACAGAAAAGTGCCGAGAGTAACAGGAGTCCTGCGATATTTGTAAAAAACCGTGTGTAGGACGGGTACACGACGAGTGAATACAGCGCATCGGAGATGAGAGCTGCAGGATTGATGCGGTTGAGCAGCGGGCAGAAATCTTCCACAAGTGCACGCATGTTTCCGATCATCAGACCGCTTAAAAAGCAGCAGATCATAATTGCAGCCATCAGGAAACCAAACTTGGTCTCTTTGGAAAACTGCCCGATACAACCGACCAGAAATCCCAGACTCAGCCCGGCAAGACAACCGCAGAGGCAGGTCAGCGCCACACCGCCGAGATGGTTTCCGAAATCAACCTTAAGAACCAGTGTCAGATAGGCAATGGTGATCAGCAAGGAGGAAAACTCAAAAATCAGAGCTCCGGTCAGATCACCGAGGGTGGCAAGCAGCCGGGGAACCGGCGAGACATTGCGTCTGGCACCCAGATCTGACAGATTTGCCTGATTGGAGATGGCGAGCGTGTTGCCGATCATGGCAGCATAGAGGCAGGTCATGGCAATCAGATTAAAAAAGTAAGTAAGGGATTCATCCACGGAGCCGGCACCAAGGGATTCGTGCCGGATATAGCTGACTTCCGTAGAAACCGCATCAAGCAGTGCCGGAAGCTTCGTGGGATCTTTCATTGCGGCCTGGGCGATGGCACTGTATTCTATGTTGAAACGATCCACAAGCACACTTAAAATACTCTGGTACAGAGGATCGGAAGTCATCTCTGCGGAGAGTGTCAGCGATAGAGGATACGTGGAAACATCCTTGGCGGATGCGGCATTTCTATAATCGGAAACGGTTGGCAGATCAGCGGTAATGATGCCGTAGACTTCTTTTGCTTTCAGCAGTTCCTTGGCATCCGCAGCGGAAGCATAGGTAACTTCAAGGAACTGATCTTCGCCGGGTTTGGACAGGGAATCAAGCATGGAGCGCAGCTCGGAGGATTCCTCTTGCATCACAACTGCAACCGGGATGGCGGAAAAACTTTCGCCACTCCCCAGTCCGCCGAATGCAAAATGGAACATCGTTCCGAGCAGAAGTGGAAAAGCGACACACCAGAATACCTGACCTTTATCCCGCAGCAGATTAAGCAGTGTATATTTCATCGTATGAAAAAACATGGTGGTACCTCCTAATCATGAAGTTCTTTTCCGGTAATTTCCAGAAAGACGTCATTTAAGGTCGGAAGTTCGGAATAGACTCTTCCGAAAGACACATTCTGTTCCTGCAGATAGTTCAGAATGTGCGGCAGATTGTGGGAACCGCCGCTGCACAGCACTTTTAAGCAGTGATGTTCAAAGGTCACCTCATAGACGTGCTTTATGTCACGGATCGCTGCAATCTGCGCAGGAAGAAGATCCAGAATATCAATCGAGATGATCTCGCTCTTTTTGATCATTCGTTTTAACTCTTCCGTGGTTCCAATGGCAAGATTTTTGCCTTTGTCCATAATGGCGATCCGGGTACAGATCTGCTCCACCTCCTCCATATAGTGGGAAGTGTAAATGATCGTGGCGCCATTGCGGTTTAACTCCTGGATTCCCTCCAGAATTTTATTGCGGCTCTGCGGGTCGACTGCCACAGTCGGCTCGTCAAGAATGATGAGCTTTGGCTTGTGGGCAATTCCGCACGCGATATTCAGACGGCGCAGCAGACCACCGGAAAGCTTTTTCGGATAAAATTTGCGGAAATCGTTGAGACCGACAAAATCGATGGCCTCTTCCACATACTGGCGCCGGAGCGCTTTGTCGCGGATATACAGACCACAGAAATAATCAATGTTTTCATAGACGGTCAATTCCTGAAAGACAGCGACATTTTGCATGACAACGCCGATCTGACGTTTCAGATCGTAGCTGTCCGGCCGCATTTCCCGGCCGAAGACCCGGACGGTTCCCTTGTCAAAGGCAAGCAGTGCAAGGATGCAGTTGATGGTTGTCGTCTTTCCGGAGCCGTTTGGTCCAAGCAGACCGAAGATCTCACCTTCCTCAATTGTGAGATTGAAGTGATCGAGGGCGACAAGCTCCTGATAGCGTTTTACCAGATTTTCTATTTCTACAACAGGTACTGACATAACAAATCCTCCTCATTTGATGGTAATTACAGTATAGCGGGTGACGCCCGGCGGTACCAGTGAGCAGCGTCAGATGTTTGATGTGACAAATGTCATAAATCTCTTATTTTTCAAAAAAGATGTGGCGGCAGCCCTGTAATGATGATATGGTTATCATAACGTGTGCGGGAAAGTGGAAGATATCCCGGAAATATGGCGGCATATGTGGACAGGGAGAGGGTAGAATGAAGCGGATTGTGGATAAAGGACTGTTGCTTGCCGGCGGTCTGCTTATGGCGGGACAGTCGGGAAGGCTTGCAGCGCCGGTCATAGCGTTGCTGTTGGCGATGACTGCGGCGGCATATGGCAGCTGTGTGGACAACAGACGATGGCATTGTGTGTGCCTTGCGGGGATGTTTGCGGTCTGCTTTATCCTGCCGGAACTCTGTTTTTTCGTGCCGGTTCTTCTGTATGACTGTGCGGAAAAAAAGGAGATGCGGCTCTGGTTCTTGAGTGTTCCGGGGCTCGCTTTTTTCTATCGGGAACAGATGATCCGGCAGCCCTTTTTGTGGGCGGCGGACGGTATGCTGATCGTGGCTGCGATATTGCTGGCGTGCAGAACGGGCAGAATTCTGTATCTGGAACAGGAGATGATCCGTCTTCGGGATACCAGCACGGAATTGAATCTGGTGCTGCAGGAAAAAAACAAGAACCTGATGGAAAAACAGGATTATGAGATCTACCTTGCGACACTGCGGGAGCGCAACCGCATTGCAAGAGAGATTCATGATAATGTGGGGCATATGCTTTCAAGAAGTATTCTGCAGATGGGGGCACTGATTACGATTCATAAGGAGGAGCCGCTGCACGGACAGCTCGCCGGGGTGGGGGAGACGTTAAATCAGGCGATGAACAGTATCCGTGAGAGCGTGCACGATCTGCACGATGAGTCCATTGATCTGCGGCAGTCCATTGCGGAGGCGACCCGTGAGATGAAGGAGCACTATCAGCTCACGGTTGATTACGATATGTCTCCGGAGATTCCACGCAATGTAAAGTACTGCTTTATCACAGCGGTAAAAGAAGCCATGTCGAATATTGCAAAACACTCCGATGCGGATAAGATCTCCGTGATTTTGCGGGAGCACCCGGCGTTCTATCAGATGACCGTTGAGGACAACGGAACGGTGGGACGAAAGGGACAGAGCGGACCATTGTGGGAGGAAGAGGTCGTCCGTATGGACGGAAAGGAAGGGATTGGTCTTTCTAATATGAAGGAGCGCGTGCAGGCACTGGGCGGAACCTTCCGGATTCATACGGAAAAGGGATTTGTGATCTTTATTTCGATTCCCAAGAGGGATAAAATGTAGATACGGTAATGAAGGCTGGGAGAGAGAAAAATGAGAGTTCTGGTGGTTGATGATGATAAACTGGTGGCAGTATCCCTAAAAACGATTCTGGAAGCTGACGGGGAGATTACGGTCGTGGGTCTTGGAGAGGCGGGAGATGACGCCATCCGGCTTTATCGGGAGCAGCATCCTGATATTCTGCTGATGGATATCCGCATGCAGGGAATGTCCGGATTGGATGCAGCTGAATGTATCTTAAAAGAAGATCAAGCGGCAAAAATTTTGTTTTTGACAACCTTTTCCGATGACGAATACATTGTAAAGGCACTGAATATGGGAGCGAAGGGGTATCTGCTGAAACAGGACTTTGAGTCGATCGTTCCGGCACTCAAGGCTGTCTACGGCGGGCAGAGTGTATTCGGCGGACAGATTATGGGAAAAATTCCGGTGCTTCTGGCAGGAAAAGGCAGCTTTTCCTATCATGATTACGACATCAGTGAGAAGGAGCAGGGCATTATTGAACTGGTGGCAGAAGGCTTAAGCAACCGGGAGATTGCAGAAAAATTGTATTTGAGCGAGGGTACGGTGCGCAATTATATCAGCACCATACTGGATAAATTAAAGTTACGAGACCGCACACAGCTGGCAGTCTTTTATTATAAGAACTGCGGCTGAGCCGGCGGTACAGCAATCGCACAGAAGCTGTGCCGACAGACAGCGACATGAAAGAGACGGCAATGCAGCAACAGGGAAGATGAGGAAAACAATGATATTTGAGACACATGCACATTATGATGATGAAGTATTTAATGAGGATAGAGGGCAATTATTAGCTGGGCTCCCGGAAAAGGGAATCGGGAGGGTGATTAACGTCGGCGCGTCCATTGAGACGACGAAGACGACGCTCGCGTTGGCGGAGGCGTATGATTACATCTATGCCGCCGTGGGTGTGCATCCGAGCGATATTGACGGGCTGAACGAGGAGACATATTCCTGGCTCAAGGAGCAGACGGCACATCCGAAGACGGTAGCGATGGGAGAGATCGGTCTGGATTATTACTGGGACAAAGAGCCGGAGGTGCAGGCGGCGCAGCGGGAATGGTTCGTGCGTCAGCTTGCACTTGCCGGGGAGACGGATCTCCCGGTAATTATCCACTCGCGTGACGCGGCGGAGGATACCATGCGGATCTTAAAAGAGACCGGAAGATTCCGGGAACATCCCGGTGTCATTCACTGTTACTCGTACTCGCCGGAGCAGGCAAAAGAGTACGTGAAGATGGGATACTGCATTGGTGTGGGCGGTGTGGTTACCTTTAAAAATGCAAAGAAACTCAGGCAGACGGTGGAGCAGATCTCTCTGGAATACATTCTGTTGGAGACGGACTGCCCGTATATGGCGCCCGAGCCGCACCGGGGAACCCGCAACGATTCCTCCAACCTCTCTTATGTGGCTGCCAGGATTGCAGAGATCAAAGGCGTCTCTGTGCAGGAGGTGGAGCAGACGACCTGGGAAAATGCCTGCCGTGTATTCGGCGTCCGGTAGGTGTCTGCCCGAATCAGCAGAAGCGGGAATATTCCGGGGTGTCTGCCCAATAGCGCTTCGGGATTAACTGCATCTGCAAGCCCGGATTTTTGCGGGATTCTATGGCAATGTGATCAAAAAAGGTCAGCCAGAGCTGCCGGAAGGCTTCCTCGTCGGAGGAATACCGGCTGACTTTCTCCAGATCCAGATCTGCGGCATCTGTGAGAATGTAGCTGGAAAGCGCTTTGTGCACCGCGACAGACTGATGTGTGGCGTCATAGATCATAAAGTTCTCGGAGGGCAGACGGTCGGTGAAATGCTCTGCCAGATAGGGAAGGACGTTGTCCTTCGGATGGATCGTGGCAAAGAGAACGCCGTTCTCAAGCTCGGAGAAGCGCAGAAATTCGAGATGATGGCAGGCTTCGCGGTTGGTCGCCCGGCAGAGCTCAAAAATCCGGTAGACACACGGTTCGCCTAAGGAAAGAAGCACTTTCTGACCGTCTCCGCTTGCGAGTGCGAGGAGGATGGTCTCATAGATGGCGTCTGCCTTGTCCATCTTCCTACCGGAGGATGGCTCGCCGGACATTGCTGCCTGATAGATCGACTCATAGAACTGCATGCCGAAACGGGACGTGATGGTGCGGATCACCTTGCCGGTCTTATCCGCGGAAGGAGTTACGTGAATATATTCGGAAAAAAGCTCGTAATTCTCCGGTTCTCCGGTGGCAAGCCGGATATTGCGGTGACCGAGCCGGCTTGCGCAGGCGTCATAGACACCGGTAAAGATACCTTCAAGACTGTCCTCACAGATAAATACATACATGTAAAATACCTCTTTTCTATGTGTAATCAGGGCGGTGGGCTCACAGGGCAAGCCCGGTGTCAAACAGCGACAACTGCTGATAACCGCTGTTGCGGAGCTCCGTTGGAACCTGCGTGTGGTCTGCCATGAGATGAGAGCAGATATAGTCCTCGTCGAGCTTCGTGCGGTACATCATCCGGCCGGAACAGGTGATGAAATACAGGGCGCGCTTTAGCACAACGCCGATCTTTTTCAGATCGTCATAGGTGAGCGCGGTATCCCGTCTGGCGGCGACGATCCGCTGGGCGGACTTGTATCCGATTCCGGGTACGCGCAGAAGAGTCTGATAACTGGCGCGGTTGATCTCGACCGGAAATGTGTCGAGATGACGCAATGCCCAGTCACACTTGGGATCCAGATAAATATTAAAATTCGGGCGGTCTTCCGACAGAAGTTCATCCACATGAAAGCGGTAATAGCGCAGCAGCCAGTCTGCCTGGTACAGGCGGTGCTCGCGCAGCAGCGGAGGTCCGCCGGGGAGCACCGGCAGTGACGAATCGCCGTTGACATTGATGAACGCAGAGTAGAAAACGCGCTTCAGATGAAACTTCTCATAGAGTGCCTCGGACACACGCATAATCTGATAGTCGTTCTCCGGGGTAGCACCGATAATCATCTGTGTGCTCTGCCCGGCGGGCACAAACTTCGGCGCTTTGCGGTAGACCATCAGTTCATTCTGGTTCTCCGTGATGCCATTCTGGATCTGGCGCATGGGGGAGAGAATCGTGTGTCTTGATTTGCAGGGAGCAAGCTGTTTCAGCCCGTTTGCCGTGGGAAGCTCAAGATTGATGCTCATGCGGTCCGCAAGAAATCCTGCCTTTTCAATCAGTGCCGGGTCAGCGCCGGGGATCGCTTTTACGTGGATGTAGCCGTTGAAGTGATGGACGGTACGGAGCCGGTAGAGCGTCTGGTAAATCAGATCCATGGTGTAATTCGGACTGATGAGGATGCCGGAACTTAAGAACAGACCCTCGATATAATTGCGCCGGTAGAATTCCATGGTGAGCGTACAGATCTCATCCGGGGTAAAGGAGGCGCGGGGGACGTCGGAGTTGCAGTTGTTCTGGCAGTAGGCACAGTTAAAAATACACTCGTTGGTGAACAGGATCTTGAGCAGGGAGATGCATCTTCCGTCTGCAGCAAATGCATGGCACACGCCGGGAGCCAGACAATTCCCCATGTGCCTGCCATCTCCCCTGCGGTCGGCGCCGCTTGAGGTACATGCCACGTCGTACTTCGCGGCATCGGTAAGGATGGCAAGCTTCTCCATGAGGGAGAGATTCTGCTGAATGTTCATGTGAAAGCACCTCCTGGCAAAACAAATGTTCGGTTAAAGAATAGCACATATGTTCGGCAAAAGCAAGATAAAATCGAATATTTGTTCGAGAAAGATTATGGTTCACTTGGACAGTGGGTATATGGTATAATGTACGTAAGCAATGAGCAGTGCCAGACGTGACAGTCACGAGATATGCCTGCTTGCAGGCTATATATCGCGACTGTTGCGGATGATAGGGCGAAGGCCCGTTAGTCCGGGAAATCTATGATTTCCTGGACGAGCACTGCGAAGACGTGACATTTGCCGGAGCGGGCATCGGAGACTTTAGACGGATGATAGGGCGAATGCCCGTCAGTCCGGGAAATCTATGATTTCCTGGACGAGCACTGCGAAGACGTGACTTTTGCCAGAGCGGAGTCGTACAGATAGAAGCCCCCAGACGGGCTTTGGAATGGAGAAAGATGGATACAGATATTTTTGAGCAGTTCCCGGATCGGGAAACATTTGACAAATACTGGAACGAGAATTATCAGCCGGTGACATACGAGGATGTGCGCGAGGCGTTCACCGATTTTGTGAAGTCTGCGGACGGTCACATCTACCTCTCGGATTACGAGGAGAAGGGGCTGATCTCCCGGGAAGATTTTAAGGAAAATCTCTCGCAGGAGGCACAGTTTACATTTGAGGACGGACTGACGGAAGTTTTTTACGATAAGAATCCGGAGCTTTATGAGACGGCGTTTGCGCTCTATGAGGAGTCAAAGCTTACCGGAAAGGGAGATGCATCGGTGGCGCAGACGTTTCACGAGACGTTTCGCGCGCTCTATGCAGAGTTTCTGGACAGACTGTATGATGAGGTGCTGGCAGCATGGCAACATTAGGAATACCGCAGAATACGATTGCGGTTCTGCAGAAGTATCATTTTAATTTTCAGAAAAAGTTCGGACAGAATTTTCTCATTGATACCCATGTGCTCGAGCGCATTATTGAGGCGGCGGGCATTACGAAGGATGACTTTGTGCTGGAGATCGGACCGGGCATCGGCACGATGACCCAGTATCTGTGTGAAAATGCCAGAGAGGTGACGGCGGTGGAGATCGATCAGAACCTGATCCCAATTCTGGCGGACACGCTTAGCGCTTATGACAATGTGACGGTTATCAATGAGGACATTTTGAAGCTGGATATTGTAAAGCTCGCGGAGGAGAAGAATGCCGGGAAACCGATCAAGGTGGTGGCAAATCTTCCGTATTATATTACCACGCCGATTATCATGGGGCTGTTTGAGAGCCATGTGCCGATTGACAGCATTACGATCATGGTGCAGAAGGAAGTCGCAGACAGGATGCAGGTCGGACCGGGGACGAAGGATTACGGTGCGCTCTCGCTGGCGGTGCAGTATTATGCAAAGCCGGAGATTATCGCAAACGTGCCGCCGAACTGCTTTATGCCGCGGCCGAATGTCGGCAGCGCGGTGATAAGGCTGACGCGTCATGAGACCGTGCCGGTGCAGGTGGAGGATGAAAAGCTGATGTTCCGGCTGATCCGGGCATCTTTTAACCAGAGGCGCAAGACGCTTGCGAACGGTCTGAATAATTCGCCGGAGATTCATCTCTCCAAGGAAGTGATTCAGGAAAGCATTGAGGAGCTTGGCGTGCCGGTGACCATCCGTGGAGAGGCGCTTACATTGGAACAGTTTGCGGCGCTCTCGAATATTATCGGACGCAGAATGAAGCAGCAGGCATAGAGAGAACAGGGGGAAACAGACAATGGATGGACAACAGAACAATCAGAGTGGATGGAACAGGAACGAGACACCCAGAACATACGGTGAAGATACGAAAATGTATCAGAACCGGCAGAACGCGTCGCAGCAGCCGAATTACGGAAATAACCAGAATGCATATCAGCAGCCGAATTACGGAAACGGTCAGAACGCATATCAGCAGCCGAATTACGGAAACGGCCAGAACGCATATCAGCAGCCGAATTACGGAAACGGCCAGAACCCGTATCAGCAGCCGAATTACGGAAACGGCCAGAACCCGTATCAGCAGCCGAATTATGGAAACTGGCAGGGGAATCCCTACCCGCAGGAGCAGCATGGTCCGGTATCCGATGTTCTGTGCAATATTCTTCTGGTGATCTTTATGGCGCAGATCATGATCAATTTTGTGGTATTTGGCGCGACATGGAACGCGATGGCAGGGGAAGGAATGGACGCTTATCTCGACGGATCCGTGAGCCTTGGCAGCCCGGTGCAGATGCTTTCCATGTTTTCCAATCTGCTGTTTGTGGCGATGCTTGTGCTGTTGATTCTGGATATTGTAAAAATCAGCAATCAGAAATACAAGATCACCGGTCTGGTGCTGTTTGCGATTTTCTTAAGACCGGGCTATTACGTCTGGAGAGCACATGTGCTCAAGAGAAAAATGACGTTTCCGATCATCTACACCATCGTTTACAGCGGAGTGACCGTGGCATATTTTTTCTATTCGTTTTATAAAGTTTTTTCACTGACATTCGGGATTATGCAGAGTCTGAACTAGTGCCGCGGCTTTGTGGGAATGGAAGATCTCCTTGGTTCATATAATAATGGACAGGGAGATTTTTTTATGCGGAAAAAATGGAAACACTATATTGATAGAATGCTTACATTCGCGCTTATCGGCATATTATTGCCGCTTTTTATCACGATAATATGTCAGCGTATGCGGCTGGAGGAAGTGATATACGGCACGTACAACGCGATAACGGAGACGGCAGAAAGAGAGGGCGGGGAGGAACTGGAAGAACAGCTGCCTTTTATTCTGGCGAAGGAGATCCGTGCGGACGCGGAGGATGCGGCGCTTATGGCGCAGTGCGTGATTGCGCGGACAACACTGTATGATGCCGCGGCGAGAGGGGAGGAACAGCCGGCTGCTTTTTCGGAGGAAGAATTAAGGCAGGCGCTGGGGGAAACATATGAAAAGGCCATGGAACGGCTTGAGACGTGCGTGGAGGAGACGAGCGGGCAGGTGCTCTCCTGGAACGGTGGCTATGCGTATGCTGCATATCATGCGATCAGTGCAGGAAGTACGAGAGATATGAGCCGGTCGGCGGAAGCGGCGGTGCCATATCTTCCTGCGGTGGAGTGCCTGGCGGATCTGACGGCGGAGGGCACGCTCTCGGTCATTTATTGTGAGGAAACTGACATTTTAAAGCGGTGCGGGGAGCATTTTGCGGAGGCAGACGTGTCCGCGGTGTCTGAGATCCAGGTTACAGAGCGGGATGCGGCGGGTTATGTACAGCAGGTCATGCTGGGGGAGTATGTCTGCACCGGGGAAGCGTTCCGTGAGGCGATGGGCTGGAATTCCGCGTGTTTTACGATCACGCAGATGGGGGAAAATGTGCGGATCGTGACAAGGGGACTGGGACACGGGTACGGCCTGAGCCAGAATGAGGCGCGCGCGATGGCGCAGGAAGGAACCTCTTACGAGGAGATTTTACAATATTTTTTTCCGGGAACAACGCTTGTGACAGCGGATCAGATAAAATAGGCGGCGCTCTGCATAAACCATCCGTGCAGGGGGAACAATAGGAATAAAAATAAATAATATGGATGGTGAAAAAAATGAGAAAAAGCAGATTTTGGGCATTCCTCGGGCGTAAACAATATGTGATTGCGGGGGCGATTGTGATTGCGGCAGCAGTTGCGACCACGGTAATTTACAGCGATCATGAACAACAGCAGCGCGAACAGCTGGAGGAAGAACTGGCACAGGAAAACACACCGGAGGAAGACGGACTTGTCGCTGCGACGGAAAGTACGGAACAGACAGCACAGGCATCCGCAGTTATTCCGCCGGAGCAGACCGCGGAGACGGAAAAGCTGGAGCAGAAAGCAGCGGAGATGACAGAGAGTACGGAAGTGGCGCAGGTGGAAAAAGAAGCGGAGAATGAGACAGCAGAGACGGGCGCAGAGGCCAATGCGCTCCATTTTGCCCCGGAGGACGGCATGCTCTGGCCGATGGAGGGAAATGTGATCTTAAATTACAGCATGGATTCTACCATATATTTTGCGACGCTGGACCAGTACAAATACAATCCGGCGGTGATTATCGCGGGAGAGGTCAACAATAAGGTATATTCCGTCGCAAAGGGAAAAGTCATCGGTCTCTCCAACAACGAGGAGACCGGCTGTACGATGACGGTCGACCTGGGAGACGGCTACCGCGCGATCTACGGACAGTTAAAGGAGCCGAACTTTGCGGTGGGTGATTATGTGGAATCCGGTCATGTGCTGGGCTATGTGGCAGAGCCGACGAAATATTATTCGGTGGAGGGCAGCAATCTGTATTTTGCGCTGCAAAAAGACGGACAGCCTGTCGATCCGGTAGCATTTTTCCAGAGCTAGTTTGTAAAAGGAAGACACCGGTTCTTGAATATGTTGGATTTCTTCATTATAATGAAACAAGAGATAAGGGAGGAATCGGTACATGGAATTCAAGGAATACAGTAAAGCTGTGATGGCGTGGGTGGACGGAGTGATGCAGAACCGCGGCGCCGATGCCGAGAAAACATTGAAATACTGTGCAGATATCGAACAATATGCAAAACAGACGGGGGATCCAAAGCTTCTGGGGTTTGCCTACTATTATGCGGGCGAGACCTACTATGTGCTCAATGAGGGCGAGCAGCTTCTTAAGACCATTACCAGAGCCATCACCTATCTGGATCAGGCGGAGCAGTGGGACATGGTGGCCAGATCTTATAATATCCTTGCGATTGCCTTTTTGAACCGTGGAAATACGCCGATTGCGCTGGATTATTATCTGACCGGACTCGGTTATTGTAAAAAATATAAGCTGGCGAACGAAGAAAACGTCATCAACTTGAATCTCGGAACCCTCTATCTGGGCAACGAACAGTGGAATGAGGCGCAGAGATATTTTGAAAAAGTCTCCTCCGATATCAAGGCATATCCGAAGACACCGAATTATTATGGGCTGATGAGCTGCGTGGCGGTCTGTCTGGGGCGGTGCTTTATGCAGCGGGAACAGAATGAGCGCGTGCAGGCACAGCTGGATTATCTGGATCAGGTCTGCTGGGAGCACATGCAGAAGATCGAGCGCCTCTCCGCGCTGATTTTTAAGGCGGAATATTATCACCGCGTGGGAAGAATCACACTCCGCGAGGAATGTATTGAGCAGATCCGCGGACTTGTGGATATGGACATGGCGGTTATGGATATCTTTGATGATGTGTACGGGCTGTGCAGACTGTTGCTGGAGATCGACCAGGAAGATGTCTTCTGGGACATCGTGGCGGTATTGGAAAAATTGACGAAAAATGCCAATATTGCGAATTTGCAGCGGAAAATAGTTTCCTTAAAAATCCTCTGCTATCGCAGGAAACAGGACGAGGCGGCTTATCTTGAGGAGGCGGGCCGGTTCTATGAACTGACCGAGGCTCTGGATCGGGAGAACCATTATATGATCGCCAACATGCTCTCTGTGCGCAGATCATTAGAACATGCGAATGAGAAGCGGCGGGAGATGGAGAAAGCGAATGAGCGTCTGCTGGAGAAGTCCGAGACGGATCCGCTGACGCGGCTGGCGAACCGGTTCCGGTTGAATGATTATCTGGAGCGGGCGTTTGAGCGGGCGCAGGATGACCATAGAGCATTTGCGGTAGAGATTCTCGACATCGACTACTTCAAGGAATACAATGATAACTACGGCCATCAGGCGGGAGATGCCTGCATCGTGGCGATTGCGGATGAGCTGCGGAAAATGCAGAGCCGCGATACCTTCTGTGCGCGGTATGGCGGGGATGAGTTTATCATTATTTACGAGTACAAGACGGAGGACGAGGTTTTTTCCATGGCGGACAGTCTGCGGGAGCGTATTCTTGACAGGCGGATCGAGCATGTGTGCTCGAAGGCGCTTCCGGTTGTCACAATCTCGCAGGGAATCTGTTTTGACGTGGCTCCGGAGGGAAGCCGAAGCTGGGATTTCCTGCATGCGGCGGATATGATGCTCTACGAGGTGAAAAAGCGCAGCCGCAACAATATTTCGCTCGGACATCTGGATGCAAAAGAGGCGAGATACGGAGAAGAGAGGAAACTTTTATAGATTCCGGCATAGAATATACTGTAACGGAAAATCCGCAATCGAGCCTTTTACTTTTACCGAAGCGCAGCAGTATGAAAAAGTACAGATCAAGTGAAGTACGCATCTGTCGATTGCTTTTCATAGGAGTATTGCCCAAAGCCGCGAGCGGATTTGGGTTACATAGACAGAAGTTCGGAGATTTGCGCATTTCTTGACAAAAGAGAGATGCCGTGCTATGATTCAGAATACTGCGCAGTCGGCAGAAGTGGGCACTTTCTGCCGGTGCTGGGCATGCGTCAGAGAATTGGCTCTGGCGTGACAGAAAGGAAAAAGATGGAAACAGTTAGATTTGATGAGTTAGATTTATATCCTCAGGTGTTAAGAGCGATTGCGGATATGGGATTCGAGGAGGCAACGCCGATTCAGAGCCAGGCGATTCCGGTTGTGATGTCGGGCGTGGATGTGATCGGACAGGCACAGACAGGTACCGGTAAGACGGCATCCTTTGGTATTCCGGTGCTTCACAAGGTAGACCCGAACAGCAGAAAGACGCAGGTAATCATTCTCTCTCCGACCAGAGAGCTTGCCATCCAGGTGGCGGACGAGATCCGCAAACTTGCCAAGTATATGCACGGGGTCAAGGTGCTTCCGGTGTATGGCGGGCAGGAGATCGGACGCCAGATCAAGGCGTTAAAGGGCGGTGCGCAGATTATCGTCGGAACGCCGGGGCGTGTGATGGATCATCTGCGCCGCAAGACGATCCGCTGTGATGCGATCCACACGGTGGTACTCGATGAGGCGGACGAGATGCTGAACATGGGCTTCCGCGATGACATCGAGACGATTCTTGAGTATATTCCGGCGGAGGGACGTCAGACGATCCTTTTCTCCGCGACTATGCCGAAGCCGATTCTCGATATTACCAGGAAATATCAGCACGATGCGGTCAACATCAAGGTGGTAAAAAAAGAGCTGACGGTTCCGAGCATTGAGCAGTATTACTACGATGTCAAGCGCAGCGACAAGGTAGAAGTCTTAACGCGGCTTCTCGATTACTACAATCCGAAGCTCTCGCTGGTATTCTGCAATACCAAGCGGATGGTGGACGAACTTGCGGAAGAATTAAAGGGACGCGGCTATTTTGCAGAGGGACTGCACGGAGATATGAAGCAGTCGCAGCGTGACCGCGTGATGAAAGGATTCCGCAGCGGCAAGACCGAGATCCTCATTGCGACCGATGTGGCGGCGCGCGGAATCGACGTCGATGATGTGGAGGCCGTTTTCAACTACGACATTCCGCAGGATGACGAATACTATGTGCACCGGATCGGCAGAACGGGACGTGCAGGTCGGACCGGACGCGCTTTTACCTTCGTGAAGGGCAAAGAAGTCTACAAGCTGAAGGATATCATGCGCTACTGCAAGACCAAGATCGTGGCGATGCCGATTCCGTCAACGGATGATGTGGCACAGATCAAGGCAGAGAAGGTCATGGAGGAGATCGGCAGGATCATCGACGAGGAGAACCTGTCGGACATGATCGACATGATCGAGCGCCAGGTGAATGCTTCGGATTACACCGCAATGGATATTGCAGCGGCATTTTTGAAGCAGGCACTCGGTCAGGTCAATCTCGACAACGGCAGCGAGGATGACTACGACTTCGACAATACCGGCGCGGAGGAAGGGATGGTGCGTCTCTTCATCAACATCGGTAAAAAAGACCGCGTCAAACCGGGAGACATTCTCGGGGCGATCGCCGGGGAGTCCGGCATGCCGGGCAAGCTGGTCGGCGCGATCGACATGTATGACAAGTATACCTTCGTGGAAGTGCCGAGAGAGTACGGCAGAGAAGTCCTCGAGGGAATGAAGAACACTAAGATCAAAGGGCGCTCTGTCAATATGGAACCGGCAAATCAAAGGTAGATTTAATAAATGGAACGCTGTTGGAATCTGGAACTGCCGCAATAAACATACCGTACTTTACTCTGATAGGTAATATTATTAGAAGACCAGAGAACAAAAAAGTTCCAGAATAAACAGACGGCGGCAAATTCTTTG
>OGGG01000662.1_pt1 | contig 36224 bp, 33 predicted proteins | sample 1571201 | NCBI WGS metagenome assembly OGGG01 (sample SAMEA2581946, study PRJEB24529) | metagenome | biome: Human gut stool | place: China | collected 2011 | reverse complement strand
TCGTGATGCCCGAGACCATGAGCGTGGAGCGCCGCCAGCTGATGAAGGCTTACGGTGCAGAGCTGGTGCTGAGCGAGGGTGCCAAGGGCATGAAGGGTGCCATTGCCAAGGCCGACGAGCTGGCAAAGGAGATCCCGAATTCCTTCATCCCCGGCCAGTTCGTGAACCCGGCCAACCCTCAGGCCCACATCGAGACCACCGGCCCCGAGATCTGGGAGGATACTGATGGCAATGTGGATATCTTTGTGGCAGGCGTGGGCACCGGCGGCACCGTGACCGGCGTGGGCCAGTACCTGAAGAGCAAGAACCCGAACGTCAAGGTGGTGGCTGTAGAGCCTGCTTCCTCTCCTGTGCTGAGCAAGGGCACCGCAGGCGCACACAAGATCCAGGGCATCGGCGCGGGCTTTGTGCCGGACGTACTGGACACCAAGGTGTATGACGAAATCATCGCCGTGGAGAACGACGATGCCTTTGCCACCGGCCGTCTGATCGGCCACAAGGAAGGCGTGCTGGTGGGTATCTCCTCCGGTGCTGCTGTTTATGCTGCCCTGCAGCTGGCAAAGCGCCCGGAGAATGCCGGTAAGAACATCGTGGTCCTGCTGCCCGATACCGGCGACCGCTACCTGTCCACCCCGCTGTTTGCAGACTGATCTTTCAAAAAGCTCTCCTCTCCCGTTCTGTGACTTCACAGGGCGGGAGTTTTTTGTTACAATATCCCTATCAAACACTTTGGAGATTTGCTCATGAATTACTATGCTGCCCCCATGGAGGGCCTGACCGACCGGGTGTGGCGGCAGGCACACCAGAAATGGTTCGGCCCTGCTGGCAATGCCGACCGCTACTATGCCCCTTTCATCTCCCCGCCGGAGAACCGGGTGCTCATTAAAAAGAAGATGGCCGAGCTTGCCCCTGCGGCAAACCCCGGCGCACCGGTGATCCCGCAGCTGCTGGCAAAGGACGGCGAACTTGCCGCATGGATGATCGGCGAGCTGCGCGGCCTTGGCTACACCGAGGTAAACCTGAACCTCGGCTGTCCTTCCGGCACTGTCACCGCCAAAGGCAAGGGTTCCGGGATGCTGCGTGACCCCGCCAAGCTGGACGCTTTTCTTGCCGCCGTATTTGCCAATGCGGAAGGGCCGATCTCGGTCAAGACCCGGCTGGGCGTGGAAAAGCCGGCAGAATTTGCTGCCATTCTGGACATCTATAACCGGTATCCCATCTGTGAGCTGACCATCCACCCGCGTGTGATGCGCCAGCTCTACCGCGGGCAGGCCGACCGTGCCGCTTTTGCTGCCGCCCTGCCCGGGTGCCGGATGCCCGTGTGCTACAATGGCGATGTGACCACCGCTGCGGGCCTGCATACGTTGGAAGCGCAGTATCCGCAGCTGTCCGGCATCATGGTGGGGCGCGGTATCATTGCGGACCCTGCCCTGTTCCGGGTGGCACGCGGCGGCGCACCGGCCGCACGGGAAGAGCTGCGCGGATACCTTGACGACCTCTACCACGGATACTCCGAACTGTTCGGCAGCGCCGGGTGCGCGGTGAGCCGGATGAAAGGGCACTGGTTCTACCTGATCCACAAATTTGAGGACTCTGAAAAGCTGGAAAAGCAGCTGCGCAAGGCCCGGGAACCGTGGGAATATGAGGTCGTCGTAAACCAGATCTTTACGCTTCCATTCCGGCCGTAACGATCGGCATGGTCTCCGTTTTGCTCTGGCCATCTTCACCGGAGGGGCTGTAACGGTAAACAGCATCTGCATTCTGTTATGAAAAAGCCCCGCCATCTAAAAAGACAGCGGGGCCGAAGCAGATAAGGGGTATCAGACGTTCAAATAGCTGCGCAGCATGGCCTGCAGCAGATCGTCCCGATCCACCTTACGGATCAGGGCACGGGCATTCTTGTAGGTCGTGATGTAGGTGGGGTCTTCGGACAGGATATAGCCCACCAGCTGATTGACCGGATTATAGCCTTTTTCCTTTAAAGCATCGTACACCTGCTGTACGATTTCATGGATCTCATAGTCCTTTTTGTCGTGGATCGAAAAAATAGCGGTCTCGCCACTCACGGAATACACCCCCTTAGGAAGAACTACATTCATTGTACACGAATTGCGAGGAAACTTCAAGCTAAACAGACCGGATTTGCACAGTTTGCATAAAATTTCCGGTCCTGATTTTGCAGGCTGACGGCCTGCACCGCCGCAAATGCGGCAGAAGGAGGGCCTTTATGCTGTATGGCATCGGCTGCGACCTGTGCGAGATCGCGCATCTTGAAAAAAGCCTTACCGGCGCACACGCTGCAGCCTTTATCCGCCGGGTGTACGGCGAGGCCGAACGCGCTGCGCTGAGCCTTGACGAACCGCTGCCCGCCGGGCACAGCGCCGCCCACCGGCTTGCCAGCGCCGCAGCCAACTTTGCCGCCAAGGAAGCCTTTTTAAAGGCGGCAGGCACCGGCCTGCGGGAGCCGTTCTCCCTGTGTGAGATCGAGGCTGTCCGGCTGGAAAGCGGTGCACCTTCCTATCATTTTTCCGGCCAGACGGCGGAATGGATGCAGGCCCATGGCCTTGCCGCCCGGCTCTCTCTGAGCCACGAGGGCGGCATGGCGCTGGCCTTCTGCACACTGGAAACTCTGTAAGCCTTTGTGCATACAATGGAATATCCCCTGCGCTGCATAACCGGCGCGCAGCCTGCTCATACTGAGATCAGACGAAGATGCGCCGGACGCATCACATAAGCGGGGCGCATCCTCCAAATGCAGGGAGGGAGATTCCATGGAGGTACACAGAGGAGAAGTTTTTTACGCAGACCTTTCGCCGGTGGTGGGGTCGGAGCAGGGCGGCGTGCGCCCGGTACTGATCGTGCAGAACGAGATCGGCAACCGGCACAGCCCTACCGTGATCGCTGCGGCCATTACATCCCGGCTGGACAAAGCCCGCCTGCCCACCCACATCAATATCCGGGCAGCGGATACCGGCCTCGCCAAGGACAGCGTGGTGCTGCTGGAGCAGATCCGCACGCTGGATAAGCACCGCCTGCGGGAGCGGGCCGGGCAGATCACGCCGGAAGATCAGAAACGTGTGGATCAGGCTTTGGATGTAAGCCTGGGGCTTACTTCATATTAAGGGGCTGTTGCAAAACAGCTCTCTGAAAGGATCATGCACAAAACCCGGAACCTTTTTTCGGCCAAAACGGCTCAAAAAGGCTCCGGGTTTCTGATTTTACGCTGTTTCTTTGTGCAAACTGCGATCGTTTTTTCATTTTCCAGCTTAATTTTTTTGAAAAGGCGCGCGAAGGCTGGTTATTCCCGCCAGAAAATGCTATACTTTTCTGCAGAATGGTTGTGCTGTCGTGTGCAGCATATGCAGGTTTTATGATGATATCGGAGGGCTGATTATATGATCATCCAGAGCAAAAAAGTATGGATCGCCGACCAGTTCATTTCTGCCGCAGTCGAGCTGGAGCAGGGCAAGATCACCGGCATCTTTCCCTATGGTGAAAAGCAGGCCGATGTGGACTATGGCTCCAAGCGCATCGTGCCCGGTTTTATGGATATCCACTGCCATGGTGCCTACGAGTTCGACACCAACGACGCAAAGCCGGAGGGCCTGCGCTACTGGGCAAAGCATATCGTCTCTGAGGGTGTGACCAGCTTTCTGGCCACTACCGTCACCCAGAGCGTGGAGGTGCTGACCAACGCCGTGGCCAATGTGGCCGACGTGATGGAGGGCAGCTACGAAGGTGCCGAGATCCTTGGCATCCACTTTGAAGGCCCCTATCTCGATATGAAGTACAAGGGCGCACAGCCTCCGGAGTACATCGCAAAGCCCAGCGTGGAGCAGTTCAAGCACTACCAGCAGGCAGCACGCGGCCACATCCGCTATGTGACCCTTGCACCGGAACACGACGAAGGGTTTGCACTGACCCATTACCTGACCGGGCACGGCGTGGTGGTCAGCATCGGCCACAGCGCCGCCACCTATGAGCAGGCCGTGATGGCCTATGCCAACGGTGCCCGCTCCATGACCCACGTGTACAACGGCATGTCCCCCTTCGCCCACCGCGCCAACGGTCTGGTGGGCGCAGCCTACCGCATCCGCACCATGTACGGCGAGATCATCTGCGACGGCTGCCACTCCACCCCTGCTGCCCTGAACAACTACTTCATGAGCAAAGGCCCAGATTACGCCATCATGATCTCGGATGCACTGATGGCCAAGGGCACCCCCATTGGCAGCGAGTACATCTTTGGCGGCAACCATATCACCATCTACCCGGACGGCAGCGCCCATCTGGACAACGGCACGCTGGCCGGTTCCACTTTGAACATCAACAAGGGCCTGCGCATTCTGGTGGAGGAGGCCATGGTGCCCTTCAACTATGCACTGAACGCCTGCACCATCAACCCGGCACGCTGCCTGCATCTGGACGACCGCAAGGGTTCCATCCAGATCGGCAAGGATGCCGACCTTGTGGTGCTGGACGACAACTACGATGTGCTGCAGACCTACTGCATGGGCAAGGCCCAGCTGTAACTTCTGGCTGACGCGAACAAGGGATGTGTTAAACCCGTTATGATCCAGATCGCCTTCTGCGACGATGACCAGACAGTTCTGGACCAGCTCTCTGCTCTGCTGGAAAAATATCGCGCCCAGCGCTGTGTCCAGATCCAGTGCACAGCCTTTCACAGCCCGCTGGATCTGCTGGCCGAGATTGAAAAGGGCACCCGGTACGATATCCTGTTTCTGGATGTCATCATGCCGGCCGAAAACGGCATTACCGCCGCCAAGGAGATCCGGCAGTACGATAATGTCGTCAAGATCATCTTTCTCACTTCTTCCGCCGAGTTTGCAGTGGAATCCTATGTGGTGGGTGCCTACTTCTACCAGCTCAAGCCCATCTGGGAGGACAGCTTTTTCCGTCTGACGGATTCGGTGATCGCCGAGTGCCGCCGTGCTGACAGCCTACCTGTGCTGCCAGCTGCGGCGCTGGGCCGCACTGCTGGTCATTGCGCTGTTCCCGACAGGCGGCACCGCGCTGCAGGATGCCGCCGAGCTGGTCGTCACCCTGCCGCTGCTGCTGGCACTGGTGCACTGGATCGCGCCTTCGGTGCGCGCGCTGTCGCACTCTTCGCTCAAGCTGCAGCTGCAGTTCGGCGTGATTCCGCTGCTGAGCTATGTCTTTGACTACTTTACCCGCATTTATACCGATCTGCTCTCCAGCGGCAATCAGGCTGCAGTGGAGTTCATGCCCTTTGTGTGTAGTCTGGCCTATCTGGTCTTTGTGCTGCAGACCACGCAGGAGCAGAAGCTGCGCAGCCAGCTGGAGCAGACCCAGAACAGCCTGAACCTGCAGGTAGCGCAGGCTGTGCGCGAGATCGATGCCCTGCGGGAAAGCCAGCGCAAGGCCAGCACCTACCGCCACGACCTGCGCCATCATTTACAGTACATTTCCGCCTGCATCGAAAATGGCCGTGCCGAAGCCGCGCAGGAATACATCCACAGCGTGTGCGCAGAGATCGAAGCCAGCAAGGTGAACGTCTACTGTGAAAATGAGGCCGCAAACCTCATTCTCTCGGCCTTTGCAACCCGCGCGCAGAACAGCGGCATCGACTTCCGGGTGCATGCCGCCATCCCGCTGGTGCTGCCTTTGCCGGACAGCGACCTGTGTGTGCTGCTTTCCAACGCGCTGGAAAATGCCCTGCACGCCGGGCAGCGCCAGCGCGAGGCTGGAAAGCCCGCTGTTGTGGAGACCACCGCCTACCAAAAGGACGGCAGACTGTTTTTACAGATCGCAAACTCCTGCAGCTTCCCGGTGCAGTTCCGTGCCGAGGGCATTCCCACCACCAGCCAGCCCGGCCACGGCCTTGGCGTGCGCAGCATCTGCGCCATTGTGGAGCAGTATGGCGGCATGTACAGCTTTTCGCAGCAGCAGGACCAGTTTGTGCTGCGCATCTCTCTGTAAAAGGTCGATTCAATGCATTTTATGGGCGACTCGTGCCAATTGCACCAGTCGGCACTGCTTTTGCGCTATAGTAAGCTCAGACGGTTCTACTGCCGCCTGAGCTTATTTTTTCAGGGAGGGTCTTCTATGGCATTTCTGCTCATCCCGGTCATTTTGCTGGCCGTGGTCTGGCTCAGCTATGTCCGCCGCCGTCTCAGCGAGCTGAACGAGAATGTCAACACTGCCATGAACCAGATCGGCCTGCAGCTTTCTTCCCGCTTCCGTGCTTTGGAAGCCCTGCTGGAACTGGCCCGCACCCACGGCCTTTCGGCCCAGCTGGTGCTGCTGCCGCCCTCCATCAATGCCCTGTCCACACCGGCGCAGGTGCTGGAACAGGAGCAGCATCTTGCACAGGCCATGTCCTACATCACCGTTGCGGCCGAGAGCCACCCTTCCCTGAAAGCAGACCCCGCCTACCAGCGCTGCATGGAAGCGGCCAACTGCTACAGCCGGATGGTCTATACCAGCAGCCTGATCTACAACGATTCCGTCACCCGGCTCAACTGTGCACTGGAGCAAAAGCGCTTTGGCCTGCTGGCCGGTCTGCTGGGCATTGCCCCGCGGGAATACCTGCAGTTTGCACCGGATGCACCGGTGGCCTGTCCTGTCCAGCCCTCGCAGCCTTTTCGGCGGGAACCCGCATAAAACTTCTTCTTCATCGTAAAAGCCCGGCAATTCCTTACGGAGCTGCCGGAAAAATTTCTGGAATACGCAGCGGTGCTGCGCGCAGCCCGGCGAAAATTTTGCCCGCATTGCCGCGGCCACCGTTGGGGCGCGGCTGGTATCCATGCTGGTAAATTATACTCTGGAAAACCTGCTCAGCCAGTACGACTGCCCTGTGGTGATCGAGCCAGATCGTGCAGAGCAGCGGATGCTGCAAAAGCACTTCGGCGTGGACGGCAGCGCAGGCTTTTACCGCATTGAAAAGTCCGGCACCTTGCTCCGCCTGAAGGCAGAATAAAATCACAGTGCGCATTCGTTCCACCCTTAATACGCAAAATACCCCTCGGCTTCCGCAGCAGGAAACCGAGGGGTATTTGTTATGCTTTATTTGTGTCGGTTCAAGCCCTTACGCGATCACTTGCGGGGATTCTTGATCGCAGCCTGGGCGGGCGATAAAAATGCAGAGTTCTCCTTTTCAGAAATATCATTTCACTTTCCGTTGCGCCCGTGGTTCTTTTTTGTAAGCCCCGCGTATGCGGGGAAAAGTCGAGAGTGTGCCCGAGGTCTGACCCGGGCACGGAATCACCCCCGCGTATGCGGGGAAAAGGCAGTTTTGTCCTCCTGCTGGGCGAACTGATAAGGATCACCCCCGCATGTGCGGGGAAAAGATGATGAAGGCAGGCTCAAACTGCGCCATGTTGGGATCACCCCCGCGTATGCGGGGAAAAGATGTGCCAGACGACAAAGAAGCGTCGGGGCATGGGATCACCCCCGCGTATGCGGGGAAAAGTATCCGTGCGTATGTCAAGATTTGGAACGAGTGGGGATCACCCCCGCGTATGCGGGGAAAAGTAGCCGTGTTCTGTTGCGCTGTAGGTGCACATGGGATCACCCCCGCGTATGCGGGGAAAAGTCACTCAGCAACTCCCTGTAGTCCAGCAGTATGGGATCACCCCCGCGTATGCGGGGAAAAGAGGGCAACAAAAACCTTGTACAAGATGAAGAAAGGATCACCCCCGCGTATGCGGGGAAAAGGCCGTGTTTGACATGTGTTCTTGCCACTCTCTGGGATCACCCCCGCGTATGCGGGGAAAAGACGTCCAGCCCTGCCGCTTTGGCGTTGCGGTAAGGATCACCCCCGCGTATGCGGGGAAAAGCCACGGCGTTTCTTCTACTTCTCCCATGAAATGGGATCACCCCCGCGTATGCGGGGAAAAGCAGTTCAAAGGCCTTAACCAGAACCAGCAACAGGGATCACCCCCGCGTATGCGGGGAAAAGTAGGTTGAAGGGTGACTACACAGGCTCAAATTTGGATCACCCCCGCGTATGCGGGGAAAAGTCAAGCAATGCTTGCTTGAAATGAGCGAGATTGGGATCACCCCCGCGTATGCGGGGAAAAGGCCATTCACTTGTATAGTATCCGTTGTGATGGAGGATCACCCCCGCGTATGCGGGGAAAAGCAACGGCTCTTTGGTATGCGGTACTGCTCATGTGGGATCACCCCCGCGTATGCGGGGAAAAGTTAGGGACGAAAACGTGGACAACGCAGCAGTCCGGATCACCCCCGCGTATGCGGGGAAAAGACTAAAAAGATCCCGTAGCACCGTGTCTCCTGTTGCTATTGTACCGCTGTTTCCTTCAGTTTGCAATAAACCTGTTGTATCAGACGGCAGTCCGGCAGTGCGCGATGTTCCACTTTTTCTGCCAGCTGAAAATGCTGTGCCAGCGTCACCAGCTTGTAATTTGCGATCCTTGTAAGGTTTCGGCGGGCAAGTTGTGCAAGGTCGATCTGGCGGTTGGTCGGTGCCGGAAAGCCATATCGTTTGCAGGTCATGCGCAGAAACTCCAGATCAAAGGCAATATTATGTCCTACCAGTGGGTCTTTGCCAATAAACAGCAAAAAACTATTCAGCGCTTCCCGTGGTTCTGTTCCCTGCTGCAATTCCGCAGCGCTGAGTCCTGTCAGGGCTGTGATCTCTGCCGGAACGTTTTCTTCCACGCAGACCAGCATGGTCAGCTCCTCCACCGGTACACCGTCCCGGACCCGCAGCGCTCCATATTCGATGATGGAATCGGACGCGGCTTTCAGGCCGGTGGTTTCCAGATCGATCACGGTGTAATTGCCTGTGCTCGGCTTTGTTCTGCCCGCTTTCCGCGCCATTTGCTGCTGTGCCGCTTTGCTGAACCCGGGTTTCAGGTCGATTTGGTTTTGTTCGGCCTGCGGCAGCGGTCGTCGCATCAGTTTGATCCCGTCAAAGTCCACGGTTTCCCATGCGGTATTGTGGGTGCGAAAATCCATCCGCTGCTCTCCCGCCGTGGTGAACACCAGTGTTGCCTGTCCGTTTTTCAGGTTCTGACACACCCGCTCCCACAAGGCATCCCGCACGCGGCTGCTCACATTGCCCACATAAACGCCCGTGTTGATCTCGCACAACCATTTGGACAGATCCCCGCACAGTTTTGGCGGGCAGTTCGTCATGGTGAGAACTACGATGTTTCATCACCCTCTTCTTCAAAATAATTGATGCCGTTGGCCACAGTGCCCACTTTGTTGTCCCACAGATAAACAGCTTCCGGCTCCTGTTCCCGCTCATCCGCATTCAGGAGCAAATACCGGATATCATGCACCATGCGCTCCAGAATATGATGCTCTACCATGGCATCCCGCACCCGGCGGCGCACTACGGCCGGCAGGTCGTCCGGAGCCTGTGCCGCCACTTCAAAGGCGATGGGAATGGTCACCTCGGCCTTGTACAGGTCGGCAATATCGTACACAAAGGAGCACTCGTGCCCCACATGAACAAAGCCAAGACCCGGGGCGCAGCCCAATGCCACGATCACCGCGTGCGCCAGACCGTACAAACAGGCGTGCCCGGCAGAAAGCGCCTGATTGACGGCATCTCCCGATGCAAAATCCTCCGGGTGGTACAGTCGGCCGCTCCACGGAACACCGGTATCCTTGGAAGCTTTGCGGTATACCTGCCGCACACGGCTGCCCTCGCGTCCCCGCAGCTGCTGCATAGTCAGCCGGGAGATATCTTCGTCCGGGAAACGGAGCTGATACATCTTGCGTACCACATCCAGGTGCTTGCGGGTGTTGCTGACAAGCTCTGCCTGCCGCAGCAACAGCTGCGAGTGGGTGGTCAGGGGACGGCCATGGGCGTAATACCGCACACCGTGCTCACCTACCCAGACAGCACCCACGCCCGTGTCACCCATAAGTTCCATGGCACGGTGGGTCACCCGTGTACCCGGCCCCAGCAGCAGCACCGAGATGCCCGCCGCCGGGATCTGAACGATCCCTTTTTCGTCTGTAACGGTGATTGCGCCGTCCTGTCGGCCAAGGGTGCAGTGTTCCAGATACAGAAAGGTCATCCGGTCTTTCACCTGCGGCAGCGCCTGCAGGTCCGGCCGGATCATGCCCGGCATCTCGTCCATCTCAGTTTCCTCCGCGCATAACGGTCATCAGTCCAAGGCCATAGGCCTTGCCGCGCCCCATGCCCTGACACAGCAGTGCCCGGAACTGCTCTGCATCGGTCACCTGCAAAATGCCCTCATAGGTCACTGCTAACAGGGTCACCGGCCGGGTGCCGTGCTTGGCAAAGTGCTGCCACTGCACCCGGGTCACGGTAAATTCCTCCTCCCGCAGGGCAAAGCCGTGCTTTGCGGCGCGCTCCAACAGCCACTGCTTCTGGTACTGTGTCGTGCAATGTGCGGCTACAGTTCCCCGCGCTGCGGGGTTTTGGGGGTCTTTGCAGCTTTTGGTGGGGTTTGCGGTCAGCCGAAACTGCCAGCAGCTGCCCGGCTCCACCCGCTGCAAAAGCGGGTCGTAGCTGCGGGTCTCCGCAGCCGCTCCGGTGCCAAACTGCTCCACCACGCCGGACAGCTCTGGCGCATCTTCGCTGAGCAGCAGCAGATACAACCGCTCTCCCAGACGATCCAGCCGCCACAGTCTGCGGCGGCGCTCCCCTGCAAAAGCGCTTTCCACTGCGCCATGCAGTTTTGGCGGTGCCGACAGCGCAGCCATGGTGCTGCGGCGGGTGGGATCTAGTTCTACCCGTGATAAATACATTCTCTCGCCCCCTTTTTACAATTCCCGGAACGGATCGTGCTCCGTAGTCTCCGGGCTGTCCGGCACTTTCTGCCAAAGCTCCCGTACCGAGCGGTAGCCGTACTGCCGATGATGCGGGTCAAAGCTCACCGGCACATCCCGCTGCGGAGCCGTGCCCGGCTCCAGCGGGTCGGCGTCCAACAAGATCCGGCTCTGCCGTCCCGGACACAGGGGCGGTTCCGCTTGCAGCACCTCCTGCAAGCTGCCCGGGCGTACTCCCAGACAGAGCGGCAGGGTAGGCGGGCAGCAGCGGCGGCCGAGATACAGCGGAAACGCCGGGTGTAGCAGCACCTGCTGCAGCTGCTGCAAAAGGGCGGCATCCTCGCTTTCGATACCGGCCAGAAACACGGCGTCCTGCAAATAATGGCGGTAGGTCACATAAGAGGTCTTTTCATCCTGCGTCTTTGCCGTGTGGTAGTCCACCAGCAGCTGCCCTTCCCGCTCCACGCGGACGCCGAACCGCAGCCCGGTCAATCGGAGCAGTGCTTCGCGCTCGTCCCGCCGCAGCCCAAGAGCTGCCGCCAAAAGGCCGATCACGCCGCTCTTGGTGGGTTCACGGCCCGTCTTGCGGGTCTCAAATTTAGAGTCTGCGCCCCACGCCTGCAAAGGCGCTGCCAGCCGAAGCAACAGCGTTGCCATTACCCCACCTCATTTCCGGCAAGTGCATCCCGGACAGCCTTTTCCAGTGCGCCCAGCATAGCCTTTGCCGTCTGTGCCGGAGCCAGTTCCTCCAGCCCGCTGCCCACGGTAAAGCTTTGCGCCGGGGCCTCGGCAAAGCTGCTGTACATCTGCTGCGCATACTGTGCCAGTGCCGCCTTGGAAGGCGCGGCATACCCCTGCGCACTGCGGGGCACGGCACGCTCGAATGCGCCGCACAGGTTCACCGGCTGATCCTCCCGCAGGGTCACATATACCGCATCCGGCAGAGTGCGGTTTGCAAAGGTGTTCTGCTTGCCGGTGGGCATGGAGAAGAGGAACGCCTCACCAAAGGCCCGCACCGTTTCCGCGGTCTGCGCTGCACCCAGCTGCCCGGCCAGCTCCATCACGTTCACTGTGGCATAGCGGTACAGGGTGGAGGAGTTGTACTCCACCGTGCCCAGATGGCCTGCACCGGCGTTGTCCTCTGCTTGACAGTCATCCACGGCGGTAAAGTAATCGTACTCGTTCTGCACGGCATGGGTAGAGATGCTGTGGGCCACCTGCGCAGCGGCGTCATAGTTCAGGGAGGGGTCATCTGCCACCATGCGGCCAAACAGTGCCATATCCATTGAAGGGGCTGCTTTCAGGGCCTTCTGGTATTCTTTTTTGTCAGTGCTGCCCGCCACAGCCAGCTCTGCCAACGCCTTTGCCTGCGCAGTGCTCATGAAGAACAGCGCCTTGGTGACCGTATCATCCTTCTTGCTCTTTTCATCGAACTTGATGCCCGCATTTTCCAGCGCTTTCTTTGCCAGCTTGTCTGCTGCATCCAGTTCCGGGGCCAGTGCAAGGATCTGCTTCTTTACCAGTTCTGCGGCCTTTTTAGTGCGCTTGCCCACGTCCAGCCGGGCATTCTCCGCAAAGGCTGCGCGCATGGCATGCTTCCATGCCTGTGAGGAAACTCTGGCGCGGAGCACACCGCCGTACACTGCCGTTTTTGGGCTGCCGGTATCGTCCCGGTTGATGCAGCTGGGCGGGACGGTCTGCAAAATGTGGAAATCAACATACAGGCGCTTATTCATGATCAATTCTCCTTTTCTTTCTCATCCGGTGCATGCTTCGGGTCGCGGTACAGGTCCTGTCCCCACCGCAGACGGACATTGGCGGGGGTCTGCGCATATCGCGGGTCGGCGCATTGCAATTCATACAAGTCTGCCGCAAGCTGCGGATAGTCCAGCGGGATGCCGCCATCCTTTGCCGCACTCAACAGCTGGATCATGCCCCGCAGATGGTGGCTGATCTCGGTGATCTCTTCTGCGGTGGCCAGCGCATTGAACCGCCGCAGCACGCTGGCCTCGGTCCAGTCCTGTCCGGCAGGGGTGTTCCGCTCTGCCAGCTGCCGCACCGCCCGGCCCAGCGTATTGCCCGGGCGGTTCATGGGCTGGTCGTTTCCCTGCTGATGCACAGCATACAGGGTCAGGGCAAGGTAGACCGCCCACTCTGCCGCCGAGGGAGCACTGCGGCCCTGAAAGCTTTCCGGCATTTCCAGCAAAAAGCTTCCCCACAGTTCCGGCAGCTCTCCGGGTACGTGGCCGATGCCCCGACGCAGCTTTGCCAGTTCTGCCCGCCGCTGGTTGTCCGGCAGAGCCTGAAGCCTGTGCAACTGCTGCGCCGCATATAGTTTGACGTCCTGTGTTTTCATACAATTCCCCCTTTATGGTTCTGTTTTGGGATAGATCTCCCAAAGCCTTGTGCGGAAACGGTTATAGGCCTTTGGCGAGGTATACAGGATGGTGCGCTCGGTCTTTTTATCCTTATCCACCACAATGCGGTGTCCCTTCAGGGCGACATTTCCGGCCTCCATCACCATCTGTTTTCCAAGCTTTTCCGCGATGTTTCGCGCCTGCGCCTGCCAGCGCAGCGCTGCCTCATCCGGATCGTCCTGCTCCGGGTCGATCGCCTGCAGCCACTGCCGAAAAGGCTGATCCACTGCAAAGTAGAATTGTGCACGGGCGTCCTCCGTTACCTTTTGCTTATCCTTGAACCCTTTCACTTTATTGTAGTCCAATCCCCCGGCAAGCTTCAGTTCCACGCACAGTGTGCCAATGTTTTTGGCAGTTTCTTCACAGCGCTGTACTTCCCGGTTTATCCGCACCGTCCATTTTCGGCCAAGATCGTTTAGCGTAGCAAGTTGCATTTCCAACTGGTCAGTATACACATCCTTAACAGATGCTCCCTGATCGTCATATCGTATTCCGACCACACTAATCACGATCTGTTCTTTTTTGCTCAGGATTCGCAGACTTTGCAGCTTCTGATTCCATATCAGAACACCCGGTTTACGGCCCTCCGGGTCCAGCATGGCGGGAAGTTCTCGCCACAGCTGCTTTCCCATCTCATGCTGTTGCGGTTCATAGGTCACCTTTTCATTTTCCTTCGATGTTCTGCGCCAAAGAGTCATTTGCTCGCCAAACGCATTTTCGCTGTCCCAATAGTCTCCGCCCAACACCTCATACCCGACTACACCGGGCATTTCTTCCGAGCGTATCAGCAAAATTCGTCTGGATTGCAGGGTCAAAAGTTCTGCCTGATTTTTCGGCATCACAATCTCAACGCTCTGTTCCGTTCTGGCGTGCTCCCGCTCCCAGCAAGGCAGTTGCTTTTCCTGTAGAGCATCTTGCTCTGTCGAAAACGCCATATTCCGCAGCAGCGTTTCGTACAGATTTTTCCCCTTAACAGCCACAAACCCAATCTGCCCCAGCCAACCAACACCATGCCTTGGCTTATTGCCAGCCTTCGGGCGGCCGCCGCGTTCATCGTATCCATTTTGATAAATCAGCCATCGAGCTGCCTGTGCATAGGTAAGTACCGCACATTCTGCTTTTGAAATGTTCTGAAATAGTGGCGTTTTATTACCGCTTTCCGCTCGTTCCCCGTTCAACTTTTTTCCGTCAAACGCAATGCCATTGCTAAGGGTCGGCACCTGCCAGAAGGGGTGTGTCGGGTGGAACAGCCAGAAGCGGTCCTTCCACTGCTCCAGGTAGTCCCGGACAGGCTCTGCCGGGAAATGCCCAAGCTGCCACAGCTCGCTCCAGCGCTCCAGTGCATCATCGCTCTGTGCCAGCGGTTGGGGTTTTCCCTTTGCATCCACCCGGGAGAACACGGTGAACAGCACCGCCAGCAGCAGCCGCAGCACGGCGGCGTTCTGGGTGGGCATCTCGCCCGCAAGGTCCACATAATCCTGCGCCGACACCAGCGCCTCGGTCAGGGACACCTCCCGCACCGTGTTGTCCCGCAGCCGCACCCGTATCCACGGTTCGGTCAGCAGGTTGAATTCAATTTCCTTCATCCGTCTCCTCCTTTTGGTAATATAAGCCGTTTTCACGGTCATAACAAAGTTCCATGCCCGCAAGCCGGGCAGTCAGGTTTTCATCCAGCAGCAGGATCAGTTCTCCGTGCAGCAGCGGCGACAGCTGCCACGCCGCAAGGCGGCTGCGGTTATCCGCTTCCAACTCCCGGATGACCCTATCCACCTTCCACGCTTTGCCGAACACCGCCGGGAGCCGCAGCTTCTGCCGGGCAATCTTCAGTGCCGTTTCCGGCGGGGGCGGGCTGTCAGCAGCTACGGCGCTGCCACCCTCCTGCCACGGCAGAAAGTGGATACTGCCGTCTGCCCGACACTGCATTACAAGCACCTCTACCGAGGGGTCGCCGTCCCGCACTGCTGCCCGCGCCGCCGGGTCGGAGCGGGCACCCTCGTTCTGCATCCAGTCGTCCAGCGTATTCAACTGCGCCAGCCGGTGCGTTTCCGGCTGCGGTACAAGGTACGCCTCGGCGCGCGCTTTCTTTTTCTCCTGCGTCTGCTCATATACGCAGCGCATTTCCTCCCCCTGCGCTCCACCGGGAGCTTCCCGCTCCCAGCCGTAGACCTGCTGCACCAGCGGAGAGATTTCCTCCGGCAGCCGGATGCTCCGGGGCAGAAACTTCCGGGTGCGCCAGAGCAACCACTGTCCATATACCGCCTCGCTGCCCGCATCAAAGGCATCTTCCCCGGTGTCCAGCACCGCGCAGCAGGCCTGCTGCAATGGGGCGGGGCGGCTGCGGCGGTGACGGTGCAACCGTCCGATGCGCTGCAACAGCAGATCCATGGGGCAAAGCTCTGTAACAAGAACATCCAGATCAATGTCCAGCGACTGCTCCATCACCTGCGTGCCCACCACGATCAGGTCGTTCCGGCGCTCCGGTGCAGAGCCCTTGCCAATGCGTGCCATCAGCTGGTTTTCCCGCGATGCGCGGTCCGGCATCAGGAACTGCGCATGGAACAGCTGCACCTCTTTGTCCGGCAGGCTTTCCCGCAGCAGCTGCGCGATCTTCTGCGCTTTTTTGACCGTGTTGACGATCACTCCCGCGCAGCCGCCCTCTGCCAGCTTCCGGCGCAGCAGCGCGGGCAACTCCGGCTCTGTGAGTGTGGTCAGCTGCACCGTTTTACCGGGTGCGTCTGGTGGGATGGCCGTCTGCTTTACCTCTGCGCCGTCCGTCCATGTCAGCAGCGGATAGCCGCAGCTGGTTTTCCATGGGGCGTCCGGGACAGCCTTTTTCTGCTGGTAAGCCTCGACCAGTTCCGCGCGCCGCCGGGCAGGCAGAGTGGCTGACAGCAGGATGACCGGCACCTTGTACCAGCCCAGCCATTCCAGTGCGCGGTCCAGATAGCAGTTCATGTAGGTATCGTAGGCGTGGCACTCGTCAATAATGACCACCTTGCCCGCAAGCCCCAGATGCCGCAGCATAACGTGCTTCTGGGCAAGTGCCGCCAGCAGCAACTGATCCACTGTGCCAATCACAAAGTTTGCCAGCAGTGCCTGCTTGTTTCCCCGAAACCACTGGTGTACCTGCACCTGATGCGCTTCCTGCGCGTCCTCCTCCAACTGCACCCCGCGCCCCTGCAGCCGCAGATAGCACTCGTTCAGTTCTGCCATGCCGTGTGCCAGCTTTATAGCCTGCGGCAGCGTCTCCTCAGACTGTGTGTCTGCCCAGCCAAGCAGCCGGGGAAAGATGCCGTTTGCCGTGGCCTGTGTGGGCAGCCCGAAAAAGACACCACCCAGCCCGAACCGGCTGGCCATGACCTCCGCAGCGGCCAGCGCCGCCTCGGTTTTACCCACGCCCATCTGTGCTTCCAAAATCAGGATGCCCGGTTCCGCTGCGGTATCCACAGCCTCCAGAACAGCCCTCTGCACCGCATTGGGCGCAAAGCCGAACCGCACCGCAAACTCCTGCGGGTCTGCGATGCCCGGCTGTGCCTCCCACGGGAAGGGCAGCGCCAGCTTTTCCCAAGCCCTGTCCACCCGCGCCGGGTAATCCTCCATGCTGCCCAACTCCTCTACCGGGATCAGGGGAAAGTATTCCGTATTGCTGGCGATCCAGTCTGCCATGATCAGAAGTCCGGTCAGAAGCACTTCCTCCTGCGGATTCAGATCATCCAACTCCGCTGTGTCGTCAAAGCCACAGTCCTGCAAAACAGTCATGAGCAGTTCTGTCCAGAAGTCCTCCCAGACCTTTTTCTGTCCCTTGGGGTAGTAGTTGCTCTCCCAACCCTCTAACTGATCATCGACCGCCGCGCAGCTCTGTGGCTTGCCGTGGTGCGCCCCCACAATGGAGGCGATCCCGCCGGGGCAGTCATCCCACAGCAGGACTGCCTCGCCCGCCCGGGCATGCGGCGACTCCCGGCGGTTCTGTTCAGGACAGTCCAGCGGCGTCAACGTTTCCAGCCGCTGCCGCGCCTCCGGCAGGGTGCGCAGGATATTTGCCTGAAAGGCTACCGTAGCCTTGCCTATATCATGGATTCCACCCAAAAACCGGGCATGCGCGAGCAACGCTTCCTCGCGCTCAAAGCCCATGGCTCGTTTTACACTTTCGGGGAGCCACTGCCGGACTAGCCGCTCCATGATGCCCGCCGTATCCCACAGATGCATCCAGAGCGGCAGCCACAGGCTGGTATTTTCCGGGTCCGTTTTACCGGCCAAAAACCTTGTTTTATTCAACATCCTTCGCATTTTTGCTCCTTTTCCGGTGTGTGCCTTCCATGTACCGAGCATAGCAGATAATGTGTACCATAATCCGTACTTTTTGTATTTTATCTCCGCAAATGAAAAAAGCGGCACACCGGGTCGTGCCTCATCAAAACGAAAGTGTCCTCGCAAGGTAAAGAAACCTGCTATTTATAGCCCGGTTCCGTTTTCTGTTTCAAAGATACGCTTCTGCCCTTCTGCTGTCAATGACTCTGCGCCAATTCATCAAAGCTACAAAAAAACGATTTCTTTTTTGTATAAAAAGCCGCCCCGGCTTCCTGTTACGGAAACCGGGGCGGTTCGTTTGTTTTATTGGTGCTTTTTCAAGCGCTCACGCGATCACTTGCGGGGATTCTTGATAGCAGCCTGGGCGGGTGCCAAAATTGCAGAGTATTTGGATTTACGGTGGTATGCCGTTTTTATTTTAAGCAGGCTATAAAACACATGATATTGAGCCTGGCAGCAGACTTTGTGTTTCAAGCACCGGTATAGCAGACTAACACTTAGCACGAAATCACTTCTTCATCCAATGCTTGAGCCAGTATTCATAGACCCCAACATATTCCCGATAGAGCCCTGTTTTGTCCGGCGTACAAAACAACTGCCATGCCTGCTGAAGAAATGGCTTTGACCATTCACCTATGGGCTTTTTGGCTTTCAGAAATCTTACCAACTGACTGTAAGCAGTTTCACGATTTTGCGGTAAGTAGGCCGCTTCACTGTTCAGGTTGAGCTTGTCGGAAAGTTCCTTGTTAAGTTCCGTGTCGGTTGATCCTATCTCACCATTTCTTTGGTAGAAGATTGTATCCATCTGAGCTTCATCCAGCGGATTCAAGCGCATTGTCTGCTGATCTTCTTCCAAGATTCCACGGTAGGCATCGCAAGTCTTTTTTGCATTTTCCGTAGAACTCCGATTTCCGGGACACACGCCCAGAAGATTTGAAAAATCCGTAGCTGCCTCATCCGTCAACTGATTTTGCGGATCAAGGTGTTCAATATTCAGATAGTTGAGTTGGTCTGCCGGATCAAGACTTACACGACGCATACAATATGCGCAAAGGTAACCTTGGTCTCGTGCCAACTGCTGCCGTGTACCGTCCTTCGGCATATCTTTATAGGTGATTTTTAACGGCGGGGATGCTTTGCGACAGTTCTTTTTATACTCTCGCAAGTCTCGCGGTTCCGTTTCTGACTTTTTGATATACCTCATTCCGGCCACTCCATTTGCTCGATTTCCAGACTGCTTCTGGCCTCATAGACGGACGGATCATCATATCCCAAAATCTGTTCCAGATTTCCCAGCACCTCTTTGGCTTTTGCGTAATCCTCCTTATGGAGAAGCTCCGAGAATTTATCAAAGAGCTTTTCAATTTCAATCGGACGATCTCCAACCAGCAGGATGCTCCGCAGAACAGTGTTTACATCCTTGCCATAGGCAGAATCGATTTGTGTTGCACTGCCCTCATGTTTCAGCAGAATAAGATTTGCATCCTTATAGGAAGTAATCACTTCCGGAGAATGCGTGGATACAATAAACTGAATATTGGGAAAAACCGTTGTCAAATCATTCAGGATTCGCTTTTGCCAGCCGGGATGCAAGTGCAATTCAATCTCATCAATGATGATGATACCGGGTGTTTCCAGAACGGAATCACCGAGCTGGGGATTCAAAACAGCCATCCGGTGCGCAATATCTGCTACCATATTCAGCACAGACCGATATCCATCGCTCATCTCGGACATCGGATGAAGCTCATGTTCGCCATTCCGATTAACGTATTCAACGACAATCGCCCGATACCTCTGGCGATATTCCACCTTAACGCGCTGCGTTTCATCGTGGTCGATCAAATCCGCAAAGCAGCATTCCAACGCCCGCTGGACTGCACTCACCTGCGGAATAGGTCCTTCCTGACTGACAAGAAGAGTCATGTCGCTGAACCACTCCATAAGCTGCTTGTCCGTGGCCTGCTCTGCGATGCAGTCCTGATAGCCTTCAAAGCGAGACTTCAGCTTCTGTTTTCCCTTCTGTTTCGCCTGCTTTTGTGCCCACAGGCGACCCGTACCATAGTAAGCAATGAGCGGAAGTACCGTTTGCGAAGAAGGAAGTGCTGCTTCTTTTTGAAGCGCAGATGCAATTTTTTTCAGATCCGATGCGGCGCCATAGGTAGTGTTGGATTTTGGTCCACTCAGAGAGCGAGACCATGTACAAGCATTACCGTTTACAACACCCTGACAGGACACCTCAACCGGATAAACTTCGCGCTGCTGATAAATTTTATTGGTTTCATACGCCACATGGCGAACATCTTCCGTTTTAATGCTGCGGGGAGAAGCATAGTCAATTCCAAGGAAGAAAGTGCTGGCGGCAGTCAATGCGCCCATAAGCAGAGAACTTTTTCCGCTGCCGTTGTTGCCGATCACAATATTCATCTTAGGATTCAGCGGAATCTCGGCATTTTCAAAGTTCCTGAAATTCTTCAAGGTCAGATTGTCAATACGCATAGCTGCTTCCTTCCAAAGTCCAAATTTCATGCAAATTGATAGGCCGATTACCCGTCGATGGGCATAATCCCCTATCATAAGTTGATTCTATCACATATCTTTTGGTGTTTCAATCGAAATCAGGCAGATCTTCTTTGGCAGGCGGCGAAGTCTGATACGTGTTGGCAAAAACCATATCCTGAATCCACTTACAGAGTGCCGGGTTTTCGTTCACTGCCTTGTACAGTTCAATCGTCGTACTCAAGGAATCGAGAATCGCCTGCATCGTTGCACGGTCGCTTTCAACACGAGCATTCTGTGCATCTGAGTTTTTATAGCATTCTGATAGGCTTCGTCTTTACTGACGATTGCGGGCAGATTAGCAACCTGCTTTTTTACCTTAGCAACCGAAAAACATCAATCTCAGAATTTCATTTCAATTCGTCAAAAAACTCATTTTCAGCTGTCACACAAACTGAAATGCAATCGGCATCAGTTCTTCCATGCTGTACACCACATCACCCGTGTTCAGGACTTTCACATCCACCGGGAATTTTTTCTTACCAAAGTCCATGAGATGCCGCAGGTTGATGGTCAAGTCTTTCCTGATCTACACGATCAGCTTACCGCATCTTCTGCTGGATAATGCTATCCACATCTGCCACATTCATGGAAATAGCATTGCACCATACTCCGAACTCGCCAGTTCCATTTACTGCTTTGATCCATGTTTCAAGAGCTTTCCGTTTTGCCATATCTCTTTCTGTCATGCGTCCTTTTGTTTCCAGCACCAGTGTTTTTCCATTTTCCAGTTTTACCAGATAATCCGGGATGTATTTTCGGACAACGCCCTCATACACATACACGATTTCAAATCCAAGGTGGTCGTTTTTGGCCCATGCTTTCACATGAGGGTTCTTTTCCAGTACATACGCTTCGGTCGCTTCCCAGCCGCTGTCATAGACACAATGGCTAATCTGACTGTGCTGCGTGATGTTGCACGGTTTGCTGGTGTACCATGTCGGCATGTCCGCAGTGCTTCGCACACGTTTGTTCGCATCAAAGATCGGAACGATTTTTGTTGTCGTTTTCAGCCGGATAAAATCCCACAAATGCCGAACGATTCGGTTCATATTCATCATGTAGATGATGCGCTTTTTCAGCGGATCAAGTGCATACATCGGCGGATCGACCTGAACTGCACCGGATTCAAGATATTGCTGCACCAACCGAATCACCTGTCCCAGCAGCGCAAGCTTCGTTCCCTCATTTTGCCACGAAGCGTTCATCTGCTCATAAACCTGTGCTGCTGCCTCAAACACAATGCTCTGCATCCGAAGCTGTGCATCCAGTTTTTGCAGGTCAATTTCTGTACACTTCGTCAGGTCGGTCTTTCCATCAATGATCGGCGCAAGATCTGCACGAAGCCGGGTTTCAGCGGCTTGTAGCGTCAGCGTATCGATCTTATCGATATCCACTTCCAGATGCGGCTTGAACACCTCATCCAGCCGGATGATATTCGGCCAGCTGATCTGATAATCCCTGCGTTCCTTCAATGCCTCGATCTGCGTTTTGGGCGGTGTAACAGGCGGCGTACCCTGTTCATCCGATTCATGGGGCAGGAACGTAAAGGGGATTCCGAAGATGTTTACATACTCCGGCGAAAACAGCTCCGAGCCTTCTTCCAGATCATAACTGGTACGGCGCAGACCACGGCCAATGACCTGCTCACACAACAGCTGGCTGGAGAAGGCCCGCAATCCAAGGATGTGCGTGACCGTCTTTGCATCCCAGCCCTCAGACAGCATACCAACCGAGATCACATTCCGAATTTGTTCGCCGGGTTTTTCTTTCTGGCCCACAGTATCTGCGATTTCTCGGAGAGCCGCCGCAGCCTCCGCTTTCTTTCCGCCATCTGCTGCTTCCGCCGCATCCAGCGTTTTCGAGTCGATCCGCAAAGTATGTTCTGAAACACACAATTCCGGCACCGGGATTCGGCCATGATCAAACGCATACTTGATGCGGGCAGCGGTTTCGGTGCGATTCGCCACTGTAATCATCACAGGCGGCACAGGACACCCCGCATCGCCCCACGACTGATAGAGTGCTTGCCAGTCCTTACCAAGCAGATAATACGCCTGCGTCACCAGATCCGGCAGCGGCTCTTCTTCCTTGGCTGCCCGGTTGATATCGTCTTTGACCGTTTCATCCGCATAGATATGGTACAGTTTGGACATGAAGCTGGCCTTATCCGGGATACTGTCATCCCGGACGACCACCCGCGGTGTCTTGACCAAACCCGCTTCGATGCCATCGTTCAGGCCAAAGTCGCTGACGATCCAGCCAAACAGTGCTTCTTCGTCGTTCTTTTTGCCAGAGGGTGCAAACGGCGTTGCGGAGAAATCATAGCAGCACAGAATGTTGCGCACCTTGTTGATGCGGTCCAGTCCACTGATCCAGATGGTTGCCTGTTTTTCCGCTTCCTTTTCTTCTTTTGTCCGTCCCTTGTTTTCCGGATTTTTACGCCATGCGTGATGTGCTTCATCGTTGATCACAACGATATTCTGCGCAGGAGCCATTTCGCCCAGCACTTCCCGCACATAGGCTTCATCGCTTTTTGCACCACGCTTGTCCACACTCTTTCGTTTGGCGATAGCCTCATCGCTTTCCCATGCAAGAGCCTGCCAGTTTGTGATCATTACCTTGCCCTGACGCAGCTTGTCCATCAGTCCAACCGGCACAACACCAAACTGGGTATAGTAATTTTCCTCGCCGCCCGTCTGCAAAACCTGCAATCGGCTGCGCACTGTCAGGCCGGGTGCTACAATAAAAATGTATTTGGAGAACCGCTTATCCTGCGGATAGGTCACCTTATTGCAAACCATCCATGCAATCAGCATGGCCATGACAGTGGTTTTTCCGCCGCCAGTGCAAAGTTTGGTGCAGATACGCTGGAACGCACCCCCATCGCCCGGAATATCAATGCCCACTTTCTCTGCTTCGGGAGCTTCAACCAGCCAGATCAGGGTCTCCATTGCATCCAGCTGGCAAAAGAAGAACTGATACTGGCGTGCATTCGGGTCGTTCCAGTGTTCCAGCAGCTTCTGGGTCACACCTGTTACGCCCGGATAGCCATTTTCACGCCACGCCTTGACACGGGGCCGAATCTTGTTCACCATTTCCAGTTCAATAAAGCGGCCAATGTCATTATACTGGTTCGTGCCCTGTCCGGCCACAAAGTAACCGGCGGGTCTGCGGCCCGGTTCCTGCACAAACGTCTGTCCGTTCAGGTCGTATTTCCAATGATGTTCCGGCTCCCGATATGCCGAATTGATGATCAGCTTATCGATTCCAGCCATTTTCACTCACCACCTTGATTACTTTCATACTCTCGATGCCGCGGTCATCGATGATTTTAACGGCGATTTGTGTATTCTGGGGCGCATTGAACCAGAGCGACTCGTTTCCTGCATAAGTCTTGATCAGGTCCGGGTCAATCTCGGTTTTCAGTGTTTTGGCAAGCTTATTCCAGCCATCCTTGCTGCCGCCCATCGGGAAAAATACCATATCCGGTTCGATGCACATTCCATCGTAATCGGTATCCAGCATCCACATTGCGATCCGGCTGGTACTGCCCGATTCCACCGTGCCTTTTTTCACGTCGTAGTAATCAAAGCCATTGACCTTTACTTTGTATCGGTCCTTGGTTCTGTTATCATGGATCAAATCCACATCCGGCTGTCCGATCAGCCAGAACGACTGGTCCGAAGAACGCTTTTTCTTCAGATCTTCGGTCATCAGGTCTGTGTTCATCTGTACTTGCAGCAGATCCATCCCCGGCCATTTGGTTTCGCTGATGTCTTTTGCAGCCTCCGGGTCAAACTGGAATGCAGCAAAAATCAGCAGTTTCGGCTTCGGGCGCACATTCTCCACTTCGTCCAATGCCATCGACACCATCCGGGAATCCAACGGTTTCGTCTCGCCTGCAAAGCAGATCACCGCACGGCGCGGGGTTTCTTCCTTTGTTTCGGCCTCTGCCTGAAGATACGTTGTACCGGCCAGCGGCTCGATCCGGCTGAATTCCAGTCTTGCGCCGCCGCGTCCCAGAATACCGGTTGCCAACAGCTGATCCCGCCAGTCTGTCTGCTTTGCACTCAGGTCTTCTTCCTGCTCTGCCAGATCATCCAGCGGCTTCACCACCGGTGCAGGCAACGCTTCCACGGTAAATGGGCCGGTAATGCGCACCTTTGTCTTATCGATTTCCGGCTGGTCATACAAAATTTCCTGTGCAGGAGGTTCGTTATTGGCAATGGACTTCAGCGTAATATGCGGCACGGTCTTGTAAACAAAGCCGCTTCCCACTCCCTGCTCTTCATGTGCCAGTTTGTAGTAATCAAAGGTAGCCGTCATCAAGCGCTGTTTTGCCAGTGTAATTGCCACACGGGATGTATCACAGGTAATCCAGCGGCGGCCCCATTGCTCTGCAACATAGGCTGTTGTGCCACTGCCGCAAGTGATGTCCAGCACAAGGTCGCCGGGGTCGGTTGTCATCAGCAGGCATCGCTGTATTACCTTTGTTGCTGTCTGAACAACATACTTTTTATCTACTGCAAACGTACTTTCTTGGGTATCTTCCCAAAAATTAGAGAGGCTTACCACAGGAAAATCATCTGCGTATCTCACATAAGTTAGCGTGTTTTTTACGCCCATTATGCGGTTTGCCGCAATAAGGCGCTTCATACCCTCTTCGTTGGTTTTCCAATGTGTATTAGCTGAAGGATAATAGGTTTTTCCTTCCAGTTCAACTGCAAATGCTGTCTTTTCTCCACCGCTCTGAGACATTAACGGTGCAGTTATGAATCTTCTTCCTTCAGGAACCTTAACCACACCATTCAATTCATCGCCAGAAAGCCGCCTTCTTTCACCATTTGGATACTCAATCCAAGTATAGCCCTGTCGCAAGGACTTTTCGGTTCGAGTAGTATAAAGCTGTCTATACTTTACAGATTCCTTGTTTTTCGCATACCAGATAATATAATCGTTTACATTATCTAACAGCGTTCCCATTTTTCCAGCAGTTTTTTTGAACGGAATCAAGCTCACAAAATTTGATACACCAAAAATTTCATCACAAAGTTCTCGCACATGATGCACATTCTCATCGCTGATCTGCACAAAAACGCTGCCTGTATCGGCCAGAAGTTCCCGTGCAAGCAGCAGCCGGTCCCGCAGATAACTGAGATAAGAATGGATGCCAAGCTCCCATGTATCCCGGAAAGCTTTGATCATTTCCGGTTCCTGCGTCAAGTCTTCGTCTTTTTTATCCTTGACATCCCGTTTATCCACAAACGGCTGAAAGTTTGAACCATATTTGATGCCATAGGGTGGGTCCACATAGACCATCTGTACCTGCCCAGCCATACCCTCTTTTTCCAGCAGCGAGTTCATAATTACAAGGCTGTCGCCTGCGATCATGCGGTTCGTCCAGTCCACACCATGCTGATAAAACTCAATCGTCTCACGGCGGCGGCGCATCCGTTCAGCGGGCGTTTCTGCCTCAAACATACTTGTCTGGCCTTCCAGCTGGCCTTCCAGAGCCTTGCTGTATTCCTTTGTCACACGCGCAATGATATTGTGCGGCTTAATGGACTCGTGAATATGAATGGACGAAGTCGGGACATCAAAACTCGTGCCCTCTGCTTTGCCCGCCCATTGCAGAGTCGGATCAAGGTGCGGGTCAAACTGATATGTTTTCACCTTTTCCTCTGACTTATCGTGCTGTGCCATGCCCACCGGCGGATTGTTGGTGCGCTTTTTGTCATCGTGAGTATAAGTTTCGATGTCACGCATCTTATCTGCATCGGAAACGGCTGCTTTTCTGGGCATTTTATAGTTCCCCCTTTTTATTTTTCGGGCATGTGGCTCATTTTTCCCGGCATCGGTCCAAATAGCTTTTCAAAGAAAATCTCATTGCGCTTTTTCGCATCACCCAAAAGTTTTTCGTAAGAAATCACTTCTATATAGCTATGACGCGATTGGTTATAACCAGAATATCCCAAGTTATCCGGTGTCACCAGCAGGGAACTATTCTTGCAGTGCGTCCGCATTTTATCCGTCAGATCACAGATAATATAACAGCGGAAAACGGTCCCCTCTGTAACATTAAACGATTGACCGTTCAGTTTTTTCTTTAGTCCTTGCCGGATTTTATCAACGTATTCGCCAACCTGATTGATGGGATTCTTATTATCGTTATCCGGTTTCTTAAACTCTATGATCGTCACCGAATTAAACGGTTCATCACTATCCGAATAAGCAAACGCATGGTCGAAAACTGCGATATCTGGCTCCTTGCAGCTTTCACTGGAAATAAGCGGCATGGATTTCAGTGTTTTATCTGATGCCAAAAATTTATGATAGGCCAGTCGTTCATCAATGACCCACAGATTCATCTCTTCAAACTGAACGTCATTCGATGTATGCTGCATCGGGCAAATCAATGAATGGATCACTTCTTCTTTTTTGAAAAGGCCATTTTTCTGCACGGTCAGTGCATCTTCCAGCAGCTTCAGCAGTGTTTTCCTACGGGTCACATACTCCGCCAGACTGGTTTTGCTGATTTCAGTAATCGACTCCCAGTAGGTCTCAAAAACTTTTTTATACGAGGCATCTTCCTTTTTCACAGCCTCTTTTGCAGCTTCTTCCAGTTCAACACTTTGCTTTTTGATTTCTCGTTCCCATTTTTGCAGTTGCTTGTGAAGTTCGAGTTCCAAAGCCTCTGGTTTTAAATTGGCCGGAATTTCATCATATACATTCGGTCTCTTATGAAGCATATAACGGTATGTCGGTCGTTCTTCCGCAACAAATCGATCAATTTCATCTCGTTTCTGAGCATCAATATTCTTTAGATCATCACTCAGGTATGCTTTTACAAATTCTACCGCAGTTGAAAGAATATCTTCTTCGCTGACCCCAAAAAGCGATGTTTGACCATGGCGTTCATCAAAATCAAACTCCGTTCTTGTTGTATTCACGATGGAGTCAAGATAGGGGCTTGTGATATAACCTACATAATAAAATGGCATTTCTCCATTTTCGGGGGCAATCTTTTTCTGCAAATTCGGAATATACTTTTTCAGGTCAACCGCACAGACGTCCTGCATATTCGCTGACAGATGCAGTTCATGGTTCATCACGCCACTCGGAAAATGCAGATGATAAATTCTAAATTGCTTTTCCTTTACCGAAAACTTGTCTTGGCAAATTGAATCCTTAATTTTTTCATCAAAATACCGATTGAGATTTATCGTTTTCTGGTCGTCTCTCAGTACAATCTCCGGGCAGTTTCCTGTCACAAAGAACAGCAAACAGTGCTCAATGATTTTCTTTGCGACGACGTTTAATTCTACCGGTGCAGCATTCCGGTAACGCGGCATAAAATTTTTCAGCGTAATTTGGGTGCAGTTTTCCTGAGATTCCGTTTCCTTCAGATTATCGTCCTCCGGCTCAATACCATCCGCCGTAAAGGAAAATGTCCGATTATAGAACTTTCCATTTTCAGCGAATACACTTTTGATCTCAACGGAGTCAAAAGCCTTCAGCCAAAGAAATCGACCAATGCCCTTGCAGCCTTTCGATATCTTATGCATCGAATATGCTGTTTGGAAGGACTCATAGTTCTTTGTATTAAAGCCCAGTCCATTATCTGCAATTGTAAAAGACTCAAATTTTTCCAGCGGCTCGTCCTTATCCGGCTTTCCGTCATCAAGCCGAATTTCCCCTGTGTCCTCTCTTTGTGCATAGATTTCGATCTTACCGCAAGTTTTATTGGGCGAATCTTCTATTGACTGAATCGAGTTGACTACCGCCTCAAACAGCGGCCACAGCGCCTTCGCCTCTGCCAAGTGGATGCTGTTCAGTTGCCCTTTGATGTTTAGCCGGAATCCCATACCGCCGCCTCCTTACTTTCGTTTTTACGCATCCTGCAAGCATTTCATGCCCGGAATACTTACTTTTTAATCCTTGAGTTTATTATATCGGTTCAGCCCGGAGCTTTCAACCGTTGATTTCTCCAATTCACATATCTTCGAGAAAAAATCCAGATGCCTTTTTATTGAAACCATCAAGATTGGTAATTCATGCATGCTCCTTAGCTGACATCGAATCTTTTTATCAGCTCAAATATTTTCTTGGCATAGACCGGTGGAATCGTCTGGAGCAGATGAACTGATCATACGCAATTTTCCTGATACGCATTGTGAATCGCATTGAAACCGCCGCCCTCAAAATGGGAAAGCTCTGGACAAAAAAGACCCGGTTCATTCTTTGATTCAAAAAATGTAACGAATCAAAAAAAGGATACCGCACGCTTTGCAGTCGCACCGTATCCTTTTCTGATTCAGGAACTCCTTATGGAAGTTTTTCCTTGCCGGTCAGTTCTTCCCGTATCTGCCCTTTATATTTATAATAGGTATTACGAGCCAATCCAGTTAGCTTCATGCACTCGGCATCGTCCAGTGTTCCGCCAAATGCTTTGCAGTGCGTACTTATCACCCGCTTGGCTTCTCTGGCTTTCTTGGTTTCAAATCCATCACCTTTTCTGCGGCCAACCTGTTTCCCGTTCAGTCGGGCAGTTAAAAGACCCTCACGAGTACGCTGGTGCAGGTCGGCCACCTCCTTTTCGGACTGCTCAAAGGCCAGCTTAATCTGCTCCTTTGCCAAAGCCATCAGATATTCGTTGATACCCTTTAAGATGAAGTCCACACTTGTCCCTGTCATGGCAATGCTGCCGGACAGGGCTTTTTGGTAGGTTTCGGTGTCGATGTGATGTTCTTTCAGGAACACCAAACTGATACCCTTATGATAAAGGTCTTCATACAGAGCAAAGCCTTCCTCGGCATTTCTGGACATCCGGGACACAGAATCAAAGACCACCATATCCCCCGCCTGCAAAACCTGATATAGCTTGTTCCATGCAGCATCCACCGTGCGTTCCTCTATGCCGATTTTCTCTCTGCGGCGGGTCTGCGGGTTGTAATCCCACTTGGGCGTAGTATAAGTATACGGAACCGCTTTCATGGCTTTGTTGGAACTGTCCAAAACCGGAAGCCACATTTCGTGCGAAATGCCCTCGATGGTAACGGTTGTGTATACCATAAAGCCGGTAATGGGGTCATAGACATAAGGCAGACCGTTGAATTTCTTGACCTCATAGCTTGCCGCAGGATAGAGTTTCTTTACCTCAGCCCAGGCATAGGCCCAGCTCACATATTTCAGCTCTGTGTTGCCGGATTTCTTGACTTCCAAATGGTCTTTGAAGTCAACGGCAGATAATTTTACGAATGGATTATCGGTTGCCATAATGATACCTCCATGAAAAAAGATGGCAGGAAAATCACTTCCTGCCGCCACAAACCGCAAACTTATGCCGCATGAACGATGGTGAATTTGCGGCTGCTTACATTTTTGCTGTACTGGTTGAAAATGTCCGGCTGCTCTTTCCGCAGACGTTGGGAATCCACACGCTTGCTTTCAGAAGATACCCACGATACCTTATAACCCGGTGCTGTGCCATAAGCGGCGTCCTGCATTTGCAGCTTGACCTGCTGCTCGATAGCCGTTTTCTCCTGTTCCATATGCTCGATTTGGATGGAAAGCTCCTGCCGCTTATCCAGAAGTCCATGCAGAGTACTCAGGTCGGCGGTCTTATCCCGGTTGTCTACCTCATACATGGATAATTATTTCTTTTCGAGTTGATGTGCGGTCCAGATGATGAGTGCAGCAGCGGCCTTTCCGATTGCTTTTGCTGCCTCAAAGGATACTTTTGCGATGATCTCAGTCATTGGTATTACCTCCCATTTTTCAGTAAAACAAATGACCTGAGGACAGTGCGAAACTTTTCCTCAGGTCATTTCAATAAGATAATATATAAATAAAATCCTACGAAATACGCTTTAATTCGTGCCTAGTGTGTCAGTTGTGTCAGAAGTTCATAACAAACTTTTTATATCATCATCCATATTTTCCCATTTTTCCTTTGCTTTTCTCTTGTTTTTAACAGAAGCGATAGTCTGTATTGAAGAAGTAGAGTGCGCCATGGTAAGAGATGATGGAGACATTCTTTTTGAGTTCCCTTGTCATCCCCACAATGTCCTGCGTTTTGGGTCCCTTTTTGACAATTGGTTCTTCAGGAGCTGGTGGAACAGGATTATTTTGAAGTTTTTTCCCGACATTCATCAATTCATCCCTGTCTGAAATTTTCGGTGCAACAGCAGAGCGAACATTAAAGTACTCCATCGGATCTGGAAGCTTCCTTTCCTCCGAAAGAGGCTTCAATCTTCCGCGTTTTTCCGCGCGTTTTTTCTCGAACCGTTCGCGCTCCTTTTGTATCTTATCCGGACTCTCATGATTCATGTACATTGCAAGTACCGCTTGCTTCTCAGCTAAGTTTTTAAACCCAGAAAGTTCATCAAGAGACGGTATTTCATCCTGTTCTTGTTTCATCTTCTTAACGGGTTCCGCAAGCGTTAAGCTATCTGTCGGTTGTGCCTGTTTATGGCGCATTGTGTTAAGTCTATCCTCGATTTTAGATTTGCTCATGGCTAGTTTCCTCCACGCTGCCTTTCTTGAAGTAGCACTGTTCCACCAGATTTTGGACGGGGTTTTCTTGACCCCAACCACCACTCATAATTAGGTAATCGATCCGTGTCAAACCATTGGGTCGATTGATATTCGTCCAAAGATAGCCAAAATCATTGTTCCAGACATGGACCATGATTTTGTACTCAGCATCAGGTTTGATGTCTTTAAAGGAATCTGTAATGACTGGCGATTTCATTGACCCACCCTGAATAAAAACGCTGCCAATGATTTGATCGTTTTCATCATCGGTGTAGGTACTAAACGTAATCGGGCACAGATTTATCCCCTCTTTTTCAGTCCAGTAGCAATCTGCAAGGACTTCTTCGCCAACTAGAACTCTGGCTTGGATTCCTTTGATTACGCTGCTTTCTCCATCACCGCAGATGAACATTCCCTCCTTCGTTCGTGCAAAGGTGATGTATCCTTTTTTGCCTTTTAGACTCTTATTGTGAAACTTATCGTGGGTGTCCGCCATGTCTTCCTGTACTTCTGTTAATTCCTGCATAGCGTTGATGTTCTTGATTTGTGTCATAATATGACCTCCATATAATTTATATTGCCTTCGGACGTGTTCCTCAGGTCTGGCTGTATCGTACCACAAAGCCATATTTAAAAGGTCATATACTTTTTCCAGTTTTATATCTAACAGAATATATCTGACATGAAACATAAAATGCCATACGAACATTATGTTTCGCATGGCATTTTTACAATCCATCATTGAGTTTTTGTTTGAGAATTAAGGAGTACTTGTATCATCTTAATTATTATTTCTTGGTTTTTTTCGTTTAGCAGTGTATACTGAGGTGGATACGAGCTTTTTCGCCCCATCAAATCATCTATCGATACTTCTAATGTTTGAGCAATGCTATAAAGCTTTGTGCAATTGACCTTGTTCCCGTATCCGTTTTCGATGTTAGAGATATAGGGTTGATTGCTACTTATAGCCTTTCCCAGTTGACTCTGTGACAGACCACGTTCTTCTCTACATTCTCGAATGTTTTTCCCCATAGTCTTCATAAGTTCTAAACTATCCTCTGTATAAGAAGCCACAACCCTACACCTCCTTTCCTCTTTACATCTTCATATTTTTCGCCTCATAAGTCTATCCCTGAGTGCATCTTTATTTTATCAGCTGCTCTATCAGAAATCTGTTATTACATCCTTCAAAATCCTAAATTTCAAATCTCTTTGTTAACATTTTATTCATATTCAAGCAATTCCTATCTAGTAATGTATAAAGCACCCATAAAGCACAAAAACCTCCGAAATACTTTTAATTATGAAAATTAAAAGTGTTTCGGAGGTTTGCCTTCCCTTACCGTTTATAATGTTTTTTCTTTATTTATAGTTTTCCCCTTCTTTTATACATCTAATTTCATCCAGTTTTTCTTTACGTCTTTCAAGTTGCCCTTTACATTCTTCTAATTTTTTCTCCATTTCCTCATAAATTATCTGGTAGCTTCCAAATGATTGCGGATATAGCATCTCACAATCACACATCAACTCATAAATATCTCCTATCAATTCCATTGATTTTGATATCTGATATGGTTGATTTGTAAATTCATACTCTTCATCACTTATGTTCAGAGACTCCAGACGGGACTCCATTGCCACTTTCGTAAAACCAAGCTTCTCATTGTCTCCTAACGAACGAATTCCCCGAATCACAGCTTTTTGAAAAAAATCAAAGAGAGCTGTTGTTCCACTTGGATCAAATTCTTCATAAATATTATTATCATCAAAGTCGTCCGCTTCGAACTTATCAAGTTCACTAAAATCATCCACAAAGATTTTATTATAATCAATTTTTATCTTTTGATCTTCAATACTTTGTACAAGACTTCTTACGCTTTCTGTCTTTAAGGATAACAGCAACTCAAAAAAGGCCATATTTTCAGGTGTTACTATCGATGTTTCCCTTAAAAGCTTTGCATTTTGAGCTGGATATTCTGATTTTATTCTTAATTTAGGTTTATTTTCTTCTATGCCCAAAACTATATTCAACCTTGATTTAATTTTATTTCTAATTCCATCTACTCCACTTTTTGCATTCGGCTCTTTATCCGGTACTTTCTTTCTATCCAGTAGAGTTGTCTTCCTATTTAGTTGGTTTTGGTACCATTCTTTCGTATATTTTTGAAATTTTTTATCTGTATTTATGTCATCTGGACCCCCCACTCCCTGTATTCCCTTTATACCTACCCATCGCCTTCTACAATATTGGCGGAATTGCATACTTTCTTCCAGATTTCTTATTTTATCATATTTCCATTTTATATATGTGAGCTGCACCGCTGGACTTGACTTCAACTTTTTTTCCCTTTCATCCAATCGCGCTGCAGTTGCTTTGAGAATTTTTATACCTTCTTTCACCTGTTTTTCATCGTCCTTTTTCATAGTTTCCTCCTAAAACAAAAACCCTCCCCGGCAAAACCATTCAGTTTCACCGGGGAGGTTTATCATACGCTTATCTTCCCATGTTTTGCGCGATTAGTGCATCTCGATGCAACAATCTTACTTTCTGGGATTTTTGATAGCAGCCTGTTCTGCACTTTATAAATAGAGAGCACAAGAAATCACACATTTTCGTCATTTATTTTTTCAACCGTTCGTTTTTTCGCCCTTTTCGTAATATTTTTAGAAAATAACACATTTTTGCTTTTGCATTTTTGGGGGACAAACTACAACGCATTTTTCCATCCATTTTTTCAAAAATGGGACGCCAAAAGATCTTCCATATTACAAAAAGGAGGTGCTTTTCCACATGAACACACCCATACAGTTGAAAATCCGAGGTCACACCAAATGACGCTAGACTACTTCTATGGTCAGTCGGGTGAGTTGTTCTCCTACTTCCGCATCCCGAAAGCACTGTTCCAAGACCACCGCTTCCGGCAGCTCTCCACCGATGCCCGGACACTGTACGGCATTCTGCTGGACCGCATGAGCCTGTCGGTCAAGAACGGCTGGCTGGACGAGCAAGGGCGGGTGTATATCATCTACACCGTCCGGGAAGTGCAGGAATCCCTTTGCTGCGCCGAGCACAAGGCGGTCAAGCTGTTCCGGGAACTGGAGGACATCGACCTCATCGAGCGCAAACGCCGTGGTCTGGGCAGACCCAGCCTGATCTACGTCAAGGACTTTTCCTCCGGCTTGCCAAAAGCGCAAGTACAGAATTGCCCAAACAGCAATTCTGGTGCTGCCGAAAGCGCAATTCTGGAGCAGCCAAAACCGCAAGCAAATAAGACTGATAAGAATAAGACAGAGTGGAACGATCCTGACCCTATCTATTCCGGGGGCATCCGAGAGCAGCTTGAGGATTATTTTTATCAGGCGTTGGAGGTAGACCTCCTGCTCCGGCTCTGCCCGGATGATGAGGATACCATCTATCAGATCGTAGACCTGCTTGTGGACACCTGTTCCACCAAACGCAAGATATTGCGGATCGCCGGAGATGACAAGCCCACCGAGGTGATACGCAGTCGGCTGAAAAAGCTGAACGCCGACCACATCCGTTTTGTGCTGGGCTGTCTGGCGGAAAACACCGCCCCGGTGCGGAACATGAAGCAGTATCTGCTGGCGATGCTCTACAATGCGCCCACCACCATGAACCTCTACTATCAGAATAAGACGAACCACGACTTTGCGCGCGGTTCACCGAAAGCGGGGTGATGTTATCGCAAAGAAAGCTACGATTATCGCAGTCACCAATCAAAAAGGCGGTGTGGGGAAAAGCACCACCTGTGAGAACTTAGGCGTCGGTCTGGCAATGGAGGGCAAAAAAGTCCTGTTGGTGGACACCGATCCACAGGGGTCTTTGACGATTAGCATGGGCTGGCAGCAGCCCGATGAACTGCCTACCACGCTGTCCACCCTGATGCAGAAAGCCATGAATGACCAGCCCATCCAACCCGGTGGGGGCATTCTGCACCATGCGGAGGGCGTTGACCTGATTCCTGCTAACATTGAACTGGCAGGGCTGGAAGTTTCCCTTGTCAACTGCATGAACCGGGAAAAGATGCTCAAGCAGGTACTGGAAGGTGCAAAGCACGAGTACGATTTTATTTTGCTGGACTGCACTCCTTCCCTTGGGATGCTGACCGTGAACGCACTGGCAGCAGCAGACACCACCCTGATTCCCGTGCAGGCGCAGTATCTTTCCGCAAAAGGTCTGGAACAACTTTTGCAGACCGTCCAGAAAGTGCGGCGGCAAATTAACCCTCGTCTGAAAATCGAGGGCATCCTGCTGACTATGACGGACAGCCGCACCAACTATGGGCAGCAGATCGACAACCTGATTCGGGGTGCTTACGGCAGCAAGATCAAAGTGTTCGACCAGACCATTCCCCGGTCTGTCCGTGCCGCGGAGATCAGTGCCGTAGGCAGGAGCATTTTCCAGCATGACCCCAAAGGCAAGGTGGCAGAAGCCTATAAATCTCTGACAAGGGAGGTGATGGCGAATGCCGAAAGGCAGCTTAAACGTGTCGCTGAAAGGGGCAGATGATATTTTCTCCACCGAGGAATCCCGACAGGAGCAGCAGCGGGAACAGGTGCAGCAGATTCCTATTGGTGAACTATTTCCTTTCAAGAATCATCCCTTTAAGGTTTTGGATGATGAATCCATCTATATGAGTCGATTTTATAATAACTGCGTAGACGAAGCCAGCTTGACTACCCTCTGCCCGATTTGTCTGGATTCCTTTCAGGGGGCAAAGGGCGTTCGCGTCCGGCGCGCAGACCCTAAGCAGAAGATCAAGGATGTCTGCACCTACTGCCAGATTCGCTATGGTTTCGATTATTATGTACAGCCCGATAAGAACGCTGGGCAGTATGTGAAGCGAGGCCATTTCGATGATGAATCTGAATGCGCTTAAAATCGACCCGGAGTTTCAGGGCAAGATCCCGCCCCTGAATTTTGAAGAAGAACAACAGCTTGAGCAGAACATGCACAATGCTGGGTATACCGATGTAGAGCGCGGCGAGCGCGGCAGTACCGAAGAACACCTGACCGTCACCCAGTTCAAAGTCCAGCGGGAGCAGGAGCGGCTGGACAGCCTGACCTCCCAAGCCGACCAAAAGGCGCAGTCGCTTGCCAAAACCAGTCAGACCCTCTCCAAAAAGGAGAAGGAACTTGCCGCTGTGCAGAAAAAGGCCACGCTCACGAAAGAAGCCCTCATTCATGCGCGCGATCTGGATTATATCGGCAAGCGCACCTTTCTCGGTAACTACTCGCTGACCGAAGAAGAATTTTCCAAGCTGAAAAAGCAAGCCGACCACGGTTATATGATGGACGTGGAGAACCGTCGCTTGAAAGAAGAACTTTCCACCGCCAAGAAAGAGGCCGTTCGTTGGAGTAACAAGTACCACGACCTGTGGTACGATGTAAAGCCCTATCTGGATGCTCTCCACCGTGCTCCTGAACTGGTGCGCGGTTTTCTGGAAAAGATTCTTGCTCCCAAGCAGGAGCGCACCATGAATGTGCCGCAGCGAAGCCGCAAGCGTGGGCAGGATATGGAACTTTGATTTTCGGAGGATACCATTTGAACAAAAAGAAGAAGTCGAACAAATCCGGCTACCCGGATGAAGCAATCAAGACCCTTGCGCGTTGCTTTTATC
>OGGG01000655.1_pt1 | contig 36434 bp, 37 predicted proteins | sample 1571201 | NCBI WGS metagenome assembly OGGG01 (sample SAMEA2581946, study PRJEB24529) | metagenome | biome: Human gut stool | place: China | collected 2011 | reverse complement strand
TTCCGGTGGTGGTACAGGACGTACACTGCACCCAGATAACATGGCAGCAGGTCCTGCTTCTTATGGTATGACAGATACACTGGGACGTATGCACTCTGATGCACAGTTCGCAGGTTCTTCCTCTGTTCCGGCTCATGTAGAAATGATGGGTCTGATCGGTGCAGGAAATAACCCAATGGTTGGTATGACTGTTGCAGTTGCTGTAGCCGTACAGGAAGCTGCAGACGCTGGCAAATTCTAAGAAATAAACAAAAATAGCTTTTATTAAATAAAATAACAGGCGCTTTCCATAAAAAGGAGAGTGCCTGTTATTTTGACCATAAAATGAAAAAACTCAAGATTAATAGCAAAGTAAAGATTATGTAAAAAGATGTATTTTAAGGGGCAGATGTGATAAACTGGCTGTAATAAATAGAAAAACACAAAAGAGGTATCGATATGGAGCCAAAATCAAAAAAAACGGTCTTATGGAAACTTTTTCTGTCTACGTTTTATCTCAGTGCCTTCACATTTGGCGGCGGTTATGTGATCGTGAGTCTGATGAAAAAGAAATTTGTCGATGAATACCACTGGATTGATGAAAATGAAATGCTGGATCTGGTGGCGATCGCACAGTCGGCACCGGGAGCAGTGGCAGTAAACGGAGCGATTGCAGTTGGCTGCAAACTGGCGGGGATTGCGGGGGTGATGACAGCCATCCTTGGTACATTGCTTCCGCAGTTCGTGATCATTGCTGCGATTTCTGTCTGCTATCAGATTTTTTGCGAAAATTTTATTGTAAGTCAGATGCTGCTTGGGATGCAGGCCGGAGTCGGAGCGGTGATCGCCATGGTTGTGTACGAGATGGCATGGGAGGTAGCGAAACAAAAAGATCCCATTTCCTGGATCATTATGGCGGCAGCATTTACTGCGGCAGCGGTCTTTAAGGTCAATGTGGTCTGTATTGTGATCACATGTGGTCTGTTTGGATTTTTGCGTTCACAGTACGAAAAGAGGAAAAAGCTATGATCTATCTGGATTTATTTCTGGCATTTCTGCAGATTGGGATGTTCAGCTTCGGCGGCGGTTATGCGGCAATGCCTCTGATACAGCATCAGGTGGTGGATGTGTATCACTGGTTAAATATGAAAGAGTTCGCTGATCTTGTTACGATCTCGCAAATGACACCAGGGCCGATCGCCACAAATGCAGCCACGTTTGTCGGAATGAACACTGCTGGGATCACAGGAGCCCTGGCTGCAACACTTGGATGCATTCTGCCGTCCTGTATTCTGGTTACTTTTATTGCTTATCTCTATTTAAAGTATCAGAAGCTTGCCGCATTGCAGGGGGTTCTCACTTCACTGCGGCCGGCAGTGATCGCACTGATCGCATCGGCCGGCATTTCTATTCTGGTATCTGCTTTCTGGAACGGACAGGCAATTCATCCGGCAGGCACAGACTGGAACATGGTATTTTTATTTGGACTTTGCGTTGTGCTGCTTCGGAAATTTAAAATGAATCCTGTAGCAGTGATGTTTTTAGCCGGTGCTTTGAAGGTCCTGCTTGCATTCGTATCTTTGTAAAATTCTGTACATTGACATTTGAGCCTGCAGAGGGTAAAATTACATAAAAATGGTCGTATAACAGGATAAAATGACCGAAACGATGATGGAGGATAAAGAAATGCAGATACTGAAAGACAGAATCAGAAAAGACGGCAGGATCAGAGAAGGCAATGTACTCAAAGTGGACAGCTTTTTGAATCATCAGATGGATGTGGCACTGTTTCGCGAAATTGGCAAGGAGTTCAAACGCAGATTTGAAGGGGAAGAGATTACAAAAATCCTGACGATCGAAGCATCCGGCATCGGGATTGCCTGCGTGGTTGCCGAAATTTTCAATGTTCCGGTTGTTTTTGCAAAAAAGACGCAGACAAAGAACATTGCCGGAGATGTCTATACCACACAGGTAGAGTCTTATACACACGGCAGAATCTATGACATCATCGTTTCCAGGGAGTTTCTCGGACCGGATGACAAAGTGCTGCTGATCGACGATTTCATGGCAAACGGAAAGGCAATGGAAGGTCTGATCCAGATCGTAAAGGATTCCGGAGCAGAACTGGTCGGAGCCGGCATTGTGATCGAGAAAGGTTTCCAGCCGGGTGGAGATGCCCTGCGTGATCAGGGAGTACATCTGGAGTCCCTCGCCATTGTAGAGAGTATGGATGAAAAAACCGGAGAGATCGTATTCCGATAAGCTTTACGATTTCTTTACAATTGCAGATTTTCTTTACAAAAACATAACCAAGGATTAACCAGCCCATGCTTTTTGTGGGCTGGTTTTGTGTTATCTTAAGGTTGTTCACAAAGAACAGAAAAATCAGAAACTGACAGATGCCGAAGGAAAAACTGGTAAAAAAAGAAAACGGCACAGCAGGTCAGGAGAGGAGATTATTATTATGAAGAACCTTAAGAAATTAACAGCTTTAGCAGGAATTTGTGCAGTGACAGCAGCAAGTCTGGCAGCATGCGGACAGTCAGGCACGACAACAGAGACAAAGGCAGATACAAACGCAGCACAGACAGAGGCAGGAAGCCAGGCGGCTGAAAGCACTGCAGATGATGCCAAAGATACACAGGCAGCAAGTGAAGCTTCCGCAGATTTGAGCGGCAGCATCACTATGGCAGGAAGTACTTCCATGGAGAAACTGGCAAACGCCGTTGCAGAAGCTTTTATGGAGAAATATCCGAATGTAACCGTAAATGCAGAATTTACCGGATCTTCCGCAGGTATTGAATCCCTTCTTTCCGGAAGCACAGATATCGGAAACTCTTCCCGTGCACTGGAAGACAGTGAAAAACAGAATGGTGCAGTAGAAAACATCGTAGCAATCGACGGTATTGCAGTTGTAGTAAATCCGAATACAAAAGTAGAGAACCTGACAAAAGAACAGTTGTCACAGATCTATACGGGTGAGATCACAGACTGGGCAGATGTAGACGGAGATTCCGCACCGATCGTCGTGATCGGACGTGAAGCGGGTTCCGGTACAAGAGGGGCTTTTGAAGAACTGCTGGATGTGGCAGACAAATGTGCATACGCAAGTGAACTGGACAGCACCGGAGCTGTTATGGCAAAAGTAGCTTCTACACCGGGTTCCATCGGATACGTATCTTTGGATGTCCTGGATGACACGGTAAAAGCCCTGAAACTGGAAGGTGTAGAACCGACCGCAGAAAACATCAAAGCAGGAAACTATTTCCTGAGCCGTCCGTTTGTTATGGCAACAAAAGGAGAGATCTCTGAACAGAGCGAAACGGTACAGGCACTGTTTGACTATCTTTCTTCCGCAGAGGGAAAAGATCTGATCAGCTCCGTAGGTCTGATCACTGTAGACTAACTGGAAAAAACGAAGGCTTGGTGTAAAGAATGGACGATAAGAAAAGCAAATTCAGTATTTTAAGTGCAAAAGGTTCCCGCTCGGCGGTAGAAACAACGGCACAGATCATCTTTACCATATGTTCGGTCGTTGCAGTTGCGGCAGTCTTTTCGATCACACTCTACATGATCATCAGCGGAACCCCTGCGATTTTCAAAGTCGGTCTCCTGGACATTCTATTTGGAAGTGTCTGGGCACCGACGGCGGCAGCGCCATCCTACGGTATCCTGTATATTATCCTCACATCGATCGTAGGAACGGCACTTGCCATCCTGATCGGTGTGCCGATCGGTATTCTGACGGCAGTCTTTCTTGCGGAAGCTGCACCGAAAAAACTGGCAGCCGTTGTAAAACCGGCGGTGGAACTTCTGGCAGGCATTCCTTCGGTTATTTACGGACTGGTCGGCATTCTGGTGCTCAATCCGGTAATGTACAAACTGGAGCTGTTTCTCTTTCAAAATTCAAAAACACACCAGTTCACCGGAGGAGCGAACCTGATTTCAGCTGTGATCGTACTGGCGATTATGATCCTCCCAACGGTAATAAATATCAGTGAATCTGCACTGAAAGCGGTACCGCAGAATCTGAAATCAGCATCGCTGGCTTTGGGAGCCTCCCATATCCAGACTATTTTCAAGGTGATGATCCCGGCGGCAAAATCCGGTATCATTACAGCCATCGTACTTGGAACAGGAAGGGCGATCGGGGAAGCGATGGCGATCACTTTGGTAGCAGGAAGTTCTGTAAATCCGCCGTTCCCATTTAATTCCGTTCGTTTCCTTACAACTGCGATCGTAAGTGAAATGGGATATGCAGCAGATCTGCACAGACAGGTTTTATTCACGATCGGCCTGGTGCTGTTTGTATTCATCATGCTGATCAATGTGGTTCTGACACGGATACTGAAGAAGGGAATGGAAGACGATGCAAAGTGAGAATTCAATTTATAATAAAAAAACACATGGCATGGACAAGTTCCTGTACGGATGCATTTATCTGTCGGCAGCGATCGCAGTATCTGTCCTCCTTATGATCATCTGCTATGTAACGGTAAGAGGAATCGGAAGTGTGAGCCTTGAGTTTCTGACAACGGTGACAAGTGCGAGAAAAGGAACGGTCGGTATTGCCGGAAATATTGTCAATACGATGTATATCATCGTGATCACGCTGGTGATCGCAACGCCGATCGGTGTGGGAAGTGCCATTTATCTGAATGAGTATGCCAAACCGGGCAAGATCGTAAGGATCATTGAATTTACAACAGAGACACTTTCCGGTATCCCGTCCATTATCTTTGGACTTTTCGGAAGCGTATTTTTCGGAACAACGCTGCACCTTGGTTATTCTCTGCTGACCGGTGCCCTTACTTTGAGTCTTATGATCCTGCCGCTGATCACGCGAAACACGCAGGAAGCTCTGCGTACGGTTCCGGATTCTTACCGCAGCGGTGCACTTGGCATGGGAGCAACAAAATGGCACATGATCCGTACAATCCTGCTTCCGTCTGCCATGCCTGGTATCATCACCGGAGTGATCCTGGCGATCGGACGTATTGTCGGAGAATCAGCAGCCCTGCTCTTTACGGCAGGAAGCGGTTATCTGCTTCCGAAAGCAGGAGGATGGTTTTCCAAGATCCTGCAGCCTGGCGGAACACTGACGATCCAGCTGTATCTTAGCAGCTCAAAAGCAGAATATAACGTAGCGTTTGGAATCGCATTTGTACTTCTTGTGATCGTACTGTGCATCAATTTCCTGACAAAATATCTGGCGAAGCGTTTTGATGTAACGCGGATGAAATAAAAGAAAGAGGAGCATCACCATGGAAAATACAAAGATCAGTGTGCAGGATCTGAATCTGCACTACGGAACGAATCATGCGTTAAAACATGTCAATATGGAGATTCAGGAAAATGCGATCACTGCATTTATCGGACCGTCCGGATGCGGTAAATCCACTTTTCTGAAGTGCTTAAACCGTATGAATGACCTGGTAGAAAACGTAAAAATAGAAGGTAAAGTCCTGATCGACGGAGAGGATATCTACAGCCCGAAAGCAGATACAACGCGGCTCCGCAAAAAAGTGGGTATGGTTTTTCAGCAGGCGAATCCATTTCCGATGAGCATTTATGATAATATTGCATATGGACCGAGGATCCATGGGATTAAAGATAAAGCAACCCTGGATCAGATTGTGGAGGACAGTCTGCGTGGAGCGGCGATTTTCGATGAAGTCAAAGACCGCCTGAAAAAATCGGCACTGGGACTTTCTGGCGGCCAGCAGCAGCGCCTCTGTATTGCAAGAGCGCTGGCAGTACAGCCGGAAGTGCTTCTGATGGATGAGCCGACATCGGCACTTGATCCGATTTCTACCTTGAAAATTGAAGAACTGATGGTAGAACTGAAGAAAAACTACACCGTTATAGTTGTCACGCATAACATGCAGCAGGCGGCCCGTGTATCGGATGATACGGCATTCTTCCTGGTGGGAGAAGTGGTTGAGTTTGATCATACCGAAGATATCTTTGCAAGGCCGCAGGATAAGAGAACGGAAGATTATATTACAGGACGTTTTGGTTGATTGGGGGAAAAACAATGTCAGTGAGAATGAATTTTGAACACGAACTGGAGACTCTTCGCGAAAACATGGATGCCATGGGAAAGGGGATTCAGCAGGCTTTTGCAGATCTGCTCTTGGCGATTGCAGTTAATGATCTGGAAGAACTGGACAGGATCCAGAAAAATGACCGTAAGATCAATGAGATGGAACGTAAGATTGAAGCAGAATGCCTGCTGCTTCTGACCAGACAGCAGCCGGTTCTGGCAAGTGATCTGCGTATCGTATCTTCAGTTATGAAAGCAGTCGGTGACATGGAGCGTATCGGTGACCATGCAGCCGATATCGCAGACATGGCAGTACGCCTGAATGGAATCAGCTACAAAGAGTATGCTCCTTCTATGCCGGAAATGCTTGAGGAGACAAGGAAAATCCTCTGTGACGGAGTAGAGCTTTTTATGGCAAGGGATAAAGAGCAGGCAAAAGTATTTTACAAAAGAGATGACAAGATTGATGATCTGTTCAATCAGGTAAAAGAAGAACTGATTACCTGCCTGAAAGAAGGCAAAAAAAATCCGGATGCCTGTGTGGATCTGCTGATGATCGCAAAATATCTGGAGCGTATCGGTGATCATACGGTCAATATCTCAGAGTGGGAAGTATTCAAAGAGACAGGAAGCATTAAAAACGAGAGAATTCTCTGATCCATAAGCTCATAAAATGCTGTTCACTTCCCTTGTTTTCCTGTTTTTCCATCTTGACGTGAAGTGTGAAAACCTTTATAATGGAAAAAACACAGAACAAAGGAAGAAATTATGAGAGTCATCGCAGGCAAAGCCAGAAGGCTGGCACTTAAAACGGTTCCGGGACTGGAGACCAGGCCGACCACGGACCGGATTAAAGAAACGCTTTTTAATATGATACAGGATGAACTATACGGCATCCGCTTTCTGGATCTGTTTTCCGGGAGCGGTGCGATAGGGATCGAGGCACTCAGCAGAGGGGCAAAGGAAGCCGTCTTTGTGGAAAAAAATCCTGCAGCAGTGCGTTGCATCCGCGAGAATCTGAAATTTACCAGATTAGACGCGGATGCTTTTGTTGTGCAGTCAGATGTTTTTGCTGCACTGGATCGTCTGGGACGGGAGGTTGAAGGCGGCAAAGAGAGCTTTGGTGTCATTTTTATGGATCCTCCGTACAACCAGAAGCTGGAAAAGAGCATTCTTTCCTCCTTAAAAGACAGTAAAGTGGCAGACGAGTGTACTCTGATCATTGTGGAGGCATCTCTGGAAACTGATTTTTCCTATCTTGAGGAATTTGGATTTTGTGTACTGAAACGCAAAGAATATAAGACAAATGTTCATATGTTTATAAAGAAGGAGAAAAAGGAGTTATGAGAAGAGCTGTCTACCCTGGAAGTTTTGATCCGGTGACATTCGGACACCTGGATATCATCCGGCGTTCTGCTGTTCTGGTGGATGAACTGATCGTTGGTGTGTTGACAAACAGTGCAAAAACGCCGTTGTTTTCTGCGGAAGAACGTGTTAATATATTAGCTGATGTCACAAAAGACATAGGAAATGTTACGATAAAGGCATTTGATGGTCTGTCTGTAGATTTCGCAAGGAACTGCGGAGCACAGTTTATGGTAAGAGGTTTGAGGGCGATCACAGATTTTGACTACGAGCTGCAGATGTCACAGACCAACCGCATCCTGCGATCAGATATTGACACGATTTTCTTATCGACCAGTCTGGAATATGCCTACTTAAGTTCGACAACGGTAAAAGAGATTGCCAGCTATCATGGCGATATCTCCAAATTTGTGCCGGAGTCAGTGATTGAGAAGATATACAGAAAAATAGAGACACATCATAATAAAATAAAATAGGAGTGATAACGATGAGCAGCAGAATTGAGCAGATTATTGAAGAAATCGAGGAGTATGTAGACAGTTGTAAATTCCAGCCACTCTCTTCTACAAAGATCGTGGTAAATAAAGAAGAACTGGAAGAACTTCTGCGTGAACTTCGTATGAAGACACCGGATGAGATCAAGCGCTACCAGAAGATCATCAGCAACAAGGATGCGATCCTGGCAGATGCACAGTCCAAAGCGGATGCGATCATTGCAGATGCGAAAGCTCAGGCACAGCAGATGGTTACGGAAAGTGAAGTGATGCAGCAGGCATATGCACAGTCCAATGAGCTGCTGGAGAACACTAACCAGCAGGCACAGGAGATCATGGACAATGCAACAACCGATGCCAACAACATCCGTATGGGTGCACTGCAGTACACCGATGAAATGCTCTCCAATCTGGAAAATATCATGAGCCATACGATTGAAACAGCAGGGGAAAAATACAATACATTTATCAATTCCGTTCAGTCCTGCTATGATATTGTTAATAAAAACAGACGCGAACTGACACCTGGCGGAAGTCCGGCAGCTTATGCAGCACCGGAGCAGGCGGGCAGTTATGAAGATGACGAGGCTTAAAACAGCCCAGGAACTGCATGAAGCAGCATTTCAGTCAGAAAGATCAGAAATGTGAGCAGTATTTTTGTAAAAAAATAGTTACGTAAGGATAAGGGGGTGTCTTTAATGACACTCCCTGTTTGCATGAAAGAACAGATTCCCCCAAAAGCCAGAAAAGGAAGCAGAAGAAGATAACTGGCCGGATAGGCAAATGCATGGATTACGGCAGGAATTCCATTTGTAATTTCAAGAAAAGATATCAAAAGGGAGGCTTTTTGCAAGGAAAGACATGGTATGTAGGTAATTGCGTTAGCAAGGATGGCAAACAGAAGAACATAACCGCCAAGCTTTAACAGGACTGTAATGGCATCGTAAATGCAGGCATCAAGCAGTGCAAGGGAAAGTACCGGCTTTGATGTCTTTTTTTCCCGAAAAGAATGTGTGTTTCTTTGAAAAAACAGAAAACCAAGACATAATACCGCCGGGATACCATAAAGCAGGAAAAAGGTCAGGGGTATTTTTTCCGGATGTGACAGATGGAGAGTCAGAAAGTAAGTGATCAGAAAAGCAGGGCTCACATTATTGCAGAATCCAAGAAGCCAGGAGGCCTCCTTCCGACTGATCTGGTCGGTTTTCAGAAGATCGGACAGGATTTTGGCACCGGAAGGATAGCCAAAGAAAAAGCCGCACAGAAAAGCATACAGACCGGAGGAGGAAAGTCCAAGGTATTTTTGCGTAAAACGGCCGGGTAAAAAAAGAAGATGTTCGATCAGATGGCTATGGATCAGAAAGTTGGAAAAGACCATAAAAGGCAGAAGTGTCGGCACAAGCGTGGAAAACCAGAGATTCAGGCCATATCTGGCTCCTTCCAGTACAATACCTGGAAAAAACAGCAGAAAGGTAAAAGCAATAGCAGAAAAAAGCGAAGCAAAAAAAGATTTCATAAAATTTCCTTTTTTGTTCCATCGTATGCATGAATGGAAAAGTGTATGCATATAAAAATAAGGCAGCATTTTTGAGGGGAGCATATTGTGGGGGCGAAAAAGTCAGAGTATGTGCTACGGAAAAAAGTATCAGCGCTGCCCAGTGTGAATCCTTACTGGATTTTAAAAAGTCTGGAGCGTGAAGCCTGACAAGACAGTTGGAAAAAAGAGAAAATTATGCTATACTGGTCTGACTGAGGAAGGACGGTAAATAATGTAGGAGGAGTGGTTTACATGGAAATACAGTTGTGGAAGGATATTTTAAATCCTTATGAGCTGGCGGTGGAAGAGCTGCAGGTTAAATTTAACCATCTGATCAAAGAGTACCGGGATCGGGGTGTGTACTCGCCTATGGAGCAGGTCTGCGGCAGAGTCAAATCAATCTCCAGTATTTTAGATAAAGCACAGAAGAAAAACATTGAAGCAGGTAAAATAGAAGAACAACTGGATGATATTGCGGGCATTCGTATCATCTGTCAGTTTGTGGAAGATATTGAGAAAGTAGCGGAACTTATAAGAAATCGTTCTGATATGCAGGTGATCATGGAGAAAGATTATATCAATCATATGAAATCGAGTGGTTACCGCAGTTACCATATGATCGTCTCCTATCCGGTAGAAACCTTTTCCGGAACAAAAACGATCCGTGTGGAGATCCAGATCCGCACCCTGGCGATGAATTTCTGGTCCACAATCGAACATTCACTTCAGTACAAGTACAAACAGCACATGCCGGACCATATCCGGGAGAAATTAACACGTGTTGCTGATGCGATCACCGTGCTGGACAATGAGATGTCAACGGTGCGCAGCGAGATCATGGATGCACAGAATTCCTGCCAGATCCAGAGCAATCTGGTCAGGGATATTTTAAATAATATACAGAATCTGTATACAGTTGCCAATAAGCGGGAGCTGGTCAAGATCCAGGATGAGTTTTACCGGATCTACGAGACGAAAGATCTGGAACAGCTGCGTCGTTTCCACAGCGATCTGGATAACATCACAGAGGGCTATCATGTGCAGGCATTTGAGTGATTGTATGAGTGCAGAACATAAAAAATGATTTTAACACATGCAGACATATCAGATTATTTACAAGATATAAGAAAGGACAAAAGATGGGACTGCCTTCAAATTATTTAGAAGAAATGAAAGAACTGCTTGGCGATCAGTATGAGGCATATCTTGCAAGTTTTGAGCAGAAAACCAGACAGGGACTTCGCGTAAATACCGCAAAGATCACACCGGAGAGCTTCGGGCAGAAGACAGATTTTTCTCTTGAACCGGTTTCATGGTGTGGAAATGGCTTTGCCTTTGATGAAAAACAGACAGTGACAAAGCATCCGTATTATTATGCGGGACTTTATTATGTACAGGAGCCAAGTGCGATGATCCCGGCATCCCATCTTCCGGTAGAGCCGGGCGATTTTGTGCTTGATCTCTGTGCAGCTCCGGGCGGAAAAGCGACAGAGCTTGGTGCAAAATTAAAAGGAAAAGGGATGCTTCTTGCCAATGACATCAGCAATTCCAGAGCCAAAGGGCTTTTAAAGAATCTGGAGCTTTTCGGTATCTCAAATCTGTTTGTCTCCAGTGAGGAGTCTGATAAGCTCAAAAAGGCTTATCCGGCATATTTTGACAAGATACTGATTGATGCACCATGCTCCGGGGAAGGGATGTTCCGCCGGGATAAGGCGATGGTAAAAGACTGGCTGGAAAAAGGACCGGACTATTACGTGCCGATCCAGAGAAAGCTGCTGCTCGATGCGGCGGATATGCTGAAAAAGGGCGGAATGCTCCTGTATTCGACCTGTACGTTTTCGGTAAAAGAAAACGAAGAGAATATTGCCTGTCTTTTGCAGGAACGTCCGGATATGGAGCTTCTGATGCCAGAATGGGATGAATGTTTCTCCCATGGAAAAAAAGAAGGATTTGAGAACTGTATCCGCATTTTCCCGCATCTGGCACCGGGCGAAGGCCATTTTGCGGCTCTGCTTGGAAAACGTACAGATGGCAGAGAAGAGAGCGGAAAATGTCTGAAAAAACCGGCTGAATGCCCAAAAACACCGGTATCCGACCTCAAAGACTGTCCAGAATTTGCAGCATTTATGCAGCGGATATCCCTGCCGATTTCCGGAAAACTGGAAGTTCAGAAGGAACGGATATATCTGCTTCCGGAAGGGACAAAAATCGAGGCGGGTATCCGTTATCTTCGCACCGGACTTTATCTTGGAGATCAGAAGAAAAAACGCTTTGAGCCGTCGCAGGCGCTTGCCATGTGTTTAAAAGCAGAAGATTTTAAGAAAAGCATCTCCTTTGCGGCAGAGGATGAGCGGGTGATCCGCTACTTAAAAGGAGAAACCCTGGATCTGTCCGGCACAGAGGCAGAAAACGAAAAAGGCTGGGTGCTGGTCTGCGTGGACGGCTACGGGCTTGGCTGGGGCAAAGCGGCCGGCGGCACCTTAAAAAATAAGTATTATGCAGGATGGAGAATGCAGTCATGAGTTACCGATTGGATCAGTATCTGACGCTTGCAGGCGAGGGAAGCCGTTCCCAGGTGAAACAGTTCCTGAAAAAGGGACTCATCCAGGTGGACGGTATCACTGAAAAGCAGGCGAAGAGAAAAGTGCTGGGAAGTGAGCAGATCACGTTAAACGGGAAACCAGTATGTTATGAAGAACATTGTTATCTGATGCTGCACAAACCGGCAGGTGTGGTCACAGCAACGGAAGATAAAAAAGAAAAGACGGTCATGGATCTGATTACTTTGCAGCAGAAAAAGGATCTGTTTCCAGTCGGAAGGCTGGACAAGGACACCGAAGGTCTGCTTCTTGTCACAAACGACGGAGAGCTGGCACACCGCCTGCTTTCCCCGAAAAAGCATGTAGATAAATGCTATTTTACAAAAGTGACCGGGCGGATAGACGAAGAAGATATCCACAGATTCAAGGAAGGGGTGGATATCGGAGATGAAAAGAAAACCCTTCCGGCGGATCTTGAGATCCTCTCATCGGGAGAGATTTCTGAAGCGAAAGTCACGATCCGGGAAGGACGTTACCATCAGGTCAAACGGATGTTTGAGGCGATCGGCTGCAAAGTGATCTATCTGAAACGCCTTTCCATGGGAAACCTTAACCTGGATCCGACTCTCGAAAAAGGAGCGTTCCGCAAACTGACCGAAGAAGAAACCGCGGCACTTTTACAGCCGCCAAGAAAGGAAAAAGAATGAGCACAGATTTTTTGCCTGTTTCCAGAAAAGATATGGAAGAGAGAGGAATCGAGCAGCTTGATTTTGTCTATGTGATCGGAGATGCCTACGTGGATCATCCGTCGTTCGGACATGCGATTATCAGCCGGCTTCTGGAGGCACATGGTTTTTGTGTGGGGATCATTTCGCAGCCCGACTGGAGGGATGAAAAGAGCATTTCCATATTAGGAGAGCCGCGTCTTGGATTTCTGGTATCCGCCGGAAACATGGATTCCATGGTCAACCATTATACGGTTTCCAAGAAAAGAAGACAGAAAGATGCCTACACACCGGGCGGCGTGATGGGGAAACGTCCGGACAATGCCACGATCGTCTACTGTAACCTGATCCGCCGCACCTACAAGCATACACCGATCATCATCGGCGGGATCGAGGCGAGCCTTCGCAGACTTGCCCATTATGATTACTGGTCGGACAGTCTGAAACGTTCCATTTTGCTGGATTCCGGGGCAGATCTGATCTCTTATGGAATGGGAGAACACAGTATCATAGAGATTGCAGAAGCACTGGATGCCGGAATCGGTATACGCGACATCACCTTTATTGCCGGAACCGTTTACAAGACAAGGGCACTGGATGAAGCGGTCGATACGATCGTGTTGCCGTCCTACGAAAAATTAAAAGAAGACAAACTCTGGTACGCCAGAAGTTTCTATACACAGTACTGCAATACCGATCCGTTTGTCGGGAAGCGTCTTGCAGAGCCTTACGGAGAGCATCTTTATATTGTGCAGAATCCGGCAGCCAAACCGCTCACTCAGATGGAAATGGATGATGTCTATGCATTACCTTATAAAAGAACCTGGCATCCGTCCTACGATGCCGGGGGCGGTGTACCGGCGATCTCCGAGGTCAAATTCAGCCTGGTCAGCAACCGCGGCTGCTTTGGCGGCTGCAGTTTCTGTGCCCTGACGTTCCATCAGGGAAGGATCGTCCAGACCAGAGGGCATGAGTCCATTATCGAAGAAGCGAAACAGATGACGGAAGAGAAGGATTTCAAAGGCTATATCCATGATGTCGGCGGACCGACCGCCAATTTCCGCCATCCGGCATGCGAAAAACAACTGAAAAAGGGCGTGTGCCCGAACAAACAATGCCTGTTTCCGAAGCCGTGCCAGAACATGCGGGCAGATCACAGAGATTATCTGACGCTGCTCCGCAAACTGCGGAAGATCCCGAAAGTCAAGAAAGTCTTTATCCGATCCGGTATCCGTTTTGATTATCTGATGGCAGATAAAGATGACAGTTTCTTCCGGGAGCTGGTCAAATATCATATCAGCGGACAGCTCAAAGTGGCACCGGAGCATGTGGCAGACAAAGTGCTCGCAAAGATGGGCAAACCGGAGCATGCTGTTTATCAGAAATTTACTAAAAAATATGAACAGCTCAACAGACAGGAGGGCATGAAGCAGTTTCTGGTGCCGTATCTGATGTCCTCCCATCCGGGCTGTTCCCTGACAGAGGCTGTGGAACTTGCAGAATATCTCCGCGATCTCGGCTATATGCCGGAGCAGGTGCAGGACTTTTATCCGACACCGTCTACGATCTCGACCTGCATGTACTATACTGGTGTTGATCCCCGGACGATGGAGCCGGTCTATGTTCCGAAGAATCCGCATGAGAAAGCGATGCAGCGTGCCCTGATCCAGTATCGCAATCCGGCCAATTATGAGCTGGTCAAAGAAGCACTGTTAAAGGCACATCGCAGCGATCTGATCGGATTTGATGCAAAATGCCTGATCCGCCCACGCCCGGATAAAAATCACCTGGGAAAAGACGACAGAAACACAGGAAAACGAAACACAGGCGGAAAAAATCAGCAGAACAGAAATAGACAAAGCAACATAAAAGAACGTCCGGCAGGCAAAAAGAAGACGATCCGCAACACGCATAACAGAAAGAAGAAGTGATATGTCAGACAAAAAAAAGATTGCCATTGTAACAGGAGCCTCTTCCGGCATGGGAAGAGCATTTGTACAGCAGATTATGGACAAGTACCGCAGGATCGATGAAATCTGGGTGATTGCAAGACATCTGCAAAAAGAGATGTGGAAAGAACGATTTGGGACAAAAATCGTGCCGCTTTCCCTGGATCTTTTGCAGGAGCAGTCGCAGGAACAGTTAAGGCGCAGGCTCTTTGCGGAGGATGTCCGGATTAAGGTCCTGGTAAATGCCGCCGGAATGGGGAGGATCGGGAGATTTGAAGAGATCACACTTCCGGAGCATCAGCAGACGACAAGGCTGAACGACGAAGCACTGATGACCGTCACGTATCTGTGCCTTCCTTATATGGGAAAAGGCAGCCGTGTCGTTCAGATGGCATCGGCATCGGCGTTTGTGCCGCAGCCGGGATTTGCCGTCTATGCGGCATCAAAAGCCTATGTGATGAGCTTTTCCAGAGCGCTGCGAAGCGAAGTGCGAAAAAAAGGTATCACCGTGACCTGTGTGTGCCCGGGACCTGTGGACACAGCTTTCTTTGAAGGGGCAGAGAAATACCACAAAATGCCGCTTTTCAAGAAAAAGTCCATGGCAGATCCGGAAGCGGTCGTGGAAAAGGCAATTTATGATGCAGCCTGCGGGCGGGCATTTTCCATTTACGGATGGTCGATGAAAGCACTGTTTCTTGCATGCAGGATCCTGCCGCACCGTCTGATCATCCATCTGACCGGTATACTTTATGACTGGAGGAAATCATGAAGAGAGACAAAGGAGAATTCGGGTATATCAAATCCCAGAAAATCAAGCGCGGACTGATCACACTGGTGATGTTCGCAATCCCGATCACCATTTTTCTGACCGGGTTTTTTATCACAAAGACAAGGCTGAATATGTTTACCTTTGTGGCGATCATGGGATGTATCCCGGCAGCCAGAGCAGCGACCGGGTTTATCATGATGCTGATGCAAAATCCGGCATCCGGGGATTTAAAAGAAAAGGTTGAGCAGGTAAACGGGAACGTGCTGATCTTGTATGATATGATATTTACCACTTACCAGAAAACCGTTCCGGTCGATGCGGCTGCCGTCAGCGGGACACAGGTGATCGGTTATGTGAGCAGTGAAAAGGCAGATCTCTCATTTGGAGAAGAGCATATCCGGGAGATCTTAAAGAACAACAAATGCAAATCGGTCGGTGTGAAGCTGTTCCGGGAGGAAAAGCGTTTCCTCGATCAGTTAAAACAGATGAATCAGAAGCAGAGTGAACATGAATCGACGGGCAGCCGGAAGGCAGAATATATCTGCGATGTACTGCGTGCGATCGTGCTTTAGCAATACCGGGAAAGGAAAAGCAATGAGAGAACTTATGATATCGGAGTATGAGGCAGGACAGCGTTTTGACAAATTTCTTGCCAAATACATGGAGCTGGCACCGAAAAGTTTTTTCTATAAAATGATGCGAAAGAAAAACATCACCCTGAACGGCAAAAAAGCAGCAGGAAATGAAAAGCTGGAAAAGGGAGATACGGTGAAACTGTTTCTTGCAGAAGAGACGATCGAAGGATTCCGGGAAAAGAAAAAAAGAACCGTACATACCGGTGAAAAGCTGGATATTCTCTATGAAGATGAGCAGGTCATGCTGATCAACAAACCGGCGGGGATGCTCTCACAGAAAGCAGAAAAAAACGATGTCTCCATGGTGGAGCACCTGATCTCCCATCTGCTGGATACCGGCGAAGTGACAGAAGAAATGTTAAAAACATTCCGCCCATCCCTGTGTAACCGCCTGGACCGCAATACGAGCGGGATCGTGGCGGCAGGTAAGACTCTGCAGGGTTTGCAGATCCTTTCCGGACTTTTCAAAGAACGTACCCTGCATAAATATTATCTTTGTATCGTAAAAGGTGTGATAAAAGAAGAGCAGGATATCAGAGCCTGGCTTCTGAAAAACGAAAAAACCAACCAGGTCAAAATTTTTAAAAACGAGACAAAAGATGCAAAGCCGATCCACACGAAATACCGTCCGCTTGCAGGCAACGGGCAGGAGACACTTCTTGAGATCGAGCTTCTGACCGGACGAACACATCAGATCCGTGCCCATTTATCCTGCATGGGACATCCGATCTTCGGTGATCCAAAATACGGAGATGCGTCATTCAATAAAAAGCTGGCATCCCGGTACGGACTTCATATGCAGCTTCTGCACGCATGGCATCTGGTATTTCCAGAGCTTTCCGGCGATTTTGCAGGACTTTCCGGAAAAAGCATATACGCGCCGGCACCGAAGCAGTTTGTGAGTATTGCACAGAAAAGAGGACTTGGAACATGGGAACATGGAATTCCAGAGGTTTAAGAGGATCGACACTTGAGGAACTGATCAATCGCACGAATGAACAGTACCGCGAAAAAGGTCTGGCACTGATCCAGAAGATCCCGACCCCGATCACGCCGATCAAGATCGACAAAGAAAAACATCATATCACGCTGGCGTATTTTGACCAGAAAAGTACGGTCGATTATATCGGGGCAGTGCAGGGGATACCGGTATGCTTTGATGCCAAAGAATGTGCGGCGGATACGTTTGCCCTCCAGAACATCCATCCACATCAGGTCGCTTTTATGCGGGATTTTCAAAAGCAGGGAGGAATCGCCTTTCTGCTGATCTATTATACAGGAAAAAATCTGATCCTGTATCTGCCATTCAAGGATATGATGCGATTCTGGGAGCGGGCCGAGAGCGGCGGACGCAAAAGTTTCCGTTTTGAAGAAGTGGATCTTTCCTATCAGATTGAAGCCGGACACGGTGTATTTGTACCATATCTGGAAGCAATTCAAAAAGATTTGGATGCCAGGGATTGACAGAAAGCGGAATTGAGCATATAATAGCATCTAGTTTCATGTGATAATAAGGTAGCACGTTAATATAGTAAAGTAATAAAATAAATGGAGGAACCTATGGAACAGAGACTGCTGCACACACCAGAAGGTGTGCGTGATATCTACAGCGGAGAGTACGCCAGAAAAAAAGCACTTTTGCAGAAACTGCACAGAGTCGTAGAGAGCTACGGTTACTGTGATATTGAGACACCGACGTTTGAATATTTTGATGTATTCAGCAGAGAGATCGGAACAACCCCATCGAAAGATCTGTATAAATTTTTTGACCGTGAGGGCAATACCCTTGTACTTCGCCCGGATATGACACCGGCGATCGCCAGGGCCTATGCCAAATATTTTTCTGATGAAGAGCTTGGCGTGCGCCTTTCCTACATGGGAAATACGTTTGTAAACAATTCAAGTCTTCAGGGACATTTAAAAGAAATGACACAGCTTGGTGCGGAGCTGATCGGGGACGGCAGCGTGGAAGCCGATGCCGAGATCACGGCAATGATCGTAGAGATCCTGCTGGCATCCGGCCTTACTGAATTCCAGGTGAGCATCGGACATGTAGAGTTCTTCCAGAGCCTGCTTGCCCAGGCCGGTGTTGACAAAGCTGCCGAGCAGGAGCTTCGAAGACTGATCACCAACAAGAACAATTTTGGCGTGGAGACGCTGCTCGAAGAGCTGAAGATGGATGAGAAACTGACCAGCCTGTTCAAACGTCTTCCGCAGATGTTCGGAAACATTGAAGTGCTTGATCAGGCTGAGCGCATGACCGATAACATAGATGCACTGGCAGCGATCGCCCGTCTGCGAAAACTTTATGAGATCATCCGAAATTATGGATATGAGAAGTACATTTCATTTGACCTTGGGATGCTTGGAAGCTATGGCTATTATACCGGTGTGCTGTTCCGTGCCTATACGTTTGGAACGGGAGATGCCGTTGTGAAAGGCGGACGTTACGATCAACTGATGGGATACTTTGGAAAACCGGCTGCTTCCATTGGATTTGTGGTACAGGCAGATGAACTTTTAAATGCACTCTCCAGACAGAAGATCGCGGTTCCGGTTGAAGAAGGACCGACACTGGTTCTGTATGATCAGGAAGTGCATGAAAAGGCGATCGAAGAATCCATTCAGATCCGAAGGGACGGAGGAAAAGCAGCGCTGATGATCCGCAAAAAAGAATATCCGCTTTCTTTCTACAGTGCCTATGCGAAACGCAATGCACTTGAGAAAGTTGTTTATTTTGCAGCGGATGGAAATGTACAGACAGTGAAACCGCAGGAGGAAAAAGCATGAGATATCTGACATTTGCACTGGGAAAAGGACGGCTTGCAAAGAAAACACTGGAGCTGTTTGAGAAAATTGGGATCACCTGCGAGGAGATGAAGGACAAAGATTCCAGAAAACTGATCTTTGTCAATGAAGAACTGAAACTGCGTTTCTTCCTTTCAAAAGGACCGGATGTGCCGACTTATGTTGAATACGGTGCGGCGGACATCGGTATCGTAGGTGAAGATACCATTTTAGAAGAACAGCGAAAACTCTATGAAGTTCTGGATCTTGGATTTGGAAAATGCCGGATGTGTGTCTGCGGACCACAGTCTGCGGCAGAACTGCTGAAACATCAGGAGCAGATCCGCGTGGCGACCAAGTATCCGCATATTGCAAAAGACTATTTTTATAATAAAAAGCACCAGACAGTGGAGATTGTCAAATTGAACGGTTCTATCGAGCTGGCACCGATCGTTGGACTTTCCGATGTGATCGTTGATATTGTGGAGACCGGTTCCACACTTCGCGAAAACGGTCTGGTCGTACTCGAAGAAGTATGCCCGTTATCTGCCAGAGTGGTAGTCAACCAGGTGAGCATGCGTATGGAAAATGAAAGAATTACAAAGATTTTGACAGATCTGAAATCTGTGATCAAACAGGAGGCATAAAAGAATGCGTACAATAGCACTTACAGAGGAAACCAGAAAAAACGTGCTTGAGAATCTGCTGAAACGCAGCCCGAGCAGCTATGGAAAATTCGAGGATGCTGTGGCAGAGATCGTTGAGAATGTACGAAACAACAAAGATGCTGCAGTGTTTGAATATACGAAAAGATTTGACGGTGCCGATATCCATGCCGGAAATATCAAAGTGACAAAAGAAGAGATTGACGAAGCTTACGAACAGGTTGATCCGGCTCTTCTGGATGTTATCAGAAAAGCACTGGTCAACATCCGCGAATATCACGAAAAACAGAAAAAATACAGTTGGTTTGACAGCAAACCGGACGGAACCATGCTCGGACAGAAAGTCATGCCGCTTGCAAAAGTAGGTGTCTATGTTCCTGGAGGAAAAGCCGTTTATCCTTCTTCTGTTCTGATGAATGTCGTGCCGGCAAAAGTGGCAGGCGTGGAGAAGATCATCATGACGACCCCTTGCGGAAAAGATGGAAAAGTATATCCGTCCACACTTGTTGCCGCTATGGAGGCAGGGGCAGATGAAATCTACAAAGTGGGTGGTGCCCAGGCGATTGCAGCTCTGGCATTCGGAACCGAGAGTATACCAAAAGTAGACAAGATCGTAGGCCCTGGAAACATCTATGTGGCACTTGCCAAAAAAGCTGTTTACGGACATGTCAGCATCGATTCCATCGCCGGACCGAGCGAGATCCTGGTACTGGCAGATGAGACAGCCAATCCGCATTATGTGGCAGCCGATCTGCTCTCTCAGGCAGAACACGACGAGATGGCTTCTGCGATCCTGGTAACGACAAGCCGTGACTTTGCAGATAAAGTTTCCGAAGAGATCGAAGGCTATTTAAAAACCCTCTCAAGAAGCGAAATCATCCGCAAATCTCTGGACAATTATGGCTACGCACTGGTTGCAGAGACGATGGACGAGGCGATTGAGACTGCAAACGAGATCGCCTCTGAGCATCTGGAGATCGTGACTGCCAACCCGTTTGAAGTAATGATGAAGATCCGCAATGCCGGAGCCATCTTTATCGGAGAATACAGCAGCGAACCGCTGGGCGATTACTTTGCCGGACCAAACCATGTACTGCCGACCAACGGAACCGCAAAATTCTTCTCCCCGCTTGGCGTGGATGACTTTATCAAACGTTCCAGCATCATCTATTACTCAAGAGAGGCACTCAAAGATATCCACAAAGATATCATCCAGTTTGCCGAGGCAGAAAAACTGACGGCACATGCAAATTCGATCCGTGTCCGTTTTGAAGAGGAAGATGCCAATGAGTAGGACAGCCACTATCACAAGGACGACAAAAGAAACCGATATCGCAATGACTCTTTCCCTTGACGGGAGAGGAAAATCAGAAATTTTGACCGGCATCGGATTTTTTGACCATATGCTGGACGGCTTTACAAGACATGGGCTGTTTGATATGAAACTCTCTGTCAAAGGAGATCTCTATGTGGACTCACACCACACGATCGAAGATACCGGAATTGTACTTGGCAATGCGATCCGCGAGGCAGTCGGTGATAAAAAAGGCATAAAACGCTACGGACATTTCATTCTTCCGATGGATGAGTGCCTGGTCGTGTGTGCCGTCGATCTGTGCGGAAGACCGTATTTATCCTTTGACGATGTGTTTACCGTACCAAAATGCGGAGAGATGGATACCGAGATGGTACGTGAGTTTTTCTACGCTGTTTCTTATGCGGCAGCGATGAATCTGCATATAAAAGTCTTGACACCCGGAAATAATCATCATATGATGGAAGCAATGTTCAAAGCATTTGCGAAAGCACTGGACATGGCGGTCGGAATGGATGACCGCATTACAGATGTGCTTTCGACGAAAGGAAGTTTATAATGCAGAAGAAAATTGTGGTACATATGTATTTGAAAAACGGGAAAGCAGTGACGGGATTTGATGGAAAAGAACTGCTTGAAGACGGCGATGTGATGAATATTGCACAGCATTACAGCAATAACGGAGCGGATGAGCTTCTGATCTTTGATCTGTCGGAGGATGATGCAGATCACGAGCAGTCTCTCAATCTGATCCGTCAGATCAGCCGGGTGATCGATATCCCGATGAGCGGCGGCGGTCATATCAGAAACCTGGAAGATGTGAAAAAGCTCCTCTACGCAGGATGTCAGCAGGTTTTCCTGAATTATGCCAAAGCAGCTAATATTGATCTGACAGAAGAAGTATCCAGGCGTTTCGGAAAGGACAAGATTGCGATCTGTACAGACAGCTTTGCGCAGCTGCAGGCAAACAAGGCGAAGGTAAATGAATATACTTCCCGCGTGATCCTGCTCTGTGATGAAGTGGATGTACGTACAACGGCCCGCCTCGTAGAAGTACCGGTACTTCCGGTTTCTACACGTGCAGACCGTCATGGTCTTCTGAAGCTTCTGATGCTTGACAATATCTGCGGTGTCTGCGGAGATGCTTTCTCAGACCTGAACGAAGATCTGATGGCAGCCAAACTGGAAGCGAAAAAACATGGTGTGGAGATCAACACCTTTGAGAGCAGCATGAACTGGAGTGAGCTGAAACTGAACTCCGATGGCATGATCCCGGTTGTTGTGCAGGACTACAAAAATCTGGAAGTACTGATGGTTGCCTATATGAACCGTGAAGCCTTCGAAAAGACGGTAGAGTCCGGAAAGATGACCTACTGGAGCAGAAGCCGCAGCGAATTGTGGCAGAAAGGTGCGACCTCCGGTCATGTCCAGTATGTCAAACAGCTCTCCATCGACTGCGACAACGATACCATTCTGGCAAAGGTGCAGCAGATCGGCGCCGCGTGTCATACCGGAAACCGCAGTTGTTTTTACCGTGAGATCTTGAAGAAAGATTACCATGAGACCAATCCGGCGATCGTTTTCGACCATCTCTATAAACTGATCGAAGACCGCAAACAGCATCCGAAAGAAGGCTCTTACACCAATTACCTGTTTGAACAGGGCATTGACAAGATCCTAAAAAAAGTCGGAGAAGAAGCGACCGAGATCATCATTGCGGCGAAGAATCCAAATCCGGAAGAGATCAAGTACGAGATTTCCGATTTCCTTTATCATGTGATGGTACTGATGTCAGAACGTGGTGTGACCTGGGATGATATCACAAGAGAGCTTGCAAACCGCTAAGGTGTGAACTTAATATGAAAGAATAAAATCCCGTCCTTTTGCATAGCGTATAGCAGAAAGGCGGGATTTTTATGCATGCAGGACTGAGTGAAGAACAGAGACGGCAGATCGAACAGATGCGGCGGAGTGCCGGTAAGCAGACTTACCGGAAAACGACAGAGAAAAAGAAAAATTTTTTTGAACAGACAGAAGAACTTCCGGAGCCGGGGAGTTCTTTTTTTGTACGGCTTCTGGCAGCAATGCTGTTGTTTGGACTGTTTCTGCAGTTTCATTTAAGCGGAAATTCTTTTTTGGGACATAAGAGTCAGGAGGCAGTTACGGCGGTCAGCCAGAACGTGGACTTGCAGAAAGTGGCAGATTCTGTTAGAATAGAAAAATAATAAGATGCCAGGGTCAAAAGGTCTAAATCCACATGAGCTTGCTCATAGGTGGATGAAAGACCTTGGGACCCGCCCCGATATGAGCATAAAAGTGGGATGATAATCCCACGATATGCGAATACTGGGGAGGATTGTGGGAGTGCAACGCACGGAACAATCCGTAGGCATCATAGTTGGGGACTTTTGACACCCACATCATAATTAAACATAAGCAACATCATCAGGAGGAACCACATGGGGAACAGACAAAGGGGAAACATAAGAAAAAGACTGCTTGTGGCGGCACTTGCAGTGTGTATGGCTTTTATGGCAGGACTTCCGGCACAGGCAGCAGCCACTGTTCAGGGCAAAAAGGTCGGCTGGATACAGGAAGAAGGGCAGACGTACTACTGCGATCCGACTACTTTGCAGAATGTACGCGGCAAATGGCAGCAGATCGCCGGAAAATATTATTACTTCGATAAGGCTGGCAGGCTGGTCCGCAACAAATGGGTTGGAAATTATCACGTAGGAAATACCGGCGAACTGGACAGAAATAAATGGATCGGAAAATATTTTGTCGGTGAAGACGGAAAGTGGATCAGGAAGTTCAGGGGCGGCTGGCATAAGATTAACAAAAAATGGTATTATTACACCAAAGCAGGTGTAAAAAAGACCGGCTGGCTGAAATATAAAGGAAATAAATATTATCTGGATAAAAATGGTGTGCGCCTGACAAAGTGGCAGAAGATCAAGAATACAACGTATTATTTTACGAAAAAGGGGAAAAGAACGGCTACTTCCTGGAAGAAGAAGGGCGGCTGGTATTATCCGACCAGTACGACCGGGTCGGTATATAAAGGCGAGCGTATGAATACCGGAAACCGTCGTACGGCAACCAAGATCGAATATCGTACTTCCAGGATCAAAGTTCTGCTGCGCAAGCACAAAGGCTACAGTGCAAATTACTGGACTGCGGATATCACGATCAAAGATCCGTCCCAGATGTTTTCTGCACTTTCCTATGGTACTTACGGTGGGACAAGAGAGACAACTTCTCATGCAGTTTCGCGTACCAGATCGATCGTCGGAATCAATGCCAGCGCATTCTCCTATGACTCCGGCAGACCTTGTTTTGACGCAGTGAAGATACAGAACGGCAAGATCTACAACCGTGCCGGGGGTACCAGCTATTCGAACTGTGCGGTTCTGTGGGACGGTACCATGTTCACACCGCAGGTACATCTGTCAGCAGAACAGCTTGTCGACATGGGTGTCAAAGATACATACAACTTCGGACCGCCGCTGATCGAAAACGGAAAAAAGGTCAATTATAACATGGCAAATTCGGCAAACAGCTGGACTTTAGTCAGCTACAAAGACCCACGCAGTGCGGTCGGCATGATCAGCAAAGGGCATTATGTACTTCTGGTTGCAGACGGAAGAGGAGCCGGCGGTTCCCTTGGACTGACAAGAAGTGATATGCAGCAGATTTTTGCCGGCTTTGGATGCGTCTATGCCTACAACATGGACGGCGGAGGATCGGCAACGCTGGCATACAGGGGAACGGTACTGAACAATCCTTCAGATGGTTCCGAGCGGGCATGCGGAGATTTTCTGCTCTTTAAGGAATAACAGGATGCCAGATTCACTTCACATGCAGTGTTTTAACGGTATCGTGTTATAGCGGTAAAAAGAAAGGAATTATTTTAGATTATATGAAAATAACACTGATCACAGTAGGGAAAATAAAAGAAAAATACTTTACTGATGCCATAGCAGAATATCAGAAACGTTTGAGCAGATACTGCAAACTGGAAATTCTGGAAGTGGCAGATGAAAAGACACCAGACGGTGCGAGTGCGGCAGTTGAAGAGCAGATCAGAGAAAAAGAAGCAGAGCGTGTCCGGAAACTGTTAAAAGACAGTGCCTATACGATCGCCCTGGCAATCGATGGAAAGCAGATGACATCCGAAGGATTTGCGGAAAAGATCCAAAATCTCGGCATCCGAGGAGAGAGCCATATCTGTTTTCTGATCGGCGGCTCCCTTGGCATGTCAGATGGACTGCTTCGCCAGGCAGATGAACGCATCAGTTTTTCGAAAATGACTTTTCCGCATCAATTGATGCGCGTGATCCTTCTGGAACAGATTTATCGCGGATTTCGCATCATCCATCACGAACCATATCACAAATAAATCAGCCTTTTTTCGCCTCTTCTAAAACAGAAGTACAGTGAGGACAGCGTGTTGCCTCAATGTCGATCTCTGTTTTACAGAAGGGGCATTTTTTTGTTGTCGGAGCCTTTGGATCTTCCGGTTTATGTCCGATGGAAGTCAGCTTGTTGATTCCTTTCAAAAGACAGAACAAAATAAATGCCATAAAAATAAAGTTTACAACATCCGAAAGAAAAGAAGATTTCTAAAAAATAGTATTGACAGATGCTGAGTACGGGTGTACCATCAATATATGAACAATCGTTCAAATATTTGCAGAAAGAGGGTGGAAACTTGGAAACAGAAGAACTGGAATGCTGTGAGGACTGTCAGATTCATCCGGACCGGCTGGATATTGTGAACAGCGGCATGCCGGAGGAAGAGGAATTATACGATCTTGCAGAATTATTTAAGGTATTTGGAGATTCGACGAGAATCCGTATTCTGTTTGTGCTGTTTGAAGCAGAAGTCTGTGTCTGTGATCTCGCAGAGACGCTTCATATGACACAGTCGGCGATCTCACATCAGCTTCGGATTTTAAAGCAATCCAAGCTGGTCAAGAGCAGAAGGGAAGGAAAGTCGGTTTTTTATTCTCTGGCAGATGGGCATGTGCGGACGATCATTGCACAGGGACGTGTGCATATTGAAGAAAAATAAAGAAAAAATTATAAAGGAGAGTTTTATCATGAAGAAAAAATTTAAATTACAGGATCTGGATTGCGCAAACTGTGCGGCAAAAATGGAAGATGCGATCAAAAAAATCCCGGGAGTCAACGATGCAAATGTCAGCTTTATGATGCAGAAAATGACCGTTGATGCAGAGGATGACAAATTCGATGCGATCATGGAAGAAGTCGTACACATATGTGCAAAGGTAGAGCCGGACTGCAAAATCCTGATGAAATAGCATTGCGGGAGTTACTTTGTAACGGAGCAATTCGCAGGCATCCATTTTGACCTCAATATGAAAACAAGGTAAAAGAAGAAGGGGGCAGCAGTGTAGATAGTGATATCCGACTGCTGCTTTCAAAAACGGAGGATTTTGGTATGACGGAAAAACAGAAAAAAATGCTGGGCCGCATTATCGCTGCCTTTGTCCTGTTTGTTGCTTTGCTGACCGCAGAGCATACGGGAATGCTGGAGAACGTGAATGTGTGGATCCAGTTTGTGATCTATCTGGTGCCGTATCTGGTCATTGGATATGATATTGTGTACAAAGCAGTTCGAAATATCAGCAACGGACAGGTTTTCGATGAAAACTTCCTGATGCTGGTGGCAACCGTCGGAGCCTTTGGCGTGCAGGAGTTTTCAGAAGCAGTAGCCGTTATGCTGTTCTATCAGGTCGGCGAGCTGTTCCAGAGCTATGCGGTCGGCAAATCCAGACAGTCCATTTCTGCGATGATGGATATCTGCCCGGAATATGCCAACATCGAGCAGGACGGCGTGCTGACACAGGTCGATCCGGATGATGTAGAGGTTGGCGATATCATCGTGATCAAACCGGGCGAGCGTATTCCGCTGGACGGTGTGGTGATCGAAGGAGAATCTCTTGTCGATACCGCAGCCCTGACCGGAGAATCGGTTCCGAGAAGTGCGAAAGCCGGCGATGAGATCATCAGCGGATGCGTGAACGGAAGCGGAACACTGAAAGTAAAAGTTACGAAAGAATTTGATGATTCTACGGTTGCGAAGATCCTGGAGCTGGTAGAGAATGCAAGCAGCAAGAAGGCAAAAGTAGAAAACTTTATCACAAAATTTGCAAAATATTATACCCCGGTCGTTACGATCGGAGCTGTGGTCCTGGCACTGGTTCCGCCGCTGCTCCTTGGAGGCGGATTTGCAGAATGGATCCAGAGAGCCTGCATTTTCCTTGTTATCTCCTGCCCGTGTGCACTGGTCATTTCCGTTCCGATGGGGTTCTTCAGCGGGATCGGTGCAGCCTCCAAAGTCGGTGTACTGGTAAAGGGAAGCAACTATCTGGAAGCCGTTGCTGAGATGACGACGATCGTATTTGATAAGACTGGAACTCTTACAAAAGGTGAGTTTAAGGTTGCACAGATCCAGCCGCAGGATATGACAGAAGCAGAGCTTCTGGAGATCGCAGCATTGGGAGAGGGTTATTCTACTCATCCGATCGCAAATTCGATCCGGGAAGCTTACGGCAAAACTCCGGATATGAAACGTACGGAAAATGCAAGTGAGATCGCCGGACACGGTATTTCCATCATGGTTGACAACAAGGCAGTGCTGATCGGAAATGAAAAGCTGATGAAAAAAGAAGGCATCGCTTACACACCTTGCCAGAGCGGCGGAACGGTTGTCTATGTGGCGTGTGACGGAACATTTGCCGGAACTCTGGTGATTTCGGATGCGGTAAAAGACGGTGCGAAAGAAGCCATAAGTGCTATGAAGCAGGTTGGGGTCAGGAAATGTGTTATGCTGACAGGTGACCGCAAAGAGGCAGCCATGGAGGTGGCAAAAGAGCTTGGCATTGATGAGGTGCATGCAGAACTTCTGCCTGCAGACAAGGTAGCACAGGTAGAATGCCTCCTGAGGGAAAAACCGGAGAAAGAAAAACTGGCGTTTGTCGGAGACGGCATCAATGATGCCCCGGTACTGACAAGAGCTGATATCGGTATCGCCATGGGAAGCATGGGATCGGATGCGGCGATCGAAGCAGCCGATGTTGTACTGATGGATGATGATGTCCGCAAGATCGCATCGATCGTAAGGATTTCCAGAAAGACACTGTCGATCGTAAAACAGAACATTGTTTTCGCACTGGGCGTAAAAGCAATTGTACTGCTGCTTGGAGCTTTTGGTGTAGCGAATATGTGGGAAGCTGTTTTCGCGGATGTCGGAGTTTCTGTCATTGCGATCCTGAACTCCATGCGTGCGTTGAAAGAAAAGTAAGACAAGGGAAAAAGAACAATCTTAAAAAAAGAATGAGACAAATCCGCTTTTGGATCTGTCTCATTTCTTCACTGTTCTTTTTGCATTTTTTTTATGTGATTTTTCAAAGCGTCAAAGCTCTCTTTGCTGATCACGTGCTCGATGCGGCAGGCATCTTCCACAGCGGTCTTTTCTGAAACTCCCAGCTTGATCAGACAGGAGGAGATGAGCTGATGACGTTCGTAGATCATTTCGGCAATTTCTTTTCCAGAATCGGTCAGATAGATAAATCCGGCCTTTGTCACGGTGATATGATTTTTCTCACGGAGATTTTTCATAGCGACACTGACACTTGACTTTTTAAATCCAAGCTCATTGGCAACATCCACGGAACGTACTACCGGAAGCTGCTTGCTGAGCATTAATATGGTTTCCAGGTAATTTTCTGCTGATTCATTTACTATCATAAGTTGCTCCACCTCACGTTCTTTCTTATAGCAATAAGAAAAGTAAGTTCAGTATATCACAGAATGAAAGGCTGGTCAAAGATATTTTTGTGAGAAATTGACAAAATAATAACAAAGGCAGTACTTTTTTCTTGACAGTACGGTATATTTTTTATATGATATGCAATGTGGCGGAAAGCAAGGGGGCTTTGGGATACAGGCAATCGGCTTTTCGCTTCTTGCTATTCTAAAAACACTTTTATTAGGGAGGAATTAGAAATGAAGAAAGCATTAGCACTTTTACTTTGCACGGCAATGACAGCAGGTATGCTGGCAGGATGTGGATCAAAAACAGCAGAGACAACCGCTTCTACAGAGACAGCAGCTTCCACAGAAGCAGCAGACGGCAGCTCAGAAGCAGCAGAAAATACTTCTGACAAGAAATGGGTGGTTGCAACCGATACTGTTTTCAAACCATTTGAGTATACCAATGATAAGAACGAATTCGTAGGAATCGACGTAGACCTTCTGGCAGCGATCGCAGAAGACCAGGGATTTGAGTATGAATTACAGAGTCTTGGATGGGACGCAGGCGTTGCAGCTGTTCAGGCAGGACAGGCAGATGCTCTGATCGCAGGAGCAACGATCAAACAGGAACGTATTGATTCCGGATGGATCTTTTCCGATGGATATTACAATGCAACACAGACTTTCGTAGTATCAGAAGACAGCGACATCGCAAGCTACGAAGACCTGAAAGGCAAAAATGTAGCGGTAAAGAACGGTACCGCAGGTGCTGATTTTGCAAACAGCCTGAAAGACGAGTATGGATTTACCGTTACCGTATTTGAAGATTCACCGACCATGTATCAGGATGTTATCCTTGGCAACAGTGCAGCATGCGTAGAAGATACACCGATCATGGCAGCTTCCATCAAAGAAGGAAACCTGGCACTGAAGATCCCGGAAGGCATGGAAAGTGACGGAGCACCTTACGGACTGGCGATCATGGATGAGAAAAACCAGGAACTGCTGGATATGTTTAACAAAGGTCTGGAAGACATCAAAGCAAACGGTACTTACGATGAGATCATCGAAAAATACCTTGGCGAATAAGCAAAAGAACAAAAAGGGCAACTCTTAGAGGATACCCTATGCATGGAAGCACGGGACCGGTTTGGGATCCCGTGCTTCTTACGCTGCCGGAAAATATCTTTTGACCAGGCAGCGGCTGTTGTGTTACAATAGAACCAAAAAGAAGATGCCGGGGTTGGACCTGGCTGGGGCATCAGGTCTAAAATAACTCCTGTGCAGGCACAGCGCAGGTTCGGATTTTTGATATCGGCATCATGAAAAAGTACAAAAGGAAGGAGAAAGAACATGATTGCAATTTTACAGTCTTACAGTACCATGCTTCTTGGAGCACTTGGGAAGACTTTGCTTCTTACACTGCTGTCACTGCTTTTTGCCATGATCATAGGTATGATCTTTGCATTGATGAACGTGGGAAGAAGCCGTGTGCTGAACTGCATCGGTACTGTTTATGTCGATGCGGTGAGAGGTGTTCCACTGATCGTTCTGGCATATTTTATTTATTTTGGTGTGCCGTCCGGCATGAAAATGATGGGGGCAACGGATTTCAGGCTCAGTGCACTCCAGGCAGGTACGATCGCCCTGGCAATGAACTGCGGCGCGTATATGGCAGAGATCATCCGTGCCGGTATCCAGAGTGTGGATAAAGGACAGATGGAGGCGAGCCGAAGCCTTGGACTTTCCTATGCCAAAAGTATGCGTCTGGTTATCCTGCCGCAGGCGATCCGTACGATGATTCCATCGATCATCAATCAGTTCATCATCACGCTGAAGGATACCTCGATCCTCTCCGTTATCGGATTTCCGGAACTTACCAACATGGGCAAGACGATCGCCGGAAATACGTTCAAGAGTCTTCAGACCTGGGCGATTGTAGGTATTATGTACATGATCGTTATCATCACTTTGAGCAAACTTGCAAAGAGAATTGAGAGGAGGATTGACCGTGGAAGATAAGACAAAAGTACATGTTTCCAACTTAAAAAAGAGTTTTGGAAAACTTGAAGTATTGAAAGATATCAGCATGGATATCCATGAAGGTGAAGTTGTCGTGCTGCTTGGACCTTCCGGAAGCGGTAAATCTACCTTTCTTCGATGCCTGAATCAACTGGAGATCGCAACCGAAGGTGAAATTATCGTGGATGGCGATAATATCACAGACAAGCACACAGACATCAACAAAGTGCGTGAGAACATCGGTATGGTATTTCAGCATTTTAACCTGTTCCCGCACAAGACCGTTCTGGAAAATATTATGCTGGCTCCGGTAGAACTGAAAAAAATGACAAAAGAGCAGGCAAAGGAAAAAGGACTTCAGCTGCTGAAGCGTGTAGGTATGTTTGACAAGGCAGATGTTTATCCGAACATGCTTTCCGGCGGGCAGAAACAGCGTGTTGCGATCGCAAGAGCATTGGCGATGAACCCGGATATCATGCTGTTTGACGAGCCGACTTCCGCACTGGATCCGGAGATGGTAGGTGAAGTTCTGAATGTTATGAAGGAGCTGGCAGCAGATGGCATGACTATGGTCATCGTCACACACGAGATCGGTTTCGCAAGAGAAGTGGCAGACCGTGTTGTGTTCATGGACGGAGGCTACATCGTAGAGCAGGGCACGCCGGAGGAAGTGATCCGCAATCCAAAAGAAGCACGTACCATTGATTTCCTGAATAAAGTTCTGTAAGTGGCATACTGTTTAAAATATCAGACAATATAATAATCTGTGGAAGGGGGAGCAATATGAAAAAAATTATTACGATCAGCCGTGAATTTGGTGCCGGCGGCGGTGAAATTGGTCGAAAAGTGGCAGAGCGTCTTGGATATCATTATTATGATAAAGAGCTGATCCTGAGGAGTGCCGCCACATCCAATGTAGATGTGGAGAGCATGCGTCGCTGGGATGAGAAAGTCCCGGCCAATTTCGGATTTGCCCAGAGCCTGTTTAACTTTTACAATAAGCCGCTTAATGAGACGCTGTTTGAAGCACAGACAAAGGTGATCCGCGAGATCGGCGAAAAAGGCAACTGTGTGATCGTCGGCAGAAATGCCAATACAATCCTTAAAGAATTTGATGACGGTCTGCATATTTTTGTCCATGCATCACCATACTGGCGTATGATGCGTATGAAAGACAAAATGCCGGATGCAACGGAGGCAAAGATCAGCGATGAGATCCGTTCGATTGACAAGACGCGTAAGAAATATTGTTCTTATTATACTAATACTGAGTTTGGTGTGGCAGATTATTACGATCTCTGCCTGAGCACTTCGACACTTGGCATTGATACCTGCGTTGATCTGATCTGCGACCTTGCACAAAAGTAAAGGATGCCGCCATATACATAACAGGGAGCATCCTTTGCAAGGGCAGCAAACAACAGATAAAAACAAGATCGTACATAAAAAGAGCATTTTTATCGAGTCCGCAGATGGCGGTTCGGTTAAAAATGCTCTTTTTCATTTAAAGATCAGGTGTTTCATTCACGGCGGCATTACAGATCATATTCTCCGGTCACACTGATTCCGACACCGTAACCGCCAGGTCCGATATGGCAGGAGATACTGAAAGACAGAGGATCATAGTAGACATCCATTTCAGGGAAAGCTGCAGAAAGCATGTCTGTCCATTCTTTTTCCTGTTCGGCAGTAAGACCGGCACCTGCAGCACCGAGACGCAGGCGTTCTTTTGGGATATCCTTAAAGCGGGTTTCAAAATCATTTTTCAGGGCTTCGATCATGCGAAGTTTTGCCTTTTTCATACCGCGCACCTTTGCAAAGGCATCGAGACGTTCGCCCTGGATCGTCAGGACCGGTTTGATATTGAGGACAGAACCAAGAGCTGCACCGGCTGCTGTTACTCTGCCACCTCTTTTGAGAAATTCCAGCGTATCGACAGCAATATAAATGCTGGAGTTGTAAGCGTTTGCCTCCAGAAGTTCTTTAATCTTTGCAGCAGAAGCACCAAGGTCTGCGTAGTGTTTTGCCTCCATTACGGAAATTCGCATGGTAACAGAGATACGGTGGTTGTTGGCTACCTGAACTTTGCCATCGTAATTCAGGGCAAGTCCCATGGCAGCTTCACAGGAAGCACTCAGTCCGCTGGACATCGGAATATAGATGACCTCATCGTAACCGGATTTTAAGATTTCATCCCACATATCCATGACATCACCAGGGGATGGCTGGGAAGTGGATACGTTCTGATTGCCGGTCAGTGCGGCAAAAAAAGAATCATGTGTAAGATCGAGTCCCTCGTAGTGTGTATTTCCATCGATGATCACCGGCATCTGCATCAGAAAAATGCCAAGAGCATCTGCCTCCTGTTTTGTGATACCGCTGTTGGTGTCCGTCATAACGGCTGTTTTCATAGGTATATCCTCCTTATCATTCTCCATTATAAATGACCGGAATGACTCCGGCTTTTCTGTCTATTGCTCAGGGTGTCCGTGTGATGCCCCAGAAAAACAGAGCTACGGTTCCAGGACCTGTGTGGCTTCCGATTGTAGTGCCAATGGAATGAATTTCTGCTTTTCCATTTAAATTTGGAAAACGTGTCTCAACAAGGTCTGCAACAGCTCTGGCATCGTCCATGCAGGCAGAATGTGAGATATAACATTTTCCACTGTATTCCAGACCATTATCCGCAAAATCTTCCATTTTGTCAACAATCGCACGGATCACTTTCTTTTTTGTGCGGATTTTCTGGCGAGGGATCAGTTTTCCCTTATCATCAATATTTAACAGAGGACAGATGCCAAGCAGACCGCCTATCGTACCGGATGTTTTTGAAATACGGCCTCCCTTGATGTAAAAAGTAAGATCTGTGGAAAAGAACCAGTGATGCAGCTTCAGGCGATGATGCACTGCCCAGTCATATAATTGGTCCAGTGTGTATCCTTCATCACGAAGATCCGCAAGGCGATCCATAAACAGACCATATCCGGAAGATGCACCAAGAGAATCTACAATACAGATCCGGCGCCCAGGGTAACGTTCCTCCAGAGTTTCCTTTGCGATCATAGCGGAATTGATGACACCGGAGATGCCGGAAGAGAGTGTTACATGCAGAATATCTTTTCCTGCTTTCAGAAAAGGCTCAAAATAATGTTCGAATTCATCAGCATTGATCTGGGAGGTCTTTGTGGAAGCTCCGCTTTGCAGGGCACGATAGAACTGATCAAACGGCATAGATTTCCCCAGATCATCGTCATAGTCTTTGCCGTCCAGTTCATAATGAAAACATATATAAGAAATATTGCGGCTGTTAAAATGTTCTTCTGTAAGATCTGCCGTAGAACAGCAGCTGAGAATAAATTCACTCATATGCTTCAACCTCATTTATTAAAATTCATTTGAAACTTATTGTAACACTTTTTTCGGGGGGATTCAATCGCAGATGACAGAGTTTGAAAAATAGTTTTGAGACAGCTTGACAAATATCGGTAAGGTTGGTAAGATACCGATAGAATATCAGAATACGTCGAAGAGACGAGTAGGATGCGGAAAGCTTCAGAGAGAAGTGCGTATGGTGTGAGCATTTCAGCGGGAAACATCTGAAAACTACCTCTGAGTGGCCCTAATCCGGTCCGGTGACTCCGTTATCGTCAAATAAGTGGTTTTACAGTCTGTCCGAGGCATGTTGCACGAAGAGACAGACGGGACAAACAGGGTGGAACCGCGGGTAAGAAAACTCGTCCCTTGCATTGCAGATGTGCATTGCAGGGGACTTTTATTTTGAGTAAAAGAAAGGAAGATAAAACGATGATCATTACATTAAAAGACGGATCAACAAAAGAATATGCTCAGGCAATGAGCGTACTGGATATTGCAAAAGATATCAGTGAAGGGCTGGCAAGAGTAGCATGTGCCGGTGAAGTAGACGGAGAATTAGCCGATCTGCGCACCGTTGTAGATAAGGACTGCAATTTAAACATTCTGACTTTTGAAAGCGAAGGAGGTGCGTGGGCATTCCATCACACAACTTCTCACATCATGGCACAGGCGATCAAGAGACTGTACCCGGATGTAAAACTTGCGATCGGACCTTCCGTAGCAGACGGGTTCTACTATGATGTGGACAGTGAAACTCCGCTGACCGCAGAAGATCTGGTTAAGATCGAAGCAGAAATGAAAAAGATCGTAAAGGAGGCTCTGCCGATCACGCGTTTCACAAAGCCAAGAGAAGAAGCAATCGCATATTTCAAAGAAAAGGAAGAGCCATATAAAGTGGAACTGATCGAAGATCTTCCGGAGGATGCCCAGATCAGCTTCTATCAGCAGGGTGAATTCGTAGACCTCTGTGCAGGACCTCATCTGATGAGCACCAAACCGGTAAAAGCATTTAAACTGACAAGCCTTGCAGGTGCATACTGGAGAGGCAGCGAAAAGAATAAAATGCTGACCAGAATTTACGGTACTTCTTTCACAAAGAAAGCAGATCTGGAAGAATACCTGAACCGCATGGAAGAAGCAAAGAAACGTGACCACAGAAAACTGGGCAAAGAACTGGGACTGTTTATGATGCGTGAAGAAGGTCCTGGATTCCCGTTCTTCCTGCCAAAGGGAATGGTGCTGAAAAACACACTGCTGGATTACTGGAGAGAAATCCACAGAAAGAACGGTTATGTGGAGATTTCCACTCCGATCATGCTTAGCCGCCATCTGTGGGAGACATCCGGCCACTGGGATCATTATAAGGAAAATATGTACACAACCGTCATCGATGATACTGATTTCGCGATCAAACCGATGAACTGTCCTGGCGGAATCCTGGTATACCAGTCAGAACCGCGTTCTTACCGCGATCTGCCGCTGCGTATGGGAGAACTTGGACTGGTTCACCGCCATGAGAAATCCGGTCAGCTGCACGGACTGATGCGTGTACGCTGCTTCACACAGGATGATGCTCATATCTTCATGATGCCGGAGCAGATCCGTGACGAGATCAAAGGCGTAGCAAGACTGATCGATGAAGTTTATCAGCTCTTTGGATTTAAATATCATGTAGAACTGTCCACCCGTCCGGAAGATTCTATGGGAAGCGATGAAGACTGGGAGATGGCCACCGATGCCCTGAGAGGTGCACTGGATGATCTGGGACTGCCTTATGTGATCAACGAAGGAGACGGAGCATTCTACGGACCGAAGATCGATTTCCATCTGGAAGACTCCATCGGAAGAACCTGGCAGTGCGGTACGATTCAGCTTGACTTCCAGCTGCCACTGCGATTCAACTGCGAATACATCGGTGCAGACGGCGAGAAACATCGCCCGATCATGATCCACCGTGTAGCATTCGGCTCCATCGAACGTTTCATCGGAATCCTGATCGAGCATTTTGCAGGTGCGTTCCCGACCTGGTTATCCCCGGTACAGGTAAAAGTACTGCCGATTTCTGATAAATACATGGAGTACGGTGAGAAAGTAAAAGCTGCGCTGGAAGCAGCAGACATTCGTACTGAAATCGACACCAGAGCTGAAAAGATCGGATACAAGATCCGTGAGGCAAGACTGCAGAAGATTCCGTACATGCTGGTAGTAGGAGCAAAAGAGGAAGAAGAAAATACTGTTTCTGTCAGAAGCCGCTTTGCAGGAGATGAAGGTGCGAAGAGCCTGGATGACTTTATCGCAGCAATCACAGAAGAGATAAAAAACCGCGAAAACCGTAAAGCAGAGGTCGAGGAGCAGAAATAAAAATTTACGGATGTTTTAGCATGTGCAAATGAATCCGAAAACAAAATGAAAGTAACATGAATCAGAACGCCAGAACCTTCAGAAA
>OGGG01000650.1_pt1 | contig 36536 bp, 34 predicted proteins | sample 1571201 | NCBI WGS metagenome assembly OGGG01 (sample SAMEA2581946, study PRJEB24529) | metagenome | biome: Human gut stool | place: China | collected 2011 | reverse complement strand
AAAATTGCAGATATCGATACTAAAAAGCTCTCCGAGGGCTTAGAGCGCTGCCCTAAGAACCCGCAAGGGACCAGTCCCTTGACCCAATATCGGGCTCTGCCCGAACCCGTCCTCGCCGGAAGGCAGAAAAAGGGCGCAATTGCCCCCTTTTCTGCTGGAGAGGATACTCCGTGAGCCTTATGTCAATAGACTTTCGCGGCATATCCTCACAGACGGCTGTGCCGCCTGCTCCGATATTCCACGGTTCTATTGACAACAACTCCGCTCCGATCCAACAGTTCCGGTTTTCTGCATGTTCAGGATGGTCTGCTGACCAAGGAAGATAAGCAGCTGCCACTTGCCCGGCATGTTGTCAGCACCCTGGAGCATTTCCACTTCGTTAAGAACTTTGTATTTATTGTGTTTGTGCGGGCGAAGGAAGTTGTAGTAGGCAACCCAGAGAGCCAGGTCATAGTTGGCGCCTTCGATGTTGTCAAAGCCGTTTGTTTTCCGGTAAGAAGCCTTATAGGTCCGGTTCAGTCGTTCTACGATCTGTTTGAACGGACGGTGTTCCTTAGACACAGCATCGTCGTTGGTAAGTCCGATCACCTGGGTGATCTGGAAGGTAAAGTCCTTGCCAAACTTCTTTGCGAATTCCATGGCGGCAAGCGGATAGGCGCTGTAGCCATCAGCGATGAATTTGAAGTTTTCAGGGAGTTTCTTAAGCCCCTGGAAGGCCATGCGCATGGCAAGGATACAGGGCCCAACCCCGCGGTTATCGGACACCTGGTAACCGATGATGGAACGGCAGGCGGCGTTCATGATAAGCCAGACGTAGGTTTTTATGCCACGGACTTTGATGTAGGTTTCATCGGCCACAAAGGCTTCTTCTTTGCGATAGGGATACTGATCGACAAAGGGTTTGATGCAGATGGCCGCGGTCTTGCAGTAGTTGGCGATCTGCTGATGAGAGATCTGGATGTTATAGAGATCTTTCAGTGCCTGACTGGTTTTGCGCAGTGACAGGCCAAGGTTGATATGCAGCGTCAGACACAGAGACATAACGTGGGCATTATGCTTACTGAATTTCAGGGAAGAAGCGTTCTTAGGAAGGGTGCTTACATCCATGCTGAAAAAATCTATCGTGAACTGACGGTAGATATAGTGAAGTTTATATTTATTTTTCCCGTAGTTTTTTTTCAGATCGGCCTTGTCCACTTTCTTAAGGTTGTGGAGATAGTAGGGGCATTTTGGGTTGACACACTTGTGAAGGATGAAATGCTTCCGTTCTTTTTTCGCCACGAGAGCCTTGCCACAGTGAGGGCAGCGCAGGGTAAATTGCTTGCTGAAGCGGTTTTCTCCCGGTGAAAAGTTTGTATTGCATACTTTGCAATGTAGCTGTCCAGCTTTTCCGTTATTGCGGTAAAGATAAGGCTGTGGGGCACCGCAGGAAGGGCAGGAGCAGTCTTCCGGGATGTCGCATTCCTTACGTCGGGAGACGGGTTTTATCTTAACACCGTAGCGGTGATCAAAGTAAGGAATCAGGAGACGCCAGTCCCACTCATGCTGGATGATCTGGACTTTTGGAAGTTCGTCCACTTTGAACTTCTGATATTTTGGAGAATGGGAATCATCGAAAGCCCACTGCTTAAGAGGGATATATCTGCAAATAAAGTTAATAAGCCAGCAGTTTTGCTGATAAAGATATTGAATTATAGAAAGTAAGTATTGTATAATGTCCATGAGCATTGGCTCCTTTCGAGGTAATGGATTTGTGGTGAACTCATTATACACGAAAAGGGAGGTCAATGCTCTTTTTATTGCAGATTTCCCATAGAATCAAGGTTTTTAAAAGATTTTAGAACAAAAAAACAGGTAGTTTTTGACACTACCATGAAACGTCAGGAGGAAATCAGAATGAAAGAATTAGAACTGAAATATGGCTGTAACCCGAATCAGAAACCATCTAAGATCTACATGGCAGACGGCAGTGACCTTCCGATCAAAGTGCTGATGGGAAGACCTGGATACATCAATTTCCTGGATGCATTTAACGGCTGGCAGCTGGTAAGAGAATTAAAAGAGGCAACCGGACTTCCGGCAGCGACTTCTTTTAAACATGTTTCACCGGCAGGTGCAGCGATCGGTCTGCCGATGTCTGATGTCCTGAAAAAAATCTACTGGGTAGATGACATGGGTGATCTTTCACCGTTGGCATGTGCTTATGCAAGAGCAAGAGGTGCAGACCGTATGTCCTCTTTCGGAGATTTTATCGCGCTGTCTGATGTCTGCGACAAAGACACCGCCATGCTGATCAAACGTGAAGTATCCGATGGTGTGATCGCTCCTGGTTATACCGAAGAAGCCCTGGAGATCCTGGAACAGAAGAAAAAAGGAAATTACAACGTGATCCAGATCGACGAAAATTATGTTCCGGCAAAGCTGGAGCACAAACAGGTCTTTGGTGTTACGTTTGAGCAGGGCCGTCAGGATCTGAAGATCGATGATGAACTGCTCTCCAACATCGTGACAAAGAACAAAGATATTCCGCAGGCTGCATTAAATGACCTGAAGATTTCCCTGATCACACTGAAATACACACAGTCCAACTCCGTATGCTACGTAAAAGACGGGCAGGCGATCGGTATCGGTGCCGGACAGCAGTCCCGCGTACACTGTACACGCCTTGCAGGACAGAAGGCTGACAACTGGTGGCTGCGTCAGTGCCCGAAGGTTCTGAACCTGCCGTTCATCGAAGGCATCCGCCGCGCAGACCGTGACAATGCGATCGACGTTTATATCGGAGAGGAATACATGGACGTACTGGCTGACGGAGCATGGCAGAAAGTATTTACCGAGAAACCGGAAGTATTTACAAAAGAAGAAAAACGTGCATGGCTGGATCAGCTTCAGGATGTAACGCTTGGTTCGGATGCATTCTTCCCGTTCAGCGACAACATTGAGCGTGCTCACAAAAGCGGTGTAAAATATATCGCAGAGCCGGGCGGATCCGTAAGAGATGACCTGGTGATCGAGACCTGCGATAAATATAATATGGCAATGGCATTTACAGGAATCCGTCTGTTCCATCACTAAAATCGAAAAAAGCTTGACGAAACCCAAGGTGCGTAATAAAATAGCTGATAGAGCAGAATACGTGCAGGGCAAACAAGTGTATTTTGCGTATGGACATGAAAGATGAGGAGGATTACTATGACACCGTACAAGGATTTGAGCAGAGAAGAACTGCTTAAGGAAAAAGAGAACCTGGAACAGCAGTTCGCAGAAATAAAGGCCAAAGGATTGAAACTGGATATGTCCAGAGGAAAACCTTCTACCGCACAGCTGAACCTGTCAATGGGAATGATGGACGTACTGGACAGCAATGCAGATCTGGTATGTGAAGAAGGTGTTGACTGCAGAAACTATGGCGTACTTGATGGTATTAAAGAAGCAAAAGAGCTTCTGGCTGATATGACAGAGGTATCTCCGGACAACATTATTATTTATGGAAACTCAAGTCTGAACGTTATGTACGATACGGTGGCACGTTCCATGACTCATGGTGTAATGGGCAGCACTCCATGGTGCAAACTGGATAAAGTAAAATTCCTGTGCCCGGTTCCTGGATATGACCGTCACTTCAAGATCACAGAGCACTTCGGCATCGAGATGATTAACATTCCGATGCACGAAGACGGTCCGGATATGGATATGGTAGAAGAATATGTCAACAACGATCCGGCAGTCAAAGGTATCTGGTGTGTGCCAAAATATTCCAACCCACAGGGTATTACCTATTCCGATGAAACAGTACGTCGTTTTGCAAGACTGAAACCGGCAGCAGAAGATTTCCGTATTTACTGGGACAATGCATATGGTATCCATCATTTATACGAAGATAAGCAGGATAATCTGGTTGAAATCCTGATGGAATGTAAAAAAGAAGGTAATCCGGACATGGTTTACAAATTCTGTTCTACATCCAAAGTAAGTTTTCCAGGTTCTGGTGTGGCTGCGATCGGTACTTCCAAAGCAAACATTGCAGACATCAAAAAGCAGATGACCATTCAGACGATCGGTCATGACAAGCTGAACCAGCTGCGTCACGTAAGATTCTTTAAGGATATCCACGGTATGGTTCTGCATATGAGAAAACATGCAGATATCCTGCGCCCGAAGTTTGAGGCTGTACTGAACGGACTGAAAAGTGAGCTGGGCGGACTGGAGATCGGAAGCTGGCTTGAGCCACGCGGAGGATACTTCATTTCCTTTGATTCACTGCCTGGCTGTGCAAAAGCAATCGTAGCCAAAGCAAAAGAAGCGGGTGTTGTTATGACCGATGCCGGTGCAACATTCCCGTATGGAAAAGATCCGCAGGATTCCAATATCCGTATCGCACCGTCTTACCCGACACCGGAAGAGCTGAAAACGGCAACCGAAATTTTCGTGCTGAGCGTAAAACTGGTAAGTATTGATAAGATTCTGGAAGATAAATAATAGAATCTGAGAAAACTGAGCCATGACTGACTTTAGATGAAGTTAGTTGTGGCTCTTTTTTATACTTGTCGTGTGGCTGGACTGCCCTTTTAAAAGACTGCGGGAAGCAAAAGAAGCGTTTCCTTTGGTATTGATTTTTGTCTGGAACATGTTTTATAATGGTCTCTGGCACAAAAAAAGAAGAGAGGTCAAAACATGATTTTAACCATTTTAATCTGTTTCTTTGCCGGAATGGGAGCAGGTATCGGGACGGGATTTGCCGGCATGAGTGCGGCGGCTGTGATCAGCCCGATGCTGATTACTTTTCTTGGCATGGATCCATATCAGGCAGTCGGCATCGCACTTGCCAGTGATGTGCTTGCCAGTGCGGTTTCTGCTTATACTTACGGCAAAAACAAAAATCTGGATGTGGCAAACGGGATCGTGATGATGGTCACCGTACTTTTATTTACACTGGCAGGCAGTTATATCGCAAGTCTGCTCCCGAGTACAACCATGGGCGGATTTTCGATGGTCATGACACTGCTGCTTGGTGTCAAATTTATCGTAAAACCGGTCATGACGACAAAAGAAGCAATGCAGGCTGTTTCGAAAAAAAAGCGTTTTATCCAGTCTGTGATCTGCGGTATGCTGATCGGGTTTATCTGCGGATTTGTCGGAGCAGGCGGTGGTCTGATGATGCTTCTGATTCTGACAAGCGTGCTTGGCTATGAATTAAAAACGGCAGTCGGCACGAGTGTGTTTATCATGGCATTTACGGCATTTACCGGTGCGGTATCGCATTTTGCGATCGGCGGCATGCCGGATCTCACCTGTCTGGTACTGTGTGTGCTGTTTACTTTTATCTGGGCAAGGATTGCAGCACGTTTTGCAAACAGTGCAAAACCGGAAACATTAAATCGGGCAGCCGGAGTTGTACTTGTGATTCTTGGGATCGTATTGATCGCTTTTAAAGTATTATAAAAAAGAAAAACGATGTCTGCAGATTTTTTAGTCGCAGGCATCGTTTGCATTTTGTTTACATTCTGGACTCTGGAAAGTGTTTACTTTTTTAGGATACGTGCTAAAATAGAGGGTGTGTTTCCAAAGATATACGGAACACGGGGGATGATAAAGTTAAGAGTAACTGTGAGGATACGGAGCAGTTAACGGTTAAGAGGCAAAGGAAGAACATATGAAGGAAATTACATTGAAAGACAGACCGAAAAAAAAGAAAGCAGGAATTGTATTTTTAGTGATCAGTATTGTGGTGCTGCTGATGATCACCATTTATCTGGGAGTCGGTGTCTATTACATTGACCGCTTTTTTCCGGGGACGACAGTAAATGGCATTGATGTATCCGGAAAGACAGTGAAGCAGGCTGAGAACCTGGTAGGCAATCAAGTACAGGATTATACACTGAAGGTAGCAGAACGCGATGGAAAGAGTGAACAGATCGACGGTGCAGATATTCAGTTTGAATATGTGTCTGATGGTGCGGCGCAGGAGCTGAAATATACACAAAACTCTTTTCTGTGGGTAAAGGCAGTGTTTCACCCGCAGGATTACACGATGAAAACACCGACCACGTATAATAAAGCAAAACTCAAAGAAGTAATGGAGAATCTGGAGGCATTTGATAAAGAAAAGGTCACAGAACCGAAAGATGCCTATATTGATGAGACTGACAGCGGATTTGAGATTGTCAGGGAAGTAGAAGGAAACAAGCTGGATGCAGATAAGGTTTATGAATTGCTGTGCAGTGCAGTGACAGACGGTGAGACGGAAGTTGATCTGGAAAAAGCAGGCTGCTATCTTGCACCAAAGAAAACCAGTGAAAATAAAAAACTGAAAAAGAAACTGGCAGCACTTCAGAAATACTGGGATATGACGATTACTTATGAGATTGGCGATGCAAAAGAAGTGCTGGAGTATCAGACATTTAAAGATTGGATGACGGTTGCTTCGAACGGAGAGACTTCATTTGACTGGAATCATATCGCAGACTGGATCGCACAGCTTGCAGACAAATATGATACTTTTGGAAATGACCAGACTTTCCATACGACGCTTGGTGAGACCGTAACAGTAAAAAGTAAGACGTATGGCTGGAAACTGGATGAAGAAACCGAAGCAGCATGGCTGGAAGAAGCTCTGAAAGAAGGAAATTCGCAGACCAGAGATCCACAGTGGCTGGAGAGTGCTTTTTCCAGAGGGGAAGAAAATGACATCGGCGATACCTACGTGGAAATCGATATCACAAATCAGCATATGTGGTTCTACAAAGATGGAGAACTTCTGGTAGATACACCGGTTGTTACCGGAGATGCAACAAAAGATGGATACGATACACCGGTGGGTCTGTACTGTCTGTATGATAAGGAGGCAAAAGCGATTCTGCGAGGCGCCGATAACCTGACAGGAAAGAACTATAATACGCCAGTGGATTACTGGATGCCGTTCAACGGCGGTGTCGGTATCCACGATGCAAAATGGCGGCCGACTTTTGGCGGTACGCTTTATCAGGGCAATGGTTCCCATGGCTGTGTCAACACACCGTGGGATCAGGCAGGAAAGATCTTTGATAATATTGAAATCGGTACGCCGGTTGTTGTCTATAAGGCAACCATCAACAAAGGTGAGGGAGCAGTAGCGATTTCTCAGCCGGTGGAGACCAGGGTGATCAATGAAAAAGGTGAAGAAGTTACAGAGTCTGAGTCGGACACAGCCAAAGAAAGCGAATGATCCGACACAGAAAGCATAGAAGCTGCAGGCATGCGGCAAGAGGAGGAAAATTATGAAGATTGTTGTATTAGCAGGTGGCATCAGTACAGAAAGGGAGATTTCCATTGTATCTGGTACACAGGTATGCAAGGCACTTAGAAGCAGAGGACATCAGGCGATTCTTCTGGATGTTTATTTCGGAAATGAGGAAGCAGATCTGCAGCAGGCATTTCCGGAGGAATATGATGTGGATGCGGCAGCAGCTTATGCAAGAAGCTTTGATGAAAGCGTGGAAAAGAGTATTCAGGAAGGAAAAGCTTTCTTTGGAAAAAATGTTATTGAGCTTTGTCAGGAAGCTGATGTGGTATTTCTGGCACTGCATGGAGAAAACGGCGAGAATGGAAAAGTTCAGGCAGCCTTTGATCTGCTGGGCATCCGTTATACCGGAAGTGGCTATCTGGGAAGTGCAATCGCTATGGACAAAGGACTTTCCAAGCAGCTTTTCTGGCAGAATGAGGTACCGACACCGGGCGGTTTTATCCTGAGAAAAGGAGAAGCTGCATCTCTGGAAGCACATGGCATGGCACTTCCATGCGTGGTAAAACCATGCTGCGGAGGCTCCAGCGTCGGTGTTACGATTCCGCAGACTCAGGCAGAATATGAAAAAGCACTTGCAGATGCATTTTCTTATGAAGATGTGATCGTGGTGGAAGAATATATCAAAGGAAGAGAATTTTCTGTCGGTGTGGTAGACGGTACGGCTTATCCGATCATTGAGATCGCACCGATCGAAGGATTCTATGACTATACAAACAAATACAAAGCGGGCAGCACGATCGAAACCTGTCCGGCAGTACTGACAGAAGATGAGACGGCACAGATGCAGGCATATGCAGTGAAAGGCTTCAAAGCACTGCAGCTCAGTAATTATGCAAGACTGGATTTTATGATGGCAGAGGATGGAAAGATGTACTGTCTGGAAGCGAATACACTGCCTGGTATGACACCGACAAGCCTTCTGCCTCAGGAAGCACAGGCACTTGGTATGGATTTTGCGGATCTCTGCGAAAAACTGATCGCAGTATCTGACAGATAACACGTAAGAGACAGAGAAAAGAAGAGGTATCTTTATGAAAAATATGTCCCTGGAAAAGATTGCACAGGCATGCGGCGGCATTTACCATGGAAGTGAAGAAAAGAAAGCGAGTATCGTAGAGAGCATCACGACAGACAGCAGACAGGCATCGGAGGGCTGCCTGTTTGTGGCAATACCGGGAGAACGTGTGGACGGACATGATTTTATCCCTTCCGTTTTTGAAAAAGGTGCGCTGGCAGTCATAAGTGAGCGCGAACTGGAGGCTCCGGCAGGTCCGTACATTCAGGTAATGTCCTCCCTGGAAGCAGTAAAAGGCATTGCAGAGTATTACCGGCAGCAGTTGGATATCAAAGTAGTCGGGATTACCGGAAGCGTTGGAAAGACCAGCACGAAAGAAGTGATTGCATCTGTTCTGGCTCAGAAATACAACGTCCTGAAGACGCTAGGTAATTTCAACAATGAACTTGGACTTCCGCTTACTGTATTTCGTTTGAGAGATGAACACCAGATCGCAGTCCTTGAGATGGGAATCAGTCATTTCGGTGAGATGCATCGCCTGGCAAAAGTGGCAAGACCGGATATCTGTGTGATCACAAACATCGGACAGTGCCATCTGGAATTTTTAAAGGATCGTGAAGGTATTCTCAGAGCAAAGAGTGAGATTTTTGATTTTCTGGAAGAGGATGGAGAAATCGTACTCAATGGTGATGACGACAAGCTGGCACAGGTGAAAGAAGTAAAAGGAATTATGCCGGTGTTTTTCGGTATTGAAAGTGGGAGGGGCATTTATGCAGATGAGATTGAAAGCTGCGGACTTTCCGGGATCGCATGTACACTGCATGCAGGAGAGGAAAACGTCCGCGTGAAGATACCGATTCCAGGACAGCATATGGTATTAAATGCACTGGCAGCAACGGCAGTCGGAAGAAAACTCGGACTTACGATGGAAGAAATCAAGACCGGTATTGAGGCATTAGAACCGGTCAGCGGAAGATTTCATATCATCGAGACAGGCAAGATTCAGATCATTGATGACTGTTACAATGCAAACCCGGTCTCTATGAAAGCGTCTCTGGATGTTCTGCGGGATGCAAAAGGTCGCAAAGTGGCGATTCTCGGTGATATGGGAGAGCTTGGCGAAAATGAAGCAGATATGCATGCAGAAATAGGAGATCATGCAGCAAAGAATAAGATTGATCTTCTGATCTGCACCGGAAAGATCAGCAGCCACATGGCAGAAGCAGCGATCGCAAATGGCGGCTGCGGAGAGGTACTTCAGATACCGACACTGGAAGCACTCCTTACCTGCCTGCCGTCCCTGGTCGAAGAAGGCGATGCGGTACTGGTAAAGGCATCCCATTTTATGCATTTCGAGAAAGTGGTTGAACGATTAAAAGAAGATTTTTAACTATAAAAATTGCGATTCAGAAAAAGGAATCGCAATTTTTTTGTTCAAAAGCAAATAAAATCAGAAATGTAGCTATTGTTATGTGAGAAAAGAAACCGTCATGACCACTGACTCATATCATTTTATGTTCCAGACAATAGTGGTAGATACCATCTTCGGAAACATCGCCGCATACATCGTCTGCGATAGCTTTCAGATCATCGGAAGCGTTTGCCATGGCAACACCGCAGCCAACGTGCTGAAGCATTTCAATATCATTATTACCGTCACCAAATGCCATCGCTTCGGACTTGTCCAGATGATAATATTCGAGAATTTTATCAATGCCGCGTCCTTTTCCACCATCAGCAGGAATGATATCAACAGCGCGGTCCCACCAGTAGGTGATGCGTGCATATTTGATATTTTCCATTAGTTTTGCATGTTCCGGAACAGAACTTCCTGCCATCAACTGATAGACTTTTTCATTTGCAACCTGATCGAAATCTTCTGCTACGTCAATTTCCTGTTTGGCAAAGGCATAGTATTCGATCAGATCGGCATCCTTTCCGTTTGCTGCCATGCGGTTTTTCGTGGCAACCGTCAGTGGACGGCCAAGGGCAGTTGCGTTTTGGATAATGGTATGTACATCTTCGGTTGGAATCGGATTGGAAAAAATATCTGCATTTTCTGTGAAGCAGTAAGAACCGTTAAAAGTCAGGAAAGCATCAAAATCCACACCTTCAAAATGTGGAAGCGCCATCGGACTTCTTCCGGTGGCAATACAGAGAATTGTGCCATTTTCTTTGAGGCGTCTGAGTGTCTCCAGCATTTTTGGGGAAATACGTTTTGTATTCATATCAATTAAAGTTCCGTCAATGTCAAAAAAAACAATTTTTATTGGATTCATAAAATCTCCTCTCTCAGGTAAATGGTGAAACAGAAATTGAAAAGGAAAAGGAGGGACAGGGCGCAATGACCGAAATGCACCCCGATCCCAAAGTAGTGTGATGAAATGAATTATAATGTTTAGGGGGATATGATTCGTGGATGTTGGGGCAAAAAAGTTTTTTGCCACTCAAATCAATTATAATTATAGTGCATGAACAGAATGGGAAATATCTTATTTCTGCCGTATTATAGTAAAATTCTGCCAAATTTTAAAATTGCTTGAATTGGAAAAGATTTGAAGATACTGGAAGATTTGTCAGGTGCGCAGATGTATGCGGTATTCGTTCGGGGTACATCCCAGATATTCCCGGAAGATTTTACCCATATAGCTGCTGCTGCCGAAACCGCAGGTCTGGCTGATAAAAGTAATATTTTCTCTTGTATTGGCAAGCATATCACAGGCTGCCTGTATGCGGTAATTTTTTATATATTCTGTCGGACTCATATGCAGGCAGTCATGAAAAAGACGGAAACATTCCCGCTCACTGGTAAAAGCAGCAGAAGCGATATCTTCCACCGTAAGTTTTTCACCATAATGTTCGTGGATATAGACCATCATCAGTTTCAGACGTTTATTTCGTTTGTCAAATTTGTCTTTAGTTTGTGTCAGTGGTACTGCAAGTTCAAAGATCTGAAACCAGATATCAGAAAGGGCGGAACGCAGTTTCAGTTCATAGCCAGGAGTGGTTTCTGAGATCAGAAAAGAATCACGGATGCCGGATAGAATCTTCTGATGTTCCAGGTGATCCGGATAAAAAGGGATGATCTCAATCTGGGATGCGGTGGTCAGCGGTGTCACATATTTTTCATCAATCAGATTGCCGTGAACACCGGAAATAAAAGAAGGGTCAAAAAGGTGCAGCAGCTGTGTCGAGGAAGAAGAATCAGGACCCGGCCTTGTCATATGCGGAACATTGGAGTTGATCATACCGCCGCAGCCTTCCGGGAGAAGAATTTTCTGTCCGGGAGTGTTGTATTCGATCGGTCCGTGTTTGAGATAGAACAGTTCTACCGCCGGATGCCAGTGCCAGGGGCAGAAATGTCCTGGATGTTTTGTGATATCCGAACAGGAGGAAATATAAGGGAATTTTGGAGTAAATCCCGGGAGCAGTTCTTCTCTGCTCCCAGTGTAAAAAGAAATTTTAGAAACTTTTTTCATCATAATGTTATACCAGTGACTGATTTTTAGAAACAGTATTCTGAATGATCGCCTGACAATGAGCACCAAGAAATTTTTTCTGTTCTTTCGGCAGATCTTTTGGGTAGATCGGCTCACCGTATTCCAGAATCACGTGTGCAGAACGGATAAACGGCATGTGGGCTTCAAAAATATTCCGGGTGTTGTTGATGGACATCGGAACGATCGGGTATCCGGTCTTTTCAGCCATTTTCAGGCTTCCTTCTTTGAAAGGAAGAAGCTGTGTCTCATCTTCTGACTCGCTGCGTGTACCTTCCGGGAAGATACACATGGAAATCCCGCTTTTCATCTGATCGATCCCTTTTAAGATGGTCTTCAGACCTTCTTTGATATCTGAACGATTCAAGAATAAACAATGCAGACGTTCCATCCAGATGGAGAGAAGCGGAATTTTTTTCATGCTGTCTTTTGCAACGTAACCGGTAAGATTCGGACATCTTGCATAAGTCAGAACAATATCAAAGTAGCTTCTGTGATTGCCGACATAGAGAACCGGCATATCTTTTGGTATACGGTCTTCGCCGATCACGGTTACTTTCGTTCCGGCAACAAATAAAATCAGTTTAAACATAAACTGAACAATACGCAGCGAAGAAATATCGCGGGCATATGGGTTGAACTTTCCGATAATCCATTCCACGATCAGGATCGGGATGGACAGAATCAGAAAGGCAACTACCAGGATTACAATGAGCAAAGCACGGATCATAAACTCTTGCTCCTTCCACGGCCAAATAATTCAGTAGTGCTTTTCAGCCAGTTTGCACGGTCCTGGGTAAGAGCAGATGCTTCATAGCGATAAGCCCAGTTTGCGAAAGCAGAACCAGGTATATTCATGCGGCAGGAAGAATCCTGCATAAACAGATCCTGAACCGGGAAGATCGCATATTTTGCAATGCTGCCCATGCACATGCGGATAAAATCAAGGCTGATAATACCACCGTCACAGTTACAGTAGCGGCGGATTTTGTCTTTCTGCGGTTCCGGAAGATTCTGATACCAGCCGGTAGTCGTGTCATTATCATGTGTTCCGGTGTAGCAGATGCAGTTGGTTGTTGTAAGATTGTGCGGATGATAATCGCTCTCCTCCAGTCCTTCGAAAGCAAACTGAAGAATTTTCATACCAGGGAAAGCAAAACCGTCACGCAGTTCTTCCACTTCCGGTGTGATCACACCAAGATCCTCTGCCCAGATCGGAAGATCCTCACCGAGTTCTTTCTGGATTGCCTGAAACAGTTTCTTGCCAGGACCTTTTTTCCATTTGCCGTTTATGGCAGTTTTTTCGTCTGCAGGTACAGACCAGTAAGCTTCAAAACCACGGAAATGGTCGATACGCAGATAGTCGGTCAGTTTTATCTGCATTTTGATACGGTCGATCCACCAGGAATAGCCGTCAGCTTCATGGCATTTCCAGTCATAAAGCGGATTACCCCAGAGTTGTCCGGTTGCACTGAAATAATCTGGCGGAACTCCGGCAACCTGAAGAGGATGACCTTTCGTATCAAGCTGATAAAGCTCTTTGTTTGCCCAGACATCAGCACTGTCTAAAGATACGAAAAACGGAATATCGCCGATGATCTCGATGTCAGCTTCATTTGCATATTTCTTAAGTTTCATCCATTCACGAAAAAACAGGAACTGGATAAATTTGTAATATTTAATCTGTTCTTTGTATTCGGCTTCAAAAGCAAGGCGTACCTTTACAGTCGGAGCAGTCATCTCATCATCCCATTCCTGCCAGGATCTGCCTTCATGAGCATCTTTGCATGCCATAAATACAGCATAGTCGCCCAGCCATTTTTTGTTTTCCAGACAGAAATCATCGAATTCTTCCAGGAGAAATTTGTTTGGTGTGTGATGGAAGGTATGGAATGCCTTTTTGAACAGGCTGTTTTTGTAGTTCAGTACAGCACCATAATCGACTTTTGTGGAATCAAACTCCGGGATCGGATAGAGATCATCTTTGGTGATCAGCTCCAGCTCGACCAGGTCGTCCGGACTGATCAGGAGAGTCTGTCCTGCAAAAGCAGAAAAGCTCTGATATGGAGAATCGCCGAAACCGGTCGGGCCAAGCGGCAGAACCTGCCATAAACTCTGGCCGGAAGCCTTTAGAAAGTCGATAAAGTCATAAGCCCCCTGACCGAGATCTCCAATACCGTACGGAGAAGGGAAGGAGGTCGGATGCACAAGTACACCCGAAAGTCTTGTGTGCAGTGTATTCATTGGTATGCCCTCTCTTTAATATATAATAGTTTTTCATAAAAAGATGCTGGTTTCAGGTTTTTGCCCCTGGCATCTTGAATACTGGATACATACGGATTGCTTCGCTGTCATGCAGCTTTCGCAATCCTGAAAACATTCGGAATCCACGGATTTACTGCGTAAATCGTTACTTCCTCATGTTTTTACGGTCTGCCAATACAGCCACTTTATCCTGCAAGCAGGAAAAGTGGCTGTGCTTGCAGACCTATGTATCCAGTATACCGTATGGTATAGGGAAGTGCAAGCGGGATTTTGTGAAAATGCACACAGGATTCTTTCTTTTTAGAAGGAGATATGCTATACTGAACGGAAAAAAGCGAGTTACGGACCTCTCCTTTTCGGCGGGGATAACGACTGCGCGGAAAGCAGGTAAGGTCTATGTACTTAATGATTGATAATTACGATTCTTTTGTATACAATCTCAGAGCCTATTTTGAAGAAGCGGGACATGAGATTCTTGTTGTGGAAAACGACGGCATCACGATCCGTCAGATCCGTCAGGTGAAGCCGGAGGGGATCATCATTTCTCCGGGACCGAAAACTCCGGCAGATGCAGGTATTTCGGCGGAAGTGATCCGTGAATTTACAGGTGAGATTCCGATTCTTGGTGTCTGCCTCGGACATCAGACGATCGGTTATGTGGCAGGGGCGCTCGTTCGCAAAGGGATGCGCCCGATGCACGGCAAATTAAGCCCGCTGACGCACTCAGGCGAGGGTCTTTTTCAGGGACTGCCGCAGGATTTCCTGGTGACGAGATATCATTCACTGGTGATCGATGAGGCAACGCTGCCGCAGGAGTATCAGGTGGATGCAAGGACAGATGATCAGGCTGTGATGGCGATTTCGCACTGCACGTATCCGGTCTACGGTGTGCAGTTTCATCCGGAGGCAGTGCTGACACAGTACGGCCACGAACTTCTGGAGAATTTCCACTGTATCTGCCAGCAGTGGAAGCAGGAGGTGGCATCTTATGCATAAGATCAGGGAAATCAGAGAATATCCGCCGATCCATGTTTTATTTTCCGGATGGAAGGAGGAGAAGGATATTGTTTTTCTGGATTCTTCGCTGGAAAACAGGCTTGGACGCTACTCCATCATCGGGCGCAGACCGTATCAGAAGCTGGTGCAGAGAGAGGATGGGTTTTATGTGAACGGCGAAAAGCAGGAAGTGACCTTTGAGGATTATCTGCGCACTTATCTGAAGGAACATCCGGACAGCAATGAAAGTGACCTGCCGATCGTTTCCGGTGCGATGGGTTATTTTTCCTATGACTATGGAAGGCAGAAAGAAAAGGTAAAGGCAAGTCATCCAAAAGAGGTGGACATGCCGGAGGTAATCCTCTGTTTTTACGACAATTTTATTATTGAGGATCATCAGGAAAAGCGTTTTTATCTTGTGGCAAACGATCAGACGGAAGAGGTGGATACGCTGCTTGATGATGTGGAAAACATGGCCGCAGAAATGTATACTCTGTGGAAAAACGGTCAGATTCCGGAAGCAAAGGACGATCACAGTGCAATAAAAGTAATGCCGAATTTCACAAAAGAAGCCTATAAACAGGCAGTGAAAGACATGATGGACTACATTGTGGAAGGCGATATTTATATTGCAAATATGACACAGCATCTTACCGTGGAGAGCAGGCGTGCACCTTATGATGTGTTCTGTTCGCTTCGCAGGGACAATCCTTCACCGTTTGGTGGTTATTTAAACTATGAAGATCTGCAGATTGTCAGTGCGTCTCCGGAGCGTTTTCTGCAGATGCGTGGTGGTGTTGTGGCGACCAGGCCGATCAAAGGCACCAGAAAGCGAGGAGCCACCAAAGAAGAAGATGCAGTGATGCGAAAAGAGCTGGAAGAGTCAGATAAGGATAAGAGTGAACTTCTTATGATTGTCGATCTGGAACGAAATGATCTGAACCGTGTCTGCATACCGGGAAGCGTCAAAGTAACGGAAATGTACAGCATTGAGACGTATGCGACGGTCTTTCATCTGGTATCAGAAGTACAGGGAAGGCTTGCAGAAGGCAAAAATGTCGTGGATCTTCTGGAAGCAGCTTTTCCGGGCGGCTCGATCACCGGAGCACCGAAACTGCGGGCGATGGAGATCATCGAGGAGCTGGAGCATGGCCGCCGCAATCTTTATACCGGCTCGATCGGTTACGTGACGCTTGACGGTGACTGTGATTTCAACATCGTGATCCGCACAGCGGTACATAAAAATGGAACATATTATCTCGGAGTCGGTGGCGGGATCACCTGCGAGTCTGAGACAGAGTTTGAATACGAAGAGACGCTTCAGAAGGCAAAGGCGGTTCTGCAGGCGCTGGAAGGGAGAAAAGAAATTGATAAAATATCTGTTGTTTGATCTGGACGGAACGATCACGGATTCTGCGGACGGAATCACAGCTTCCGTTTCCTATGCACTGGAACATATGGGGATTTCCGAAGAAAAGAGTAATCTTTATCGTTTTGTAGGACCGCCTCTTGTGGATTCTTTCAGGGAATTTTACGGGTTTGGTGAAAAAGAGGCGCAGGAAGGCGTGCGTCTTTACCGTGAATACTATGCCGCGAAAGGCATTTTTGAAAACAAAGTTTATCCGGGAATTCCACATTTGTTGAAAAAATGCAGAGAACAGGGAAAAAAAGTGATTCTGGCGACATCAAAGCCGGAGGTCTATGCAAAACAGATACTGGAACATTTCAAACTGGCAGAGTATTTTGACGATATTCAGGGAAGCTCCATGGACGGGAGCAAAATACAGAAAGAAGATGTGATACAGTCTGCTCTTTTGGACAATGGGATCACCGATATGCAGGAAGTACTGATGATCGGAGACCGCAAACATGATGTGATCGGTTCAGGCAAATTCGGGATTTCCTGCGTCGGTGTGCTCTATGGATATGGCAGCAGGGAAGAACTGGAGATGTGCGGTGCAAAATGGATCACAGATACGGTAGAAGATCTCGAAGCATTTCTGGATCGTATCTGAAAGGGGCAGAAAATGCAAAACAAAACAGAAGAAAAGAAAAGCAGCACCGCAACAGTTCTGGCAGATGACGGATTCTATTTTGGAATCGGAGCGTTTGAGACGATCGCAGTAGAAGATGGTGTGCCGCAGCTTCTTGAATGGCATCTGGAGCGGCTGCGTAAAAGTCTGGCTTTTTTTGGAATAGATCAGAACGTGAAGGAGCAGGAAGTACTGACATATCTGAATATCTGTCCGCAGTCAGAAGAAAAGCAGCACGGGGCATTTAAGATCACGGTGACAGCAGAAAACAAACTATTTGGTCTGCGGAAAAATACCTATACGAAAGAACAGTATCAGAAGGGATTTCGGCTGGGGATTTCTGAAATCCGAAGAAATGAGACTTCGCCGATCACGTATCATAAGACGCTTGGGATTGCAGACAATATCATGGAAAAGCGAAATGCCAGGAAAAGCGGACTGGATGAAAAGATTTTTCTTAATCAGAAAGGGCAGATCAGCGAGGGCTGCACGACAAACATTTTTTTTATACAGGGAAACAGACTGGTCACACCGCCTGTCAGCAGTGGGATGCTGCCTGGAGTGATGCGAAGATATATCATAGAAGAAGCCGGAAGAAGGGGAGTACTTCTGGAAGAAAAGGAATTGTATCCGGAAGAGACAGATCAGTTTGACGGATGTTTTGTGACGAACTCGCTGCTTGGTGTGATGCCGGCAGCAAGTTTTGAAGAACAAAAATTTGATACAGCGAAAGTGTTGCGGTTTATGGAAAAATTCCATTATAAATTGCAGTGATGAAAGAAGGAAAAGGTTTACACAATATTTGTAGCAAAGAAAGAGAATGAAGCGTTATATTAATAAGAGGCAGCGTGGGCTGCAAGGGGAGAAAAAATGTTACTACTGATAAGCGGGTTTGGTGATGAAACCAGAAAGCTGGAATTTGAGCAGATTTATGAGCAGAATTACCGCACGATGTATTATGTAGCTCTTAAAATTTTAAAGAACAAAGAAGAGGCAGAGGATGCTGTTCACAGTGCATTTGTAAAGCTGGCAGAGAAGTATGATACTTACCGGCATCTGACACCGCAGGAGATGACAAGTCTGTGCGTGATCATCGTGAAGAACAAATGTCTGGATATGCTCCGTGTATCCAAAAGCGGGATCCAGTCAGAGCTTGAGAAAGTGGACTATGCACTTCATGATGAGAAGGATCAGCCACTGGAAAATGTGATAAAGGAAGAGGGAGAAAATGAGCTTTTGGAGGCAATGAAGGTTCTGCCGGAGAAGCTGCGCCTGGTGCTGGAACTTCGCTATTTCCATGAATACAGCAACAGTGAGATCGCTCAGATTCTTGATATCAGCAAAAAGAACGTAGAGATTCGCCTGTATCGTGCTAAAAAGAAAATGAAGGAGGTGTGCGCCAGTTCGGTGCCAAATATATAACTGGTGGGAATCCAGTCTGGTAAGACTTAGCAAGTCGCCAGTACCGAGTCCTTGGAACGCCAAAGGCTAACAATGGTGTTTAAGCGTAGGGCAGGGAACAGGAACGCCGTAATGCGTAAGCGTGAAGTGATTGAGCTTCGTTAGAAATATCAATTGTGTGGGGTGGTCTGCTACCTCCTTGGGTCACCAACAAGGATTAGTCGTTAAAGCGAGACTATGAAAACACACCGGAGTCCTAGAGCATGGCATACCTGATATCGTTATATTTGACATACCTGGGAGACCTGGATGGTTCTGTACATGAGACAGTAGGGAATATCGACCAATGCAATGGTGAGTATGAACGAAGACCATCGAGGAGTCGGATTCGTCCATAGTACTGATGAAAGCAGTAATGACGCTGGAGGGAAGGGACGGACAATAAGTTGCTTTTGCAATCAAAACATAGAGAGCACAGGAGGCATAAAATCTATGGAAAAAGAGAAAGCAGAAATAGCCAGTCTCGTAGAAAGATATGGCAGAGTTCAGTCGCTAATGAAATATGTCAACAGTGACACACTCAAAGAGTCCTACAACAAACAACCCAAAGGGAAAGCAGTAGGAGTGGATGGAATAACCAAGGAGCAATACGGAGAGAACTTAGAAGAAAACATAGAGAGTCTGCTTGTCAGAATGAAGAAGTTTTCCTATAAGCCATATCCCGTGCGCAGAGCCTATATCCCAAAAGGTAATGGCAAGATGCGAGGACTCGGTATTCCGTCATTTGAGGATAAAGTCGTTCAAGGTGTCATTAAAGAGATACTGGAAGCGATTTACGAGCCTAAGTTCAAGGAGTTTTCATTTGGGTTTCGTCCAAACAGAAGTTGTCACGATGCCATTCAAAGAGTAAACAAACACATCATGGCAGACAAGGTCAATTACATTTTAGATGCAGACATCAAGGGATTCTTTGATAACCTAGACCATGATTGGATGATAAAATTTCTTGAGCATGACATAGCAGATAAGAACTTCGTCAGATATATCAAGAGATTTCTGATAGGGGGAGTTATGGAGGATGGTAAGCGACTGGATACAGAAGCTGGAACAGTACAGGGCGGTCTGATTTCGCCAGTGCTGGCAAATGTGTATCTGCACTATACCTTAGATACATGGTTTGATTATGTGAAAAAGCATGAGTTTAAGGGAGAAATGTACATGGTACGCTATGCAGATGATTTTGTATGTCTGTTCCAATACGAGAATGAAGCACAAAGGTTTTATCAGCTTCTGGTAGAAAGACTGCGTAAATTCGGTCTTGAAATTGCAGAGGATAAAAGCAGAATTCTACCCTTTGGCAGATACAAGGGAACCAAGGAATCCTTTGACTTTCTCGGCTTTACACACTACAATGCGACAAGTCACTGGGGCAAGTACTGTGTACTGCATAGAACAAGCAGGAAGAAGCTGAAAATGAAAAGAGAAGCAGTCAAGAAATGGTTATGGAAGCATATGCACGAAAGCATAGTCGATACCATAGAAGCGTTGAATGTGAAACTGACGGGGCATTACAGATACTATGGAATCTATGGGAACTACATAGGTTTGCAAAAGTATTACAAATATGTGAGGCAGGAGTTATGGAAAAGCAAGAGACGCAGAGACCAAACGTATTGGCTGACGTGGAAGAAATATATGAATATCCTAAAGATACATCCACTGGAGTATCCAAGGATATATCTGAAAAGTGCTTATTAGGTAAATGGCTTATTGAAGAGCCGTATGCCTTAATAGGGCACGTGCGGTTCTGTGAGGGGCTTTTGAGACTTGAACCTCTCATCGCAAAAGAATATAGATGAAAGGAAGTGAAAAGTCGAGACAAAGTCTACTCGACGCTGCAAAATGAAAGAGGGTGACAGAAAATTTGAGAAATTGTTAAAAGAGGCAGTTTGCAGCTACCACAAAGAGAAGATGGATGCCCTGCCTTCAGAAGAAGAGCTGCAGGATATTCAACTGTCAGATGATTTTTACCGGAAAATAGACGGACTTTTGAAAAAGCAGAAGCACAGATGGAGGTATCGCTTTGTGCGCTATGGAGCAGTTGCCGCCTGTCTTCTGCTGTTTATGTCTGGCACGGTCGGAGCGGCGGCCTATGCATTGCTGGGAGCAGAAAATTTCAAGACTTTTTTCCGGAAAAATGCCAGAGAATCTAATATAGAAGACAGTGCAGTGATGAATCTTGAGCAGCTGACAGACATGGCGGTGACGACAGTGGGAACTGTTTACGAGGATGACAGTATCCGCCTGGATCTCAAAGGGCTGATCAAGAGCGGAAACCGTTTTTCGATGATTGTAGAAGGCACGTTAAAGCAAGAGGATCAGATCGTGGCAGCAGATGGACCACAGGAAGTGCATCAGTATGGTTTTCTGGATACGGAGATCAATGCAGACCAGGATCTCACGGCGAGCAGCACTTATTATTTCCGCGAAGACGATAAGAATCTGAAGGCAAATCAGTTTGTCTATATGACAACGTATTCTGCGGAGACCGGATTTGACAGTGAGCAATATGAGTTTATGTTCCATGATTTTGGATATTATCAGGAAGATGAGATGGACGAAGAGGCAAAAGAAGAAACAGCAGAAGACAGTACATCAGCCATCAGCAGCATGGAAGATGGCGGCATACTGGAAACTCCGGTTGCCACATGTTCCGGTATCTGGAGGTTTACCGTGGACATGGATCAGGCAGAAGATATTTCTTACAGGCAGACATATCACAAAACGATTTCAGAGGGAGAACAGCAGATCAGCATAGACAGTATGGTGCTCTCTCCGATGGGATGTTCCGTGTACATGACGCTGCCGGAAGAACAGAAAGATTCCGGCAAATATTTTGACAACGTACATATCCGCCTGAAAAACGGCAGTTTGTTATCTGAAGAGTGCTATGAGATGGGGATTACAGACTGTGAACTTTCCGGTGATGAGGAAATGCAGAACGATACAGAAGTTTCCAGAGAGTTTGATTTTGAGTTCCGTGTGCCGATCGATATCCGGCAGGTAAAAGCGATTGAGATTTTCGGTGAATCCATAGAAGTTGATCCAGAAAAATAAGATGCTGCCGGGTCAAAAGATGAATAAAGAAAAGTGACAGACCGTATACTGTTAAAAACAGCGGGGAGGTTTGAAGACGATCCGGGCAGAAAAATGGCTGACATGGATTTCTGCTATCGTTTTGCTGAGTCTGTGTCTTGTGGGATGTTCTCTGACAGATGGAGAGCAAAAGCGTGTTGCAGTGGAGTTTCAGGTAGTTCCTTTTGATGAGGCTCCACAGAAACTGCAGGAGATTGTGGAAAACCATAAAAAAGAAGAAATCAAGATGACCTGGGAAGGTGAAGAAGGGCTGTATCTGATCCGCGGTTATGGAGAACAGCCGACTGGCGGCTATAGTATCAGTGCGGATGCGGTAGAACTGTCGGAAGACGGACTTCATGTGACGACTACACTGATACCGCCGCCGCAGGTACCTGCTGCCAGGGAAGCTTCTTATCCGTGTATCATTCTTTTTGTGGAAAATACGGGGCAGGAAGTTACCTTTGAATCATGACAGGAAAAGCAAGGTCTAAGAAAAATCCCTTTTGCATACATTGATTTGAGATGATGCGAAAGGGGTTTTTTATGGATATATTGAAGAAAAACATACGCATGAGCAGCAGAAAAAGTCAGGCAATGAACCAGATTACCCTGGAAGAAGATATGAATGTGCCGGACAGCAAGGCAGATGCGGCGGGAATTATCCAACAGCGCGGAAGAATCAAAGTGGAAGAAAGTAAAATCCTGGAAAATCAGATCCTGACAACCGGATATCTGGAAGTATGGATTCTTTATCTGTCGGACAGTGAAAATCATCAGGTTCACAGACTTCAGGCGAGACTTCCTTTTACGGAAAAACTGAATCTGGAAGGGGCAAAACCAGGTGACAACATCAGTTTGAAGTGGGAAATCGAAGATATTCGGGTACAGCTTATCAATTCCAGAAAGATCAGTATTCAGGCACTTGTGACTTTTAAAGCAGCGGTGGAAGAACTTTATGACGCACAGGCAGCTGTGGAAATCAAAGAATTTCCGAATATCAGTGTAAAAACAAAAGAAATCCATCCGCTTTCCATGCAGGTGCAGAAAAAAGATATTTTCCGAATCAAAGACGAGATCAGTCTGGCATCCAACAAACCTAATATCGGTGAAGTATTGTGGGAAAGCATACAGCTTCGCTCCTGGGATGTACGGGTGCAGGATGGAAGTCTTTCCATCAAAGGGGAATTGTTTGTATTTGTGCTTTATGCAGCAGATGATGAAGAAGGGACGAGGCAGTGGATTGAATCGGTTGTTCCATTTCAGGGAGAAACAGAATGCGCCGGATGCAGACCGGAAATGATACCGGATATCGAAGCAGTGCTGGCAGAGAGTACGCTGGAAGTGCGTCCGGACTATGACGGTGAAGAAAGAATCTTACAACTGGATGCAGTGCTGGAACTTGATATCCGAATCTATGAAGAGGATGCAGTACGGATACTGGAAGATGTTTATACACCATCGAAAGATCTGGTTCCGGTTTTTCAGGAGGAAACTTACGAGAGTCTGCTGATCCGCAATTATGCAAAGAGCAGGGTTTCAGACCGAATTCATATTTCCGGAACAGCGCCGAAGCTTTTGCAGATCTGCCATTGCAGCGGAGAAGTGAAAGTGGATGAAATCATAAAAACAGAACAGGGAATCCGGATGGAGGGTGCAGTGGCGGTTTCTGTTCTATATATCACAGCAGACGACGATCGTCCTTTTGCAGTGCTTGAAGGTGTAATTCCGTTTTCGCATGAAATGGAGGCAGAAGGGATAGCAAAGGAATGTCGCTTTCATTTGCAGCCGCAACTGGAACAGTTGACGGCATCCATGCTTGGGGGAGAAGAAGTAGAACTGAAGGGAACGATCAGCCTGAATCTGTTTGCGGTCTATATCCGGCATCAGAACTGCATCCGTGATATCGAAGAAAAAGAACTGGATCTGAAAAAAATACAGGACAGTCCTGGGATTATATGTTATGTAGTGCAGCCGGAAGATACGCTGTGGGATATTGCAAAAAAATATTATACAACACCGGAATACCTGAAAAAATTGAACCAGTTAAAAGAAGAAATCAGACCGGGAGAGAAACTTTTGCTGGTAAAATCTGCAGCAGTTTAAAAGCAGTATTGACGGTTATGTATTTTTAGTGATACAATATAGAAAAAATTGTATACAAAATGCAAAAGACGAGGTGCAAATGAGAGAGATCAAGCTGAAAGCAATGGCAAAAATCAATCTTGGACTGGATGTAGTCCGAAAAAGAGAAGATGGCTATCATGAAGTGCGTATGATCATGCAGACCATCCGCATGTATGATCAGATTATGCTTACAGAGCAAAAAGAGCCGGGGATAAAAGTGAAAACCAATGTCAGTTTCCTTCCGGTGAATGAAGACAATCTGGTTTATAAGGCAGCAAAACTTCTGATGGATGAATTTCAGGTGACTTCCGGTGTGGAGATCGATCTGCGGAAATTTATCCCGACCGCAGCCGGGATGGGCGGTGGAAGTTCGGATGCGGCGGCTGTTCTTGTTGGTGTGAACCGTATGTTCAAGCTGGGACTTAGCAAACAGCAGCTTATGGAGCGCTCTGTGGCAATTGGTGCGGATGTGCCGTTCTGTGTACTGCGCGGCACAGCACTCGCAGAAGGAATCGGTGAGGTTCTCACACCGCTTCCGCCGCTTCCGAAGTGCTTTGTCCTGATCGCAAAACCGCCGATCAATGTATCCACAAAGTTTGTCTACACAAACTTAAGAGCGAATGAACTTACCTGGCATCCGGATATTGACGGACAGATCCAGGCTTTGCGGGATGGAGATCTGGAAGAGGTCTGCAGGAAAATGGGAAATGTCCTGGAAAACGTTACGATTCCTGCTTACCCGATCATTTCGACGATCAAAGAGAAAATGCTGCAGTGCGGTGCGGTAAATGCCATGATGAGCGGCAGCGGTCCGACGGTGTTTGGCATTTTCAGTGAGCGGGAGCAGGCAGAAAAAGCAGCAGAGCTTCTGCGTGAGGAAGAAAAAATCAGACAGGTGTTTGTAACGACGGCCCTGTAATCAGAAATACGGAGGAAAATAAATGACAGGCGATTTTCAACTGGAGATGAATGAATACCTTCCGCTTCGGGATGTTGTATTCCAGACTTTGCGGCAGGCGATTTTAAAAGGCGAACTGAAACCAGGAGAACGACTGATGGAGATCCAACTGGCACAGAAACTTGGCGTGAGCCGTACTCCGGTGCGTGAGGCGATCCGTAAGCTGGAACTGGAGGGTCTGGTATTGATGATACCAAGAAAAGGTGCGGAAGTGGCAGAGATCACGATCAAGGATCTGGAAGACGTTCTGGAGGTACGTGCGGCACTGGAAGAACTGGCGGTCTGCGATGCATGCGAAAATATCACCGAGGAACAGATTCTGGCATTAAAAGAAGCAGCAGATAATTTCCGGGTGGCTCTGGAATCCGATGACCTGGTAAAATGTGCGGAAACGGATATGGCATTTCACGAAGTTATTTACAGTGCGACAAATAATAAACGCCTTCTGCAGATCTTAAACAATTTAAGAGAACAGATGTACCGTTACCGCATGGAGTATCTCAAAGAACCAGGCACACATAAACTGCTTTTAAAAGAGCATGAGGCAATTTACAGTGCACTGAAAAAGCATGATAAAACGGAGGCAGGCAGTGCGATCCGTATTCATATCGAAAATCAGAGACGTTCAATCATCAGCAGTCTGCGAGATGCCGGAAGAGTAAAAGAATAAGTATAAAAAAAGAAAACTGGTAAATAATAGGAAAGAGTGAACAGGAAAACACTCTTTCCTATTTTTTTGAAGAATTGCGAGAGTTGCTTTGCAACGAAGCAATTCGCAGGACATCAAAATAATATATGCATCAGTTTGTACAGTAAAGCGAAGTCAAACATGAGCCGGGGGGATACGCAGATGCGAATTTCAACGATTCTTTCAGAAAATCAACGGGAAGTGCAAAAGCAGATTGAAAACTGTGCGGATATCATTTTCCGCCCTCTTCAGATCGGGGAAAAAGAAAAAACGGAAGCTTTTCTGATCTACATCGAAGTGGCGGTCAGCAATATGATGCTGGAGGATTCTGTTATCGGAAAACTTTTAAACCGGCTGCTTTTGATGGATGCAGAAGAAATCTACGGCACGCTGGAAAACAACCGTCTTGGGATTTCGGATACAAAAGAACTTTTTACACTGGAGGAAGCGATGGCGGCGATGTTTGCCGGGAATGCAGTCCTGTTTGCAGATGGTTATGACCGGGCGGTCAAGATCGGAAGCAAAGGCTATCCAGGAAGTGGTGTCCAGAAAACAGATTCGGAGAAAGGTCTGCGAGGCTCTAAGGAAGCATTTTCTGAGTCTGTAAAGACGAATACCTCCCTGATAAGAAAACGAATACGAAATGCAAAGATGAAAGTCGAAGAAAAACAGGTGGGGCGCTATTCTGCGACAACAACAGCACTTTTGTATCTGGACGGTGTGGTGTATCCGCCGCTCTGTGAAGAAATGAGAAAGCGGCTGGATGCGTTTGAGGTGGACGGCATTGAAGATGGAGGCATGATCGAATATCTGACGCAGAAAAAAGGGGAAGGACGATTCCCGGTTTATCAGACAACAGAACGTCCGGATCGTGCAGCACAGGCAGTTCTGGAAGGACGTATAGTGCTTCTGACGGACAATTCCCCTGAGGCTCTGATCTTTCCGGCGACGTTAAACAGCCTGTTTCAGACAGCAGATGATTATTACCGCAATGAACGGATCGTCACTTTTCTGCGGCTGATCCGTTACGTGGCTGCTTTTCTGGCTCTGGCTCTTCCAGGTCTGTATGTGGCGGCAGCGACGTTTCACCCGCAGCTTCTGCCGGGGAATCTGATCCGCTCCATGGCGGAGGCAAGAAGCGGTGTGCCGTTTCCGACGGCAGCGGAAGTGCTGCTGATGGAGCTGTCCTTTGAACTGCTGCGGGAAGCCGGGCTTCGCATGCCTGGACCGGCGGGCAATACGATCGGGATTGTCGGAGGGCTGATCGTCGGACAGGCAGCAGTCAGTGCCAATCTGGTCAGCCCGATCACGGTGACGGTGGCGGCTCTGACGGCACTTGGTTCCTTTTCCATACCAAACGAAGAACTCTCCGAAGTATTCCGGCTCTGGAAATATGGAATCCTGCTTTTGGGTATCTGTTTTGGGATTCTGGGCGTGATGCTTGGCTGTTTTCTTCTGCTGATGCTGATGGCAGAACAGGAAAGTTACGGGATTCCCTGGCTTTATCCTTATGTGGGCGGCAATCTTAATGAAGGGGCAGATGAAAAAGATTCCATGTTTCTGGCAGCAGCGAGGAAACGGAAACGCAGACCGATCTTTGCAAAATGGGGAAACCGCATCCGGTTTCGCAGAAAATCCTGAAATACAGAAATTCAAGAATGTCACTGGCATTTTTGCTGTAAAATATCCGGATGCAAAATATAGAAAATGTCAGGAGGGGAAGGCATTATGTTTGGCAGAAACGGAAAAATTTCAGAAAGACAGATCAGAAGGATCCTGATCCTTGAGCAGGCTGCAAAAATCGGCTTGCTGCTGCCTTTGCTGGCACAGCTTCCGGAGGGCGGATTTTCTATCTGGCCGTGGGTTTTGATGACGGTCCTGACCTTTCTCTATCTGAAGATCATGCTGGATTTTATACAAAAACTGCCGCGGGATCCTGCCACAGACAGAAAAAAAGGAATGGGGAACAGAGCAGTTACGATCCTGGCAGCGGTATATGGAATCTATGGATTTGCAGATGTGTTTCTGTTACTTTGTCTGTTTGCTGAAGTAGCACAATGTTTCCTTTTGCCGGAACAGAAAATATGGATGTTGATTTTGCCTGCGGCAGCCGTCAGCAGTTTTGCGGCAGATCACAGACTGGAAATCAAGGCGAAATTTTTAGAGGTACTATGTCCGATCCTGTTCTTTCCGGTGCTGCTGCTTCTTCTGGTTCTGGCGGTTCTTACGATCAGAGGCGGGCAGTTTGGGACACTTGGAGAAATGATGCAGCCATCTGCTCCTGGCAACATATGGAGCACCGGTATCAATATGCTGCCTGTTTTTGCAGATCTTGGGTGCAGAGTATTTCTGCAAAGAGAAACAGAAGAACGGAAAAAAGGAGAAAACCTCCGGAAAACAACAGGATGTATGCTGACCGGAAGTTTGCTGCTTTTGATCCTTTTACAGGCCATTTTTGGAGCAGGCGGTATCCGCACCCTGCCATTTCCTGTCATTACTGCGATGAGCAATTCCAAAATCCGGGGGATTTTTCTACAGCGCTGGGATGTTTTGTTTGCAGTACTGTTTCTTGGCATGGTCTGTGGGGAACTGGTATTGGGGTTTTCCGTTCTTGGGACTTGCAGCGAACGACTCCTGCCCGGAAAAAAGAAAAAGTGGAAATGGTGGCTCGTGGCAGCGGCAGCCAGTGCGGCGGCATGCGTAAGACCGTCTTATGAAAAGAGCGTGCAGATGTATGTAATGGTGAGTCTGGGATTTCTGGTAATCTCGGTGATGATGGCATTTGTGGTACAAGGTGAGCAAGAAAGAAGGGAACAAGTATGAAGAAAAAGAGGATAAAAGAGAGAGAAGACAGAAAAACAGATCGTACACATCGAAAAAAACTCTGGAGAGTGTTCCTTGGCATCACCTGGATTTTGCTGACCGTTTGTTTTGGTGGCTGTGGAAGAGAACTGGAAGAACGGGAGTTCCCGGACACGCTTGTAATCCGGGACAGTGCGGTTCCATTTGAGAAATATTTGCAGACAGAACAGGATAAAAGCAGCAAATACCTGGATTATGGACAGGTACGCTGTGTCCTGCTGGAAGATGCTCTGGCAGAAGATGATGAAAAACTGGGAGAAATCCTGCTGACATTAGAGAAACACCCGGTTTTTTCCAGAAATATCTATTTTTTCACAGCAGATGACACAGCATTGAAACAGCAGGAAAAGCAGGTGGGAGAAGAATTGCAGGATTTAATCGGATTTTATCAGAAAAGTACGAACCATAAAAGAGAAGCTGCCACACTTGGAAGTCTTCTGTACCGTCTGCACAACGGAAGCGGGGAACATAAAATTTTAAAACTCAAAGGAGAGGCTGGCAAACTTGTGCCACAGAAGTATATATTGGTTTTAAATACGACAGGTACGGTAAAAATGTACCATGCAAAAAAAGCAGTTTATGAGAAAGAAAAACAGCAAAAAGAAGAGACGGCTGATGAAATCCAACAGGGAATCGCAAAGGAAATCCTGCGTTTTCATGTGCTGGCAAACAGCGACAGCGAAGAAGACCAGAAACTGAAACTGGCAGTCAAAGACCGGCTGGTGGATGATATGAAAGACATTCTGGACGGGGCAGAAAATGTGAAGGAAACAAAAAAACGTATCAAAGAGAATAAGGAAAAAATCCGTCTTGCGGCAGAACGGGAGATTCAGAAACAGGGATATACCTATCCGGTGAGTGTAAGTCTGGAAAAGTGCTATTTTCCGATGAAAACCTATGGGGACTGCACCTTTCCGGCAGGAGTGTATGAGGCACTGCGCGTCTGCATCGGGAAAGCAAAAGGCAGAAACTGGTGGTGTGTGCTTTATCCCAGTCTCTGCTTTGCTGACAGCGTAAATGCCATCGTACCGGATGAAAAAAAACAGGAGCTGAAAAACATCCTCACCGAAGAAGAATACGACAGTCTGTTTGACTGGCGTGAAGATGATTATCAGATCAGATCCGGATTTTTGAGATTGTGGAGAAAAATTTTCTAGCCGCGGATCAGTGCCAGAAGTTCTTCTTTTGACTGAACACCAATGGTTTTTCCGACAACTTCTCCATTTTTAAATACAATAAAGAACGGGACGGACATGATACGATATTTGCTTACCAGATCCGGATATTCATCAATATCGACCTGTCCGACCTTAAAATCTTCTTCCCTGTCAAGTTCTTCGAGAACCGGATGCATAGACTTGCATGGACCGCACCAGGTGGCAAAAAAATCAACGAGAACAGGTTTATCTGATTGAAGTACTTCCTTTTCAAAATTTTCACTTGTAAAAGTCAACATAAAAATCATTCCTTTCTTTTGCAGCTCTGTAATTCATGTTATACTGGCTTTGAAATTTAAGCTTACAGTAAACGTGCCGCAGCTATTTCCAGATTTGATATCTTCAAGGTTAGTATACCACAATCAACAAAAAATAATAGTAGCTTTTGCAACAAAATACAAATTTGAAATGAAGACAGAATTGTGGGAATGGCGTTGAGCAAAGCAGTTTGTGGGCATTTTTCGAAGAAAGGAAAGAAAGCATATGCAGGATTTTCGGGAAGATGAGAAAAAGAATCATTATCGGATCATGCTGGTGGAGGATGACACGACGATCACACGTGTTTTGAAACGGCAGCTGGAGCGATGGGGATATGAAGTATTTGACACGGTGGATTTTGAACATGTGATGGAAGCATTTGCCGGGTGGAAACCGGATCTGGTGATGATGGATCTGACGCTTCCGTTTTTCAATGGCTATTACTGGTGCAGCGAGATACGAAAAGTAAGTGATGTACCTATCATTGTGATCTCATCTGCAGGAGATGACATGAATCTTGTCATGGCGATCAACATGGGAGCAGATGATTTTCTGGCAAAACCGTTCAGTATGGAAGTGGTTGTAGCCAAAATACAGGCAGTGCTCCGACGGTCTTATGCATTCACATCGGAAAAAGCACTCTGCTGTGTCGGAAACGTGACCCTGGATCTGACAGAAGCCGTTCTGCATTACAAGGACAAAGAGCTGAAGCTGTCTGGTAATGAATTCGGAATTTTAAAAATCCTGATGAAAAATCCAAAAAGACCGGTTTCAAGGGAAGAACTGATGCGTTCGCTGTGGGAATCAGAACATTTTATTGATGACAATACGTTGACGGTCAATGTGACAAGACTTCGAAAAAAACTGGAAGAAATCGGGCTTTGCGAATTTATTAAGACGCGAAAAGGGATTGGCTATCAGATCAGGGAGGAGCAGGTTAGATGAAAAAGGCTATGGCGGCCCTGATATTGTTTCTGATGGAGACGCTCTTGTTTTATCTCTATGAAATGCCGCTGGAGGCATGGGCTTACAGCAGTGTGTTTATTCTTCTGATTTTTGGCGGATGGATCATTCTGGATGGAGTGCAGCAAAGAAAAAAATATAAACAACTGAAAAATATCCAAAAAGAAGCAGAACTTTATCTGGAAACGGAACATTTTGGAAAGCCGGAAAACGCTGTTGAAAAAGAATATCAGAATCTTGCAGAGATGCTGGGAAGACAGTGGGAAAATGCCAGGCAGGAAGCGAGATGTCAGCTCAGTGAAGCAAATCGTTATTACATAAGGTGGTCACATCAGATCAAGACGCCGATCGCTGCACTCCGCCTGCTTCTGGAGGAAGAAGAGCCGGATCGTGCTGCCATGGAAGGAGAAATTTACCGGATCGAACAGTATGTGGAATTTGCACTCCAGTATCAACGTTTGGAAGGAGGGCACAAAGATCTGGTATTTGCCCATTACAGCCTGGAAAGTATTGTCAAAAAAGCTCTGAAAAAAACAGGTGTTCTCTTTCGCCAGACAAAGCTTGCCCTGGAGCTTGGCAATCTGCAGACAGATGTGCTGACCGATGAAAAGTGGCTGGTCTTTGTGCTGGAACAGGTGCTTACCAATGCCGTGAAATATACCAGGAAAGGAAAAATTTCCATTTATCTGGATCCGAAAAAAGAAAAAACGCTGGTCGTGGAAGATACCGGCATGGGAATCCGTCCGGAAGATCTGCCGCGTATCTTTGAATGGGGATATACCGGGTACAACGGAAGGATCAAGAACCGTGCCACCGGCATCGGACTTGCCCTGTGCAGACAGACCATGGAAATGCTGGGACATCGTATTTCGGCAAAATCCGATCCGGGAAAAGGGACATGTATTTATCTGGATCTTGCAGTCGATCCAGTCCGGGATTACTGAAAACTTACACAGATGTAAGGTTAAAAAAGGAATTGTAAGCCATTTCGATGGATTTGCAGTTCCTGTTTTTATACAATAACGGATGTCAGGAATGAAAACCTGAAACGATCATGTGGATGGTGAGTATCAGATACAAAGCAATCCACAGGACATTATAAGATACAGTAAAAAATGGCAGGAGGACTGGAAATGGAATTATTAAATGTTTCACACTTGAAAAAAATATATACCACAAGATTCGGCGGCACGCAGGTGCAGGCACTTTCGGATGTGAATTTTTCCGTCGAAGAAGGAGAATTTGTGGCGATCATGGGAGAGAGCGGTTCGGGAAAAACGACGCTTCTGAACATTCTGGCAACACTCGACAAACCGACAGCCGGAGAAGTTCTGCTTTCCGGAGTGGATATGGGCAGCATTCCGGAGAAGCAGCTTGCCATGTACCGCAGAAACAATCTTGGCTTTGTTTTTCAGGATTTCAACTTGCTGGATACGTTTTCGCTGAAAGACAACATCATGCTGCCGCTGGTCTTATCCGGAAAAACTTACAGTGAAATGGCACCGAAAATGATGGAACTTTCACGCAGACTGTCCATTGAAAAGCTTCTGGAGAAATATCCGTATGAAGTGTCCGGCGGTCAGAAACAGCGTGCAGCGATCGCAAGGGCACTGATCACAGAACCGAAGATCATTCTGGCGGACGAACCGACAGGGGCACTGGATTCCAGAGCGGCGGCAGGTGTGATGGATCTGTTTGAGTCCATCAACCGGGAAGGACAGACCATCTTGATGGTAACACACAGCATTCAGGCGGCAAGCCATGCATCCAGGGTTTTGTTTATCAAAGATGGCGAGGTATATCATCAGATCTACCGCGGAATGTCCGGACAGAGGGAAATGCTGCAGAAGATTTCAGATACACTGACCTTGATCACAGCAGGGAGGGAAGAGGCATGAAACGATTCTTTTATGCGAAAATAGCACTGACAAATCTGAAAAAAAACAGACAGACCTGTTTTCCATATCTTCTGACCTGCATTGCAACGATCATGATGTTTTATATCATGTCCAGCCTTTCCACGAATTCTGCACTGAATAAAATGCGGGGCGGGGCAACGATGAAAATTGTGCTGATATTTGGAAGCGTTATAGTTGGGATTTTTGCAGTTCTGTTTTTATTTTATACAAACAGTTTTCTTGTGAAACGCAGAAAAAAAGAGTTTGGTCTTTATTACATTTTAGGTATGGAAAAACGCCACATCAGCCGTGTGATGCTGTGGGAAACAATCTATACTGCAATACTCTCGCTCCTGTTTGGAATCGCATGCGGAATCCTGTTTTCCAAGCTGGTTTTTCTGGGACTTCTGAAAATCCTGAAGATGGAGGTTGTGATCGGCGTGGAAGTCAGTGCTTTTACGCTGGCAGAAACCATCGGACTTTTTGCAGTGATCTTTCTTTTGATCTTCTTTAACAGCGTCCGTCTGATCTACATGGTACGACCGGCTGAACTGCTAAAAGGCGGTCAGATCGGTGAAAAAATGCCGAAAACAAAATGGACATTGGCAGTGCTTGGTGTCGTGACGCTTGCAGGCGGCTATATCCTTGCACTGAAGGCAGATAATGTTATGACCGGGCTGAATACTTTTTTTGTGGCAGTACTTCTCGTTATCGTCGGAACGTTTTCCCTGTTTACGGCAGGGAGCATTGCCTTTCTGAAACTGCTGCAGAAAAACAAACGCTACTATTATAAAACAAATCATTTTATTTCGGTTTCCGGAATGATTTATCGCATGAAGCAGAATGCGGTCAGTCTTTCACTGATCTGCATCATGTCAACCGGAGTCCTGCTTCTGATCTCTTCTACAACAAGTCTTTATGTCGGACAGGAGCATTCGCTGTACCTGCATTATCCGAAGGAATTCAGAATTTCACTCAGCCTTGGAACGGAACCGGATGACAGTGCACAGTTTGAAAAAGAATTAAAAGAAATCGGTACTTATGCAGAAAATTACCTGAAAGATAACAAAATTGACGTAAAAAACGAAGGAAGCCAGACAGTGATCGATGTGGCTGCATTGCAGAAGGATGGAAATGTGCAGATTACATCAAGCAGAAACGATGGCTCTGAAGATTTTGAAAATCTGTGCATGCTGCAGGCAGTCACGCTGGAAGATTATAACCGGGAAACAAAAAAGAACGAGACATTAAAGGATGGAGAAGCACTGGTATTTCTGGAAGATGTCCCACTGCAGCAGGACACGTTCTCTGTCAACAATATGAAGTGGAAAGTGAAACACCTGCCGGAGGATACCAGGATGGGAGATACTGGACTTGAATTCTATGCAAATCCGGTATACCGTATCGTGGTAAAAGATTTTGCACAGCTGCAGGATCTCTGGAAAACAAACAAAGAAGTATACAGAGAAAACGCATCGAGAGTAAAATATGAATACAGCTTTGATCTGGATCTTCCGGAAGAAAAAATACAGGAACTGACAAGCAGTCTGCATGCTTATCTTGGAGAACAAAAAGATGCACCACACGCTTTTGTGTATGGAATCGAGAACAGGACAGAAGGCAGAGCGGAATTTTACAGCCTGTACGGCGGACTGTTTTTCCTTGGGATCTTTCTGGGACTTCTCTTTGTCATGGCAACCGTCCTGATCATCTATTATAAACAGATATCCGAAGGTTATGAAGACAAAGAACGCTTTGCAATCCTTAAAAAGGTCGGTATGGAGCAGGGGGAGATCAATGCCTCTATCCACAGCCAGGTTCTGATGGTGTTCTTCCTGCCGCTTGCAGCAGCCGGAATCCACAGTTGTTTTGCGTTCCACCTGGTCAAAGAAATCCTTGTGGGCGGTTTTGGGCTTCGGGATGTGAAACTTCTGGTTCTCAGTGCAGTTCTTACGTTCCTGGCATTTGCCGCATTTTATGTGATAGTGTATCTGATCACTGCCAGAGAATACTATAAAATTGTAAGTGAATGATAACAGGATGTCGGAACTACATCCATTTATGAACAAGCTCATGTGGATTTAGACCTTCTGCCCCTGACATCATCTTAAATATTTTACAACATATGCACCCAAATGCTGTACAGCCTCGTCTAATAAGTGAAAGACGCAAAAAGAAAGGAGGAACAGAAATGTTTCTGGTAAAGCAGGCACAGAGGGGAGATGCCGATGCCTTTGTCGCTCTGATCGAAAAATATAAAATGGATCTCTACAAAGTCGCAAAAGCCTGTCTGAAAAATGAAGAAGATGTGGCAGATGTGATGCAGGAGACGACACTTTCGGCCTGGGAACACATAGGCGAGCTGAAAAAGGCAGCTTATTTTAAGACGTGGCTGACCAGAATCCTGATCAACAACTGCAACAACGTGTTAAGAGAACGGAAACGCTGCATTGCCACGGAAGATTTTTCCATGCAGGGCGAAGAGCCGCAGGCAAAGACCGATGCAGAATTTTATGAGATGCTTTCCTGTCTGCCGGAGAAATATAAACATATATTTCTTCTGTATTATGGACAGGGATTTCGAACAAGAGAGATCGCAGAGATTCTGGATATCAGTGAGAACACGGTGAAGAGCAGACTTAGAAGGGGCAGGGAAAGTCTGAAAAGTCAGTTAATACTTTGAAAATACTTATAAGGAGGCTGGAGTATATGTTATATACAGAAAAAGAATTACAGGATACATTAAAAAAAGACGTTACGATATCAAAAGAAACAGAAAAGCGGATGCAGGAAACTTATGCACAGATCAGAAGAGATACAAAAACATCGAAAAAACGGGGCAGAAAGCATAGCAGCATGGTTGCCGCTGCGGCACTTGCCGTGATTCTGATCTCCGGCACAACCGCAGGAGCTGCGTATATCAGTGCACATACCGATCTGCTGGGCAATGTGTTCGGACAGCAGAGCCGTACGACAAAAGAAGCTTATGATACGGTCGTAGATAATGGAAAAGGCGGCACGACCGTGACGATGCCATCAAGAGAATATGTGGCAGTCGATGAGGCACAGGCAGAAAAACTGGTGGAGCCTTACGTAGAAGATTTAAATATCACAAGAAAAATCGGAGATTACACACTGACGATTATCAATAATATTTCGGATGGAAATGCAGGTGTTCTGTCTCTGAAACTGGAAAATCCAAACGGAATCAAAGCCATTCATGCAGATGAAGGAACAAATGAGACAAAAGGTGCTTATTTTACACAGGATCGTGACTTCTATTTCTATCTGGAAGGTGCAGATGAGAGCCTTGTAGCAGACAAAATGACGATCGACAGCAAAAAGAGCAGCGACACCTGTTATTATCTTTATTCCAGCTATGTCTGCTCTGCTAAGAATACCGATCTGAAATTTCATCTGGAGCAGTATGGAAAACCAGTTTCAGAACTGAAAGATGACGATATGGCTGCGCAGAAAGAAAACATTGCACTTGGTATCGGAAAAATGCCTCTGACCAGTACAGTGAATCCAGAAAACAACAAAGAACAGTTTGCTTATTCAGCAATCTCACTTTCCCTGAATCTGGCAAATGGATTTGGACTGGACGATGAGATCCAGAAAGAAGACGGACAGACCTTTGTAGATCCATATTATCTGAAAAAACTGGTGCTGAAATACAAAGACGGAAGCGAATACACCGTTCTGGATGAAAATGTGGACAACACAAACTATGTCTGCGGCGAAATGGAAAACGGAGATACCATCAAGATCGTGTTTAACCGCATCGTAGACTGGAGTCAGGTGGAGACGCTTGTTGCAAATGATGTGGAGATTTCAGTTCAGTAGTATAAAAAAGAGATGCCAAAGAAAGAACAATAAAAATTTACGGATGTTTTAGCATGTGCAAATGAACGAATTCCCCGAAGGCACGCTCTCGCTAC
>OGGG01000638.1_pt1 | contig 37204 bp, 40 predicted proteins | sample 1571201 | NCBI WGS metagenome assembly OGGG01 (sample SAMEA2581946, study PRJEB24529) | metagenome | biome: Human gut stool | place: China | collected 2011 | reverse complement strand
ATTCAACAGTTGTTTATATACTTTTATAAGTTTTGTTCAGCTGTTCTTTACCTCCATATGATTATAACGTAAAACGCTCCGGCAGTAACTGCTCCAGTGTAAAGCTTTTCCAGTTTTCCGTATTTTTCGCCAGAAGTATCTCGAAATCTGCTTTACAGAATTCTGCCATCACCTGGCGGCACACACCGCACGGCGGGCAATAGTCCCCGGCTTCGCCCCGTTTATTTCCGACGATTGCGATCGCCTGAAAATCCCGCTCTCCTTCTGACACTGCTTTAAAAAATGCTGTCCGCTCCGCACAGTTGCTCGGAGAATATGCCGCATTCTCAATGTTGCATCCCTGATAAATCTTTCCGTCTCTGGTGAGCAGTGCCGCCCCGACCAGAAACTCTGAATACGGTGCATAAGCCTGTTGCTGTGCCAGAAATGCCCGCCTTACCAGCTCTTTTCTGTCTCTGTCCTCCATCCTGAAGATTCCTCCGTTATTCAGGTGCGATCTCAAGTGCCAGTTCCATCATATCATGAAAACTCTTTTCACGTTCTGTGGAATTTGTTGCTTCTCCCGTAACAATGCTGTCCGAGATCGTACAGATCGCAAGAGCCTGTTTTCCTGTTCTCGCCGCATTCATATACAATGCTGCCGCTTCCATTTCCACGGCCAGCACGCCCATTTTCCTCCAGTTCACATCCAGGTTGGAATCGCTGTAAAAAGTATCTGAAGAAAGCAGATTTCCGACCATATAATGCAGTCCTTCTCTTTTTTCTGCCGCTTCCACTGCTTTTCTTAAAAGTGAAAAAGATGCAGTCGGGGCAAAGCTTCCCGGAAGCTGATACTGTGCCGCAAAATTCGAATTTGTGCAGGCACCGATAGCAAAAACCAGATCACGCAGATGCAGATCTTCCCGCAGTGCACCCGCCGTACCGATACGGATAATATTTTCCACATCATAACCGGTGAACAGTTCATAAGAATAAATGCCCATCGAAGGCATTCCCATGCCGCTCGCCATCACAGAAACCCTCTTGCCCTTATAAGTTCCCGTATAACCTGACATCTGGCGCACCGAGTTGACCAGGACTGCATCTTCCAGATAATGTTCCGCTATAAATTTCGCCCTCAGCGGATCACCCGGCATCAGTACTGTTTTTGCAAAATCCCCCTTTTTTGCTTCTATATGAGGTGTCGGAATATTCATAAGTCCATCCTTTCCGCAGACGCCCGTCTGCTGCCTTTTTTGTTATTTTAGCATTTTTGGGTGTCATGGTCAAAAGTTATTTCCCCGGCCGCTTTACAAATTCATCGCAAAAAGGTATATTTTAGATGCCAGGGTCAAAAACCTGAAACACACGATGCCGACCGAAGCGAAGTACAGAAGAATTATGAGAGTACGAAGTACGGAACAATTCGTATGGCATCTTCTTGCCCTGATACCCAAAGACCAACAGGAGGTAAAAAATGTCAGAAGAATTAAAAACACTGGAAGAACCGGCAGAATCTATGACTGACTATGCCGAAGAACTGGAAGCATCTTTCAAACAGATCCATGAAGGTGATATCCTCACCGGAACGGTAATCAGCGTTTCCGAATCTGAGATCACACTGGATCTGAAATATTACACCGACGGTATCATCCGCCTGGAGGATTTCACAAGTGATCCGAATTTTAATCTGAAAGAGGACGTACATACAGGTGATGAAATCTCCGCAACTGTGATCCGCAGAGATGACGGAGAAGGACACATTCTGCTCTCCTCCAAAGAAGCAAATGATATTCTTGCATGGGACAAATTCAAAAAATATATGGAAGAAGGCACCAACCTGACCGTTAAAGTCGGCGGCATTGTAAAATCCGGTGCAATTGCATATCTGGACGGCATCCGCGGTTTCATCCCGGCATCCAAACTTTCCCTGAACTATGTAGAAGAAGATGAACTGAACGACTGGCTCGGCAAAGAACTGGAAGTCCGTGTCATCAATGTTGACGCAGAAGAAAAACGTCTCGTACTTTCCGCAAGAGAAATCCTGCGTGAAAAAGCAGATGAAGAACGCAAGGCAAAAGTTTCCAACGTTCAGGTCGGACTGGTTACTGAAGGAACCGTGGAAACCATCAAACCTTACGGTGCATTTATCAACCTTGGAAACGGTCTGTCCGGTCTGCTGCATGTTTCTCAGATCTGCGAAAAACGTATCAAAACACCGGCCGCTGTTCTGTCCGAAGGTGATACGGTAAAAGTAAAGATTACTGCGATCAAAGACGGAAAACTGAGTCTGAGCATGAAAGCCCTGAACGATGTAGCCGCAGAGGAAGTAGAAGAAGAAGCTTTCGAACTTCCGGAAACAGAAGCTGCTACTACAAGCCTCGGCTCTCTGTTCAAAAACATCAAGCTTTAACTTTAAGATCAAAAGATGCCATACGAATTGTTCCGTACTTCGTACTCTCACAATTCCACCCTGCATCATACATTAGTACATTCCAACAAAAAACAGGTCTGTTCAAGACCTGTATTTGTTATTTTCACACACTTTTCACAGAGCGTTCACATTCTATTCATACCTCATTGTTACTATAAAGGCAGTTCAAAAGCAATGCTTTTGATATACTTTCCACAAAGCAATAAATTTTTTCATAATAGCCTCCGATGTACCAGACGTCGGGGGCACTCCTCATTTATGAAGCTGTCAGGGGCGAAAGCCCTTTTCTATTTTTCAATCCCCATTCTGGATGCCTGCCCTTCATCAAACGGATGCTTGATCTTTTTGATCTGTGACACATAATCTGCCGCTGCGAGCATCTCTTCGCCTGGTGTATTTCCGGTCAGGATCACTTCCAGCTTGTCCGGTTTCTTTTTCAGGAAGTCAAGTACCAGCTTTTCATCCAGCAGCCCTGCACTGATCGTATAGATCGTCTCGTCCAGAAAAAGAACATCGAAGTCTTCCTCCACCGCTTTCTTCGTCACCTTCTCAAACTGACTGTTATAGAAAGCAAGTCGCTCTTTCTTTTCCTGTTCCGTCATCTGAAAGCTGAATTTTTCCTGCTCCAGCCCGTTCACGATCGTAATATTCTCTATTTTTTCCAGAATGTTTCGTTCACTCGTCTTGTTGTTTTTCATAAACTGATAGATCAGGACGCGGTAACCATAACCGGCTGCCCGCACACAGAGTCCCATTCCTGTTGTTGTCTTTCCTTTTCCATCCCCGAAATAAATATGGACAAGCCCTGTTCCTTTTCGATTCATAATTTCTTTTTACCTCCTGCATATTTGATCAAGCCGAACTTATCATGGAATCTGACACACGATTCTGGCAGCTTTGCTGACATTCACCTGACAGAATCACTCTGCAGGAGGCATAAGCTTCTACAGATCCAGTTTCATATCGCCGTCTTTGATCCAGCCTTTTTTTCTCATAAATTCAGACACCGCCAGTGTGATCACCGCCGGCAGTACAATCTGAAATACAACAATGATGATCATCGTCAGGGTGCTGCCGATTTCCGGTGCCATCGTCTGATAGGTCATGATCTGTCCGACAAATCCTGCTGTTCCCATACCAGAACCGGTAGCATTGCTTGTCATCCTGACCAGCATTGTGCTGACCGGGCCCAAAACGGCACTGGAAACGATCGCCGGAATCCATATGATTGGTTTTCTTACAATATTCGGCACCTGAAGCATGGATGTTCCCACACCCTGTGCCAGAAGACCGGCAACTTTATTTTCACGATAGCTTGCTACTGCAAATCCTACCATGTTGCAGCAGCAGCCGGTTGTTGCCGCGCCGGCTGCAAGTCCGGAAAGATTTAAAATAATACCAAGTGCCGCAGAACTGATCGGCAGCGTCAGGATCATTCCCATCAGCACGGAAACCACAATTCCCATGACAAATGGCTGCTGCTCCGTTCCCCAGTTGATGATCGCACCAAGCCCCGTCATAAATCGGGAAATCGGCGGGCCTACGATCAGACCGACAGCACATCCGGTTATGATCGTCACGATCGGTGTTACCAGAATATCCACTTTTGTCTTACCGGAAACCAGATGTCCCAGTTCAATCCCTGCAAATGCCGCTACAAATGCGCCGAGCGGTTCTCCCGGTCCAGCCAGGACAACGCTTCCATCGACCAGAAGCGAACCTGCCAGGATCTTGCCTGCAAATCCCCCTGTCATACCGGCTGCTGCCGCTGACAGCACGACCAGAGGACTTTCTTTGTAGCGATGCGCCACACCGACACCAATGCCGGCACCTGTCATAGCTGCTGCCATTTTACCCATGACAAAAAGCATCTCCCCGATATTTCCGCCGATCAGGTTCCCAATCTGTTGAATTATTGTACCAACAATCAATGTAGAAAACAAGCCTAAAGCCATACCGCTCAATCCATCAATGAAGATGTGATTCAGTAATTTTTTCATTTTCTGCTTTCTCCTTTTTCTTTTTACGTTGTCATTTCATGTGTCTTGTCACCTCAAAAAGGTAGCATATTTTCCAGCTTTTATCAAGAATAATTTCCATCACAGCTCTTTACAGAAAATGCAGTTTATTGTATTATGCTGATAGCAAACACCCAAACTGATATTTTTCAGGAGAAAGGATATATTATGAACTGTAAAAAACTGAAAAAGTCTTTTACCGCTGTTTTCCTGTCCGGCTGTCTCCTTTTGCAGAATTTTCCGGTTCTGGCTGCTTCCGTTGCTTCCGACTGGCTGAAGGAATCACCCTTTATAAAAAAATCGGACCTGACTTCTTCCTCAGAACCTCAGACCGAAGAAGCCAAAGAAACCCTGGCCTCCTTTTCACAGGAAACAGAGGATACGGCTGAAACCGAATATGCAGTTGAAGCATCTTCTTCCCATGTATCAGGCTTTTTGATTGCGGGAAGTATTTCTGATAAATTTTCACAGATGTTACAGGAAGCTTCTCCTGCTTCTGTTTATACAACAGGTTCCGTCAGTCAGGACATTTCCTGGAAACAGTTAAAATCAGAGCTGACCAGCCGCATCAACAGCTATTCTTCCAAATGGTCACTTTATCTGAAAGATCTTTCCACCGGAAATGTCATCAGCATCAACGAACGTGCACAGGAATCTGCCAGCCTGATCAAGCTTTACGTCATGGGGGCAGTGATGCAGGAAATCCAGAACGGCAATCTGGAAATGAACGACACGATTTCTCAGCTTTTAGACAAAATGATCACCATCAGTGATAATGAAGCCACAAATGAACTGGTTCGTTATCTGGACAGTGATCATGAGCATAAAAAAGGGATGCAGAAAGTTAACGACTTTATACGCACACAGGGTTTTGAATACACACAGGAATATAACGGTCTGGAGGACACCAGTCTGTGGTATTCGATCGAAACCAAGAACTCCACTTCCGCCAAGGACTGCGGCCGCCTTCTGGAACGGATCTATCGCGGTGAATTTGTATCGCATCTTGCTTCCCATCAGATGGAAGAGCTTCTCCTGAAACAGGAGGTCACCTACAAAATACCATCCACGATACCATCGGAGTCCCACGTTGCCAATAAAACAGGGGAAACCTCAGACTGTGAAAATGATGCCGCGATTATTTATACACCAAAAGGCGATTATATTCTCTGCATCATGTCCTGCGATCTTTCCAGCAAAAGTTCTGCTGTTTCTTATCTGCAGGAAATGTCCTCTCTGATCTACCGCTATTTTATGGACCGGGATGAATCAAAAATTGAGTATCAGATTGATGCTTCCGCGACCGAAAGAACTGCCGGATCAGAGACAGAACCGGAAGCAGAAACCGAAACAGCTGCAGAAACTGAAACAATATCCGAAACGGAGGTTTTGAAAAATCATGCGAATCTGGGGAAAAATTTTTAAAGATAATCATATGCTGCGTGACACGGTCATAGAAGATGAACGGAACGATACACGCACGCACAAAATCTTTGCTGCTCTGGACGAGATCTGTTATGAGTTTGATCTCGGAAAACCGATCTGGCTTGATGCTACTGTTCAGGAATTTAAACGCCACAGCAAAGCTCGCTTTTATCAGGATAATTTTATTGAAGAAATCCCCTTCGATTATCTGGAACTTCATGTAATCGAAGAGGATTAGTCACAGCCTGTGATATTATGTATATCACAGGATTTTTTTTATATTTTCATATACACCATCCAGCAATCGTTCACGCGTCTCTTTCGGCGCCCACGCAATATGCGGTGTAATGATCAGTTTTCCACTGTCCGAAATCCTGCGCAGGGGATTATCGGTCCTCATCGGCTCTTTTGCCAGCACATCCAGTGCCGCTGCTGCGATCTTATTCTCTTCCAGTGCCCAGGCAAGCGCTTCCTCATCTACCATCGCCCCTCTTGCAACATTAATAAAAATTGCAGAACGTTTCATCTGTTCAAATGCTTCTTTATTGAACAGTTTTCTTGTTGCATCATTCAGAGGTGCATGGACGGATAAAAAATCCGAACGCTTCAGCAATTCTTCAAAACTTACCTGCTCATACGGCTGTTCTGTATTTTTTCCGGAAGTGGAATAATAGATCACTTTACAGCCAAATTCCTGTGCGTGCTGTGCCACACGTTTCCCGATCGCACCCATTCCGACAATACCCCAGGTTTTTCCCGCAAGTTCGGAAAATTTCTGTTCGAAATGTGAAAACTGAACGGAGGTGCAGTATGCACCTGACTTTACATACTGGTCATAATATGCCAGTTTATGAAGAACATAGAACATCAGTGCAAATGTATGCTCTGCTACGGCCTCGGTCGAATAACCGGCAACGTTCGCTGACAGGATGCCCCTGCTGTCTGTATATGCACGGTCAATATTATCCATTCCTGTAGCCGTTACAGCTACCAGCTTCAGATGCGAAGCACCTGCCAGCGTTGCTTCATTCATCGGAATTTTATTGATAACAACTACATCTGCATCTCTGACACGTTCCGGCACCAGCTCTGTCGGAGTATCTTCGTACTTCGTTACATGCCCCAGTTCATCGAAACGGCTCAGATCCATGTCTTCTCCAAGCGAGATCGTCTCTAAAAATACAATTTCCATAACCGTATTCCTCTCTTTCGTAGTGTTCTTTTTATGACAGAAGCTCTTTAAGGACTTCCCGTATCACACGTTCCTGTTCATCTGAATCCATCTGCCGCAATATCCGTGTACTCTGTTCTTTGGGCATGTCCACGGCAGCCGCCGTCTCTTTTATGCCCTCATGGATCATTCCCAGATTTTCTTTCAGATCCTGCCTCTCCTTCTGGCTTTGTATTTCTTTGCCATTTTTTCCGCTCTTCTTTTTTCGTCCGGGCATGGAAACCATCTTACCGGTGCTGCTTCGTTCTATAGATGCGGCTGCTTCTGAAGCTGCGCTCTGCGTTACAGCGTCTTCTTTGTTTCCAAAGGCAGCCTGTGTCTTTGCCATCGGTGCAGAAGGCTGGTACGCACTTCCGGATGCACGAAGTGTAAGCGCATTATCCAGATCATCCTGCAACAGAATTTCCAGAGACTGTCTGGCAAATCCTGTATCCAGAAGTCCATAAACAGCCAGCAGCAAACCTTCTGTCACCAACGTTCCCATCAAATATGTCTGACGCATGCCTCCCGCTGCCTGTGGCTGGCTTATATACCATCCCATAACGCCTGATGCACCGCATAGAACCGCCGCTATTCCTGCCATACGTTTCCATCCATGCAGAGAATTTCCTAGGAAACGATACTCCAGCAGATTTTTTCGGATAAAAGCTCCTGTATTGAACGGATTCACTGCATTTTGTTTCATCCTGCAAATGCTCTGATAACGTTGGCGAAGCTGCTTCATGAATTTTCCTTTCGGCATCCCCTGCCGTCTGACATCCCGCAGTAAAGTGCCATACATTACACGCAGCACTATCTGGCTGACCGCTCCCCAGACACAGATGACCGTCATCGCATAAAATAAAATCGTTTGCCGACTAAAAAACTGTAACATGGATAATCCCCCTTCTGATCCTGCTTTGTTTTCACGTTTCGCTGCTGCAGCAGTCACATTCTCCGGACGAATGTTGCAGGCATCATTATAGCCTCACCTTTTGCATTTGAAAAGCAGAATCGTTCGACAAATTCTGCTCTGCGGATGCGAAAATCGGGGGATTTTTTTATGAAGTTCTTCAGTTTCTGCTTCCTTTTTCTAGTTTTCGCAGGATGCCAGAGCCTTCATCATTCCACGCACCAGTCTGACGCTGTGCAGAACTGCCTGCTTCTCAAAAGCCGGATAATCCATGGAAGCACTGTCATCTGCCTTATCAGAAATCGCACGCAGTACCACAAATGGAACCTGATTTAAATATGCCGTCTGCGCAATGGCTGCACCTTCCATTTCCGTACAGTAACCTGCGAAAAGAGTCGAAATCTTTTCTTTTGTTTCTTTGTCTGCAACAAACTGATCTCCGCTTACAACTCTTCCATGAAATACCTGAATCTCCGGATTAACCTCTTTACATACTTTCTCAGCCAGTTCTGCCAGCTCCTGATCTGCCCCAAAAGAGAAAACATCCATCTGCGGAATCTGTCCTTTTGGATATCCAAAGCTTACCGCATCCATATCATGATGTACCAGATCACTGGAAATAACCAGATCTCCGATATTGATCTCTGCCTTCAGAGAGCCTGCAATTCCTGTGTTAATGACAGCCTTTACATCAAACACATCCACCAGGATCTGTGCGCAGACTGCAGCATTGACTTTTCCGACACCACTGCGCACGACAACCACTCTCTGGCCTTCAAGAATACCTTCACAAAATTCCATACCGGCCTTTTTTACCAGACGCTCGGCCTGCATCTGCTCTTTCAGTTCCTGAACCTCAACTTCCATTGCTCCTATAATCCCTATTGTACCCATTGCCTGTCTCCTTCTATTATAATTCAAGAATGTCTTTCATACTGTTTCTGTTTAACACTTCTATTTTTACCGTAAAAACGCAGACCTGTCAAAGGGATTTTTTCTCACGCACTTGCATCCTTTCCCTAAAATGCGTATAATCAGAAGCAGCTACCAAAAACAATAACTCAGGAGGTTAGTCTATGCAGGTATATAGAACAAGAGGTGTCTGTTCCCAGGCGATTCAGTTTGAACTGGATGGAGACACAATCAAACACGTAGATTTTATTGGCGGATGTTCCGGAAATACACAGGGTGTAGCCCGCCTTGTAGAAGGTATGAAAGTAAAAGATGCCATTGCAAAACTGGAGGGCATCAAATGTGGTCCAAGACCAACTTCCTGCCCAGATCAGCTCGCAAAGGCATTAAAAGAAGCGATGAACGCTTAATTTTAAAGTCTCACGTGCGTTCGACTTGAATTTTGTCTGCACAGTAAAAAGCCCAGTTCAAAAATGCCATCGACATTTTGAACTGAGTTTTTTCTTTTCTATCTGTCCCACTTGTCACAGAGGGAATTGATCTGACTGGTAAATCTTGCCAGATCTTTGTTTGCACCGCCTTCGTTATGACGGATAACGGTAAGCAGCCTCTGACCTGCAGCAAGCAGTCTCGCAAATGGTGTATTTGCCTTTGCTGCTTTGGACAATGTTTTCTCTGTTTTCACTACATGAACCGGCTGACTCTCTTTTTCACAGACACCTGTTGCAAGATTATAGATCGTACCGCTGTAAGGCGCCGTTGCGTCAAGCTGCATCTCATTTTTCAGTCGTTCGGTAAAGAGCTGGCACACGCTGTCCTCGCCATGAATAACAAAGACTTTCTCCGGCTTTTCTTCAAAACTTCCGATCCATTTCATAAGTCCTGCATTATCCGCGTGTCCGCTGATACCGGAAAGTCTGCATATCTCTGCCTGCACTTCTATTTCCTCTCCAAACAGGTTTACGGATTTTGCCCCTTCTAATATGATACGTCCCAGTGTACCCTTTGCCTGATAACCTACAAACAAAATCGTACTTTCTCTTCTCCACAGATTATGTTTTAAATGATGCCGGATTCTTCCCGCCTCACACATACCGCTGGCGGAAATGATAACTTTTGGCCGCTCATCAAAATTGATCATTCTTGAGTCGTCACTGGTCACTGACGTTTTCAGGTTTTCAAAGCCGATCGGGTTGATTCCCGCACGGACCAGTTTGCTCGCCTCCTCATCAAAATCTTCATACATATGTTTCATAAAGATGCGGGTTGCTTCGATTGCCAGCGGACTGTCCACGTAAACCTCAAAATGATCATGTCCGTGTATCAGTTTGTCTTCTTTTATTTTGCGGATAAAATACAGCAGTTCCTGCGTACGTCCCACTGCAAAAGACGGAATGACCACATTGCCTCCCCGATCAAATGTTTTCTGGATAATCCCTGAGAGTTCTTTCACGTAATCCGGAACCTCCCCATGGCTCCGGTCTCCGTAAGTAGACTCCATAACCACATAATCTGCATCTTTGATGTACTGCGGATCACGGATCAATGGCTGATTGAGATTTCCGATGTCTCCGGAAAATATGATTTTCTTCTCCACACCATCTTCTGTGATCCATATCTCTATGGAGGAAGATCCCAGCAGATGACCCGCATCCACAAATCTTATGCATACTCCATCTGCCACATTAATTTTTTTGTCGTAATCGCAGCCGATCAGACAGCCGATCGCACCAACTGCATCATTGATATCATACAGCGGAACTACTTCTGCTCTTCCGGCTCTCTGTCCTTTTCTGTTTTTCCACTCTGCTTCGAACATCTGAATGTGCGCACTGTCCCGCAGCATAATATCGCACAGATCCGCTGTCGCTTTTGTTGCAAAAATCTGTCCGCGGAATCCTCTCTGGTACAAAAGTGGAAGCTTTCCGGAATGATCGATATGTGCATGTGTCAGAAACACCATATCAATATCACTGGCAGCAACCGGAATCTCCTGATTTTCAAACTCATCCGGTCCCTGTTCCATTCCGCAGTCAATCAAAATATTTTTCCCACAGGCTTCCAGATACGTACAGCTTCCTGTGACCTCATGTGTTGCCCCCAAAAATGTAATCCTCATAAAAACACCTTCTCCCTGTTTTATGTTTCCCCCCTGGCATCATTTTATCATATATTTTGATTTTTTAGTACCAGAAGAATCCACTTCTTTTATTTATTTTTCTGCATTTTAGATATAAAAAATCCAGACCCGCAAACACCACATTTTTCTCCGGTCAAATATACGCGATTGCGTCCTGACTGTGAAAGAATTTCTGTGATAAATTCTCCTGTATTTGCACATCCGAATGGTAGTATATAATAATGATTTAACTCTTTGCGTGATTCCCCAATCCACGCGCCGAAAACTGCATCTGTTTTTTTCACATCCCCTGTCATAGAAATGTAGCGGATCTGATCTCTTACTTCAAAGAAATCCGATTTTATTGCTTCTGAATATTTTGTAACCGATATATTGCCAAGAAGCATCGCACCGACTGTATAGCCTTTTCCCGTACTTTGATTATGTCCTTTACAGACATCAAAATCATTATACAGCCCACATCTGGCACAACACACAAGATTTTCCATATCGATTCCCGGACTGCAGCACATCGTCTGATCAAATGACCGGACACTCATCAGGCAATCCGTTGTTTTCCAGTTAATTTTCGTCTCTCCGGCAAACATTACAAGGAAACTTCTCTCATCCGTTCCATAGCAATGTATCCTGAACTGCCAGAAATCCTTTTCATCATACAGCGAACTTCCCGGCTTCATTTCCACCACACGTTTTACTCCGGCTTTTTGAAGCTCCTTCACTGTTTTTTCCTGATTTCCCGGAAGAACAACCTGTTCCACACGATTCTTTTTGACAAATTCCATAAGTTGCGCGATGGTCGCCCTGCTTCCATCTCCCACTGCCAGCATCCTGACTTCTCCCTGATATCCGGAAAATCCCTTCCCGAACTCTGTTTCCGAAGAAGCCTCTTCTTTGCCGCTGCAAAGATAGCAGGCTACCCAGCTTTCTTTTGTCTCTGAATCTGCAATTCCAATAGAATACATCACTCCTTGTGAAACATTTTGAAACATGTTTTTAAAATATTTCGTCCGCATACGCTCTCTCCCCTTGCCTTGCAATTCAAAAGCATGATGCAACCATACTTCCTTTGCAGAACAAGCCCGGCATAACTGCAAAGGAGGGAATCCCCGCGCATGGCATGCATAGTTTTTGTTTTGGCATATTTATAATTCTTTCGTTATATTTTTGAATAGTTTCTTATTATCTCTGCCTGTTTCCGACAGAAAACCGACCGCTGTGAAAGGTAATGTAATATGTGATCAATCATGAAAAACAGTCACAACATGCCGGCCTGGCTTGTTTTTAATATTCTGCAGCGTGAAACTAAAATCCTCTGCGCTGCTCTTCGTGGATACAAACTACTTCGCACGCTAATACATTTAATGAACTCACACACTTTACTTAAATTCGTTTACACATATTTCCCACGCTGTAGATTGTTAACCGATGTAGAGGCTTTCACCTATTGCTGTACCTCTCTCAGTTCTTCCGTTCTTTGTCGCACTGTGGTACGAAACCACCCGGTAATAATACCCTTTCTTGACACGGATGGTATCACTTACTGTAGCTACGCTTACATTTTTTGCCGTTTTGCTTCTGGCTGTCACATACTGCCAGGTCGAACCCTCCAGCCTCTGCAGGTTTACCTCCACTTCAACAGAATCACACTTTACATAACAATTTGTAGTAGCACTAACATGCGCTGATGTTGAACTTTTTTTCGAAATTGCCGCATTGCCCATCGCATAGTAATCACCAAGCGGTGCCACTTCAGAAGTTGGAGCATCAAAATTCCATTTGAACAGTTCTGTCACTTCCGTACTGTCATCATCGCTAACAACAGAGCTGTTAATCACCGGTTCATTTGCCGGCTGTGCTGCATATGCACCCAATGGCATCACCAGCATACAGGCAGATACTGCCAGCATGGTCTTTAATGTTTTCCTCATATCTTTTTTCCTCCTTTGCCTTCGTTTTTTACATTACACTATAATAAACGTTTCAGAAAGAAAAAAGTGACGCGTCAAAACATAATTTTTTCAATTATTTGATCAAATTCCTCTTTTTCCATCTTCCCCATCAGCAAATAGTAGGTATCATTGTAGTTAAATTCCGCTTTATAATAATTTTCATCTTTATTTCCTTTCAGATTTTGCACCGGAATATTAAGTCCCAGATACCGGTCAAACACCCTATATGCTTTTAATACTTCTCCGTCTACATCCAACATTTCCTGTACACTTGCAGACTCTTTACTCATATAAACAAAAAACTGATATCCATTTTCACTGCTATAAATGGTCTCTGCATTTCGCGCTTCTTCATCTATTATACTTTCCTCATATACCCATGTTGAAGGTCTATATATAAAACTTGGTACATCTATCCCAGTCTCCTCTTTTATCTTCTGCCGGTCATTTTCTTCTCTGCCTCGCAGTGCTTTATCATCCATTTTGCTGATAACTACTCGTTGTCCTCCACTCGTAAATCTTCCCAATATGTTTATCATATACTCCCGATTTGCTTTTACTCCGAAACCTGCCATCAGCATCCCGACAACTACCACAATCCCTGCCGTACGACGCATAATGACTTTTCGTTTCTTTTTCCATCTCTGCTCAATCTTTGCCAGCCTTCGTCCCCTCTTCAGTGCTAACTGATCCTCTTCCGGCAACAGGTCATAGATTTCTTTCTTGGTTTCTTTCTGATAGTCCTCGTCGTCCCATTTCCCTTCTTTCTGAAGCTGCCCTATGATCTTCCCCAGTAATTCCGGTGCATCTTCTTTCACATCATCCAGTTTTTCATCACTTTCCAGTTCTCTTGCGATTCTATTTCCCTCTTTTATAAAATCACTCCGAAAGCGAACAGCAAATTCCGATTCTTGCCGTTTTTCCCGATCCTGGCAGGAATTGATATTTGTGATTTTCCCCTTACTCTTTTTCATAATTCCTCTCGTCCCTTCTTGACTTTTTCTAATAACCGTATAATATGATAGATGTATTAACTTTAGTATGTTCCCTTTAAAACAGAGCATTCTTATCTGCTTTAAAGGCAAAATACCAAAACAAAACAGGGAGGACAACCATGAAACGCATTATTTTAACTGGCGGCGGTACTGCCGGTCATGTCACACCGAATATCGCACTGCTTCCAAAGCTGCGAGAACTGGATTACGATATTCATTATATAGGTTCCTATGAAGGAATTGAAAAGAAACTCATCGAAGATGCCAATGTACCTTATTATGGAATTGCATCCGGAAAGCTGCGTCGTTATTTTGATCCAAAAAACTTTTCCGACCCGTTTCGTGTACTGCAAGGCTATGGTCAGGCACGCAAACTTCTCAAAAAACTGAAACCGGACGTTATTTTTTCAAAAGGCGGATTTGTAGCGGTTCCGGTTGTATTGGCCGCAAAACACCTGCATATCCCGGTTATTATCCATGAATCCGATATGACTCCCGGGCTTGCAAACAAGATTTCTCTTCCGGCCGCAACCAGGGTATGCTGCAACTTTCCGGAAACTACGCGCTTTGTTCCAGAAGGCAAAGCCGTACTGACCGGCTCTCCTATCCGTGAAGAGCTGCTGCACGGAAACAAGCTGGCTGCTTTAAGTCTCTGTGGGTTTACAGCAAACAAACCTGTCATTCTTGTAATTGGAGGAAGCCAGGGTTCTGTCGTTGTTAATGACGCTATTCGTGGTATCCTGCCGGAACTTTTAAAAACCTATCAGGTCATTCACCTCTGTGGTAAAGGAAAATTAGATTCAACAAAAACAGATATGGAAGGCTACATCCAATTTGAATATGTAAAAAAAGAACTTGCTGATTTATTTGCTCTTGCAGATATTTGTATCTCCAGAGCCGGTGCAAATGCCATCTGCGAACTACTGGCTCTCAGAAAACCTAATCTTCTGATTCCTCTTTCTGCAAATGCCAGCCGCGGTGACCAGATTCTCAACGCAGAATCTTTTGAAAACCAGGGTTTCAGTGAAGTTCTTACAGAAGAAAATCTGGCACCGACTATTATGCTGCCAATCATAAACAAACTGTACGAAAAACGTGCCGACTATGTTGCAGCTATGGAAAAAAGTGGTCAGAGCGATGCCATTTCAAAGATTATCTCTCTGATCGAAGATGTGACTTCTCAAAAACATTAAAGTTCCCGATACTCTTCCCCATATTTTTTGCGAAGATGCCTTCTGGCTCTATATAATTTTGCCCGAAGCACTTCAACCGTCAGGTTGAGGTGCTTTGCGGCTTCTTCGTAACTCATCTGTAAAATACAAATATCCGTGATCACATCATACCATTCTCGATGCTCTGCATACAATTCCTCTAAAATACGTTCTGTGAAACTGATATGAGATAATTTGCTGACAACGCATTCTGCGTTATCCTCATATATCAGCATCACTTCTTCCATTGGCTCAGAACTATATACGCTTTTTCTTATATTCTGCTTTCGATAATAATCGTATGTCATGTTCTTCGCAGTCAATAACAACCACGGTTTTATCAAATCATCATCAATCATGTTCATACGTTCAAAATAATATAAGAACACTTGCTGACATACCTCTTCTGCCAACATCTCATCACCGGTTCGACTAATCACCATTTTTCGCACAAGTTTGTTGTATTTATGAAAGACTTTTATGAATTTTTGTTCGTTCATGTTACTCTTCTCCCTGTCGACAGCCGGCACTTATGCTTGCTTCCATTTTTGCAGAATTTCTTCTCTTGCTTCGTCTGTAAGTGTTCCTGGTTTCCATGAAACTCCTGCTCCGTCTTTGTCATAACGTGGGATCAGATGGATGTGAAAATGAAATACTGTCTGTCCGGCAGTTGTTCCATTATTCTGTACAATATTAAAACCATCACAATCAAAAACTTTTTTCATCTTTGTTGCCATCTTCTGTGCAAGTACAAAGGCTTTCGCTTCGATATCTTCCGGGATTTCAAAAAGATTGGCGAAATGATTCTTCGGCAGAATCAACGCATGTCCCTTTGTTGCCGGTCCCAAATCCAGAATTACACAAAAATCTTCGTCCTCATACAGCGTAGCTGATGGTATTTCACCATTTGCAATTTTACAAAAAATACAGTTACCATCTCTCATAAGTCATTTCCCCTTCCTTTTGGTTATCATCGATAAAGCAATATTTCCCTTGTTTATGCTCTGTTTTTTGTCTGCTTTATCTGTATCTTATATGTTAATGCTTTTCTTTTTCAATTTCAATACACTTTCGCAATTTTTCGTATTTTTTGTCTATTTTCAACAAAAACTAATTATTTATGCATATTTTGTCGAATTTTGTCGAAGATATATGTTTGCCTTTTCTCTTTTTCAATGCTACACTGTTTCCAGTATTTGGAAATCTGGAGGCAAAATTATGACAGAGTTTTCTTCTCTTGAACAACAATTAAATGACTGCCGGTTTGCTCTTTCAAAAGTTTCACACGAAATACGTAATCCGGTTACACTGATAAACAGCTATCTTCAGCTACTGGAAAAATCACATCCGGCACTGAAACAGGACAGTCTGTGGTCTAATCTTACCGAAGAAATGTCCTTTCTTCGTCATCTTTTAGATGATCTTTCCTGCTATAACAACTCCTGCCGCTGTCAGTTTTCCAGTACAGAAATGACTCCATGGCTTTTAAAATTATCAGAATCTGCCTGTCTGATTTTTCCGGATACTCCGGTTTCCTGCCATGTTTCTATCCCTGAAAATCTCCCGTGTCTGAAAATTGACACTTTAAAGCTCAATCAGGCATTGATCAATCTGCTGCGCAATGCTTTTGAGTCAGCTCTGCACGAAATTACTTTTTCTGCTGTCCAAAAAGACCGGGAGCTGCAGATTGACATCATAAATGATGGCCCTCCTGTTGATTTTTCTCAGTTAAATGAACTGTTTAAACCCTTTGTTACCACAAAAGAAAATGGCACAGGTCTCGGATTGCCGATTGCAAAGGGAATCATAGAAGCTCATGGCGGTACACTCGCTTTTCTTTCCCCCTCAGAAGATGAACGTTCTAATCGTAAGTCAGATACTCATCTTCAGATTGTTTTACCCCTATGCTGAGAATCATGCATAACAGAAAACCAAAAACCAGTCCACCTATATGTGCTGCATTGTCAACACCGATGCTGGTATAACCCTGGAAAACAGACAGCACGATCATAAGCACAAACTTTCTTCCGGAAATATCATCTAATCTTCCTTTGTTTTTTATGATCAGCCATAAAATTGCACCGATCACAGCGAAGATTGCACCCGACGCACCTGCTGAAACCGGGTAGTCTGTTCTTTTTAAATCCATATATACCGACAAACAGTTGCCGGCGATTCCACCACCAAAGTAAATCAGAATATACCTCAGCTTTCCGAGTTTCTTTTCCAGAACATCTCCCATAAAAATCAGAACCAACATATTATTAAACAGATGCTCCAGTCCAAAGTGAAGAAACATACTGGTAATCAGAAGATAGTACTTTCCTTCCTGCACAATATACGGTGTATAACTTGCCCCATGTCTTACCATAAAATCTGCATTTTCCGTATCTCCCATAAAACTTAAAATCAGAAACACTGCAATATTTATGATAACAATCGTAAGATTTACCACAGAGCGTGATTTTAAAAAATCTTTTATTTCATCCATGCTGCATCCTCCTGTTGTATTTACTTGCTGTTTACTTTTCCTGCAAGTATACTACAGGAAGACTTTTGCCCGCAACCGGATATTTATACAGGATTGACTGACATCTGAAAAATATATTCCACATTAGCAAAAGATACGTGATCACCCTGCTGCAATTTTACTTTTTCTGTACCGATCAGTTTTCTTCCATTTATATAAGTTCCATTTGTAGAATCTAAATCTATTATATAATATTCACCTTCTTCTTTTTGGATCCTTGCATGCACACGGCTGATCACATCCTGTGCAATACAAACATCCGCCTGACGTTCTTCCTTTCCAATTCTGGTTTCATCCTTATAAAGCAGAATATTTATATTTTCCTCCGGTTTCAGACTGACCAGCATCGCCATGTGTGTATTTTCCCCTTCACGAAGTACACACGTTCCCATGTCCTCTGAAAAATCATCAAATTTTTGTTTCTTTCGAAAAAGATTTGATGGCAGGTCTTCTTTTTTCCATGTAATCCTGTATGCTAAAATTCCAAGTATCAGAAACCAGATTCCTCCTGCCTGAATCAGGCTGATCCATCTTTGCCGCAACAAAATACCGGTGACGATAAATGCTGCACTCAAGCATACTGTATACCAGATAATCCTTTTCGAAAACTGTATATGCTTTTGTTTATGTACTTTTTTCTTCTTTTTCCTGCCTCTGTCCTCTCCCTGGATTTCTTCTTGAATCTCCCACGGTATCTCTTTCGGTATTTCTTTCGGTATTTCTTTTAAAATTTCTTTTTGGATTGTTTCAGCAGCTGCTTCTTCACAAAATGAATCTTTTTCTAATTTTTCCTGAATTCTTTCTTCTGTCTTTCCTTTTGTTCCTTCGACTTTTGGCTGTTCTTTTTCTATCTGATATGCCATTTGTAAAATCTCGGAAATCCGATAATTTTCTTCGGATGCTTTGCTATAGATTTCGTATCCCAGACGTACTGCCTGCTCATCACTGTGATCCAGCCTCTTTAAAATATATTCTGCCAGCACCCGAAAATTATCCGTAACATTTCCCTGATAAGAGGGAAGATAACACATATTCCATGTTCTGGTCTGCAGGTCAAAAAACAGATATTCCGGCTCAAATAAAAGCTGATTTTCGTCCAGAAGATAGCGATCTGCATGTTCCAGTGCCTTCTTTATATCATACAAAATATCTGTAATGTCTTCCCTGTTTAACAGTGTTTTTTCAAATTTTCGAAACATTGGCTGCATTCCTGTAATTTCATAAAAGAATACCGCTTTTCCATCCATCATGCGTTTGTTGCATTTCAAAATATGTGGTATCTGATTCCCTATGATCATTCTTACCTGATATTCTTCTCCTGTCACCATCCCTGGTGCATCCAAAACCATATAATTATGATCCTTGTCCCTTCGATAAGAAACATCCATGTTTTCACCCCTCTGTCAGACGTTTTAAATTTCGATATTTCTGTATTTCTTTTTTTGCATTTTTTCCCGTTATCTTTATATCACACGCTACTGAAAATCTGTTTTTTGTCAAAAAAGACGCTGTTATACCTGGAAAAGAAAAATTCCCTTTCACCTGCACCTGTGCATAACCGCTCTTTCTCATCACACTTCCGAAAACACCCTGACTTGCCAGAACTCCCTGCCAGTTTATACTATTTTTTCTTTCTTTATCTACAAGAACCTCAACGGCAGCAGTTCTCGCTTTATTTTCAATCCATGCCCTGTCATGCTGATAAAATCCCATATAGATCAAAGCGATCAGAAGCGGCAGGAAAATCATCATCAGCAAGGTGGCCTCCACAGTAAAACTTCCCTGGCACTTCTTTTCTTTCCTTTTTTGTTTTTGCGACAATATTCTTTTACTTCCTTTCTGACTTCTGTTTTCCATTTTAAGCCCCCTTTTGTAATATCCAGACACAGATATACCCTGCACACAAATATGGCAAAAACGGTACGCCCGTTTTATATGTTCTCTTTTGAAGTACCAGCATAAAAACTGACACAGCAGAGCAGAAAAACAGTGCGTAAAACAGCATTGCAAATGTTTCTCCCAAACCAAGATAAACTCCGCATACCAGAACAGCCATACCATCGCCGTATCCAACTGCCTGTCTTGTTGCATAACTGCATGCCATTAAAAACAATCCCGGTAATATTCCACACAGCCTTTCAAAAATCATTTCATTTTCCACAAAAAAGAGCAGAACCATCCCCATCACTCCAAATACCCGGATACTCCATAATAACACTCTTCTTTCTCGTATATCCCAGTATGCATTGAGCAGCAGAAAAATAGTGACCAGACTGTTTTCAATCCATTTTTCCATAACTTTTATCCTCCACATTTTGAACAGGGCCGCAAATGCCCTGTCTCCGTTACCGGTGTTTCTTTTATTGTCCTTTTCAGTCCGCTGCATGACAGATCCGCATGATAGCGGTTTCCGGTATCTGTAATATATACAGAAGAACCTGTTCCAGACCTGCAGCATGAACATGCATAATATTTTTCACCATAACGGTTTCTCTTTGCCGCAGCATCTGATGCCAGGATCTGTTGTATCGAAAGCTTCAGATGCGTACATTGAAGGCTTTTATGATATACACTTCCGTGTTCTGTCACATAAACTGTTTGCTTTCCTGCCTGACCTGCACCTGCTGCATGTTCTTTTCGAAAATCTCTTCCTGTCCATGCACGCACACATGCTCTTTGTAAAATCTGTGGACTTCCAAAAGCAAAAAATGGTACTTTGCTCTGTATACGATAAGCAGCTACAAGATCTATTTCCTCTTTTTCCATAAATGTGGAATATCCCAGATGAAAGTTTTTTAATCCGTTTGCTTCTTTTTGAAGTGCTGCATATGCATATCCACTTGAAATGCCTCCTGCAAGGCTGCTGTTTTTTCCATCTCCATTTTCAGAAGCATACGCAAAAACCGCCATCTCCTTTGCTGTTTTACAGAGTGCCTGCTCCATTGCCCCTGTTTTTCCCATAAACGATACAAATCCAAGAACCCCAATCATCAAATACAGAAACAATGGCAGAACCAGTGCCGCTTCTATGGTAAGGCTCGCACTTAAGGATGTCCTTTCGGACTTTTTTACATAATACGGGAAATGGGTATGACGACCGAGAGCCTTTGCCTCCTTTTTGTATAGATTTGAATTTTTAACAATACTCCTGTGCTTTGTTAAAACCGCAGATGGGTTGTTCGAAAAATTGGATTTTTTTATGTTTACGCGATCTTTTTTCCGAAAGGACATCCTTAAGCACCTCCTTCCATATAACTGTATTGTCCCTTGATCTTATAATTTGTTCCCTGATTCTTAACCTGCATCCACACTGCCGGTACGCGCAGAAAGACAGGTGACAATTCAAACTCTGCATTCACTTTTACCTTTTCTGCCAATGTATCCACTTGAAAATTTTCGCCACCTTTTTCCTGTCTCCGATTTTCTTCAATCAAATCCAGCGCACGCATATTTCTTTGCTTTTTTCCGGTCAAAGCCACAAGTCCAAGCAAATAATCGTGATAAGACTGTCCTTTCCCCTGACCTGCATCGCATTTTTCTAATACCTCAGTCAGTTTTCCAAGCTGATCTAATGACAGTCTCCAGTCTGCCCGTGTTTTAACAGGCGGTATCTTTCCTCCTGCGAGCAAGCTTCTGACATCCAGCAGACTTTCCCCATATGCCCATGCCAGCATCAGCAGTCTTTGCAGTGCTGATGCAAGTGCCGGTACTGCTGCCGCTCCCGCAATCGCTGCCGCAAGTGCCATTGCTTCACTTCTCATCTCTGCATTTTTCGCAATATACATGTAATTTACTCCTTCTCGAATCAACAGTATTTTCTGCACGGTTTTTTTCAGATTTTCCACATCACTTTTCTTACCGCCAATGATATATTCCAGTTCATAAGAAAGCGCATGTTTCCTGCTTCCTTTTCCCTTTGTATTTTCTTTCTCTGCCGCACATGTAAAATAATCTCCCAGATACTTCAGAAAAACAGCCTCCGATGCCGCTCCCGGATGATCTCCGTAATCTCCGGAATTTCCTTTTTGCAAAGTTCTCTCTGACGGCAGATCTTTTCTTTCGATTTCTTTATCTGAAACCTTTGATGCATCTTTCATAACAAGACTCAGAATTCCCATCTTTTTGATTTTCTTTATCTGATCAAGCGGATTTTCTGCCTTCTTTTCTTCCGGTACTTTTTCTTTTTCTGTTTCTTTTTCTTCCGCCTCTTTTTGTTCAGCTTCTTTTTGCTCGGCTTCTTTTTGCTGTTCTTCGGCCTTCTGGTATGCTTCATCCGCCTTCTTTTCTTCCTGTTTATACTGCTCACCTTTCTTCTGCCCGCTTTGTACATCCTTTATATTTTTTCTCAGTGCAAGGGCTGCCTCCCCGACAAACAGTTCCTTCTGGTTCTGAATCACCTGCCGGTAAAAAACCTGTCCGCTCTGATCCGTTGCCAGCGCATACTGCTCCACATTACATGCCGTGATCTCCATCGGGAATATCTCAAATCTTCCTGCAGTTTTTATATCATTACCTGGACAGATATTTGGAATTATGTAATTTGTAATTCCCGTCTCCAGAACATCTTTTATCTTTCTGCCAGATCGATCCTCACAGTCAAGAAACCACAGATCATATTCCTCCAGAAGCACACGATCGTACTCCCCAAACATCGAAAACACACCCATATCAAAAGCTGTCGCCGCCTGAAATCTTGCCGCCTGCACACGTGCCGATTCTGCCATTGTACAGAAAAGGGACAAAAACAGCATGCTTATAAGACTCAGGAACACCGTTATTGTCCCTTTATTTCTATACATATTGCTCCTTTCTAAATGATATTAATGTGAAAAAATGCCATGCTGCATCACTAAATACTGTTTCCTTGTGTCGTTATTTTTCTGAAAATTTGGTTTACCAGAGAGGTAAGCTGTTTTTTGAAGATGATGACCAGGCTGATAAGTACAACCAGAATCAGAATGATCTCGACCGTTGTAATACCCTGCTCATCCTTAAGAAATGCTTCTACATGTGTCATTTGATATATCACCTCCTTTCCCGTTTTCTCAGCCTGCTGAAAAAGTCAGGAATGCCGGTGCCATCAGTATAACAACTACAACTCCAAGCATCAGCATCATCGGAAACAACAGCCTGGTACCTGCCTGTTCCCCTAACTTCCGTGCCAGCTTCTGCCTTTCCTCCATACCTCTAAGTGCTTCTCCCTCCAGAAGATCTGCCAGTCCATCAGAACCTTTTCGCAGATTTTGTGCCAGGATTGTCCCTATCTTTATATACTCTGAGATCTGACATCTTCTGCCAAAATTTTCATAAGCCTGTGCTTCTGCAATTCCACTTTTCATCTCATTGCAGCATCGCCGCACTTCCTCATCCACATAATGTTTCCTTACCTGTTTTGTGTCTGCGATTTTTTCAAAAGCTCCTCTTATCGTGAGGCCGGCACGAAGTAAAGATGTCAGTTTATACAGAAATGAGGCATAATCCATCATCAGCCCGATTCTCTTTTCCCTTACTGCTTTCTGTACCTTTTCCTCCTCAAGCAATGCCATACAGACTGCCGTAAGAATCACAAGCATAAAAATGATCGGAATAAGAGAATCTTTGCTTTCTTTCCATGTGAGCTGCTTTTCCCCTATCTTTCCCGGAAGTTTCATCTGCTCTTTTTCCGCACTTACGCCATCCTCCTTCTTTACGCTATCTTCTATTTTTTTAATCAGCATTTCTTCTTCTGATCTGACCTTTGGATACACACGAATAAAAAAACTATGTTCTATGGTTTTTCCCTGGCAGGAAAGATTTACCGTAATTTCAACCATTTCCCCATTTTCGTCCGCTTCTCTTATAATCTTCCCGGTGTCATCTATCAAATCCATCTGACTTGTGATCCATTCTGCTTTTACCGCACCATTTTCCAGAGATACCGGAAACTTGAGGTCTGTCCTCACCTCATTCATGGATATATTTTCCTCTAAGATAATACTCTCCATATTTTCAATAGCGTTTTGAAAAAAATCTTCTATTTCCTGATCACGGTATTTTCGTTCCTGCAATGTGATCGGTATTTTCTTTTCTCCCGTCTCACCCTCAATCTGCACCGTAAGATTGGTCTCCATGCTTCCCTGTCCATAAGATGGTCGTGTCAGCATCAAAATTTCCCCCTGATTTTCTCCAAATGCTGCCAATAAAAGACAAAGACCCGTTCCTAAAAACAATACCATCAATATTTTTGCAATCTTTTTCGCTGTAAAGTCCAAAACATTACTTTCTGTCTGCTCACCTTCCGTAAATTCCAGCATACGTTCTGTTTTCTGATATTTGGCACTCTCTTTGTTTACCAGTCTCTCTGCGATCCATCTCCCTGACAGATAAAACGGTCTTTCCAGGATTTCTTTATACTTCAATGTTTACAATCTTCCTCCCCATCAAAAAAGCAAATGCATATATACCAAGACAAATACTCATAATCAAAATACCCGGCAGATTTTTATACAGGCTGTCCAGAAATTCCGGTGAAGCAATTCCTATATAAGCAATCAGTGCACATGGTATAACGCTCATAATATTCTGTTCCATTTTCTTTGCCGAAAGACAGATTTCAATCTCCTGCCTGGTCTCTTGTTTTTGAGATATGGATGCCGTTGTACTCCGGATAATTGAAATCAGGTCTCCCCCTGTACGCCTTGCTGTTTCAAATACCTCCGCAAAAATCTCTATATCCTCTACCCCGCTTCGTTCTGCAAGATCTGTGAGCAGATTCTCCATCGTCTGATTCAGCCGAAGCCCACCTGTAATTCTTCGAAACTCCAATAATACCGGTTCTTTTTCACCATACATTTTCTGAAGTTCTTCATAAGCCTGAAAAAATGCATTTTCAATCGAATATCCTGCTGTCAATGCCGTTGACACACACCGCATTCCCGTAAGGAATCCCTTTTCAAGCCGTCTCTTTTGTTTTTCTGCCAGTATTTTTTTCATTTCTCTGAAAAACACTCCGGCAAACGGAAGAAAAAGAATGACTCCCAGAAACGACCGGTAAAACAACGCACTGATTCCCAATCCCGTCAGAATATAAAATGCCCCATATTTCAGGCTCTCCTGTTTTGTCATATTATATTTTTTATAATTCATACGATCCCCTTTATTATTTTTATACCTTCTCGTTCTTTCTGATGCCCGCCCGGATAAGCTTCTGTACATGAACCAGTTCATTTCTTTTCTTAAGACTCCCCTTAACAGAACCTTCCTTCTGCTTTCCATCCTCCTGAAATTCATACAGTACCGAAGTCGTGACTTCACCTGTCGTATACTCATAACCGGTTATCTCACTGATCTCCAGGACGCGTCTGCTTTTATCACGCAGCCTTCCCAGATGGATCAGAATATCGATCCCGGATGCAATCTGTCTGCGTACTGCCGATAAGGGCATTTCCATTCCCATCAGCACCATTGTTTCCAGACGCACCAGCATATCCGCAGGACTGTTTCCATGTCCCGTGCTCAGTGATCCATCCATTCCGGTGTTCATCGCCTGAAGCATATCCACAACTTCATCTCCCCGCACTTCCCCTACAATAATGCGGCTTGGTCTCATTCGCAGACTGCTCTTGATCAGATCACGTATCGTAATGGCATGTTTTCCTTCTGTATTTTCTTTTCTCGCTTCCATCCGGACCAGATTCGCTACTCCCTGTATCTGAAGCTCTGCATTATCTTCTATCGTTATGATTCTTTCGTCTTTGGGAATATAATCGGATAATGCATTCAAAAACGTAGTCTTTCCCGAACCGGTCCCCCCGCAGATAAAAATGTTATATCCCGCCTGAACAAGCTGCTTCAAAAAATCTGCTGCTTCGTTTGAAACACTTCCAATTTCAATCAATCTCCCCATCGTAATCGGCTCTTTCGGAAATCGCCGTATTGTGATAACCGGCCCGTTTAATGCGACCGGAGGCAGCACAATATTTACCCTGTCTCCATTTTCAAGCCGGGCATCTGCAATCGGCACTGCTTCGTTTACAATACGGTTGCATTTTCCGGCAATCTGCTGCACCACATCTTCCAGTTTTTCTTTTGAAGTGAATTTCTGTTCCCAGCATCGAATCCTTCCCTCACGTTCCACAAAAATCCCATCTGTTCCATTTACCATGATTTCTGTGACCATTTCATCCTCCAGAAGCTGCTGCAAAATATCCAGCCTCCGGATTCCGTTAAACAACTGCTGCCTTAATGCTATCTTTTCCGCCAAAGGCATATAATGTTCTTTTGCTTCTTCCAGGATCACATGATCGATCTCTGCCAGAATTTCTCCATCTGATATTTCCTGCGTATGATTCAGCTTCTCATTCAGTCTTTTATAAAGTTTTTCCAGTCGCTCTTCCTGCTCATCCATATCGGTCTGCCCCTTCTTCCCTAATCAGTTTTCTCACATAATCTCCCAGTTCACTCCAGATCAGCTGCTCCACATAATTTTCTTTTTTCCCAAAACTACTGTGAAATGGTAATTTTAATTTTATCGTTTTTCCAAGAACCTCTTCCTGATCTCTTGCTGCCATAACTTTCTCATATTGTAAAATCTTCGTTACTGCCATACTGTCCTCTCTGACCGGCATATAGATTTTTCCACACCGTTTTAAGATTTCCGGAAGATTATCCACCTGTTCTCCCAGATCCAGCAGGATCACTTCATAAGAACTGTAAGCACATAAATCTTCAATCAGTCCCAACCACTCACTGCACTTGATACTCCTTAGATCAAATGGAGAAAATGCCGGCGGAATATAGTCCAGATTATTGATCGTCTGAACCAGACCACCCAGTTTGCTGATCAGATTCCCTTTCCCACTTCCGGAAAAATACATCAGATCGCTGATATCTCCGGAAAACTGTTTCCCCATCAGTTCTTCAAATCCTGCATAATCTTCCAGATTCAGATACAGCACTGCTTTCATTCCTGCCAGAAGCTGTCCCAATGTCAGTGCAAAAGATGTCTTTCCTGTTCTTTTTACCGGTGAATAGATTCCAATCACTTCTACCTCCGGTTTAAAAAGCGCAGTCCTTGGTTTTTCCTTTACTCTGGCATAAGCATCCATCACTTCTGCAATCAGACTGTCTGCCGGCTGATACTTGTAAACGGCAGAATACTCTGATAACTCACAAATCTGCTCTCCCTCCGATAAAACCATCACTTTCCGGATAGAAAGCTCTTTCACTTGCTCACACACCAATCTTCCTGCAATCAAAAGAATCTCTATCGTTTTCTCTTTTGCATATGCACAAAGGCTGTCTACCCCGGTAAATGCCTGTACCTCAAACTCCTCTCCCCTCCGGCTCTGTACATATTCCATAAGACTGTAAATATACATACTCTCCGGATCACAGATTGCAAAAATCCCTTTTCCCAATCTAATAAACACCTCCCATATAAAGTAAAATTGCACCCAGGATCGCCACTGCAAAATGAATACGGCCATCCTGATCTGTTTCGTTGAGATACGGCTCCCATTCTCCTGTCTGCTGCCTGTACATATAAGAGTAAAAATAAAGCAGCCGCTTTTTCAGATTTTTCCTTTTGAACAACACTACAGCGGATAAAGCAGCACCCACCAGCAGAGATGCGGCTGCACAATAAACTGCTTCCTGTGGTCCCAGAAAACCTCCTGCCACTGCCAGTAACTTGATATCACCTGCTCCCATCATCCGAAAATAATAAAGAACGGCTCCCAAAACCAATGGAAGTCCCATACCTCCAAAAAACACCACCACGCCCAGAAGTCCATTCTGAATAAGCTGAAAAGACCATCCTAAAATGAGTCCGATTACGATCAAAAGATTGGGGATTTTGTCTCTTCTCAGATCAAAATATACTGCAAACAAGCCAATAGGGACTAGCAAAACACACTGCAGTGTCCTCATATCTCACCCTCTTTCATAATGATTATTTTGTTAAATGATTTTGAAATGTCTGACCGAACTGGTCTGAAAAAACTTTAGAATATTTATATCTGATATATTTGATAGTAGTGATTATATATCTTTTGTACTTGAATGTCTATAGTAAGTGACCATATTTTTCAATTTTGTGAGATTTCAACAAAACCTGTTTTTACTGTACCTGCGGCAGAAACTGACACCCTTCAATCCCATAAAGTAAAAGTACACCCGGAACTCCCAGAACTCCGGTTGTTGTCACGCTGATCACATTGCAGCCTACCTTAAGCTCCACCCCCGCATTGTCAAAAACCTGATTCAGGAAAAAAATGCACGCCATTCCAATGATCATCCGTACCAGAAACCGAGAAATATATTTCATAAAAGCATCCTGTCCTTTTTCTAAATTGTATGAATGGTGATAACAATTCAGTACAGGCCGCATCAGACACATATCCCTTTTGCCTCTGTCATCAGGAAATGCCAGCGAATTGTTCCGCACTGTATACTTCCACAATTCTCTGGCATCTTCTTATTTTTCAGATTAGAATTTAAAGATTGCAATTCCGTATGCCGGCAGATCATATGCAAAAGAATATTCTCTTCCGTCACATTCGCTCTTCACTGCCTTATATACAACCGGACGCTCTGTTGTATTTCCGCCAAACTCTGCAGCATCACCATCCAGCACGAGACGATACTGTTTTCTTTTTGGCACACCGACACGGTAATCCGGTCTTGCCACCGGCGTGAAGTTGATCACAAAGAGCAGATTACTCTTTCCGTCTTTTGAATGACGCACAAAGCTGAAAATGCTTCGGTCGGCATCATCTGCATTGATCCATTCAAATCCGCACGGATCCTGATCTGCATCGTAAAGTGCCGGCGTCTTTTTATAGAGATGAAGCAGTGCTTTGACATAATTCTGCATCTGCTGATGCTTTTCTTCTGCGAGCAGATACCAGTCAAGCTCTCTTGCTTCGCTCCACTCCTGAAGCTGCGCAAATTCCTGTCCCATGAACAACAGCTTCTTGCCCGGATGACCCAGCATATATGCGTAGCCGGCACGCAGGTTTGCAAATTTATCATCATACAGTCCCGGCATCTTGTTGATCATGGAACATTTCAGGTGAACCACTTCATCATGAGAAAGTACCAGTATGTATTTTTCTGCATAAGCATATGTCATAGAGAATGTCATTTTATGATGATTCCATTTGCGGAAATATGGATCCAATTTCATGTACTCCAGGAAATCATTCATCCATCCCATGTTCCATTTATGAGAAAATCCAAGTCCATCCTCTTCCGGTTTGCCGGTAACTTTCGGCCATGCGGTAGATTCCTCTGCGATCATCATCGCTCCATGGTTTCTGCCCAGCACAACACTGTTCAGATGTTTGAAAAATTCGATTGCTTCCAGGTTTTTATTTCCGCCGTAAATATTCGGAGTCCACTGACCGTTTTCTCTTCCATAATCCAGATAAAGAATGGATGCCACCGCATCAACACGCAGTCCGTCAATATGGAAATGCTCAACCCAGTAAAGTGCATTGGCGATCAGGAAATTTTTAACTTCGCTCTTACCGAAATCAAAGACTTTTGTTCCCCATTCCGGATGCTCGCCCTTTTTCGGATCCGCATACTCGTAAACACATCCGCCGTCAAATTCTGCCAGTCCGTGTGCATCTCTTGGGAAATGTGCCGGTACCCAATCGAGAATAACACCGATTTTCTGTTTATGCAGATAATTTACCATATAAGCAAAATCTTCCGGCGTACCGTATCTGGAAGTCGGTGCATAATATCCAGTTACCTGATAACCCCAGGAAGCATCAAACGGATGCTCTGCAATACCCATCAGTTCCACATGTGTATAGCCCATTTCCTTTACATATTCTGCAAGTGATTTTGCAAGTTCTCTGTAATTATAAAACCCGTCTTCATCCTCGCCATGCGGATGCTTTTTCCAGGAACCCGGATGCACTTCATAAATAGAAACTGGAAGGCTGTCATTATCTCTCTGCTTTCTCGCTTCCATCCACGCTGCATCACTCCATTTCAGTTTCGTGATATCTGTGATCCTGGATGCTGTCCCCGGACGATGCTCTGCATAATTTGCAAATGGATCCGCTTTGTAAAGTCCTCTGCCATCCTTTGTTTTGATAAAGAATTTATAGAGCATCCCCACTTTTGCTCCTGCAACAAAACCTTCATAGATACCGGACGGTTCAAGACGCGTCATCGGATTTGCCTCTTCCTTCCAGCCGTTAAATTCACCGATCACGCTGACAGAAGTTGCATTCGGTGCCCAGACTGCAAAATAAACACCTTTTTTGCCGTTCATCACTGCTTCATGTGCACCCATTTTTTTATAAATATCATAATGCGTTCCCATGCTGAACAGATACTGATCCAGTTCTCCGATACGGAAATCTTCCTTTGCTGCGGCCTTTGTTCTCGTTGTTCTTTTCGCTGCTGTTCTCTTTGTTGTATTCGCTGCCGTTTTCCCGGCTGCCTTTCCTGCTCTTTTCTGTGCCATAACTACCTCCGACTTTTTATATAGTAATTTTTCTGAATATTTTACTTTCACATGCTTCCAGATGAATCTGCAGTCTGCCGTCCACCACCGGCACCGCTTCTTTTGTGAACGCATTTTCATAAGTTCCGTCCACTGGAACTGGGATGCTCATATCTGCCGGATTTTCATCGTTATTTGCTGCCACAACAATGGCATCCTGATCTTTGATCCTTGCATAAGCATACTGCCTGTTTGTCAGTACCAACTCTCTGTATTTTCCATCTGCCAGAACCGGATTTTCTTTTCGCATCTTTCCAAGTGCCGCAATGTGTGCCGTCAGTTCCGGATGCAGATTTTCTTTCTGCATTTTCTCAAGGTCAAGCTGCGGTCTCATCGCATCGTCCGACGCACCCTGCTTTCTTCCTTCAATGCCCCACTCAGAGCCATAATAAATGGAAGGAATACCAGGCAGTGTGTAAAGCAGTGTATAAACCTCGCAGATATGCTCTTTGTTATTTAATTTGCTCATCAGACGATCCACATCGTGGTTATCTACAAAAGAATACAACGTACGTCCTCTGTAAATACCGCCGTTGTCATCAAACTGACGGCGGATCGTATGGGCGATCTCAAAATAGTTATGATCATTATGCCCGGAATACAGACCTTTGTGAAGCTCATAATTCGTTGTGGAATGAAGCATTTCATCATTAACCCATCTTGCATAATCGCCATGGATCACTTCGCCCATCAGCCAGAAATCCTCTTTCCACTGACCGGTGCGGTAACGCATTTCCTTCATAAAATCAAACGTCAGACAGTCAGCACAGTCCAGACGGATACCATCAATATCAAACTCCGTGATCCAGAAATGAATCACATCAAACAGATAATCACGGACTGCCTGCTCGTAAAGATTTAAATTGACCAGCTCAAAACAGTTTCTCCATGCTTCATAACCAAATCCATCGTTATACGGAGAATTCCAGCCAAAATTCACTCCTTTATACCAGCTGCAGTACGGAGAATGTTCTCTGTTTTTCTGGATATCCTGAAATGCAAAAAACTCTCTTCCGGTATGGTTGAAAACACCGTCCACAACCACGCGGATCCCATTTTCATGTGCCAGTCTGACAAATTCTTTGAAATCTTCATTATCCCCAAGTCTTCTGTCTACTTTTTTGTAATCTTTTGTATCATAACCATGTGTAGAAGATTCAAACAGCGGTCCGATATAGATCGCTGTAACTCCGATCTCCTTTAAATGGTCGATCCACGGAAACAGCTCCCGCAAGCGATGCACGGTCTCCGGTTCTTTGTTTTCCTTTGGTGCCCCCGTCATACCCAGCGGATACATATGATAAAAAACTGCTTCGTTATACCACTTTCCCATTTGCAAATACCTCCATCTTAACTGTATATACCGTACATAAACTGCTTTACAAGTGCCCGCTTTCTCTCCTCTGAAATCTGCTGCGGTTTCCCTTCCCGGTCGCACGCCAGCAGGATATAGTGATTGATCAGACCGATAAATCCAATTGCAAACTGCTCCTGCCTTCCGTTCATATTTCCAAGCTCATGCTCCGCCGCATCAAAGAAATGTACGATCTGCGAATAGAACTTTTTCACAAGCGGCTTTACCGCCCGGTACGCTTCATTCTCCTTCGCAGAATAAAACATCGCCATCAGAAGTGCATAGACTTTATAATTTCTCATCGCATAATCTAAAAATGCAGAAGCAATATTGTAAAGCGTCGCTCCGACATCCCCTTCGTAAAAAGATGCCCGCTCCAGTTCTTCATTCAGAACAGTAAAATGTTTCGTCAGCAAAGTCTCCAGAAGACCATATTTGCTGCCAAAATAGTAGTACAACGTAGGTTTTGTGATCCCCGCTTTCTGAGCAATCTCCTGTACACCAACGGCATCGTAACCCTTAGCATAAAAGAGTTCCAGTGCACACTGCAAAATACGTTCTCTATTGTCCATAAATCCTGTCCTTTAATCTTATTTACGGTTGCTTTCTTTATTATACCGTTCGGTATATAAAGTGTCAAGAAGTATCCCTGATTCCTTTTTTGACAGAATTTAAAGCTGTATATTTTTAACCACTTCATAATAAGACAGTCCGGTTTCCCGGCAGATTCTTACCACTTCTTCATACTCCGGATAAATCCTTTTCCCATCCTGCAGACTGCATACTTTCACTTTCATTTTTCCAAACGGCGTGTCGATTTCTGCCGCTTCTCTTTTTAAGATACTTCGCTCCATATACATTCTGCGGATGCCGATCGTTGTTGTTCCCCGGAAAATAATTTCTTCCAGCTTTTCCGCATCTTCTTTTTTGCAGATCACATTTACCTGATATGCCGGACGGTTTTTTTTCATATAAACCGGTGTATAATGAACATCCTTCGCCCCTGCCCGCATCAGACGCTCCATCAAAAATCCGAGTGTCTCGCCACTGCAGTCATCAATATTTGTCTCCAGTTTACAGATCTCATCTTTCTCCACCCAGCTCTCTTTATTCTCAAATTCCAGAAGCATTGCACGCAGAATACCGGCACAGGCATATTCTCGTTTTCCTGCACCCAGCCCTGTTTTTTCAATAAAAAATGACTCCGGAAGTTTATCAGAAGTTCGGACCGCCGCCACGATCGCTGCACCGGTCGGCGTAACCAGCTCACCCTCCACCTGCGTAAGTTTCAGTCTCAGATGATTTGCCTGTACGATATTTGCTACCGCCGGCACCGGAATCGGCAGAATGCCATGCTGACAGCGGATGGTTCCCCTTCCTTCACTGAGTTCTGTTACGATCACCTGGTCGATATCCAGATTGTCAAGGCAGACCGCCGCTGAGAGAATATCTACGATCGAATCCACAGCACCGACTTCATGGAAATGCACCTGATTTTTTGGCACGCCATGTGCTTTTGCTTCTGCATCCGCCAGAACTGAAAAAATATCCGCCGCTGTTTTTTTCGCACGCTCCGTCAGGCTGCTGCTCTCGATGATCTGCAGAATATCTGCAAAACTTCTGTGCTCATGTTCATGCATATCATCTGCACCGTGATGCTCATGTATATACTCTGCATCATGGTTATGCACATCATGCCCATGCATATGCTCCGTACCATGATTATGTGCATGAGTATGACCATGCAGATATTCCATATCATGATCATGATTTTCATGTTCCTTATCAAGAACCACATCAAAATCGCACGCATCCAGACCTGATTTTTTTACCCGTGAAATGCGGATATCAAACCCCTGTACCGGAAGGCTTGCAAGAGCTTTTTTCAGAACCTGCTGATCCGCTCCAAGATCCAGAAGTGCTGCCACCGTCATATCTCCGCTGATACCGCTTTCACACTCCAGATATAACGTTTTACCCATTCGCCTTCACCCCCAGTCTGTTGATCTGCGTTGCCATATAACCTGCTCCGTAACCATTGTCAATATTTACTACTGCAATTCCGTTTGCACAGGAATTTATCATCGTCAGAAGTGCAGAAAGTCCGCCAAGATTTGCACCATAACCGACGGAAGTCGGCACAGCGATCACCGGCTTGTCCACCAGACCGCCAATCACGCTTGCCAGTGCACCTTCCATACCCGCAACGGCAACGACACAGTTTGCACTCTGAATTGCCTCCAGATTTCCGAGCAGTCTGTGGATGCCGCTCACACCCACATCATAAACTCTCGTCACCTTTGTGCCAAAGTATTCCGCCGTCTGTGCAGCCTCTTCTGCCACCGCAATATCTGCCGTTCCCGCAGTGCAGACTACAATGTTTCCGATGTGTTCTTTCTCTTTTTTTTCGATTTTTATGATATGGGAAATCGGATCATACTCTACCTGCGGATATTTTTCACGCAGCATCTCATACTGATGCACGGTTGCCCTTGTTCCGAAGACTTCTCCGTCCGCTTTATATAAATGTTCAAAAATATGAAGCAGATGTTCGTCTGCTTTTCCGGCACAGTAGATTACTTCCGCAAAACCGGAGCGCACCCTGCGATGCATGTCCAGTTTCGCATAGCCCATCTCTTCAAACGGCTCCCTTCGCAGAAATTTCTCCGCTTCTTCCACAGACATTGTTCCGTTTTTTACTTTTTCCAGAATTTCCTGCATTATTCTTACCTCTCTGCCTGTTTTTCAAAATCTCAGAATCCAAAATCCTCATAATCCTCTTTCAGGAATCGATGATAAATAATATGGCATCCTTCATCTTTAAAACAATAATAATATGGATCGTCCGGTTTGTCCTCGAAACGGATCAGAATATCAAATTCTCCGTTGTCCATATTTTCTGTAATAATATTATCAGAATATTTATGGAATAAATTCAGAATATCATCCATGGTACAGCCATGTTTCTGAAGAAGCTCGATCAGGCTTTTAATAAATTCATTTTCCTTCATACTGTTATGGACATATTCGCTGCCTTCCTCCGGAATATGAAAACAAAATCGCTCCGCTTTATGTGTCGCAATGACCTCTCCCAGCTTTTCTGTAATGATCATTGGCAGATGGTTCAGCCTCTCCTGCATCTGATCTGCATCATCACTCGTACCAAAAAAATGATTCAGCGAACTGAGCGGATAATACAGACGGATCTTTTCTTTTCGAAATCCCAGTTTCGCATGATCTTCCTTAATCACATCAATCAGGTTCTTTAACAGTTTTTTATATCCTTCATTTCCCGGAAACTGATACAGATTCAATCCAACGCCGTCCTTATCATAAAAACGCTCCACTTTTCCATTGACTGTGCGGATTGTGATTTCAGCCGTCGCCGAAATCCGACACTCATTAAGATGACCGCCTTTGACATTCATCTTCTCATCGCAGAGATTAATGTGAATATGAAGATAAGTTTTACCATCCATCGTGGAAACATTTCCCGTCAGAGCCGTGATCTCCATCGGTCCGTTCAGTTCCGTTTTATGGTAAACCTGTTCCCCGACATTATACAGACCGATCACCGCATGGTCTGCCGCACCGATGCCTTCGATCGTCGCCAGTGTGATTTTTTCTCTGTCGCAAATCTTCGTCAGAGAGTCCACGATCTCCTCGCCGCGGTCCAGACGAACAACATATGCATCATCAAATTTCATGTATTCCATATCTATATATCAGCCTTTCCTTTTTTTGTCCCCATAATACCACGAAAGAAGTAGGGATTGCAAATTTTTATAATCCATTTCATCCACCCATATAAAAATACAGAAGATTATGAAATTTCGTTTTCATAATCTCCTGCGGATACGTTCCTCCTTTTTTACTTTTCATTTCCTGTGAAATCAAAACAATTCCACAAATTTTCTTTTTCCTATCATCACACTCAGTATATCGAGAATTTACAGACTGCACAAGCTTTCTTTTTTGCACATTTTGCCAAAAACAAAAGCGACCATCTGATTTAACAGTTGATCGCCTTTGTCATTATATAATATCAGGATTGATACATTTCTTATTTTTGCATTTACATCTCTCTTTAGGAAACGTTGTGACAATGTTACCCATGTTATACCATGCATTTCTAAAATCTGTGCATGCATCATATAGTTCAAAAACCAGAGAAACCCCTTCCTTTTCCAGCTTTTTAAATTCTTTGTCATACTGTTTATAATGCTTCAGACTTATCAGACTATGAACAAGTTCATTTCTTACCCCACACCACTTTTTAATCCTGGTAAATAATTCCACATCCATAACATCAAAACAACCATATTTATTTTCTATCATATGTGTTACGCATATAATGCGCGTAGAAATAGCAGCCGACTTATTATCTGTAAGATTCGATACCGGACATTCGTCAATATACTTAGAAATAAGACGGTTTATTCTTTGTTCGAATATAGCATAACAATACCAAACTGCTTCAACATAGTGCTTATTATCATATGCTACAGACATGCCAATCACGCAGATATCAATGCCGATATCCTTTGTCAGTATTTTCCACTGATTCTGAATTTCATCGTAATTCCTTCCCAGACGATCAATACTGAGAATGTAAAGTAAGTCTCCAGGTTTTAACTTATAAACCATATTTTTATATTGTGGACGTTCAAAATCCTTCCCTGAAAGCTTATCCATATAGATATTCTTTTCGTTTACTCCAAGTTCCGTCAGCACAATTCGCTGCCGGTCTTCATTCTGGTCTATACTGGAAACTCGAATATATCCGTATACCTTACCCATTTTTATTCCTCCTTCTCCCCTAATATAAAACAAAAAAGCAGTCCCCGTTATGAATGCGGAAAACTGCTTTTTCTAAATCTATATCCATATATTTTATAGAAGATTTTTAGGTGCAATATTTTTAAAATGTGATTATGTATTTTTGCTTGCATAATTGGTATTTTTCTGATAGAATATCAAATCGAAATAAAACGGTTATTTATATTGGAAACGCACATCCTCCGGATGATAACGAACAACACGTAGCTCATTATCAAAAGGAGGATATTTTTATGCCAAAAACTAAATTTGAAGACGCAATTTACACAATTATCATGGCTACCATTATGGTCTACGGAATGATCGTATACAATGTAGCCCTGAATACCGGTGGTGTATCCGGTCAGACCTTTCTGCTGGCTACCCATGAAATGATCATTATGGTTCCGGTTGCCTTCGTTCTGGAATTTTTCATTGTCGGAAAAATTGCTCAGAAACTCGCATTCACCGTAATGAAACCTACCGATCGTCCACAGTTCATCACCTATGCCATTTCTATCTGCATCTGCTGCATTATGTGTCCGATCATGAGCCTGGTTGCCACCATTCTCTTTAAAGACCAGCACACATTCGGCACCTGGATCCAGACCTGGACCATGAACTTCCCGATGGCAATCTGCTGGCAGATGTTCTACTGCGGACCGCTGGTGAGATTGATCTTCAGGGCGATTTTTCACAGAAAATAAAAATTTACGGTGGTTTCCTGGCAGGTGTAAGGTGTTGAAATGCCGAGCATTTTATCAGGATGCTGTCTGCAAAAAGCCAGAACCCGTGACCCACTGCGTTTCCT
>OGGG01000635.1_pt1 | contig 37276 bp, 30 predicted proteins | sample 1571201 | NCBI WGS metagenome assembly OGGG01 (sample SAMEA2581946, study PRJEB24529) | metagenome | biome: Human gut stool | place: China | collected 2011 | reverse complement strand
GCACCGGCGGCCACGAGACCACCAGCCTGTGCATGGAAGCGCTGGACGAGCGGGTGACCGGCGGCGAGCGGGTGCTGGACATCGGCACCGGCAGCGGCATCCTTGCCATTGCGGCGCTGAAGCTGGGCGCTGCTGTGGCCGAGGGCGTGGACATCGACCCTGTGGCCGTACGCACCGCAGGTGAGAACGCCGCGTTGAACGGCGTGCAGGACAAGCTGACCGTGCTGGTGGGTGACCTTTCCGATAAGGCCAGCGGCAAATACGATATCATCACCGCCAACATCGTGGCCAACGCCATCCTGTCTCTGGCTCCTGCCGTGCCGGGCCTGATAGCGGAGGGTGCCACCTTTATTGCCAGCGGCATCATCGACAGCCGCAAGGACGAAGTGATCGCCGGGCTGGAAAAAGCCGGCCTTGCCGTTGTGGAAGTGAAGGAGAAGCGCGGCTGGGAGTGCATCGTCTGCAAAAAAGCGTAAGGAGAACCCTCTCAGGCGCTGACGCGCCAGCTCTCCCGAAGGGCGAGCTATAAGATGTAAAAGGATTGATAAAATGCCGCACCGTTATTTTACCACCGAGATCTCTGACGGCACCGCCACCCTGCGCGGGGCCGACGCCCACCATCTTGCCCGCGTGATGCGCGCAAGGCTGGGCGATACTGTCATTCTATGCGACGGCAATGCCGTGGAATACACCGCCACCATCACTGGCTTTGGCGATGAGTGTGTGGCGTTCCGGGTGGAGCCGGGCTATCCCAGCGCCGCCGAACCCAGCGTGGAGGTCACTCTGCTGGCCGGCTACCCCAAGCAGGACAAGCTGGAGCAGATCATCAAGCACGGCGTGGAGCTGGGCGCAGCCCACATCGTGCCCTTCTTCAGCCGGTATTGCGTGGCGGCCCCCAAAAAAGAGGAGCAGAAGAACGAGCGCTACAACCGCATTGCAGCGGAAGCCGCCAAGCAGTGCGGCCGGGGCGTTCTGCCGGATGTGGCCCTGCCGCTGGCAAACTTTGGTGCCGTGTGCCGCACCTTTGCACAGTACGACCTTGTGCTGTTCTGCTACGAGTGCGGCGGCGCGCCCCTGCGCGACCTGCTGGCCGCAGCAAAGCCCGCTGATGGTGAAAAGCTGAAAATTGCCATCGTGACTGGTGCCGAGGGCGGCTTTGCCGCCGAGGAAGCCGAGATGGCCGCAAAGGCCGGTGCCAGAACGGTGGGCCTTGGCCCCCGCATCCTGCGGTGCGAGACCGCCCCGCTGGCCGTGCTTGCTTCGGTAATGACCCTGACGGGGAATCTGGAATAACAAAAAAGCAGCTGCAATGCAGCTGCTTTTTTGTTATTTTCAGGGTTTATGTTTCTGCTTCCAGCAGAGCTTTCTTCACATTCAAAAGGTTCTGCGGGCTCACCGAGAAGCTGCGCAGGCCCAGCTGCAGATACTGCACCGTGTTGGCCGGGTTGCCCACCGCAAGGCCGCAGATGGTCACCGGCACATTGCGAACCTTTGCGGCATCCATCACCATAGTGATGAGCTTTTTCATGGCCTTGCTGGCCGGGCGGTAGTAGTGCTCGGCGCTGGCAAGCTCCCGGTCTGCCGCGTGGGCGTACTGGGTCAGGTCGTTGGTGCCGACCACAAGAAAATCGACCCCGTGCTCTACAAATTCCTCAGCGGTCAGGCAGGCAGCGGGTACGCTGAGCATCACGCCGAACTTTGTATCTTCGTTGAACGCCACGCCGCGCTCCCGCAGGTGCTCGCGGCAGCGCTCCACCACACGCATGGCTGCGTCCCAGTCCTCCACATTCGTCACCATGGGGAACATCACCCGCAGCGGGCCGCGGGCGGCGGCGCGCAGCAGCGCACAGAGCTGCGTCTCGAACTGGTGGGGCTGGCGCAGACTGTTGCGGATGCCCCGCAGCCCCAGCTTGGAGGACTGCAGGCCCTGATAGGCGTCGGAAATGGTGCGGTCTGAGCCAAAGTCGAAGGTGCGCACCGTTACCGGGCAGCCCTTGGCGGCAGCAAGGCAGGAGCAGTAGAAGAAATACTGCTCCTGCTCGTCCAGAATGCGGCCCGGCAGCATCATGTAGCCGGTGCGCAGCAGGCCCACGCCCTGTGCACCGGACTGCATGGCCGTGTCGATGTCCTCCGGCCCAAAGCAGTTGGCCAGCAGCTCAAAGGGCTGGCCGTCCTTTGTCCTGTTGGGCAGAGCATGCAGCTGCCCCATCTCTTTGTTCTCCCGCTGCAGCTCGCAGATGCGGGTCTCGGCCTGCTGGCGGGCGGCAGCGTCCGGGTCCAACGTGCACTGGCCCCCGGTGGCGTCCAAAATCACGGTGCGGCCGTCGCAGTCGTCCAGAAAATCCCGGCCCACCTGCACGATGCCTGGGATATTCATTGCCCGGGCAATGATGGCGGCATGGCTCTGGCCGTTGCCCTCTGCCGTGATGATGCCAAGGATCATGCCGGAGGGCACGCTGAACAGGTCGGTGGGCATCAGCCGCTCTGCGGCAAGGATCACCGGGTGATCCAGCGCCAGCCACATGCGGGGGCGGTTGGTGATGATGTTGATGACCCGGCGGCTTGCGTCGAGGATATCCACACTGCGCAGCTGCATGTAGGGGTTATCCTTCATGTTGGCCAGCTGGTCGGCGTAGCGCTGGCCCACCTGATTCATAGCCGCAGCCGCGCCAATGCCTGCATTGATGCAGAAGCGCACCTCGTTCATCATGCCCTCGTCGTCCAGCATCATGCTCTGGAACTGGAAGATGGCCTGCTCGCTGGGTGCGGCACGGTCTGCCATGGATTCCAGCTCGTCCTGCGCCGTGCGGATGGCATCGGTGAGCAGCTGCAGCTCCCGGGACGGTTTAAAGGGGCCCACGGTCGTGGTCTCCACATGGTGCTCCAGACGGCTCACCTGCCCCAGCACAAGGCCGGGAGAAGCGCAGGAACCTTTATACACTTTCATGTTCGGTCACCTCCGGCAAAAGCTCGGCTTCCGGCGTGGTCAGGGTGCGCCAGACCAGCGCCTGCAAAAAGGTATTGGGCAGCAGCGCGGCCAGTGCGGCCCGCGCCGCATCGGCACTGCCCTCAAACAGCGGTGCAAAGCTCTGCATCCGTGCCTGATCGCACTTTGCAAGGAATGCATCGCACAAAGTATGGGTGGTGTAGTAATGGGCCGGGTCCACACCGGCATCTTCCGCGGCGGCTTCCAGCGGGGCAAGGTCGGCATCCTTCATCTTGGCCAGCAGCAGGGCGGCATCCGCCGTCAGGGTGACCGGGTATTTCTCCCGCACGGCCTTTTGCACCCGCTCAAATTTTGCGTGGAACGCAGCAGCGTCCGCGCAGCTCTGGGCATCACAGGAGACAGCATAGGCACACCCCCGCAGATATCCCATAGCGCGGCGGGTATCATAGTAGCCCAGCTCGATGTTGCGGCGGGCGGTGTCGGGGTCAAAGTGCAGGATATCGCCCAGCTCCCAGTAGCTGCGCACCATCACGGTGGGCAGGCCGGTGAGGTTGGGGCGGGTGATGCCCACGCCTTCCAGATCGACGCACACCAGTTCATCCGCGCCCATGCGTTTGGCAAGACCGGTGGGCATGTTGTCGCTGTAGCCGCCATCCAGAAACTTGACCCCGTCGATCTCCCGCGCACGCAGCGCCGGGAAGCAGGCAGCGGAGGCCATCAGGTAGTCCTTGACCTTTCCTGCCGGGATCTCGTCCAGCGTCAGCTCCCGGGGCTTTAAGCCCCGCTGCTCCACCGTGACAAGGCCGAAGCGGATGGGAGCCGCGCGCAGGGCATCCTCGTCCAGCACCCGCTCCACGATCTCTTCCAGCGGGGTCACATCCATGCCGCCGGCTTTCACCACGCTGCGCAGGAACTGGTGCAGGGCCGAAAGGTCGGCATCCTCCTCCGGCAGCTCCATCACATCCTTGCTGCGGATGGCCAGCCACATATCGCGGGCCGTCTCGTACTGGTCCAGCACGAACATGGCACCGTTCAGGCTGCCAACGCTGGTGCCGGTAATGATCTGCGGGTGCCAGTCCAGCTCCATCAGCGCGCGCCACACACCCACCTGATAGCTGCCCCTGGCTCCACCGCCCGCCAGCACCAGAGCTTTGCACGGAGCACTGCGATCATCCATTGCATCCGCCTCCTTTGATCGTTTCCGGTTTTGTTCAGATTATAGCATATTTCCAGAGAAATTTCTTCCGTTTTTTGTAAATTGATGCCTTTCTCCCGGCAAAGAAACATGGTATACTTGTCAGGATTTCAAAAGGAGGCATTCTCATGCACTGCAAGCAATGGATCTTTGATATGGACGGCACCCTGACCGACAGCATGACCGTGGTGTGGGAGGGTGCCCCCGACGCACTGCTGCGCCGCTATGGCCGCACCCCGCGGGGGGATCTGCGCGCCACACTGCTGAACATGGGAATGCAGGAGGGCGCACAGTATCTGATCCGGGAGTACGGCCTGCCGCTGACCGAGGAAAGCTATTTTTCCGTGATGCGCGAGGTGATCGCCGAATTGTACGAGACCGTGGAGCTGAAACCCGGCGTGCGCACGATGCTGGCAAAGCTGCAGGCCGAGGGCGCACGCATGTGCATCTGCTCCAACACCTGGGCCGAACAGTGCCGCACCGTGCTTACCCGGCTGGGCATCGCGCAGTATTTCTCCTTCATCGTGGAAGCGCAGGGCGTGCTGCACAAAAGCCGTCCGGAGGTGTTCTTTGAGTGCATGAGCCGTCTGGGCGGTGCAGATCCCGCCGCCTGCGCCGTGTGCGAGGATGCCGTATACGCCGCCGCCACCGCCCACAAGGCCGGGTATTACGTCATTGGCATCGCAGACCGCACCTCTGCCGCCGACGAGCCGGAGATGCGCCGCATCTGCAGCCAGTTCGTGCCCCGGTGGGATATGCTGGACTGGACACGTGTGTAAGAAAAAAGGGCCGCAGCGTGCGGTTCTTTTCTTTATCTGATCCTTCTTTGCTCTTGCATTTTGTTCGCAAGAAGAGTATGATATTATAAATAGGACTGCCCCAAGGGGGAAGTGTCCTCATTTGTGAGAATACACTCTGTGATTTTTAATATAAAGGTATAATATCCGTAAAGAGGAGACCTTCCGTCATGAACAACCCACTCGTCAGCATTATCGTGCCTGTGTACAACGTGCAGAATAGTGTTGCCCGCTGTCTGGAGAGCATTTGTGCCCAGACATGGAAGGATATCGAGGTCATTCTGGTCAACGACGGGTCCCGGGACGAAAGCTTTTCCATCTGTGAGCAATTCCGTGAAAAGGACCCCCGCATCGTTCTGGTGGACAAATCCAATTCCGGTGTGTCGGAGACCCGCAACTGCGGCATGTCCCTTGCAAAGGGCAAGTATGTGCAGTTTGTGGACAGCGACGATTATCTCGACCCTGATTTTACCGAGCGGCTGGTGACTGCTGCCGAAGCGAACAACGCCGATCTGGTCATTGCACCTTACTGGATGGTGATTCCCGCCAACTCTTCCAAGGCCACGCAGGCACTGGAAAACCTGCAGGAGAACCTTGGCATCGATGCCGAGAAAAAGCCTGATGATATCCGTGAATACGGCTTCCTGCCCGAGGGCATCTACGACCGCGATACCTTTGCCCTGCGCCTGATGGAGAAGCCCGCATCCTTCTTCTACAGCGTGCTGTGGAACAAGCTCTACCGCCGGGATATTCTGGCAGACCATCATCTGCAGTTCACCAGCGAGGTGCGCTGGGCCGAAGATCTGGTTTTCAACCTGGAATACATTTTGTACGCCAATGTTTTCGTATCCATTTCCAAAGCGGGCTACCACTATGTGCAGAACCCCCAAAGCATCTGCCACACCCAGATCAATCTGGCTTCCATCGTGCAGAACAAACTGCAGGTGTTCCGCTATTACAAGGAGCTGTACACAAAGCTGGGCCTGTACGATCAGGTGCAGCCGCAGCTGTATAAATTTCTGACCGCGTTCTCCGAGAACGCCTATCCCTCCGGTTCTCCCCAGAAGATCATCATGGACATGGCCAACCACTGGGGCTTTGGTGTTCTGGATGCTTCCGACAAGGAAAAGAAACACAAAACCGAACCCGATGCCTGATCTCCGGGCACGAAAAAAAGAGCCGTGAAAGCGGCTCTTTTTTGTTTGCCATTTTACCGGTCGATCCAGCTGCGGAAGGCTTCACGCACTGCACCCTCCCGTCCGCGCGGGATGGGGATGCGCGCACCGCTGCACATCTGCAGCTCGCCCGCCGTCAGCAGCTGTGCCGCCGCCAGATTGACCACATAGGAGCGGTGCGGCTGCAAAAAACGCCCGTCTTCCAGCAGCGGCTTTGCTACCTCGGCAAAGGACACCCGCAGCGAAAGGGACACCACATCCTCGCCGCTGAGCAGATGGAAATGCACCACATGGTGGGTGCACTCCAGATATTCGATCTGCGCATAGGCCAGCGCCCGCAGGCCTTCGGCGGTGGCAACGGTCATTGCCGGGCCGTACTCCGGCTCGGTGGCGCGGGCAAGCAGGGCCGAAAGCTCCTGCTGGTGCACCGGCAGAAGCAGATACTGCATGGCATCCACCCGGAAAGCACTGTAGGCGTGGGCCGGTGTGCGGGCCGCAAAGGCCAGCGGAGCCCTGCGGCCCCGGCGGCGCAGCTCCACAGCCGCCGAAAGCCCTGCCGGGGCCGCTACAGCGCCCAGCTCGATGAGATACAGGTCAAACCGTTCTCCCTCGGTGTCCCGGCGCAGCAGCGCATCTGCATCCGGCAGCTGCTGCACGATGCAAGCATCCTGCCGCCGGGCAAAATATTCCATGCACTGGCGTTCCAGCCCACTGCGCAAGGCCGCGTCCGGGCTGCATACCGCAATGTGAAATACCATTTCACATCCTCCTTTCTGCCAGCCGCCCGCCTTGATTTTTGCGCAGGGCTGGAGTATGATAAATAAAACTTTGCTGCATCGAAAAAAGAAAAAACGGAGGGACCCGCCATGCCGCAGCCGCTTGTCAGCGTTATTGTGCCCGCCTATAACGCGGCGGGCTTCATCTCCCGCTGTGTGGAGAGCATCACATCCCAGAGCTACCCGGAGCTTGAGATCCTTCTGCTGAACGACGGCTCCACCGACGACACCCTTGCTGTCTGCCGGAAGCTTGCTGCCGCCGACAGCCGCATCCGTGTGGTGGACAAGCCCAACACCGGCGCAGCAGACACCCGCAGCTGCGGCCTTGCCCTTGCCCACGGCGAATACATCCAGTTTGCGGACAGCGACGATCACCTGCTGCCGGGCTGCACCGCAAACCTGGTGGCTGCTATGCAGCGCAGCCATGCCGACCTTGTGCTGGCTCCCTACCGGATGATGGTGCCCCGCAAGGATGGCGGCTATGACACCCGGGAGTACAGCCTGCTGCCCGCCGGGGTGTACAACAAGGTGGATTACCTGTGGCAGCTCACCGGCAATGCCGCTGCCTTTTACTACGGCGTGCTCTGGAACAAGCTCTACCGCCGGGATCTCATCCAGATGGCGCACATCCGGTTCGAGCATGTGGTATACGCCGAGGACCAGCTGTTCAACACCCGGTATCTGCAGGTGGCACAGCGATTTGCCGCCATCGACGAAGCCGCCTACTGCTACATCCAGAACCCGCAGAGCGTATGCCATACGCAGGTGAGCGCGGCGGACATGCTGCGCCACCGCAGCCGGATGTACCACACCTACAAGGAAATGTGCATCCAGCTGGGCGTGTACGATAAATTCCGCCTGCGGCTGCACGGCATCTATCTGAGCCTGTTTGAAAGCCCTCTGCCCAACGGCCCGGTGCAGAAGCTTTCCGACGCATTTGCCCGCACCCACAGCCGCATCTGAGAAAAGGAGAACCTATGGAATTTCCCCTTGTAAGCATCATCGTGCCCATGTACAACACTGCCGGGTGCATTGCCCGCTGTGTCAAAAGCATCTGCGCCCAGACTTATAAAAGCATTGAGATCCTGCTGCTGAACGATGGCTCCACCGACGACACCCTTGCCGTCTGCCGCGCCCTTGCCGCCAGCGACCACCGCATTGCACTGGTGGATAAAACCAACACCGGCGCAGCGGATACCCGCAATCAGGGCATTGCGCTGGCCCACGGCAAATACATCCAGTTTGTGGACAGCGACGACTGGCTGGCCCCCGATTTTACGGAAAAGCTGGTCTCCGCCGCCGAGGCCCACACCGCCGATCTTGTGATCGCGCCCTTCTGGATGGTGTACCCGGAAAACTATGTGGAGCACATCCGCCCATGGGAAAAGGCGCTGCAGCATGTGCTCCAGCGCAATCCGCCCCGCACCCGGGCCTATGGCTATCTGCCTGCCGGGGTGTACACCGGACAGGAGTACGCAAAGCATCTGATCCAGAAGCCGAACACCTTCTACTATGGCAGCCCCTGCAACAAGCTCTACCGCCGTGACCTCCTGCGGAAGCACAGCCTCCATTTCCGCAAAGAATTGTTTGCGGAGGATCAGCTGTTCAACACCGAATATCTGCGCTATGTGCGCACCGCCGTTTCCATCCCGGACATCGGCTATTACTACCTGCAGAACAGCCAGAGCGTCTCCCACTCCAGAGTGACCACCGCCGACATCCTTTCGCTGCGGCGGCGGGTGATGCTCCTGTACCGGGACATCTACACCGAACTTGGCATCTACCCGGAAACGCGGGCGGCCATCCTGCGTTCGCCCTTTGGCGAAAACGAGTTCACTCTTCCGCCGCTGGACACCCCACAGACGCACTGCTGCAAGCTGTGACCCTATAAAAAGCACCCGGCTGCCGCCGAGAGCCGCTCTGGCTCCTGCACGGCTCCGGGTGTTTTTTGCGCTTTCTCAGCAGCCGATGGCGGCACACTTCTCCGCCAGCCAGCTGCGCTCTTCGTCGTTCAGGTGCGGTGCCAGCTTTGCAAACACCTGACGGTGGTAATCGTTCAGCCATGCGATCTCGTCCTTATCCAGCACACCAGGCAGGATGGGAGAGGTGGCAATGGGCACGAACATCAGCGGTTCAAAGCCAAGGAAGGTACCGTACTGGTTATCGGCCTTGTGCACGCACACCAGCTCGTTCTCGATGCGGATGCCCACGAGGTCGGTCTCGTAAACGCCCGGCTCGTCGGTGACCACCATGCCGGGGCGCATCCGGGTGGTGTTGCGGCTGTTCAGGGCATGGGGGCCTTCGTGCACGTTGCCCACAAAGCTGACGCTGTGACCGGTGCCGCAGCGGTAGTTGATGAGGTGCCGCCACAGCGGTTCCCGGGCAATGGTGTCGATCATCTTACACTCGCAGTAATCCAGCCAGACGGCCTTGGCAAGGTCGATGTGGCTCTGCAGAGTCCATGTGTAGAAGCGCTTTTCGTCCTCGGTCAGCGGGCCAAGCGGGTAGGTGCGGGTGATGTCGGTGGTGCCGTCCATGTAGGTGGCACCGCTGTCCACCAGCAGAAAGCCCTTCTTTTCCAGCACAGCGTGATCTTCCGGGGTGGCGTGGTAGTGCATCATGGCTGCGTTGCCGCCGTAGGCCGCAATGGTGCCAAAGCTTTCCACAAGGAATTTATCGTCCGCACTGCGGTACTTGTGCAGAATTTCATCCACCGTCAGCTCGGTCAGGGTCTCCCCGGCAGCAAGGCGGCTTTCCAGCTCGATCTGGAACCGCACCATGGCCACAGCGTCCCGGATATGGGCCTGCTTTGTGTGGGCAAGCTCCGTTTCGTTCTTCACGCCCTTCATCATCAGCAGCGGGTCGGTGCCGTCCTTCACGGTGAGGGCAGGGTTCTGCTCCAGCACCTGATACACGGCGTAGTTCACCGTGGAGCACTCGGCCAGCACGGTCTGAGGTTCCGTCTCAGCAGCGAGGAACTTCAGCACATCGTCGTACTCCGCCAGCGTGATGCCGTTGGCTTCCAGCTCTGCCTTTGCCTCCGGGGTGACGCGGGCCGTGTTGATGAACAGCACCGCCCGGTCCGGGGTCACGTAGCAGTAGGCCATGGCGTAGGGGGTGCACTCGATGTCCATGGCGCGCAGGTTCAAAAGCCATGCCAGATGATCCAGCTTGCCCACAAACTGAGCGGTGCAGCCCAGCTCCTTGAGCTTGCTGCGCAGCTGATCCAGCTTTTCCGCCGGGGAGAAGCCCGCATATTCCTTCGGCAGGATCCACGCTGGGGTATCCGGCAGGGCAGGGCGGCCCTCCGTCCACAGCTCGTCCTCAAGGTTCAGGGTCTTGATGGAAGCGCCCTTCTTTTCCAGTGCCTTTTTCAGGTCGTTCACGAGGGCCGTGCTGGCGGTCAGGCCGCACAGGCCCAGTGCTTCGCCCTCATTCAGGGCATTTGCGCAGTATTCCTCCACGGTGGGCACGCCGGGTTCCCCCATGCGCTGCAGCTTGATCTCGGTACCCGCAATTTCCTTCTCGGCCTGCACAAAATAACGGCCGTCGGCCCACAGGGCGCTCTCGGTGCGGGTGACCACGAAGTTGGAGTTCTCGCCGTGGAACCCGGAGAACCAGGTCAGGCTGGTGTAATGGCAGGGCAGGTATTCGCTGGCGTGGGGATCGCCCACAGGGATCAGATAAACGGCCACGCCGTTTGCAGCCATGGCGGCACGCAGAGCGGCAAGGCGCTCGGGTACGGTATTCATGCTCATATGATTTGCTTCCTTTTCTCTCACCGGAAAGCCCGGCAGCGGTGCATTTCTGTTTGGCCTTATTGTATCATTCCGGGAAAAAGATTGCAATGCGGGGGGCGCTGAACCCTCTCAGGCAAAGCCTTGCGGCTTTGCCAGCTCCCCCGAAGGGGGGAGCTTTTTGCCATCTGCCTGTCAGCACAAATAAAGCTCCCCCTTCGGGGGAGCTGGCGAACGCAGTGAGACTGAGAGGGTTCGCTCTCTGAGGGAGCTGGCACGGCAACAGCCGTGACTGAAGGAGTTGTTTTCTTCTTTTTTCTTGAAAACGCAACTTTCTTGCAAAAAAAGTTACAATTTTTTCTTGAAAAAGGCCGTTTTCCCATTGACAGCCTTGTTATAATAGGAGTGTAAGATTTTTGAGCCAGCACTCTGCGGCTCTGATTGCTGAACAGCCCTTGCGGGCTTTTGGAAAAAGAAAGAGGCATACAGCATTATGACGAATATCGATATTTTCTCCGGCTTCCTTGGTGCCGGCAAGACGACTCTGATCAAGAAGCTCATCAAGGAATCCTTTGCGGGCCAGAAGGTGGTCCTGATCGAGAACGAGTTTGGTGAGATCGGCATCGACGGCGGCTTCCTGAAGGAGTCCGGCATCCAGATCAACGAGCTGAACGCAGGCTGCATCTGCTGCTCTCTGGTGGGCGATTTCCGTGCTGCTCTGCAGCAGGTGGTGGAGCAGTACCACCCCGACCGCATCGTCATTGAGCCCTCCGGTGTGGGCAAGCTGAGCGATGTTACCCGCGCTGTGGAGGGTGTGGCTGAGCATCTGGATGTGAAGCTGAACAGTTTTGTCACCGTGGCCGATGTCAACAAGGTCAAGATGTATATGAAGAACTTCGGTGAGTTCTATGATGATCAGATCAGCCACGCAAGCTGCATCATCCTGAGCCGCACCCAGACCGCCAGCGAGGAGAAGATCGCCGCTGCGGTCGCCATGCTGCGCGAGAAGAACCCCACCGCTACCATCGTGACCACCGCATGGGACGAACTGACCGGTGAGCAGATCCTGAAGGCCATGTCCACCAAGGACGACTTCAAGGCAGAGCTGATCGCCATGGCTGCCAAGGCAAACGAGAAGCACGCCGAGGAGGACGAGGAAGAAGAGCACGAGCATCATCACCATCATTACGATGAGAACGGTGTGTGCAGCTGCGGCCATCACCACCATGATCACGATGACGATGACGACGATGATGAGGACGAGCACGAGCATCACCACGACCACGAGGAGGATGACCACGAGGAGCACTGCTGCCACCACCATCACGATCACGACCATGAGGATGACGATGACCATGATGAGCATGAGCATCATCACCACGATGAGGACGGCCACTGCTGCTGCGGCCATCACCACCACCATCACCACGACCACGATGCCGATGAGGTGTTCACCAGCTGGGGTGTCGAGACGGCCAAGAAGTTCAGCAAGGCAGACATCGAGCATGCACTGACCGAGCTGGACGGCGGCAAGTACGGCATGATCCTGCGCTCCAAGGGCATCGTGGATGGCGGTGCCGACGGCTGGCTGGAGTTCGATTACGTCCCCGGCGAGTGGGAAGTGCGTCAGCGCGGTGCCGACGTGGGCGGCAAGCTGGTCGTCATCGGTTCCAAGCTGGACGAAAAGGCCATTGCCGCACTGTTTGGCTGCTGAGCTGCAAGTTGTGTAAGGAGAAAAACCGATTATGGCAAACGAGATCCCGGTTTACCTGTTTGTGGGCTTCCTCGAAAGCGGCAAGACCAAGTTCATTCAGGAGACCTTTGAAGACCCCAATTTCGACTCCGGCGACAAGACTCTGCTGCTGGTCTGCGAAGAGGGCGAAGAAGAATATAACGAGAAGAAGTTCGCCTTCCCCGGCGTGACCCTGAAGGTCCTCGAGGATAAGGCGGAGCTGAACCCCCAGAATCTGGCCAGGCTCGAAAAAGAATCCGGCGCAGGCCGTGTGGTCATTGAGTACAACGGCATGTGGCTGCTGCAGGATCTGGCCAACAACCTGCCCGAAAACTGGATCGTCTACCAGTGCATCGCCACGGCCGACGGCACCACGGCCCTGACCTATGCCCGCGACAACTCCATGCGCTCTCTGCTGCTGGACAAGATCGCCCGCAGTGAGCTGATCGTGTTCAACCGCGCCGAGGCCGTGAACAACGATGCCGCCCGTCAGGAGCTGCACAAGCTGGTGCGTCAGGCCTCCCGCAAGTGCGATATCGCCTATGAGTTCGCCGACGGCAGCGTGGCATATGATGACATCCCTGACCCGCTGCCCTTTGATCTGAACGCCCCGATCGTTGAGATCGGTGAGGACGATTTCGGCATCTGGTATATGGACTGCCAGGACGAACCCCAGAAGTACGTGGGCAAGACCGTCCGATTCCTGGCGCAGGTCTGCCAGACCAACCGCGCGGGCAAAAACAGCTTTGTGCCCGGCCGTTTTGCAATGACCTGCTGTGTGCAGGATATCCAGTTCGTGGGCTTCCCCTGCAGCTATGATGGCTACAAGGCACTGGAGCAGCGCGCCTGGGTCACTGTGACCGCCAAGGTCAATTACAAGTTCCACAACATCTACCGCGGCAAGGGCCCGGTGCTGACCGCCATTTCGGTGGAGCCCGCCGAAAAGCCGCAAAACGATGTCGTAACATTCTCTTAATCCTATCTTATACAGGGAGGACTTCACCATGAAAACTCTGTTCCGTGTTCTGGGTGCCGTTGCCGCTGTGGCTGTTACCGGTGCCGCCATCGTCGTGCTGGACAAAGTTCTGAACGACAAGGACCCGCTCCACGTCGAAAACGTGGAGTTCCCCGAGGAAGCTGAAAAGGACCCCGCCGAGGCCGAAAAGACTGCCGAAGCCTACGCCGAGGGCGAGGCCAAGGAGACCACTCCCGGTGACGCATGGCCCCCTGCCTTTGAAAAGGCTCCTGCCGAGCCCGAGACTGCGCCCGCAGCCCCGGTGGTGGAAGCTGCCCGGGCAGAGGAGCCTGCCGAGGAAAAGCCTGCGGCAGAGGAAACGACCGTGAATCCTGTGGAGGCAGGCCCTGCCGTTGCCCCCAGGGATGAGAACGGAAAGTTCGATGCCACCAAGATCGCGGAGGCCAGCGATTTCACCGGCATCGAAGAGGAATCCGGCTGCAAGAGCTGAGCAAAGCAATAAAAGGACGCTGTGCCGCAGGGCACAGCGTCCTTTTTCTGTCTGGGTCATTTCCGCAGGGCTTTGGCGGCTTCGGTGCCCGCCACGGCACCCTCATACACGGCCTTGGCGACCTGCAGCAGCCCGCCGGTGCAGTCTCCGGCGGCGTACAGGCCGGGCAGGGAGGTCTGCATGTGGTCATCCACCACGATCCGGCTGCCGTTCACCTCGGCCCCCAGCTTGCGGGCCAGGGCGGTGCTGCCTGCCACGCCCAGCGCCACGAACACGCCGGAGACTTCCAGCGTCCCGCCGTCTTTCAGCTGCACGCCGGTGACCCGCTCTTCGCCGAGGATGGCTTCCACGGCTTCCGTCCGCACGGCTACCTCTGGCGGGAACTGTGCTGTCAGCGGGGCCCCGCCCGTGAGCAGGGTGACGCTGTGGGCCACGGGCAGCAGGGCCTGTACCTCGTGCAGGGCGTACTCTCCGCTGCCCAGCACGGCCACATCCCTGCCGCGGTAGAAAAAGGCATCGCAGGTGGCACAGTAGCTCACGCCGTGGCCCTCCAGCCCGGCAAGGCCCGGAATGCGGGGCGCTGCCCGGGAAGCCCCCGTGGCCAGAATGACGGCATCGGCAGGGAAATCCCCGGCCAGCGTCTCCACGGTCAGCTTGTCGGTGTAGGTCAGGCCCACGGCCTCGGTGGTGACGAACTCCACCCCCACGGCCTTGGCACCCTCGATGCCCCGGCGTTCCAGTTCGGCACCGGTGATGGGTTCGGCAAAGCCGTAGTAGTTCTGGATGAGCTCGGCCCGGTCCAGTGCGCCGGGGCCCTTGGTCAGAACGGTGGTCTGCACCCCGGCGCGCGCGGCATACAATGCCGCCGAGACACCTGCGGGGCCGGAACCAATGATCACAATGTTAGACATGGCAATTTCTCCTTATGGTAGGTTGTACAGAGGACTGTTTGATCTTATGATAACTATTATACCGCAACTCCCCGCACTTTTCATCTCCGACGAACTGTGCTATACTGAAAATATCGTAAAAATCGACACCATGGAGGGGAAAAACCTATGTCCAAGCAGCGCCTGCTTTTTATCACCACCGGCGGCACCATTGCCAGCGTGCGCACCGCACAGGGGCTCAAGCCTGTTCTGACCAGCGAGGAGCTGCTGGCCCATCTGCCGGAATTGCAGCAGCTCTGCTGCCCGGAAACGCTCAACCTGTGCAGCATCGACAGCACCGACCTTGGCCCGGAGCACTGGCTGATGATGGCCAAAGCCGTGCAGGAAAATTATGCGCTTTACGATGGCTTTATCATCTGCCACGGCACCGATACACTGGCCTACTCGGCGGCGGCGCTGTCCTACCTTGTCCAGAATGCGGACAAGCCCATCATCCTCACGGGTGCCCAGCAGCCCATTTCCAATGAGATCACCGATGCCAAGAAGAACCTGCGGGACAGCGTGATCTGCGCCCTTGATCCGGGCAGCCGGGGTGTGATGGTGGTGTTTGGGGGGCACGTCATTGCGGGCACCCGCGCCAAGAAGAACAAGACCATCAGCTACGATGCCTTTGCGTCGGTCAACTTCCCGGCGCTGGCGCTGGTGCAGGGCGACCGGCTGGTACGGTATGTGGCTTCGCCCTGGCCCACCGGCCCTGTGGAGTTTAGCCGGGCGCTGAACCCAAAAGTGTTCCTGCTCAAGCTGACCCCCGGCCTTGGACCGGAGCTTATCCCGGCCATCTTTCAACAATATGACTGCGTCATTGTGGAAAGCTTTGGCGTGGGCGGCATTCCCCAGCGGCTCATGGATGCCTTTGCCGAGGAGCTGGGCGATTACGACCAGACCCACAAGATCCTGATCCTGACCACGCAGGTTACTTATGAGGGCAGCGATGTGGGGATTTACGAGGTGGGCAAGCGGGTCAAGAATCGCTTCCGCTTCCTGGAGGCCCACGATATGACCATTGAGGCCGTTGTCACCAAGGTCATGTGGCTGCTGGCCCAGAACTGCGAGAACTTTGACCAGCTCCAGCAGCGGTTCTACCGGCAGATCAATTTTGATACATTCTATCATTGAAACAAACGGGAGATGCCCCACCGGCACCTCCCGTTTCTGTTTGAAAACTTTTTGTCCGCCACTCGTGGACTTTTGGCGAATCAGGACAAAGTTTTGCCAAAAGACTTGCACTTTGATGCTTTACTGTGGTAAAATCGAAGCGTACTTTCATTTGGAAAGACAAGGGGGAAAAAGTATATGACCAACATCTGCATCATCGCCACCATCATCATCTATCTGGTGGCAATGCTGTTGGTTGGGTTTGCATACAGCAAGTCCAACAACGACAGCACCGATTTCTACCTTGGCGGCCGCAAAATGGGCCCGCTGGTCACGGCCATGAGCGCCGAAGCCAGCGATATGTCCAGCTGGCTGCTGATGGGAATGCCGGGCCTTGCCTACCTCACCGGCATCGCCTCGCCCGGCTGGACCGCCATCGGCCTGGCGCTGGGCACCTGGCTGAACTGGCTCATCGTGGCCCGGCGGCTGCGGCGGTATTCGGCCAATCTGGATGCCATCACCGTGCCGCAGTTCCTGTCCCTGCGCTTCCACGACCAGCGCAATCTGCTCAACGCACTGGGCGCGGTGATCATCATCGTGTTCTTTGTGCCCTACACGGCTTCGGGCTTTGCCGCCTGCGGTAAGCTGTTCCACAGCCTGTTCGGCGTGGATTACATGGCGGCCATGGTGGTCTCGGCCTGCGTCATCGTGGGCTATACCATCACGGGCGGCTTCCGCGCCGTTACCACCACCGACCTTATCCAGTCCATCGTGATGAGCCTGGCCCTTGTGGCCGTGCTGGTGTACGGTATTGGCGCGGCAGGCGGCTGGGATGCCGTTGTGGCCAACGCTCAGAGCCTGCCCGGCTACCTGACCATGATGGCCAGCCACAACGCTGCCGAGGGCACGGCCACCTCGTACAGCCTGCTGGACATCGTCTCCACCATGGCGTGGGGCCTGGGCTATTTCGGAATGCCCCACATCCTGCTCCGCTTCATGGCCATTGAGGATGAAAAGAAGCTGGTGCTCAGCCGCCGCATTGCCAGCGTGTGGGTCGTCATTGCCATGACAGCCTCCATCATCATCGGCATGGTGGGCCTTGGCATGACCAAGGCAGGCGCGCTGGAGTACCTGAGCGGCTCCTCCAGCGAGACGGTCATCGTCCGCATTGCAAACCTCATTGCACAGCACGGCATTCTGGCAGCCGTTCTGGCGGGCCTGATCCTGGCGGGCATCCTTGCCGCCACCATGTCCACCGCCGACAGCCAGATGCTTGCCGCCGCGTCCAGCGTCTCCCAGAACATCCTGCAGGAGTTCGGCCACATGAAGCTGACCGAGCGCCAGAGCCTGTTTGCTGCCCGCCTGACCATCATCTGCGTCAGCGTGGTGGGCGTGGTGCTGGCCCGTGACCCCGATTCCAGCGTGTTCGGCATCGTCAGCTTTGCATGGGCCGGTTTCGGCGGCGCATTCGGTGCGGTCATGCTCTGTGCGCTCTTCTGGAAGCGCTGCAACTGGCAGGGCGCGCTGGCCGGGATGCTCGCCGGCGGCCTGATGGTCTTTGTCTGGAAGTACCTCATCAGCCCGCTGGGCGGCGTGTTCAGCATCTATGAGCTGCTGCCTGCCTTCCTGACCTCCCTGCTTGTCTGCGTGGTGGTCAGCCTTGTTACTCCGGCTCCTTCGGTGGAGATCGAAGCCGAGTTTGAGGCGGCGAAATAAGAAACAATATAAAGCAAGGGCCCTTGCACAGATCCTCGTGCAAGGGCCCTTGCTTTATGTTCGGCGCACAACGCCGTTCTCAACACGGTAGATCTTATCAAAACGTTTCATAAAAGCACCGGACACATCATGGGTAATAGCAACGACTATGCAGGGCAGAGAGAGCAGATTCTGCATCACCTGCTGGCTGGTTTCCGGGTCAAGGCTGGCAGTAATCTCATCGGCGATGATGAGGTCATACCGACGAAGTACCAACCGGGCGATGCCGATGCGTTGACGCTGACCGCCAGAAAGATTTTTACCGTTTTCGCTGATGAGAGTGTTCAGTCCATCCGGTAGGGTTTGCACCCAGTCGGTCAGACCGGCAGCTTCAAGGGCACCGGTTATCTGCTGTTCGGAGAACTTCTCACTCAGACAGATGTTGCTGCGCAGGGTATCATTGAACAGATACGTTGTCTGGGCAATATAGCCTGTCCGGTGGTAAAGACTGCTGCGGTCGATGTCCCGGAGCTGCTGGCCGTTGAACAGAATATCACCGCTGTAATCCAGATAATATTGGAAGAGCAGCTTGGCCAGTGTGGATTTTCCGCATCCGCTTTCACCCGTGAGACCAATCTTTTCTTGTCTGCTCACGGTCAGGCAGATATCCTTCAACACCGGAGCAGCTGCACCAGGGTAGGTAAAACTGGTGTTTCGGCATTCGATCCGCTCCAGCGATGCAACAGGCTGACCGGCAGAAGAAGGAGCTTCCGGAACGGACATGGCAGCTTCCAGACGCTGACGGATGCCCTTGGAGGATTTCACCTTGGCCCAGCACTGAGCGATTTGGTTGCAGGGTGTGATGACAAAGTTTGCCATGCTGGCGGCAGTGGAAACAGCACCTACGGTCAGGCGGCCGTCAAATGCAAGAAACAGACCCACGAGCATGACCACGGGAAAGATTAGATTGCTGATGAGGGATGTGTTGACTACCATGGAATTCAAGCTCTGCTGGTAGCTCTGCTCACTGGCGCACGCTTGTGCGGCGGTAGTGCGATGACGAGCGGTATAGGCATCCTCTCGCAGAAAGCTCCGGATAACTTCAAAACCGCCAAGAAGTTCCTTGAGCTGCTGGGTGTAGTCCGCCATTTGCAGGGAAAAGGCATCCCGGGCAACTTTAAGCTGTTCGTTCATTTTCCGGGGCAGTACCAACGGCGGAATCGTTACCAGAAGGATTGCAATAAGCATGACCGGGCTGAGATAGAGATACATCCCCAGTGCACAGAGCATGATACCGCCCCAGAATACGATATTGAAGATGGACATATAGTAGTCATCGTATAGGGTGCGCAGATCGGTAGTCAGTAGTGAGATGTAAGTACTGTCGCCCTCCTGCTGATACTGTGCCACCGGGCGGCGAAGCACTTGCTCCATGACCCTGCCTCGAACTTCCTCAACGGCACCGCAGGCCAGCTTGGTGAAAGAGCGGCGGCTCAGGCGCTCGAAAAACCAACTGGTAAAGGTAATGAGGAATACCAGCGCCATGTAACCGAGGGCTTCTTGCTTGCTTTTGGAATCAATGAGCCATTTGAGCTGAAAGCTTTTAAGCGGTGCAAAAAAGGAAACAGCGGCGGTAAAGCACACAAACAGGACGACCTTTGCCCAGTGTTGCCGGAAATAGTCGTTGGTAGTCGGCTTCATGAATAGCAGGCTCCTTTCCTTATGTAAGAAACGAATTTCAAAAAGATGCCATTCCTGACGCTTGGCCGGGAAGGAGACTGACCACCTGCATTTGCAGCACAGTGCCCGATGCCGCTGTTTTGCAGCAAATATAGAGTAACATAAAATTGGACTGAACACAATAGAGCAAAAGACTTTTGAAAAGAGCAGCTTTTTCAGTTGAAAGTAATCATCGCGAGTTCGCAGAAGGGAACGACGAAGCAACAGAAGAAGAAAAAGAGGTTCAGCGCAAGTTTGACAAGCCGGACACCCGGCGAAAGATGAGGAACGGAAAAATTAATTGCGGCTTCAAAAAGAAAAGATTCGGCTAAGAAAAAATATTTTGTATACAAAAAAGAAAAGATTGTTTGTACAGAATTACGAAAATGCTGCATAGATTAAAGAATACAACAAGAAATACTTTCAAATCGTAAAATTTTTGAGCAATTTCGTAAAAATGTACTAACATTTTGGGAGAAGATGCCGTATCATGGATTTATAAATGAGCATATAGCTTGCGGGCCGTGTGCCAAAATTGTCCGGAAATTTGAGGAAGGAGTATTTTCATGGGAAAATCAACAGTGGATGCGTCTGCAGGGTTTGGATTGCGTGATAAACTTGCATACGCAGCGGGTGACTTTGGCTGCAATATGAGTTTTGCGCTCAAAGGTTACCTGACGATTTATTGGACGCAGTTTATGGGGATCGACAACTACCTGATGGCATCCCTTCTGCTGATCGTGCAGATCTGGGACGCAATCAACGATCCTATTATCGGAGCAATGGTAGATGCGGATACGCACAAATACCGCCGGAACAAGTTCCTTGCCTATATCTGGTTCGGTGCGATCGGACTGACCGTGGCCGGTGCACTTTGCTATCTGCCGTTCCCGCAGGCTCCCAGTATGGTCAAGAACATTCTGTTTGTGGCAGGCTATATGATCTGGGATGCTTTCTACACCGTTGCAAATGTGCCGTATGGCTCGATGCTGTCTCTGATCTCGGATGACCCGATCCAGCGTGCACAGCTGTCGACTTTCCGCTCCATTGGTTCTATGGGCGGTGGGCTTCTGACCGGTATGCTGATTCCGGTGATCATTTATGATAACCAGAACAACCTGCGTGGTGAGCAGATGTTTGTCATCGCTCTGATCATGGGTGTGATCGGTTTGGTCTGCTTCCGCTTTATGGTCACGAACACAAAGGTGCGTGTGGACACCACGATCACTCTGAAAGAGGATGCACCAAAGTTCAACATCATAAAGGCATTCAACAACTTTATCCATAACCGCCCGGCTGTGGGCGCAACGCTGGCACCTATCGCAACGTTTATTGGTATGTATGGTGCCTCTACTGCAGGTCAGATCCTGTTCCAGGCTTATTTCAAGAATGCAAAGATCTCCGGCATTGTGGGTATGATCTCCTACTTTGGCGTTTTCATCTTCAGTCCTTTTGTGAGCCGTATCGTCAAGCGCTTTGGCAAGAAAGAAGCCGTGACCTTTGGTTCAGTCGTCTGTGCGCTGGCGTACGTCCTGATGCTGGTTCTGCCCATCACACCGGACAGCCGGGGCCTCGGCCTTTATGTCCTGTGTCAGGTCATTGCAATGCTGGGTGGCGGCATCGGAAGCTGCCTGAGCTGGTCTCTGATGGCAGATGCGATCGATTATAACGAGTGGAAATTTGGTGTGCGAGAAGAAGGCACTACCTATGCACTGCACTCCTTCTTCCGTAAGCTTGCACAGGGCATCGGACCTTCTCTGGGCCTTGTTCTGGCAACCAAACTGGGTTATGATGCATCTCTGAAGGCTGCACAGACCATCGAAGTGGCAACCCGGATGCGCTATCTGGTGCCGATCATGTATCTGGGAAGCTATATCATGATGATCATTGCGTACGGCGTGGTGTTCAATCTGGATAAAAAGACGCTGGCGCAGATGGAAAGCGATCTGAAAGAACGCCGTGCAAAGAACGAAAAGTAAAGGATCTTGAAATCAGAGGAATATAAGAACGGAAACCTTCTGATAAGATGATAGAAAGCCCTCCTTTCGCCTGAGTGCGACAGGAGGGCTTTCTTTTTTTCAGTTGATCAGAATCGCCATCATCTCAGCGCAGGGGACCACGAAGCCGAACCCGAAGAAGAACAGCAGGTCGAGCACAAACTTCCAGAGCCGGACAGTAGGGGAGCAGAAGTTCATGGAGCGGGTGACGGAGGCACCTATCTCACCCCAGTGTCGGTAGTAGCCGGTCTGCTCAAAGTTGTTCCAGAGCTCCAGCGAGAGAAATTCTATCCCGACGAACAATGGGAAAAACACCCAGGAGGGAAGCCAGCCGTCTGCCTGCAGGTTCCCATTGCTCAGGGTACGCCAGTGGACGGCCATCCGGCCCGGGCAGGCGAGGATGCCCCAGATGGCCAGTGCGGCACTGAGCCAAAACAAAACTGCCCGTACCGAGCGCCAGTCAATGGATTGTTGACGGCGCAGCAGAGTAAAGAAATCTTCCAGCGGGACTTCCGGTGCAATATCTGCTTCCTGCGGGTCGCGGCAGTGCATCAGGTCGGCAAGGGTCAGCCCCAGCGCGTCGGCCAGTGGTTCCAGCGTGTTGATGTCCGGCAGGCCGACCCCGCGTTCCCATCGGCTGACAGCCTTATCTGTTACATGCAGCTGCTGGGCCAGCTCTGCCTGTGTTAATCCTTGTGACTTGCGCATCCGGGCGAGAAATGCCCCGAACGTTTTCGCATCCATTGTGCTCACATCCTTTGGAAAAAGGATAGCATACCACGCACCAAAAGGCAATCGACGCTTCGTTTACAGACGCTGAAACGCAAAAACTCCCCACCCTGTGCTCGGTCAATGAGCACAGGGCGGGGAGCTTCTTTATATGGAGTTCAGAAGAAAAATGCTGGGATCAGAGCTTACAGCTGGGGGCCGGCAGAGACCAGAGCCTTGCCGTGCTCGTTACCCTCGTACTTCTTGAAGTTCTTGATGAAGCGGCCAGCCAGATCCTTGGCCTTCTCCTCCCACTGGGAAGCATCGGCGTAGGTATCGCGGGGATCCAGGATGCCGGTGTCAACACCGTTCAGGACGGTGGGAACCTCGAAGTCGAAGTAGGGGATCTTCTTGGTGGGCACGTTGTTGATATCGCCGTTCAGGATAGCGTCGATGATGCCACGGGTGTCCTTGATGGAGATGCGCTTGCCGGTGCCGTTCCAGCCGGTGTTGACCAGGTAAGCCTTAGCGCCGCTCATCTTCATCTTCTTGACCAGCTCCTCAGCATACTTGGTGGGGTGCAGCTCCAGGAAAGCCTGGCCGAAGCAAGCGGAGAAGGTGGGGGTGGGCTCGGTGATGCCGCGCTCGGTGCCAGCCAGCTTGGCGGTGAAGCCGGACAGGAAGTAGTACTGGGTCTGCTCGGGGCTCAGGATAGAGACGGGAGGCAGAACGCCAAATGCGTCAGCAGACAGGAAGATGACATTCTTTGCAGCAGGTGCAGAAGAGATGGGGCGGACGATGTTCTGGATGTGGTTGATGGGGTAGGACACACGGGTGTTCTCGGTGACAGACTTGTCAGCGAAGTCGATGTGGCCCTCAGCATCCAGAGTGACGTTCTCCAGCAGAGCGTTGCGCTTGATGGCGTTGTAGATATCAGGCTCGGAGTCCTTATCCAGGTTGATGACCTTTGCGTAGCAGCCGCCCTCGAAGTTGAACACGCCGTTGTCGTCCCAGCCGTGCTCGTCATCGCCGATCAGCAGACGCTTGGGATCGGTGGACAGGGTGGTCTTGCCGGTGCCGGACAGACCGAAGAAGATAGCGGTGTTCTCGCCGTTCAGGTCGGTGTTGGCAGAGCAGTGCATGGAAGCCATGCCCTTCAGCGGCAGGAAGTAGTTCATCATGGAGAACATGCCCTTCTTCATCTCGCCGCCGTACCAGGTGTTCACGATGACCTGCTCCTTGCTGGTGATGTTGAACACAACAGCAGTCTCAGAGTTCAGGCCCAGCTCCTTGTAGTTCTCAACCTTGGCCTTGGATGCGTTGTAGACAACGAAATCGGGCTCAAAGTTCTCCAGCTCCTCAGCGGTGGGCTTGATGAACATGTTGGTGACGAAGTGTGCCTGCCATGCAACTTCCATGACAAAGCGGATGGCCATGCGGGTATCCTTGTTGGCACCGCAGAATGCATCCACCACGTACAGGCGCTTGTTGGACAGCTCCTTCTGAGCGATGGCCTTCACAGCAGCCCATGCTTCCTGAGAAGCGGGGTGGTTGTCGTTCTTGTACTCGTCGGAAGTCCACCACACGGTGTCCTTGGAGTTCTCGTCCATAACGATGAACTTGTCCTTGGGAGAACGGCCGGTGTAGATGCCGGTCATAACGTTCACAGCACCCAGCTCGCTGACCTGGCCCTTTTCGTAGCCTTCCAGACCGGGCTTGGTCTCTTCCTCGAACAGCTGCTCGTAGGAGGGGTTGTACACGATCTCAGTCGTGCCGGTAATGCCATACTTGGTAAGATCCAACTTTGCCATATTCGCTATACCTCTACTTTCGTTTGATCCATACGTCCTGTATAGGGCACAGCGTTTCCCGGCGGGCCGGGCGCTGCGCAGAAGGCTTGCAGTTTGTAAATGCAAATTCTCCTGTATACCATTATACATAAAAGTATCCCGAAATCAATAAACGAATCGTGCTATTTGCAGAAAAGAAACAAATTTCATTAAGAAATTTAACTGCCTGAAACAATTTCAGAAAACAAAAGCAGGGGGCAAGACCTGAAAAAATAAGGTGGAAAGGCAGAAAAACAATTTTTTGGTAAAATTTTAACAAGCTTGGATGCATGAAAAAACGTGCCATGAATGCCCAGCGCAGCCCGCATGCGGAAGATTTTTTGAAAAAATTGAATTTTTGTGTTGACAAAGCAGGCATGCTATGCTAAAATAGCCAAGTCGGGAGCGAACACCCGATGCAAAATGGACGTATGGCCCGTTGGTCAAGCGGTTAAGACAGAGGCCTCTCACGCCTTTAACATCGGTTCGATTCCGGTACGGGTCACCATTTTATAGTAGTAAAACGGTCATGTGCCGTTTTATATAGATGCCTCTTTAGCTCAGTCGGTTAGAGCACCTGACTGTTAATCAGGGTGTCGCCTGTTCGAGTCAGGCAAGAGGCGCCAGCAAAGCGATGGAAGTTTTCCATCGCTTTTTTCTTTTTCTCCGGCCGCTTTTGTTGACAGAAAATGCGAGGCGGGATATACTTAAAGCATGTTTTAGAATTGAAAATTTGTTGGTGGGCGGCTGCTTTTAAGGACAGCATCCTCGCCCTCTCAGGCTCTAACGCGCCAGATTCCCCCTTTTGTCGCTGCGCGACATCTTCCCCCGGAGCGGGGGAAGTCTTTCCTCAAAGGGGGAGCCCTTGGCAAAACCGCAAACGTTGCATGGACTGCCAAAGCCTCTCACTCTGGGAGAGGTGGCATTGCGGAGCAATGACGGAGAGGGCGAGCCCGGTAAAGGTTTAAATGCTATGTTCAACTTTTCAAACAAAAAAGATCGCACGCCGCCCGCCCTGCCGGAAGGCACGGTGCGCCGCCGCTATTCCATCGAAGGGCAGGTGCAGGGGGTGGGCTTCCGCTACCGCGCCCGCTATGCGGCCCAGACGCTGGAACTGACCGGCTGGGTGGAGAACGAGGACGACGGCAGCGTGACCCTGGAAGTGCAGGGCGACCCGGAAAAGTTCCTGCGGCTGTTCGCCATGATCCAGAAAAGCGATTATATCCAGATCACCGGCATCCGCCAGAAGGATCTGCCGCCCGACCCATGGGAGCGGGGCTTCTCGGTAAAAGGGTATTGATGCGAGACCCTCTCAGTCAAAGCCTGTCGGCTTTGCCAGCTCCCCCGATGGGGGAGCTTTTTGACATTTTTTGGCAAGCACTGCCTCTCGGGAAGAGGATCTTGAATGATCCCCGCTTATAAAGCTCGCCCTTCGGGAGAGCTGTCGAGCAAAGCGAGACTGAGAGGGTTCGTACAAACAAAAAAGCTGACGCGAAAGCGTCAGCTTTTTTGCTCTTTCTAAATTTATCAGCCTGCTGTTTTCAGCGGGGAATTTTCTGTCCAGATGGTGCCGTCCAGCAGCCGGGTCACAGCCAGAGTGCCGTTTGCGGAAACACGGGCCGGGTCCAGCGCGTAGAAATCGCTCTCCTTCAGGTTCGCGGGGTCTGCATCCGGGCGGATACCCACCACGCAGACCCAGTGGCCATAGGCGGCGCTGGTGGCGATGTGCGGGTAATTGACCTCGTTCCAGCCGGAACTGGTCAGGTGGTATTCATAGCTGGAGGTGCGGTTCGTGTGCCGTTTTACGCCGCTCACCGCGGTGTTTTTCAGATGCACGATCACCGGCTTCCCGGCGGAAAGCTCGGTGTAAAGCTTCTGCAGGCACTCGGACAGGCTGCCGGAATAACCGTAGTAGCCGCCCGCAGACCAGACCGCACCGTTTGACCACATGCCGCTGCCGGAGGAAACTTTTCCATCCAGAATGGTGCGTGCATAGCGCAAGGCGTACCAGCTGCATTTGCCGGAGGTCTGGTTGCCGATGGAAAGGATCTGGCTGGTGCTGAAGTCCAGCATCCGGATGCCGTGCGTTTCCTGCAGGGCAGCTGCGTGTGCGTGGGGAACGGCCAGAGCCAGCACAAGGCACAGCGCCAGAACTGCCGCCGCCAGCCGCTGTGCCGCGCGGGCGGGACAGTGTTGCATATTGAGCCACATCCTTTGTTTTTTCTACGACCTTATTTTACCATGCAAAAATGGTAGAATTGTGTAAAATCGTAATTTTTTGAAAAGATTCTGAAAGATGGATCGGAACACAACATCTGTCCAAACCGGGAAGGACTGTGCCCCGGAAAAGAACAGCATGGAGCTTCCGGCCGGAAGAAGATTTTCCAGCACGGTAAAGAACCTTTGCGAAATAAGGACAGTGTATCTCAATACTGCAACAAAAAAGCCGCTGTTTCATTGATTTTGAACGAAAATGTTTCGGAAACTTTATGCATCTTCTCGATTGACAAAACCAACTGCTGTCGGATATAATCAGGGCAGAAAGACCCCCGTTCTGTAGTGCGAAAAAACAGCACTGAAATGAGACAAATCAACAAAATCTTGAAATGACAGGAGGCGCTTGACAATGAAAAAGCTGAAGAAATTTGCTGCCCTGCTTCTGGTGGGTGTGATGGCTCTGGCCCTGCTGACGGCCTGCGGCGGTGGCGGCGATGGCATGGTTACCAACAAGGATGAGGAAAACAAGGTAATAAGCCGGATCAGTCAAGACCATGGCAATATTGCCGTGACGAACGATGAAGACCTTCGTGCAATAGCGGAGGGACACTTGTACAAGGATCGCGACACTCTGGATGCGTGTTTCAAGGTTGCTGGCTATACTGGTGCACTCCAGTTCCATTCGGAGAAGGCGGAAAATAATCGGATCATCACCATCACCGCCCGGTATAACTACAAGGATACCCTTCTGAGTGATGTGATGACTAGAATCTCGCAATATCTCGACACCAAAGTTGATGCCAGTGTGAAGCAGGACGGCAACTGGTCGAATGTAGGCGTTGTGGTCAAGCGCAACAACGAGCAGAGCTACATTGGTATTTCCATCCGCATTAAGAACTACTACAAGTAAAAATCCGTCACCCTTTCCCCCGGAGCGCAGCCGCAAGGCCGCCCTCCGGGGCTTTTGTTATGTTTAGGGCAAACTCCCCCAGTCGCCTGCGGCGTGCCAGATTCCCCCTTTTGTCGCTGCGCGACATTTTCCCCCGGCCGGGGGAAATCGTCCCTCAAAGAGGGAGCCTTTCGCCTTCCGGTCAGATGCAATAAACCTCCCCCTTTCGGGGGAGGTGGCATCGCGCAGCGATGACGGAGAGGGTTGCCTCCCTCACTGAGGGAGGTGGCAAACCCGCAGGGTTTGACGGAAGGAGTCCGTCCCGCCCCGGGGCTTTTTGTATCCAACAAACTGACGTATTGGCTCAAAAATGATTGGAAACGATAGGTAGTCTGTACATTGACGCGGGGGGGGGGGAACTGTAAAATATACATAGGCCCTCCGGGCATTTGGGACGCGGAAAAGGCCTGTAATTCATTTTATGATGGAGAGACCTAACATGAAAAAGTTGAAACGTCTTGTGGCCGTTCTTCTGACCGGCATCATGGCGCTGGCAATGCTCACTGCTTGCGGCGTTACCCCCAGCGCACCTTCAATGCGCGATACTGCGCTGGAAAAGAGCGTTGCCCAGTGGACTGTGGAACTGGGCCGGAGCAACGGCCTGACACTGACCGTTGATTCGGAATTGACAGAGATCAGCAATAAGTGCCTGCCTACTGCTGTCAAGGCGGTGGATGCCAGGCTTGCTTTTCCTAAGGATCAGAACGCTTACCATGACGCAGTGAAAAAGCGGGAGACATTTTTTGCTGAAGCAAAGAAGGGCAAAACGGCTGCGCTGGTGCCCGTGGACTTTCCGAGCGGAACAGAAGTCACCAAGGATACTCTGGCCCATGCCTATGCCGCTTTGAGAGCGGATGTTCAGGGTAACTTGGAACAGGCTGGTGTTTACGATCCGACCAAGTTCGGCGTTACCGTTACCAAGCAGAAGGAATACACTCTGGTCCTCTTCGTGGTCAGCGAATAAGCGTACCTTCTCAAAACTTGCATCCCTGCCCCGCAGAGCACCCGCTCTGCGGGGCTTTTTTGCGTTTAGGGCAAACTCCTCCAGTCGCCTGCGGCGACAGCCCCCTCAAAGAGGGAGCCTTTCGCCTTCCGGTCAGATGCAATAAACCTCCCCCTTTCGGGGGAGGTGGCATCGCGCAGCGATGACGGAGAGGGTTGCCTCCCTCACTGAGGGAGGTGGCAAACCCGCAGGGTTTGACGGAAGGAGTTCGTCCTGCCCCGGGGCTTTTTTGTGTTTGGGGACAATTGCCAAAAAGAAGGGTGGAATTTGGGCGATATGCCTGTTGACATGCGGGGGGGGGTATGGATAAAATAAATTCAGACGGGTAAAGCGATTTGGGGTCGCCCAAACCGTCAGAATTTGAAAACAGGAGGAACATTACAATGAAAATGTTCAAACGTTTCGCAGCCGCCCTTCTGGCCGGCGTGATGGTTCTGGCAATGCTCACCGCGTGCGGTGGCGGCAGTGGTTCTGGTACATCCACGATTGGCGAGGAATTTGAAAACAAATACATCGCAGCGATTAACACTCTCCGTGGCGAGAATGCAGGAAACCTGGAAAATGATACCGACCTGCGTAACAAGGCTCTGGCTCAGTTGGCGAAAATCAAGGAGGATGGCACGATTGCGGCTCCTGATGCAAACACTTCTATTGTAACGCCCAGTGCTGATGGAAAATCTGTAACAGTTGTAATGATTAGCGTAGGAACGAAGGGCGAACCCGATAAGGGTGTGTGTCAGGCAAAAGAAATCACCGCCGAATCCTTGGATGAAATTACCCCAGATAGTGCTGGTGCTGATGTTGTAGAAGCTCTGCGGGCACTTAAGAAAATCGGTATTGCCACTAAAGTAATCAATGGCAAAACCTACGCAGCAATAGCAATGGAAATTGTCCAGTCTGTGTCGTAAAGCTTAATTCGCAAAATTGAAGAATTGACTTGCCCCGAGGAGCACCCCGCTCCCCGGGGCTTTTTTGCTGTCTGAACCCTCTCAGTCACGCCTTACGGCGTGCCAGCTCCCCCGAGAGGGGGAGCTTTTAAGCATCTGACGGTTTGCAGCAAATAACCTCCCCCTTTCGGGGGAGGTGGCATCGCGCAGCGATGACGGAGAGGGTTGCCTCCCTCACTGAGGGAGGTGGCAGACCCGCAGGGTTTGACGGAAGGAGTTCGTCCTGCCCGGCGGCAATTCTGAATGGTTTCTCTGTCAAACCGTGTCGTTTTGTGGTACAATAAAAACATATTCTGATGTGAACAGGAAAGGACGTTTCCATGCAGCTGTTTGAACTGGTGTCCCCGCGGCTGTTCCGCCCGCTGGCGGGGCCGAACCGGGCGTTTTATGCCGAGCTGCTGCTTCTGCTCTGGGAGGAATGCCGCCATACGGCGGACTACAGCATCTCCCGGGCAGAGGCGGTGAGCCGTGCCGAAGATTACTTTGCCGCGCTGGCAAAGCCCCTTGCGCTGGACGCGGACGGTGCGGGCGATGAGGACGAGCAGCCCACCCGCGACCCCCACACGCTGGCGGTGGGCTTTCTGCTGCGGCTGCGCCGCACCGGCTGGCTGGAAGAGACCCCCGGCAGCTATGAGGGCGAAGCGTCCCTAGCCTTTGTGCCGGAGGTGGCCCCGCTGCTGGAAGCGCTGGAAGAGATCCTGAACCCCCGCGTAGTCACCTACACCGGCAAGCTGTACAAGGCGTGGCAGCTGCTGGGCGGCATCGGGCAGGAAAAAAGCCCCTACGAGAACGTTCTGCGGGAGGTGGATTCCGACCTTGACGCCCTGAACCGTTCCCTCCGGGCGCTCAACGCCTCCATCGGTCACTACATCGACCGCCTTACCCGCAACCGCACCCCGCAGGAGGTGCTGGAACTGTTCGACCAGTACGAGGAAAAGGTGGTGGCGGCGGCCTACCACCGCTTCAAGACCAGCGACAACCTGTTCAACTACCGCGCCTATCTGGAAGAGGAGCTGGACGACTGCGAGGAGAACTACCTGCCGCAGCTGGCCTTTGATTATGCCCGGGTGGAGCGCTGCGCCCCGAACGAAGCGACACCTGCCGTGCGTGCACTCATCCAGAAGCAGCGGGACGCGCTGGAAGAGATGAGCCTGCTCATGCGCGAGATCGATGCAAGCCACATCCGCTACCGCAAGCGGGCTGTGCAGCGGGCACAGTTCCTGCTGCTGAGCGACCGTTCTTCGCAGGGCAGCGTCACCGCCCTGCTGCGCCGCTACGCCGAGGACATCCGCACCCCGGAGCAGCTGTTTGAGCCGGACGACGGCCCGGTGGCAAAGCGGCTGCACCTGTACCCGGCAGCGGTGTTCGGGGAGAAATTCCTCTACCCGCCCGCTGCCCAGCGCACCGCCGAGCCGCTGGCCCCGGTGCGCACCGAAGGATTCGATCCGGAACAGCTCAAAAAAGAGCAGCAATTGCTGCTGGATTACGCCCGCCTTGCCGTTACCGAGGAGAACGTGGCCCTGCTGGCCCGGCAGGCCCTTGCCGCCCGCCCGCAGGTGAACGCGGCACTTCTGGCAGACGAATACCCGAACGATTTTGCCCGCATCATCGGCCTGCATACCTACTCGCAGTCGCCGCACCGGGATTATGACATTCAGCTCACCGGCAATTGGGTGGAGCGCGGCGGTTTCCGCTTTGAGGACTTTGTCCTCACCCGCCGCAGGGAGGAAGAAAATGGCAACCATTAACATGCTGGAAGAAACCGCGAATTACCTGCTGAACCACTGCTTCGTGCTGGGCGGCGTGGAGGATCAGCGGGCAAAATATCTTTATGTGCAGGACCATCTGGACGAGGTGCGCGCTGTGTTCGCCCCGCTGGGCTATTCTGTATTGCTGTACCCGGCACCCCTGCAGGCGGCGGCTCTGGTCAACGGCCACGAGGGCAGTCAGGCCCGGCTGCTGAAATACGAGAGCATCCTGCTTTTGGTATTGCGGCTTTTGTACCTGCAAAAGCGCGAGAGCCTTGCGGCCAATGCCGACGAGGTGCTGGTGACGGTGGAAGAGGTGCAGACCGAACTGCAGAAGATGAATCTGCCCCGCCGTCTGGACCAGAAAACGCTGGAAAATCTCATGCGTACCCTGCGCCGGTACAATCTGGCGCGGCCTGTGGGGCGGCTTTCCGGGCTGGACAGCCGCATTGAAGTATTTCCCACCGTGCTGCTGGCCCTGCCGGATGCCGACCTTGCGGATGCAGCGGCAGAATCTGCCCGCACCCGCACAGAGCTTGGCCTTTATGAACGACCGGAAGAAGCAGGGGAGGGTGAAGAATGATCGAACTCAAACGGCTGAAACTCATCAACTGGCACAACTTTGAAAATGTCACCTTCGACTGCGCACGGCTCACCTATATGATCGGCGTGAACGCCGTGGGCAAGACCACCATTCTGGATGCCATCCGCTACTGCCTGACCACCAACCGCAATTTCAATGCGCTGGGCAATAAAAAGAGCGGCCGCACCCTGCAGGGTTCGGTGCACGCAAAGCAGCGCGGCGAGAACGCCTACCGCCGCCCGGGCCATACCGTGGCCTACATCGGGGCGGAGTTCTGGGACAGCGTCAAGCGCACCCCCTTCGTCATCGCGGTGCGGGTGGAGTCCGAAGGCCCCATGCAGGAGCTACACCCCGGCGATCAGACATGGTATCTTTCGGAGGACGGCTGCACGCTGGAACAGCTGCCCTTCATCGACCCCAAGACCGGTGCACCCAGCGCAAAGGAGGACTTCAAGCCCGCAACGGGCCGTCTCTCCTACACCCGCAGCCCCAGCGAAGCGCGGGACCGCATCTGCCGTGCGCTGGGCATCGGGCGCGCCTCCAGCCCCTTGGGCAAAAAGTTCAACGAGGTGTTCCAGATGGGCACCAGCATGGACGAGATCCCCAACTTCCGGGAGTTTTTGTACCAGTACATCCTGCCCCAGCCGGAGCTGGATCTGGACGCTTTGCAGGGCGACCGGCTGGAACTGGAAAATCTGCACGCCGTGCTGGCCGAAGCACAGACCCGCGCCGACGCGCTGGAAGAGATCGTGGATTTTGGCCGCGAAGCTGCCGAAAAGCAGACCCAGACCCTTGTGAACCGGGGCGCGGCGCTGCTGGCCCGCGCCGCTGCCGACGGCAGCGAACAGACCGTCTGGCAGGAGCATCTGGATGCGGGCCACCGCCAGCTGGACGGGCTGAACGCCCGCTATGCCGAGGCCAAAAATGCCGAAGCGGAAGCCCGCCGGGCCTATCTTTCCGCCCACGGTGCCGCCAGCGCCAGCGGCGAGGGCCGGGCACTGGACGCCCTGACCGAGGAGCTTTCCCGCCGCAAAACGGCGCTGGATACCGCCGCACGCAAAGCCGAAAAGGCAGAAAGTGCCCTTGCCCGCACCCAGAGCCTGCTGGCTGTGCTGCGCCGCAGCGGCTTTGCTGCCGGCATCAAGGCCGAAGAGCTGACGGCGGACACTCTGCCGCAGCTCACCGCATGGCTCTCCGCGCAGGAAAAACCGCTGGAGGAAGCCTATTTTGCTGCCCGCCAGAACACTGCTGCTTTGCAGAAGGATCAGGCCGTGAAGCGCGCCGAGCTGGACGCGGTGTCCGGCGGCAAGTGGGTCTACCCCCACGGCGATGCCGCCACCCGGGTGCGGGATGCCGTGAATGCGGAACTCAAGAGCCGGGGCATGCAGCCGGATGCGAAAATTTTCTGTGAACTGTTGAACGTGGAGGATGAGAGCTGGCAGGACTGCGTGGAAGCCTGCCTTGGCGACCGCCGCTTTGATATCCTTGTGCCGCCCGCCCGCTACGAAGCCGCCAAAAGCGCCTTTGTGGCTCTGAAGGACAAGGTAGGCCCCATCAGCCTGCTGGACACCCCGGGCATCCGCAAGGCCAACCGCCGCGCCGACAAGTACGGCCCGGACAGCCTTGCCGCGCAGGTGAGCAGTGAAAACCCGCTGGCTGCACAGTATGCCCAGACCATTCTGGGCCGCATCGTCTGCTGCGACACCCCCGATACGCTGGAACAGCATCCCGACAGCGCCACCCGCGACCTTCTGCGCCACCACCCCTTCCGGCTGGAACGGCTGCGCACTCCCCAGCGGTATATCGGTCTGGACGCACGCCGCGCCCGCGCCGGGGCGCTGGCGGCCGAGCTGGAAGCTCTGGGGGAAAGCGCCCGTGCTGCCGCCCAGACAGAACAGAACCTGAAAGCCGCCTATAACCAGTACCAGACCCTGCTGCGGGGCACGGTACTGGACGAGCTGGCCGCGCTGTGGGATGCCCGCACCGCCCTGACTGCCGCACAGAATGCTGTGACCGAACAGGAAGCAAAGCTCACCGAGTGCCGCGAGAACCCGCTGCTGCAGCAGCTTTACAAAGAGGAAGAAGCCCGCGAAGCCGCATGGGAGGCTGCCCGCGCCGCCGTGGAGCAGGCGGGCGGCGACATCCGCGTGTGCCAAAAGCAGATCGCCTCCTGCGAAGCAGAGCAGAAAAAGGCAGGGGAGACGGCACAGCAGAGCGCCGATGCTGCCCGGAGCTTCTTTGCGGCGCATCCGCTGGTGGAGCCGCTGGCCCGCACCCGGATGCTGGCGCTGGCCCCGGCAGATAAGCCCCGCGCCGCCGCACAGGCTGCGGAAAAGGCGCAGGCCAAGCTGGACGATGCGCTGGCCGTCTATCTGACCGGCACGCTGGAACCGGCCCAGAAGGCCTACAACGAGCACTATGTGTGCGATTATCCGCTGGGCCTTGCGGGGTTGGACCAGTACCGCGCCCAGCACGAGAGCCTTGTGCGCATCGATCTGGAACGCTACGCCGCCCGTCTGGAACAGGCCCAGCGGGACTGCAAGGACCGCTTCCGTAAGGATATCCTGTTCCGCATGAAAGACGATATCTTCAACGCCCGGCGGCAGTTCCGGGAGCTGAACAAGGTGATGGAGCAGTTGACCTACGGCGAGGAGGTCTACCGCTTTGAGCTGGAGCCCAGCCGTGACCCGCAGCTGGCGGCCTTCTATCAGGTCATCGTGGACAAGGGCAACCAGCAGATGACCGAGGGCGACTCGCTGGACAACCTTGCCGCCACCGCCGACCCTGCTTATGAGCGTCAGGTGGACGAGCTGATGGAAAAGATCATGGCGGACGTGGACGAGAACACCCGCGCCCGGCAGGAGGGCCGCACCGGCGGCGTGACCCTGTCGGACTATGTGGACTACCGCACCTATCTGGACTACGACATCAAGGTGACGAACCGGGTCACCGGCCAGCAGGCATACCTGTCCCGCGTCAGCCGCGATTCCTCCGGCGGCGAGAATCAGGCCCCCTTCTATGTGGCCATCTGCGCCAGCCTGCTGCAGATCTACCAGAAGAGCGAGAACAGCATCCGTCTTGTGCTGCTGGACGAAGCCTTCAGCAAGATGACCAGCGACCGCATCCGCCCCATGATGGAGCTGTTCCGCCGCCTGCAGCTGCAGGTGCTGCTCATCTCCACCGTGGAAAAGAGTACCGCCATCCAGCCCTACTGCGACATTACCTATTCCATCGTCCGCCACGGCGACGCCAACGCCATCGCGCCCTTTGTCCGCCTTGCGGCGGAGGGATAAAAGAAAGGGTGCGGAATGGAAAAAACAAGACGAGTTGGCATTCTGACAAAACGTGTGATCGAGCTGCTGGAATTGGAGCTGCCGGAGGGAAAGGATATTCTTCTTGGCGAGTCCAATATCGGGCACATGACAACACGCCATCCTGAGGACTTTGCGTTATATGGAGAATACATCCCGGATATTTTAAGAGAACCGGATTATGTGGCACAAAATAAAAAGGATCAATCCATTGAGTATGTCCGGGAAGTGGAAATAGATCATGTGTTTGTCAAAGTTGCGGTGCGGGTCTCTACAAAAGGACAGCTTTTTGCAAGGTCGGTTTACCGATTGAATCCAAACCGTGTCCGAAGCTTTATCAATAAGGGAAATCTGAAAAAATATTGACGTGCTACCGCGTATTGACATTTTGAAACCCTATGATATAATAATAGTGGATAGATGAGCAACGGAGGACGGAACAGGCAGCCGTCGCCCAGCGTTAGGAGATGTGGGAAGCGTCACCCCACCCTTGCTCAAGAAAGAGAACACCCGCTGCGGATGCAGCGGGTGTTCTCTTTTTGTCATGCTTTACCGCAAGGGCAGCACATCTTCGTCTTCGTTGATCTCTTCCATCATCCCATCCGCAAAGTACCAGCCTCTGCCGTACAGCGCCTCGCTGCCGTCGGCGCACAGGATATACGAGCCGTCCGGCAAAGCGAGAAAATGCCGCTTTTTGCTGTCGGCAAGGGCGATATCCTCCACCTTCTGTCCGTCCAGCACATGATCCCGGATGAACTGGTAGTGGGGCAGGATGCGGGTCTCGGTCAGGCCAAGGCCGTTCATCCAGCGGGAGTAGTGCGGGTCGGCGGCTTCGCCCGGTTCCTCGGGCGCGGCGTACACGATGTGGGCGGCGTTCATGCTGCCGGCACTCACGCCCAGCACGATGCCGTGGTAGTTGTGGAACAGCCCCGGCAGGCCCAGCTGAGCAAAAAAGTGGTTCTGGGTGGGCACGTGCCCGCCGCACAGCATCACAAAGCCGCTTTGGGGCAGAAGAGAACCGATCTCCTCGGCATTGCGGGCATCGCAGGGGATGAGCGCCGTCAGGGGCAGGTGGGCGTTCGCAAAGCTCTGAGCAAACACCCGGCACATCTCGTCGTTCTGCTCGTAGGCATAGGGGTCTGCCGCAATGGCAAGGCCCAGCACGGCGTGATCCGGCCAGACGGCCCGCAGGTTCGCCACAAAGTGATTGCGCGTGTCCAGCACCGGAATATCCGGCCCCGGCTCAAAGGGGCAGCCGCTGGGGCTGCTGGTCAAAAACAATGTCATAATGATCCCTCGTAAAACAGTGAATAAGAAGCTGTGTCCATTCTAACACGATTTTGCTGCCAGCGGCAGAGCCAGAATCACCAAAAAAATCCCCCGCTTTTCGCCGTTTCGCAGAAAGCAGGGGATCTTATCATGCCTTTCGGTAATGGAATACCTTGTCCTTGGTGAGGAGCATGGCAGCGCTCACGGCCAGAGCCGCCAGCTCGGCGGCGGTGACGGCCAGCCAGATGCCGTCGATGCCCAGCAGCAGCGGCAGCAGGAGAATGGCGATCACCTGAAACGCCAGCGTGCGCAAAAAAGAGATCAGCGCGCTGGTCACGCCGTCGCCCAGCGCCGTGAAGAAGGAGGACGCGTACACGTTGAAGCCCATGATGAGGAAGCTCAGCGCATACAGCCGGAAGGCCCGGCTGGTCAGGGCCAGCAGCTCCGCGTCGTAGCCCACGAAAACGCGCGCTACACAGGGGATGATGAACATGGAAGCCAGCGTCAGGGTCACAGCCACCACGGCGATGAGCCGCAGGCTTTTCCGGTAGAGGTTGTGCACCTCGGCGTGGTTGCGGGCACCGTAGTGGAAGCTGACGATGGGTGCACTGCCCACGGCATAGCCCACGAACACCGCCACGAACAGGAAGGCCGCGTACATGATGACACCGTAGGCGGCCACGCCGTTCTCACCGGCCAGACGCAGCAGCTGGTAGTTGTACAGGATATTGACCAGCGACATGGAAAGGTTGGTCATCAGCTCGGAAGAGCCGTTGATGCAGGCATCCCGCAGTACTTTGCTGTAAAAACTGGTCTTGCACAGGTGCAGGCGGCTGGAGTTGCTGCGGTCGATGAAGTAGAACACCGGCAGTACGCCGCCCACCAGCTGGCTGATAAAGGTGGCAATGGCCGCGCCCTCCACGCCCCAGCCCCAGATACCCACCATCAGCACGTCCAGCACCATGTTGGTGCAGCCCGCGCCCACGGTGAACCAGAAACCGAGGTGCGGCTTTTCGGCGGTGACGAAAAAGCTCTGGAACATATTCTGCAGCGCAAAGGTGGGCAGGGACACCATCAGGATGCGTCCATAGCGCACCGCGTAGTCCAGAAGCTCCCCCTTGGCACCCAGCAGCACGGCAATGGGCCGCAGGAACACAATACCCAGCACCGCCAGCACACTGACCGAGACCAGAGCCGCCAGCAGGAACAGGGTGAAATAGCGGTCGGCCTTTTTCTGGTCGCCCTCGCCCAGCGTGATGCCCACGATGGCGCTGCCGCCGGTGCCCAGCATAAAGCCGATGGTGCCCAGCAGCATGGGCAGCGGCATGATGAGGTTGACCGCCGCAAAGGCCGTCTTGCCCACAAAGTTGGAGACACACAGGCCGTCCACGATGCCGTAGATGGAGGTGAACAGCATGGTGCCGATGCAGG
>OGGG01000627.1_pt1 | contig 37632 bp, 32 predicted proteins | sample 1571201 | NCBI WGS metagenome assembly OGGG01 (sample SAMEA2581946, study PRJEB24529) | metagenome | biome: Human gut stool | place: China | collected 2011 | reverse complement strand
CCAAGTTCAAGTACGCCTACGACCAAGGAAGTCTGCAGGCAAGAATCTTCCTTGAACTGATAGCAAGATTATACGGCATGGAAGATACTTACCGCCGGGAAAAACTCACTCCAGACGAGATTTACCGCAGAAGGAACAGTAAGGAAACGACGGAAATCATCGAGAAGTTAAGGACGGAGCTTTATGATCTGCTGGCAAATCCTGAAGAGAGCCGAAGCGAACTTATGAGTAAGGCACTTAACTATCTGAAGACCTTCTGGAATCAAATCTTCGCCTACAGAAATGACGGTGAATACTCAATAGACAATTTACCAGCAGAACGGGCACTGAGACCTGTTACCGTCCAACGGAAGAACAGCCTGTTCTTCGGAAGTGTGAAAGGAATACAGAACTCCGCAATCTATAATACCTTTATAGAAACCTGCAAGCAGGTGGGAGTCTCCTTCAGGGATTACTTCTGCAAGCTGCTCAAAGAACTAAAAAAGGGAAGAACGGATTACGAAAACCTTCTTCCCATGACAATATGCAAATAATAATCGTTAAATTTGTAGATTCTTTTTTAGACGGGTGCCGACTGGCGCCCGTCTAAAAGGGGATACCCTAAAATTGGAAGCTTACACACAAGTGAACCATAATTGTCAGAGATCTCGTTACAATAGCACCTGACTGTATTTTATAATCAAGAAAAATATTCGACATATTTATGACGGATATAATTGTATCAAATATCAAAACTTACATCAAAATGCAAGCCAATAAAAGCATACTAATCTTTGGAGTTGGAGAACTTCAAAAATCAATAATCAAAAGAGCCCAGCAACGCGGATTATATGTCATCGGTATCGATCCTTCAGACAACGCCCAATGCAGAAATCTGGTAGATGCTTTTGAAATAGTAGATGGCCAAGATTTCGAAGGTACTATAGCCGTAGCTAAGAAGTATCATATTTCTGCACTGGTAACTGCCGCGACAGACAAGCCCTTGCGCATGATGGCACGAGTTGCAAACAAGCTTAAATTACCATTCTTTTCTGAAGAAACTGCACAAATTTCTACAGATAAATATTTGATGAAAAAATGCTTTCAGAAAAACGGAATTCCATGTGCCAAAGGGAAAATAATAGAATCTATTGATGACACAAATGAATTATCATACCCTTTAATTGTAAAGCCTAGAGATAACTCGGGAAGTAGAGGTGTCAAACTCTGCTATAATAAACAAGATCTACAAGAAGCTTTAAAAGAAGCTTTAAAATTCACGTGCCAAAAATCCATCCTAGTAGAAGAATTCATCGAAGGAAAAGAATATAGTATTGAAGCTCTACATTATGAAGGAATAAATCAGATTATCCAATTCACCGAAAAAAAAGTAACACCCTTTCCCTACAATGTTGAATTGGGACATATACAGCCTGCAAATCTGGCAGTTACTGATAAAGACAAATTAACCACCATTATAAATACTATCGGCAGAGCATTTAAATTCGAAAATTGTGCTTCACATACAGAAGTAAAAATAAATTCCCAAGGAATCTTTGTCATTGAAACCTCACCACGATTAGGAGGGGATTATATCACGTCTTTGCTAGTACCTTTATCTACAGGAATTAATATAGAAGATTGTCTGTTAGACATTGCGTTAAAAGAGAAAATTATAATACCACAGAATATCTCTCACAAATCATCTGGTGTCAGATTTTTTTCATTAAAAGGCAAATCAGTTAATTCAATCAGCACACAAATACAACGTGTACCTAAATGGAATAATTTGATTCATTTTTCATTGAAGCTTAAGCCCAATGATATAATTCCTTCCATAACCAGTAGTTTGTCACGTTATGGAGAATTTATTGTACAGACAGATTCTTATGATACAACGAAATCGTTACTAGACAAATACGAAAAACAAATTTCCGATTTAATATCAACGAATAACTAATTTAAGATAAACCATGATAAAAGGACAAATCCAACCGACAGCTACAATTATTGAAGCCTTAAAACAAATGGATTCAGAACATGTTAAGGTTTTAATTGTAATGGAAAATGATCATTTTACTGGGCTAATTACTATCGGAGATATACAACGTGCTATCCTTCGCAATATACAAACCAATGCTTGTATTAAACAAATATTGGATAAAAACAAGCAATATGCTTCACTTCACGACTCGGATGAATTGATTAAAAAGAAAATGATATCCCTTCGCGCCGAAATAATGCCTGTAATAGATGATAAAGGCAATTTAATAAAAGTATATTCATGGAATGATTTCTTCAATGAGGATAACAATCTTATCTCTTCCTCCAGTTTGAACCTTCCAGTTGTTATCATGGCTGGAGGAAAAGGTACACGTCTGAAACCTCTAACCAATATATATCCTAAGCCACTGATTCCTATTGGTGAAAAAACAATCATAGAATCCATTATGGACAGATTTGTGTCTTATAATTGCCTTGATTTCTATATATCAGTCAATTACAAAGCCGATGTAATAAAAAACTACTTTGACTTCCTGAATAACCCACAATATCATATTAGCTACTTTCAAGAAGCAAAACCTATGGGAACCGCCGGTAGCTTAAGATTATTGAAAGATAAATTACATTCTACCTTCTTTGTTTCAAATTGTGATATTCTCATCAATGAAAATTATGGCGATATTTTAAAATATCATCAAGAAAACAGTAATGAATTGACTGTAGTTGCTGCCTTAAAAACTTACTCTATACCCTATGGAACAATTATTACCAAGGAAAACGGTTTATTGGAGTCTATTGAAGAGAAACCCAATTTGTCTTTCAAAATAAATACTGGATTATATATATTAGAGCCATCAGTACTAGAAGATATCCCAAATAAATTTTTCCATATTACCCACCTAATGGAAAAACTTCAAAAGGATGGACGCAGAGTAGGAGTATATCCCATCAGTCAAAATGACTGGATAGATATGGGAGATTGGGATGAATATTTAAAATTAATAAGAAAATAGTCATGAAAAGAATTCTTATTGTGGGAGGAGTTTATGACAAGCACGCATATCGTTTCATTTCTCACTTAAAAAAAGAATATCAAAGTCTTAAAATAGATATTTTCAGCTATGAAAAGAAGAAGGAACGTCCTGAATGTGCAGAATTCTGTGAATCAATATATTTCCCTCAACAAAGCATGCATCAATTATATAAAATCAAGATTTTAGGCAAACTTTTAAACGCTATAGATTTTAGATGTAGCCTACAAAAGCTTGCTGCCCAAAATATCACTTATGATGCTATACTCATTTTGTGGGTCCTCCAACGAAATATGCTATGTGCAAACATTTATAGACAGTTGAGTAAAAATGTAGTACTAATTCCTTTAGGAAGTGATGTACTTCGAATTTCAAAATCAGCAAGTCTCAGTTTAAGACCATTTTACCAAAAGGCCCACTATGTAATCCTTCATCCCGAAGAGTTTAAACAAAAGGCACAAAAGCTTTTTAATATCAATGAATCACAAATTATAGCTCTTGATTTTGGATCGAGTCAAATTGATAGTTTGCTAAATAGTAATATATCTAAAATTGAAGCACAACGAGCGCTTGGCGTTACTAATAAATTTATCATAACAATAGGATATAATGCTGTCAAAGAACAAAATCATCTAGCCATATTAAAACAAATCACTATGGTTAGAGAGCAATTGCCTCAAAATTTATTCTTAATTTTGCCAATGACCTACCCTATATCTTTTGAGCTAAAAAATTATATACAATCAATAAGAGATTATTTACAACAACACAATTACGACTTTCGGATTTTTAATGAATATTTAAATGATGATAAGTTGCTTTATCTCAGAAAATGTTCTGACGTCTTTATCCATGCTCAAACGACAGACGCTAGTTGCGCCACAGTTCAAGAATATTTACTATCTGATTGTACTATTCTCAATGGAGAATGGCTTCACTATCCTGAACTAGAAGAATACGGAATACCCTATTATACCTTTAAGAGTCTAAACCATATTGGACCATGTCTTATAGAGGCTATAGACAATCCCGATAAATATCGTCCAACTCTACAATTAAAAGAAAAAATAGCCCAAAAAGGCTGGAACTATCAAATCAAATTATGGATTTCATTTCTTAATTCTCTCCAATGCCAGATATAAAAAAACAAGCTATTTCAGGCGCACAATGGATGTTTGTTTCTACTATAACAACTTCCATTGTGCAAATATTACGCCTAAGTATATTAACACGATTTTTGGAAAAAAGTGATTTCGGAATTGTCGCTATAATGACATTCATACTCGGTTTAACCTTTACGTTTACTGATTTAGGATTTTCATCTGCCATCATGTACAAACAAGGATTAAATCGAAAAGAATTTAGTAGTTTATTTTGGATTCAGCTCTTCACTTTTGGCATACTATATATCCTCTTAAGTTTATGTTCTCCGTGGGTTTCACAATTTTATAAGGAGCCTAGCATCTCTATATTAATGCCAATAGCTCTATTGGATTTGGTACTACAAGGAATTGGTAGATTGTATGATACAATATTGCAAAAAGAAATGTTATTCAAACAAATGGCATTCCGAAATATTATCTCAGCTTTTATTTCCCTTTTAATAGCTTTTATTCTCGCTCTTAGTGGATATGGTATCTATAGCTTAATTCTATCTACTTTATCGCAATCAGCGATTCTAAATGGATGGAATTTCATTATGGGACAAAAGCATTATCGAATAAATGCATATATAAATATCAAGCAATCTACTCCTTTAATGAAAATAGGAATATATCAAACAGGAACTCAAATACTCGATTACATAGCCTCAAAAATAGACGTTGCCATTATTGGAAAACTATTAGGTGCTGAAGATTTAGGTATCTACAATTTAGCTAAAGAATTATTGTACAAAGTAATTATGTTAGTAAATACTATAATTAACAAAATTTCACTACCGGTTTTTGCGACACTTCAAAATGATAGACTCAAATTAAAATCTTATTATATTAAAATTATCAATTTAACAACAACTATCAATATTCCATTGCTTGTATTAATGGCAACACTAAGTCCATGCATTATATCCATATTATATGGTACCGATTTTTTGGATGCAGCAACTGTCATGTCTATTCTTGCAATATGGGGAATATCCGTTTGCATAGGTAATCCACAAGGAAGTTTATCTATTGCAACTGGGCAAACTCATCTTTCTTTTAATTATACCATCGTTCGTATTTTGATAACAGTTCCCATTGTTTTCATCACAGCCTGTTTCTCAACAGAAATTATAGCTTGGGGACAAGGAGTTTTAGGATTTATTATGTTATGGATAGGATGGAAAATGCAAATAAAAAAAATCATCCCTCTTACCTTCAAAGAGTTTCTTGTTTCTTTCAGAAAGAATCTGCTATTTGGCATAGTATCCACTCTATTTATGCTATTGATAACAAATAATCTATTATTAAATACAAGCGTCATTAATAGAGTAATTGTATTTACTATCTCCTTTATCATAGTTTACCTAATATTGTTTTTAACAATAGGGAAAGAAGAATTGTATAAAATTAAATCTCTAATAACAAAATAAAGCCAGTCACGAAAAATACAATTGGCAGTATATAAAATAGAATCACTCATAAATTTATATTCATGGAAGAGAACAAGTTAGTTTCTGTTATTATCCCCACTTATAGACGCCCTCAATTTCTTGTCAGAGCTATAACAAGTATATTTAATCAAACGTATCCAAATATAGAAATTATTGTAGTGGATGACAATGGTAAAGGAACTATATATCAAAAGGAGACAGAAATATTATTAGCTCCATTTATTAATGAAAAGAGAATAAAATACATAGTTCATAATGAAAACAAAAACGGAAGTGCGGCCAGAAACACAGGAATACAAGCTTCTAAAGGCATTTTCATAACATTCTTGGATGATGATGATGTTTTATTTCCTAAAAAAATAGAAAGACAGGTTGAATTATTAGAAAATAACAAAAAATATGATGGTGCATATGTCGGTTTTGAGATAATATTAGGCAACAAAAAGCTCAAATCAGTGATTCCACATAAAGAAGGTAATCTTCAATATGATTTACTATCTGCAAACTGGAGTATTGGTACAGGATCAAATCCTATGTTCAGGAAAAAAGTTTTTAATAGTATCGGATTATTTGACGTAACTTTCATAAGACATCAAGATATTGAATTTTTAGTCCGTTTTTTTAGAACACACCAAATAGGAGTAATCCCTGATATTTTAATTTCAAGATATATAGATAACAGAGACAATAAAGTAGATTGTAAAAAACTTATTCAAGTAAAAGATAAATTTCTATCAACTTTCAATGAGGATATAAAAAGTTATGAGAAAAAAAGACAGAATATCATTTTTCGTGCTCAATATGCTGATATTGCATGCCATGCAGTACAGGAAAAAGAATATAAAATAGCTTTCCAATATTATCAAAAAGCAAATTCATACAAACTATTGTCCCTAAAAATTATAGCAAAAGCAATAGCCTATGGATTATTCAATTATAAAGTAGAATAAGTAAGTATTATTTATGAAATTTGTAAAAGAGTTCGTATTGCTCATAGCTTTGTTGACCCCATGTATGCCCAAAATAGCATTTACTAGTGACATTTCTATTTATCCACTAGAAATACTATTAATCTTTGCCTTTCCTTTTATCATAAGTAAAAGATTTTTTTTAAGAAAAACTCTCCTTGCATTTTGGACGTGTATCTCGTTGTCCACATTATTTTCATTTATATATGGCCCTATTGAAATTGGAGGTGCAATGAGATGTATCAAAGGTATTATATATATTCCATTAATTTATATTGCCTATACATCTAAACGCTTTTCTTATCAAAATATGTCAATAATATTAATATTAGCTACACTAATAAATATTACCTTCCATTATTCACAAGGATTTAGCATTATCAATGTAAATATATGGGACGCAGAAGCTCTTATGTCAGGACTTAGCAGATGGTCATACAATATTTCATCAAATAGTTTTGTTGTGCAAGGATTTGGAGGAACACATAGTATATGGGGAGATTATTGTGTGTTAGCTATGTGTGCAGCCTGGTTATCATACAATACAAACAAAATAAATAAAATTCTTTTTGTTTGCTCAGTAATAGCCGCAATTACAAGTTTGTCATTAGCCGTTAGTAGAGAAGCTTTTGTTGTATTATTATTTGTTTTTGGAGGATATTTCTTTGCAAATAGCATCAAGAATGGGAAATTACAAATAAATGGAAAAGCATATCTATTCATTGCCTTAGTAATTATCGCTACATCCTATGCTATTATTGAATATGGTGAAAATATTGCTCTTTTTCAAAAAATGATATATACAATTGACAGCATTCAGACTTCAGGCAAAGAGCAGAATATGAACTTACGAATTGGCGCATGGACTATTTTCGGGCTTTCTCTTATTCAAAATCCATGGGCTTTCTTTCTAGGCTATGGATTTAATAGAGAAAATTATACTGATTGCATTGCTAGCATTACTAAGAATGTCAATACAGACTTTGTTCCTATTCCTGAAAGTTTTTTTATTCAAGCATTGTCATTTGGCGGAATAATCTGTTTAATTTATGCAATTAAATTTTGGAAACACCTATATTGCTTATTCAAATCATATCCTTATAGAACAAGTAGATTTATATTAATTGGTTTATACAGTGGTTTATTATTTGGAAGCCTTTTTTCAGGATCCGCAATCATTTCAGATCTTCTATATGGGCAATTCCTGATTTTTATAGGTTTCCTTAGAAAAGAACTAATTACTAAATATAATATTAACAAATTATGAAAGTATTATATATAACAGTACGCGCCGATTTCGGTGGTGGTCCACGGCATCTTACACAGCTAATAAATAATCTATCACAGAGATATGAAATATATTTAGCTGCACCTGAGGGAGAACCTTATGGCACAGAATGGAGATGTAATAAGAATCTAAAAGGAATCTTAACTATACCATACCGTAGTTTTTCCATAAAAACTTTATTCCAAATTAACCATTTTATAAAAGAACACAAAATAGATATAATACATTCTCACGGAAACGGTGCTGGAATATATAGCAGATTATTAAAAATATTATGCCCAAAAGTCAAAATTATCCACACATTTCACGGCATTTCGGATAACTATAGCTCAAAATTTAAAAACATCACAAATATTATAATTGGTAATATACTTAAGTTTTTTACTGACAAATTCATATTAGTATCTAATGGAGAAATGAAACTTGGTAAGCAATTAGGTTTCATAAAGTCAAAGACAAGTGAAGTTATCTATAATGGAATTGAAGATCATGGGAAGAAGAATTTAATTCATAGTCACATACTCAATATAGTAACATTATCAAGATTTGACTATGCAAAAAATATGGACATGGCTTTTGCTATAGCTCGATTTTTCAAGAAAGATAATTCTATTACTTTTACATGGGTTGGAGATGGAGACGACTTTCAACGTTTAAAAGAACAAGCTATAAATGAAAATTTAAATATTAATTTTGTTGGATTCTCAAAGGAACCTATAAAATTTTTAAAAGAAGCAGATATTTATTTGTCGACTTCCCGCTTTGAAGGTCTCCCGTATGCTTTAATTGAGGCTGCAAGCGTAGGAATACCTATTATTGCAACAAATGTCAAGGGTAACAATGAATGCGTGAAAAATAAAGAAACAGGATTACTTTTTACGACCATAGAACAAGGTATCTCTTGTATTCAACAACTGCAAGACTACAACATCCGTAAAAGATTAGGAGATAATGCTAGAGATTTTTTTCTTAACACATTTACAGAAGAGCAAATGATAACTAAAATTATCAACGTATATGAAAATAAATAATCAACTTCTTCTCCAGTCTAAAAATATAAGTGTATTGCGTTTCCCTATGATTGCCATGATAGTATGTATTCATGCTCGAATGGGGGAAGGGCTATCATTAGATGAAAATAATATAAATTCCTTATTAGCAACTGAATATATATTAGGAGAGATAATAGCAACCATAGCTGTTCCCTTATATTTCATAATTTCAGGTTTCCTTTTTTTCTATAACATAGATGTATTTAATAAAGAGATTTATATAACTAAATTGAGAAAAAGAGTTCAAACATTATTAATTCCATATTTCATTTGGAATCTTATTGCTTATCTTATTTATCTCACTAATCACCAATTTAATGTTAATACATTGATAATGTCTTTTTTTATAGTTCATCCAGATGGAAGAACAGGCTCTTCACCAATGGATGGTCCTTTATGGTTTATACGTAATTTATACATAGTAATGCTTATATCTCCTATTATATATGCTCTCATTAAACGTATGAAAATCTGGTGGCTAATACCATTCCTATTATTATGGATATTAGGCTTCTCCATATTTAAAAATGGAATAATGATAGCCTTTATTTTCTTTTCGTTAGGAGCTGGCCTAAGTATTTGCAAACATCATCTCGTCATAGATAAACATGTTGTATTATTCTCATTATTATTCTGTTTAACTATAATATTACGATACAATTTCCACCATGAAAGTATATCTTTCATATTATCAAAAATAAACATCCTTACTGGAATATTATTTAGTATATCATTTGCCACATATATGAATAAGCGTTGGAAGATTGATTCATATACTCAATTTCTTGGGTCCATAAGTTTTTTCATTTATTGTCTTCACGATTTAATGCTGCCCTTTATAAAGACATTCTGGATTAACTTTTATAAAAATCACAATATATTATTCAATGGATGGATGTACATTGGTGTTATAATTACAGATATTTGTTTGTGCATTTTGATTTATTTCATATTACGCAAAATATCGCCCCAAATAACAACAATATTACTTGGAGGAAGGTAATACTAATATAAACTTTTATAATATAGAAAACATCATGAAAGTAGCGATTATACAAGAATGGTTGGTGACAATTGGAGGCTCAGACAAAGTGGTAAAAGCCATTGCAGATATCTTTCCTGACGCAGATATTTACACATTAGTAGCAAAAAAAGAAGTCTGCGATGAACTTGGAATCAATTGGGAAAAAGTACATACATCGTTCATACAAAAAATGCCATTAGGCACTAAAAAACATAGAGCTTACTTACCTTTATTTCCTTTTGCCATAGAGCAATTTGATCTAAGAAGTTATGATGTAATAATCTCTTCATCACACTGCGTAGCTAAAGGAGTACTGACAAAAGCAGATCAGTTGCATATTTGCTATTGCCATTCTCCTATTCGATATGTTTGGGACATGTATAATGAATATTTAGAAGAGTCCAATCTGACTAAAGGGGTAAAAAGTTGGTTAGTAAGATATTTACTTCATAGAATCAGAAAGTGGGACATGCTCTCCAGCTTTCGTGTTGATTACTATATTAGTAATTCTGATTATGTGGGTCAGCGTATTAAAGAAACATACAGAAGAGAATCAACCACAATTCATCCCAACATTGATATAACAAATTTTGAATACTGCGAACAAAAAGAAGATTTTTATCTTGCAAGTAGCCGTTTAGTATCTTACAAAAAGATTGATATCATTATTAAAGCCTTTAACCAAATGCCAGACAAAAAACTGATTGTAATAGGTGGAGGTCCTAACCTTAAAAAATATCAGGCTATGGCAAAAGAAAATGTAACAGTTATGGGATATCAACCTTTCAATGTACTGAAAGAAAAAATGCAGAGAGCCAAAGCTTTCATTTTTGCGGCAGACGAAGATTTTGGCATGATTCCTATCGAAGCGGAAGCATGCGGTACTCCAGTAATAGCATACGGTCATGGAGGCTCATTAGAGACTGTATCGGAAGGAAAGACTGGTATTTTTTTTCAAGAACAAACCCCTGAAAGTATTATAGAGGCCGTAAAAAAATTTGAATCCTTAGGAGAAACACCTTTTGAATACGCAACATGCCGAAAATGGGCCGAATCTTTCTCTGAAGAACGATTTAAAAAGGAAATAAAAGAGTTTGTAGAATCTAAATATAAAAAATTCAAAAACATAAAATAAATGAACTATTTTATTACAGGAGGAACCGGCTTTATAGGTACACACCTCACAAAATTAATAAACGAACTTCACCCGGAAGCCAAAGTATATAACTTAGACATTGTAAAGCCGGGCACTCCATTGCCCACCGTAAAAGACTACAAATCTCCACTAAAAGATGGAGAAACTTTAAAATCTGAATTTATATATTGTGATGTTCGCAAACCGATTGAACTTAATGTTCCGGTATCAAGTGAAGATATTATTTTCAATTTTGCAGCTGTACACCGTACCCCAGGACACCCTGATCATGAATATTTCGAGACAAATATTCGTGGAGCTGAAAATGTGTGTGCTTTTGCAGAAAAGTATGGCATAAAGAAAATCGTCTTTACCAGCTCCATTGCTCCATACGGTGCAGCGGAGGAACTGAAAAAAGAATCTACCCTTCCTACCCCTAATACTCCATACGGTATTTCAAAACTTGTAGCAGAAAAAATACATACAATCTGGCAAGCAAAAAATGAAAAGGAAAGGCAACTTACCATCGTACGACCAGGAGTAGTGTTCGGTAAAGGAGAAAACGGAAACTTTACCCGGCTGTATTGGGCTATTAAAGGGCATAAGTTTGCGTATCCGGGACGGAAAGATACCATCAAGGCGTGCATCTACGTGAAAGAACTGGTGCGCTTCATGCTATACAGGCTGGAGCATCATGAAGAAGGCGTAGAGCTATATAACTGTTGCTTTGAACCGGCATACACCATCCAACACATTGTAGAAGCCATGAAGAAAGTAACAGGATTAAATTCTACGGTCTTTGATATTCCTAACTGGGTGATAATGCCAGCTGCAACTATTATTGGTGCGCTGGGAGCCCCTATGGGGATTTGCCCTGCTCGCGTAAAAAAACTACAGATTTCTACTAATATTTGTGGAAAGAAACTCAAAAATTCTGGTTACCAGTTTAAATGGACATTCGAAGAAGCATTGAATGATTGGTTTGAGGACAATGATAGAAAATGGTTGAAATAAAATACAATACCATGAATTTACATAATATAAATATCGCCGTAGCAGGTACAGGTTATGTAGGCTTGTCTATCGCTACCCTATTAGCACAGCACCACCAAGTGGTTGCTGTAGATGTAATACCTGAAAAGGTAGAGAAAATCAATAACCGTATCAGCCCGATTCAGGATGAATACATCGAAAAATACCTGGCAGAAAAAGAACTGAACCTGACAGCTACGCTGGATGGAGCATCAGCTTACCGTAATGCAAACTTCGTAATCATTGCAGCTCCTACAAACTATGATCCGGTAAAGAACTATTTTGACACTTCGCATGTAGAAGAAGTGATTAATCTGGTACTGGAGGTAAATCCGGATGCGGTAATGGTAATCAAGAGTACCATTCCGGTGGGTTATTGCCGCAATCTGTATGTGAAGTATGCTGAAAAGTTCCGTAATACACCTGCTCTGGCGGGTAAGAAGTTTAACCTACTGTTCTCGCCGGAATTCTTGCGTGAGAGCAAGGCTCTGTACGACAACCTCTACCCTAGTCGTATCATCGTAGGTTACCCGAAACTGATTGATGGAAGAGACGAAGAAAACGAAGCTATCAAAGCCATAGCTGGAGAACACCTGGAGGAAAAAGCAAAAGAATTTGCTGTCTTGCTGCAAGAAGGTGCCATCAAGGAAAACATCGACACATTGTTTATGGGCCTTAAAGAAGCTGAAGCGGTAAAACTGTTTGCCAATACTTATCTGGCTTTACGCGTAAGCTACTTCAATGAACTGGATACGTATGCAGAAGTAAAAGGACTGGATACGCAGGCTATTATCCAGGGTATCTGTCTGGACCCGCGTATCGGCACACATTATAACAATCCCTCATTCGGATATGGCGGTTACTGTCTGCCGAAAGATACCAAACAGCTTTTGGCGAACTATCAGGATGTACCGGAAAACTTGATTCAGGCAATTGTAGAAAGTAATCGTACACGCAAGGACTTTATCGCTGATCAGGTGCTGAAGAAAGCTGGATATTATGATTATTACAATCGTGGAGACTTCAGCCCAGAAGCAGAAAAACAGTGTGTGATTGGTGTGTACCGTCTGACCATGAAATCGAACAGTGATAATTTCCGTCAGAGTTCAATTCAGGGAGTAATGAAGCGTATCAAAGCAAAAGGGGCTACGGTAATCATTTATGAACCGACATTGGAAAACGGAACTACATTCTTCGGCTCAAAAGTAGTAAACAACCTGGAAGAATTCAAAGCTACCAGCAATGCCATTATTGCTAACCGTTATGATGTATGTTTGGATGACGTGAAAGACAAAGTCTACACCCGTGATATTTTCAGAAGAGACTGACATACAGTTAATAGTTGAAAAGTAGAAGATAAATGACTACATTCAAACGCAACATACTGATTACCGGCGGTGCAGGATTTATTGGCAGCCACGTGGTGCGCCTGTTCGTGAACAAGTATCCTGAGTACCGTATCATCAACCTGGACAAGCTGACGTATGCGGGGAACCTGGCGAACCTGAAGGACATTGAGAACCAGCCGAACTATGTGTTCGTAAAGGCGGACATCTGCGACTACGAGAAGATGCAGGAGCTGATGGAGCTGTATCACGTGGACGGCATCATTCACCTGGCGGCGGAGAGTCACGTGGACCGCAGCATCAAGGACCCGTTTACCTTTGCACGCACCAACGTGATGGGTACGCTCGCGCTGCTACAGGCGGCCAAGGTGTACTGGGAAGGTCTGCCGGAGAAGTATGAGGGCAAGCGTTTCTATCATATCTCTACCGACGAGGTGTACGGGGCGCTGGAGATGACGCATCCGGAGGGTATCGAGCCGCCGTTCACTACCACGGCTTCGTCGTCGGAACATCACCTGGCGTACGGGAAGGATTTCTTCTACGAGGATACGAAGTACAACCCGCACAGCCCCTACTCTGCCAGCAAGGCGAGCAGCGACCACTTTGTGCGGGCGTTTCACGACACGTATGGCATGCCGACCATCGTGACGAACTGTTCGAACAACTACGGGCCGTATCAGTTTCCGGAGAAGCTGATTCCGCTGTTCATCAACAACATTCGTCACCGCAAGCCGCTGCCGGTGTACGGTAAGGGGGAAAACGTGCGCGACTGGCTGTATGTGGAGGATCATGCGCGGGCCATCGACGTGATTTTCCATAACGGCAAGACGGCGGAGACGTATAACATAGGCGGTTTCAACGAGTGGAAGAACATTGACATCATCAAGGTGGTGATTAACACGGTAGACCGTCTGCTGGGCCGCAAGGAGGGTGAAGACATGGATCTGATTACCTACGTGACCGACCGTCTGGGCCACGACATGCGTTATGCCATCGACTCTACGAAGCTGCAGAAGGAACTGGGCTGGGAACCGAGCCTGCAGTTTGAAGAGGGCATAGAAAAGACGGTGCGCTGGTATCTGGACAACCAGGAATGGATGGACAACGTGACCAGCGGTGACTATCAGAAGTATTATGACTCGATGTACAAGGGACGGTAACTGAGAGTGGAAAGCGAATAGGGAAAAGGTAAAAACGAAGGGAAACCGCTCGTTTTTACCTTTTTTGTTTTATCCCAAAAATAAATCTGCACATTAAAAACAGAAAAGAATTTGGTTTTCTAAAGAAAAAACTCTATTTTTGGAAAAGGAAGATTCATATTATGAAAACGAAACAAGAATATCTGAAACTATTGAGCGAATATAAGCAGAAGCGTGGACTTTTTTATGGTATCTCCCGCATCTGCATATTTGGTTCCGTAGCCCGTGGCGAACAGACCGAAGATAGTGACGTGGATGTCTGTGTGGATCTGGAAGTTCCCAGCATCTTCAGTCTGGTACACATTAAGGAAGAGTTACGGCAACTGTTCGGATGCGATGTTGACGTGGTTCGCTTTCGTCAGGACATGGATGCCCTGCTGAAACATGATATTCTGGAGGAGGGAATCTATGTATAAAAAAGAACATGTCGTGCACCTGCTGCAAAAAATAAAACAAACTTTAGAACGAATAATCGCAAATTCCAAGGAGATAGATTCTTACCAGTACTATTATCTAACTCCCGCAGGAATGGAACGTCTGGAAAGTACCTGTATGCTGCTGATTGCGGTCGGCGAAAGTATAAAGGGTATTGATAAACTGACCAATAAAGAATTACTGACTCAGTTTCCGGAAATTGACTGGAAAGGAGCAATGGGTATCCGTGACATAATCGCTCATCACTATTTTGACTTGGATGCTGAAATTGTATATAATGTTGTAAAAATAAATCTACCAGATATGCTTGCAACAATCAACAGCATATTAGAATTTGTAGTAAGTTCTGAAGAATAATATCTGACAATAAGGCTGAAACTGAAAACTCAACAGAAGAATTTAAAGGGTTAACTATGAGAGATCTGATTGGGGCTCCCTTACAGGCTGCCTGCGAATCGCAGCAAAAACTGGCGGAAAGCGCCCTCGAGTTCATGACTCAAATCGGATTCAAAGACGTACACAAGAATAAACAAGACGCCAGCAACTGAAATAGAACCGCACATAGTGGAACCGGTAGAAACACTGCTGGAAATAGCACGGAAAGAAACAAACAGGGGCATCCATTGTTTTTCTGTAAATTATTTGCTTTCTTTGTGGGAAAGAAACACCCAAAAAGAAATTACCCTATGGAAAGTTATATTCGGTTTGACTGGGCCATGAAGCGCCTGCTGCGCAACAAGGCTAATTACGCGGTGCTGGAAGGACTACTCACCACCCTGCTGGAGGAGAAAGTGACTATCCACAAGCTGCTGGAAAGCGAAAGCAACCAGGAGGATGAGTTTGACAAGTACAACCGCGTGGACATGCTGGCGGAGAATTCGAAGGGAGAACTGGTGCTCATCGAAGTGCAGAACAACAATGAATATGCGTATTTCCAGCGCATGCTGTTCGGTGCGTCTAAGTTGGTGACGGAATACATTAACCGTGGTGAGGGATACGAGAAGGTGCGGAAGGTGTACAGTGTGAACATCGTGTATTTCTCATTAGGACATGGGAAGGACTTCGTGTATCACGGGAAGACGGAATTTGTGGGTATACATAACGGAGACATCCTGGAACTGAGCCCCTTCCAAAAACAGACGTTCAAGGTGGACAAGGTGAGCCAGCTCTATCCGGAATATTACATTCTGAAGGTGAACGACTTCAACCGGGTGGCCAAGACACCCCTGGAGGAGTGGATTTATTACCTGAACACGGGAAACGTGCCGGAACATGCCACGGCACCAGGACTGGACAAGGTGAAGGAGCAGCTGAAGCTGGACCGCATGAGCCGGGAGGAACTGAAAGCGTATTACAAACATCTGGACAACATCGTGATTCTACGAGATAACATAATGACGGAACGCGCAGAAGGACGTGCGGAAGGACGCGCAGAAGGACGTGCGGAAGGACGCGCGGAAGGACGCGCGGAAGGACGCGCGGAAGGACGCGCGGAAGGCATAAGGGAAGGTGTAGAGAAAAGCCGACTGGATATGGCACGCAGCATGAAAACGGACGGTCTGCCCATAGAGACAATTGCCAAATATACCCATCTTTCTGCTGAAGAGATAGAAAAGCTGTAACCCGTTATTAAATTGATTAAGGGTGTGAGTGTAAAATAAATATTCTATTATCATAAATGACGGACTGGGTACTATCAAAAGTCTATAAAAAATAAAACGGTAAAAACGAAGGCAATCTTCGCTTTTACCGTTTTTGAACTGACATGGAGAAAATTGGATTGGTACGAACCAGGGACGGACGGAATTTCCTGATTCCTTTTATTTTGATTACGTCGCTCTTCTTTCTGTGGGGAGTGGCACACAGCATTCTGGACGTGCTGAACAAGCATTTTCAGGATACAATGGAGATTACACGCACACGCTCGGCACTGATTCAGGCGGTGGTGTACGGAGGTTATTTTGTGATGGCTCTGCCGGCGGGACGGATTATCAGGCGCTTTGGCTACCGCACGGGGGTGCTGACGGGACTGGTGCTGTATGGCATCGGGGCTCTGCTTTTTATTCCGGGCGGGCGGATACAGTCGTTCGAGTTTTTCCTGTTGGCGCTGTTCGTCATCGGCTGCGGACTGACGTGTCTGGAGACGGCTTCGAACCCGTATGTGACGGTACTCGGCGAACCGGAGGGCAGCGAAAGGCGTATCAACCTGGCGCAGTCGTTCAACGGGCTGGGATGGATTTGCGGACCGTTGGCGGGAGGATTTTTCCTCTTTGCCGGAGGGGGTGACGTGACGACGCCGTATGCGATATTGGGCACGGTGGTGCTGCTCATTGCAATGGTCTTTTCGCGGGTGAAACTGCCGGAAATCAGCCGGGAAGCAGAGGCTCAGGAGGGAAACAGCGGGAAATCGCTGTGGAAGACGGCTTCGTTCATGGCCGGACTACTGTCGCTCTTTCTGTACGTGGCGGCACAAACGGGCATCAACAGTTTCTTCATTAATTATGCCACGGAGAATGCGGGGGTTTCGGCTCACAAGGCTTCGGTGTGGCTCTCGTTCGGAGGAATGGGACTATTCATGGCCGGACGCATGGGCGGAAGCTGGCTGATGCGCTTCGTAAAAGGAGAAAAGGTGCTGGCGGCTTGTGCGGCGGGAGCTGTGGTGTGCATGGCGGGGGTAATGCTGCTGCCGGGTGAAGTGGGATGGTATTTCCTGCTACTGTGCTTTTTATGTGAATCGATTATGTTCCCCACCATCTTCTCACTATCTTTGCGTCAGGCCGGTGCGAGGACCAAGCAGGCTTCTTCTTACCTGATTATGTCGATTGTGGGTGGAGCCATTGCGCCGATACTGATGGGATTCATTGCCGACCATGTATCAATGGCGGCGGGCTTCGTCATCCCTCTGGTTTGCTTTGCGGAAATCTTAGGATTTGCCGTGCGCTACAGAAAGCTGTAAACCCGCAAATTATTTTTAGCCCGGCACGCTTTTTCTCCAGATTTTTTCACTTTCTTTGTAGAAAGGAACAGTAACAAGTTTATATAAAACCAAAACGACTAGAAGATGAAACAACTAAATATCGCAGTAGCCGGAACGGGCTACGTGGGCTTATCCATCGCTACACTGTTAGCACAACATCACCGGGTAACTGCCGTAGACGTGATTGCGGAGAAGGTGGAGAAAATCAACCGCCGCATCAGTCCGATTCAGGATGAATACATCGAGAAATACTTAGCGGAAAAGGAGCTGGACCTGACGGCTACGCTGGACGGGGCATCGGCTTACCGAAACGCGGATTTTGTGGTGATTGCGGCTCCCACGAACTATGATCCGGTGAAGAATTATTTCGACACGTCGCACGTGGAAGAGGTAATCGACCTGGTATTGGAGGTGAATCCGGACGCGGTGATGGTGATTAAGAGTACCATCCCGGTGGGGTACTGCCGCAGCCTGTATGTGAAGTACGCGGAGAAGTTCCAGTCTACCCCTGCCCTTGCAGGTAAAAAGTTCAGCCTGCTGTTCTCGCCGGAGTTTCTGCGGGAAAGCAAGGCGCTGTACGACAACCTCTACCCCAGCCGTATCATCGTGGGCTACCCGAAGCTGATAAAGGGACGCGACGAGGAGAATGCGGCCATTCAGGCCATTGCCGGCGAGCACCTGAAGGAGAAGGCGCAGGAGTTTGCGGCACTGCTGCAGGAAGGGGCACTGAAGCCGGACGTGGATACGCTGTTCATGGGACTGAAGGAAGCGGAGGCTGTGAAGCTGTTTGCCAATACTTACCTGGCGCTGCGTGTGAGTTATTTCAACGAGCTGGATACGTATGCGGAGGTGAAGGGACTGGATACGCAGGCTATCATTCAGGGCATCTGTCTGGATCCGCGCATCGGCACGCATTATAACAATCCTTCGTTCGGTTACGGGGGCTACTGTCTGCCTAAGGATACAAAGCAGCTGCTGGCCAACTACCAGGATGTGCCGGAGAACCTGATTCAGGCTATCGTGGAGAGCAACCGCACGCGCAAGGATTTCATTGCCGACCAGGTGCTGAAGAAAGCGGGGTATTATGACTATTATAACCGGGGGGATTTCAGTCCGGAAGCGGAAAAGCAGTGCATCATCGGGGTGTACCGGCTGACCATGAAGTCGAACAGTGACAACTTCCGCCAGAGCAGCATCCAGGGGGTGATGAAACGCATCAAGGCGAAGGGGGCTACGGTGATTATTTATGAGCCGACATTGGAAGACGGCACCACGTTCTTCGGCTCGAGAGTGGTGAACTGCCTGGAGGATTTCAAGCAGCAGGCGGATGCCATCATTGCCAACCGCTACGATACCTGCCTGGACGACGTGAAGGAGAAGGTATATACGCGCGACATTTTCCGGAGAGACTAGATTCAATTAATAATTAATAATGAAGAATGAAAAACGAATGTATGGCTACCATTCTTCATTTTTCATTCTTCATTTTTCATTCTTCATTATGAAAAGATATTGCCAGACACTGGAGCTCTATGACGATAAGGAGCTGATTGAAGCCTACGTGGCGGAACATGCACACGTGTGGGAGGAAGTGAAAGCGGGTATCCGCGAAGTGGGTATCACGGACATGCAGATTTACATTGACGGAAACCGCCTGTTCATGATCATGGATACCACGGATGACTTTGACATGGAACGGGACTATGCACGGCTGGCTACCCTGCCCCGTCAGGCGGAATGGGAAGCGCACATGGCGAAGTTCCAGAAAGCTGCTCCGGGAGCTACCTCGCAGGAGAAATGGAAGCTGATGAAGCGGATATTTAAGCTGTAATGAGTGAATAATGAATAATTAAAAACGAGTAAGTGTCATCATTCTTCATTCTTAATTCTTCATTCTTAATTGGATTACATGAAAAAGTTATTGTCATTGCCACCGAATCTGGTGGAGTGTTTTCACGATATTATGCACGCAGACCACAAGGAGTGGTTCTGCACATCGGACCCGGTGGGAAAGAAACTGGGTTCGGGAGGTGGTACGGCCTGGCTGCTGAATGCTTGCCGGGAGGAAGAGGACAAGGATGCCGCACTGGGCGACTGGCTGGCACGGGAGAAGCGTATCCTGCTGCATGCGGGGGGACAGAGCCGCCGTCTGCCGGGCTATGCGCCGTCGGGCAAGGTACTGACGCCGATACCGGTGTTCCGCTGGGCACGCGGACAGCGCATCACACAGGACTTGCTGTCGCTGCAGTTGCCGCTGTATGAGGAAATCATGGAACGGGCGCCGGAGGGACTGCGCACGCTGATTGCGAGCGGCGATGTGTACATCCGTGCCACGGAACCGCTGCAGGAGATTCCGGATGTGGACGTGGTGTGCTACGGCTTGTGGGTGGACCCGGAACTGGCGAAGAACCACGGAGTGTTCGTGTCGTCGCGGAAGGAACCGGAGAAGCTGGACTTCATGCTGCAGAAGCCGAGCGTGGAGGAAATGGGCAAGCTGATGCAGGATTACCTGTTCCTGATGGACATCGGCATCTGGCTGCTGAGCGACCGTGCCATCGAGCTGATGGTGAAACACTCTACCGACAAGGACGGGGGCGTGAAGTTCTACGACATGTACTCGGAGTTCGGGCTGGCACTGGGAGCGCATCCGCGCATCGTGGATGAGGAACTGAACAGCCTGAAGGTGGCCATCCTGCCGCTGCCGGGCGGTGAGTTCCACCACTACGGTACGAGCCGGGAGATGATTTCGTCGACACTGGCGGTACAGAACTGCGTGACGGACCAGCGGGCGATTATGCACCACAAGGTGAAACCGCATCCGGCGGTGTTCGTGCAGAACGCGGAGATGGAATTCTCACTGACGGCGGACAACGCGGAGGTGTGGGTGGAAAACAGCCACGTGGGCAAGAACTGGACGCTGCACAGCCGGAACATCATCACGGGGGTGCCGCGCAACGACTGGGCACTGAACGTGCCGGAAGGAGTATGCATCGACGTGGTGCCGATGGGCGAACGGGAGTTTGCCGCACGTCCGTACGGTTTTAACGATAAATTCAAGGGGAGCCTGAAGGAGGCTTCTACGGCATATCTGGGCCGTCCGGTGACGGAATGGCTGGCAGAAAGAGGTCTGACAGCGGACGAAATCCGGGGTTGTGAGGACTTGCAGTCGGCCGCGATTTTCCCGGTGACGGACTCGATAGAGGATTTGGGCACGGTGCTGCAATGGATGACGGACGGCGGACAGGGTGAAGCCGGACGGGCTATCTGGCAGAAGGCACGGAAGGTATCGGCCGACGAGATTTCGGCGTATGCAAACCTGCGAAGGCTATTCGCCCAGCGGGAGGTGTTCCGCAAGGAGAACTGGAGCCTGCTGGCCAAGAACCAGGAACGGAGCGTGTTCTATCAGGTGGACTTGCAGGAGGCAGCGGAAGCGTTTGCCAAAGGGGGCATCGCCCTGCCGGAGGAACTGCCGGAGGGGACTTCCCTGCTGAAGCGTATCAGCGATGCGATGTTCCGCGCGAAAGTGCGCGAACTGGAGGGAAATCCGGAAGCGAAAGAACTGGAGGCACGGGCGTTCGGACTCATGCGCCAGGGACTGACCAGCACGATGGATTACCGTCAGCAGTCGAAGTTGTCGGTATATGCGGACCAGATTGTGTGGGGACGCAGCCCGGTGCGTATCGACATTGCAGGGGGATGGACGGATACCCCACCCTACAGCCTGATGGAGGGCGGAAATGTGGTGAACCTGGCCATTGAACTGAACGGACAGCCACCGCTGCAGGTGTACGTGAAGCCGTCGAAGGAGTACCGCATTACGCTGCGTTCAATCGACTTGGGTGCCATGGAGGTGGTGTCTACCTACGAGGAGCTGCAGGATTTCAACAAGGTGGGTTCGCCTTTCTCTATTCCCAAGGCGGCACTGGTACTGGCAGGGTTCCATCCGGATTTCTCCATGGAACGGTTTGCTTCGCTGGAGACACAGCTGAAGGCGTTCGGCACGGGTATTGAAGTGACGCTGCTATCGGCTATTCCGGCAGGTTCGGGACTGGGTACCAGCTCTATCCTGGCGGCTACGGTGTTAGGGGCGCTGAATGATTTCTGCGGCCTGAACTGGGACAAGCAGGGCATCGGAAGCCGTACACTGGTATTGGAGCAGTTGCTCACCACGGGTGGCGGTTGGCAGGATCAGTACGGGGGTGTGCTGCACGGGGTGAAGCTGCTGCAGACGCAACCGGGATGGCACCAGGAACCGAAGGTGCGCTGGCTGCCGGATTTCCTGTTCACGAGCGACGAATACCGCAAGTGCCATCTGCTGTATTACACGGGCATTACGCGTACGGCCAAGGGCATCCTGGCGGAGATTGTGAAGGGCATGTTCCTGAACTCGAACCGTCACCTGCACCTGCTGGAACAGATGAAGGGTCACGCCATGGATATGTACGACGCCATCCTGCGAAATGATTTCGAGGAAACGGGACGTCTGATACGGAAGACCTGGAAGCAGAACCAGCTGCTGGATGAGGGTACGAATCCGGCGGCAGTACAGGCCTTGACGGAGCGGATTGACGACCTCTGCCTGGGATATAAGTTACCGGGTGCCGGGGGCGGCGGTTACCTGTATATGATGGCCAAGGATCCGGATGCGGCGGTGCGTATCCGCCGGATTCTGACAGAGGAACGTCCGAACGAACGGGCACGCTTCGTAGAGATGAGCTTATCGGACAAGGGACTGGAAATTAGCAGAAGCTAAGTTTCAGAAGGATTATTCTGACTTTTTTATGTCAGATGATACGAAGAATGAGGTAGAAACGATATTTTCTAGCGGGAAATATGGGTTTTACCTCATTCTTTTCTACCTTTGCGCAGAATTTTTTTCTGAATACATCATTAACATGAATTTATCAAAATCAATCTTACTTCTTTTTTTGGCGACTCCGGCCCTGGCGCAAGAGAGTGCGCAGGAGTTTCAATATCGGGTGGAAGCAGCGGCTACTGCCTCTTCGGGCACGTATGCCCCACTCTGGCTGACAGCCAACCGGTTTGGCATGACCAGCGAAAAACCGAACAGCGGCTACCTGAGAGCAGGTATCGATTGGCATAAACCGTTAAAGAGAGGATGGCGCATTGACGCCGGACTGGATCTGGCCGGAGGGGTGAAACAGGCATCGGACTTCTGGGTGCAGCAGGCGTATGCGGACATTTCCTGGAAGATGCTGACGCTAAGTATCGGAAGCAAGGAACGGATGGGTTTTCCGTTAGAAAAGAACAGTGAACTGACCAGCGGATGGATGGCGGAAGGACCGAACATGCGTCCGATTCCGCAAATAAGGGCTGAAATCAAGGACTTTCTGGCAATACCGGGCACCCGGAACTGGCTGGCTTTCAAAGGCCATCTGGCATACGGAATGTTTACGGACGGAAACTGGCAGGAGGATTTTTGCGGCACAAACCAAGTGTTTGCCAAGAAAGTGATGTATCACAGCAAGTCGCTGATGTTCCGGTTGGGCAACAAGGAAAAGCTGCCTCTGGAATTTGAATTCGGTCTGTTCATGGCTACCCAGTTCGGAGGAGACCAATATAGAAAGCAGGCCGACGGAACTTCGCAACAGACCATTGACATGCCCGACGGCCTGAAGTCTTACTGGCATGCCTTGTTCCCCACTGCTGGCGGAGAGGATACGCCGGAAGGAGAACAGGTGAACGTGGAGGGCAACATGTTGGGAAGCTGGAACTTTGCCCTGAACTATTACTTCGGTGACTGGAAGGTAAGAGCCACACTGGACCATTATTTTGAGGACCACTCGCAGATGTTCTGGGAGTACGGTCGCTGGAAAGACGGACAGCTGGGCATTGAGGTGTATCTGCCGAAGAACAAATGGGTGTCGGCCGTGTTATGGGAAGGCATCAGCACAAAGGATGCATCGGGACCTATCTTGTACGACGGTTTCTGGGGTTCGTTCTCGGACTTGCAGATGAGCGGTGGGGATGACTACTACAACCACTATATTTACCAGGCATGGCAGCACTACGGACAAGGCATCGGCCATCCGCTGATAGCAGGACCTGCCTATAATGAGGACGGAACCATTCGCTTTAGAAGTAACCGTATGAAGGCGCAGCATGTGGGCATCTCAGGCAATCCGTCGGAAGAATGGGAATGGAGAGTCATGGCGTCGTATGCCCGCCACTGGGGTACGTATGCTCATCCGCTGGACAAGATGCGGAAGCAGTTCAGCAGCATGGCGGAGGTGACTTACCTGCCCCAATGGGCCAAAGGATGGAGCCTGAGCGCAGCTTTGGGACTGGACAGAGGAAATTACCTGGGAAACAGCACGGGTGGCATGATTACACTTAGAAAAACAGGAGGATTTGGAAAATGAAGAAATGGATTTATACAATAATTACCGTAATAGGAATGGCGTTAGGAACTGCCGGATGCAAGAAAGCGCCCATCAACAGTGACGTGGAAGGATTCTGGATACTGGAGCGGTTTACCGTGGCAGAAACGGATGAGACCGTGGAGTGCGAAAGACTGTACTACAGCATTACGCGCATGGTGACGGAGGTGGCCGAAAAGGACGGTTCAAAGGGATACGGAGCTTACATAGGACGTACGGAATACCGGAACGATGAAACGCAATTAGTGGTAAAGGATTTCAAAATACGCCAATCTACCGGCGACAGCGGACAGGATGCTCCGGTAGAGAACCTGAAACACTTCGGCATCAACAACCAGCAGGAAACAGTGTTCGACATTGTGAAGTGTGACGGGAAAGAAATGATACTGGAATCGGACTATGCAAGGTTGGAATTAAAGAAATTCTAAAACTTTTTTCAGAAATCGGGGATTAGAGTTGGAAAAAAGAAAGAAAATCCCTTAATTTACACGTTCCAACCTTAAATTATTTAAATGATATGAAAACAAAGTATGATACATACAATGATTGGGTAAGCTTATTCATTACAAGTTGCGAAACTATACTGGCCGGGGGACTATTTTATGCATTGTTCATGCTAATTAAGGATACGGCATGGCAGCAGATTCTGGATGTACCGCATTATCAGGTGTTACTTACGGTGATGTTATGTTACTTCATTGCCTCCATGCAAGTAGGAGTCATACTTTATAAAAGAAAAGTATACGTTTACCAGATTATGGGTAAGATAAGTAAAACGATACTGCTCTTCGGAATACTCGCCGGAGTGGTTCTGGAAGTAGGAGAATTCATGGATACCTGGTCTTACTTCTACCTGACTTATCTCCTTACATTGTTTTTGTGCATCACTATTTTCCGAATTTTTCTGCGCAAAATGCTGAAGCGATACCGTTCCAAAGGTGGGAACTTACGCTTTGTGATATTGGTGGGAAGCGGGGAAAACAACCTGGAACTGTATCACGAACTGACAGACCACAGCTGGGCGGGGTTCAGGGTAAACGGTTACTTTGACCATGAGCCTAATCCGAATTTTCCTCCTGAATGTCCTTACTTAGGAAAACCTACCGACGTAATAAAGTACCTGGAAAATAGTGGAAACACGCACTACCTGTTCTGCTGTCTTCATTCAAAGGATCATGAGATAATACGTCCGTTGATTGATTATTGTGAGAATCATTTAGTGCATTTCTACAGCGTACCGAACGTACGTACCTACCTGCACAAAAGAATGTATTTCAACATGTTGGGAAGTGTGCCTTACCTGAGCTTGCGTGAGGACCCGCTGAGCCGCACTGGAAACAGGATTTTGAAGCGGACATTCGACGTTGTTTTCTCGCTGACATTCTTGTGTACGCTCTTCCCTATCATCCTGCTCATAGTGACCATCATTACCAAACTGACCATGCCGGGACCGATATTCTTCAAGCAGAAGCGCAACGGACAAAACGATAAGGAGTTCTATTGCTACAAGTTCCGGAGCATGAAGGTGAACGCACAGGCGGATTCACTGCAGGCAACAAAGGATGACCCGCGCAAGACTCGCTGGGGAAATATCATGCGAAAAACGAGTATCGACGAGCTGCCGCAGTTTATCAATGTGCTGTTAGGCGACATGAGCGTGGTGGGTCCCCGCCCGCACATGCTGAAGCATACGGAAGAATATTCGAAACTGATTAACAAGTATATGGTAAGACATTTCGTGAAACCGGGTATCACGGGATGGAGCCAGGTGACGGGCTACCGCGGGGAAACCAAGGAGCTGAAAGATATGGAAGGACGTATCCGCGGAGATATCTGGTACATTGAGCACTGGAGCTTCGGACTGGATTTGTTCATCATCTACAAGACGGTGGCCAACGCCATACATGGAGAGAAAAACGCGTATTAAGCTACGCTGAAAGATACATACTAACTAACGAAAGAAACTGTTTCACACACGGAACATTCCGACAGTGAAACAGCTTCTTTTTATTATTGTATCCCTTTTCGGGGGAATTATTCTACGTAGAGCACCAGTCCCTTGAGGTATTCGCCTTCCGGATGGTAGATGTTGACCGGATGGTCGCCCGGCTGGGTGAGCTGGTGAAGGATGCGCACGCTGCGTCCGCTCTGTGCAGCGGCGGTAAACACGGCGTTACGGAAGTCCTGCTTGTTCACCACCTGCGAACAAGAGAAAGTGAAGAGAATGCCGCCCGGACGTATCTTTTCGAAGGCCTTGGCATTGAGCTTGGTATAGCCGCGAAGGGCATTGCGCAGGGCATCGCGGTGCTTGGCAAAGGCCGGCGGGTCGAGGATAATCAGGTCGTACTGGTCGCCCATGCGGTCGAGGAACTTGAAGGCATCTTCCGCAAAGGCCTGGTGACGGGTATCGCCAGGGAAGTTGAGGGATACGTTCTCATTGGTCAGATCGATGGCTTTGGCAGAGCTGTCTACCGAATGAACGAGGTTGGCCCCTCCCCTCATGGCATAGAACGAGAAGCCGCCGGTGTAGCAGAACATATTGAGCACATTACGGCCCTTGGCATAGCGTTCCAGCAGGGCACGGTTCTCACGCTGGTCGACGAAGAAACCGGTCTTCTGTCCCTTGAGCCAGTCTACGTGGAACTTCAGTCCGTTCTCCATGGCTACGTTCTCCGGACTTCCGCCTTTGAGGAAGCCGTTTTCGGTAGCCAACAGGTCGGCCTTGAAGGGCAGTGTGGTTTCTGATTTATAATAGATGTGCTGGATGACGTCGCCCATCACTTCTTCGAGGGCTTCGGCCACCGCCATACGGTCAAGGTGCATGCCGGCAGAGTGTGCCTGCATCACGGCGGTATGGTCGTACACGTCGATAATCAGTCCGGGCAGGTTATCGCCCTCGCCGTGTACCAGACGGTAGGTATTGTTCTGAGGATTGCCCAGCACGCCCAAGGCACAGCGGAGGTCTTTGGCCACCTGCAGGCGACGTACCCAGAACGCATGGTCGATGGGTTCCTGACGGAAGGAAAGCACACGCACAGCGATGCTTCCAATCTGGAAATGTCCGCAGGCAATGAATTCTTTCTTGGAGGTGTAGACATCTACTACTTCACCTTCTTCCGGCTCTCCTTCCACACGGGCGATGGCTCCGGAAAAAACCCAGGGATGGAAACGCTTGAGCGATTCTTCCTTTCCGGGTTTGAGAAATACTTTCTTATAGCTCATTTGTATGGTTTAAGTGATTAATCTTCGAGAATGTTTTCAGGAGTTTCCGTGCGTATCACGCGGTACTTGCCCGAAAGGCGAAGCTCTTCCAAGTACTGGTAAATGCGCACGCAGGCCCAGGCATCAGTAGCGGCATACAGCTGCTGCGCCTCGGTCAGGGTGTCGGCCTCCCAGTTGGAAAGGCGCTGGCTCTTGGAAATCTTTTCCTGAAAAAGGAGGGCATAGATTTTCTGCAGGCTCTTTTCTTCGATGCCAAAAGAGGCTACGTAGTCCTGCAGTTCCACCCAGTTGCCCATGCGCGGGTCTTTCTGGTTGCGACGGCGCAGCATGGCGAAATCGTCTTTCAGCGACAGTCCGATTTTGAGCACGTCGTTCTGAAGGAACTCTTCCAGGAAGTCCGGCAGTCCGAGGTGGTTCAGGCGGAACAGGAAGCAGGTGTCGTAAGTAGAGACCTGCAAGAGGGCCACCTTGTTGACGGCTCCCTTCCGGAACGAAGGGCGTGTTTCGGTGTCCACCCCCACCAGTACATGGGTATTGAGGTAATCAATGGCCTTGCGGGCCTCGGCCTCGGTGTAAATCACGAAGATGCGACCGGGGAAAGAGACTTTGGGTAACTCCGCAACGATTTTCTTATCTATTTTACTCTGTAGTTCTACCATTCAGTTTACGGGTTTAGGGTTATTCGTCGTCGCCCATGTCAAGGCCTTCGTAGAGTTCTTCTTCGGTGCAGTTGTCTTCGTAGAGCGCGGAATCTTCCTCTTCCTGGCTGCCGTGTGCCAGCTGGCGGTACTTCACGTCGTGAAGGGCACGCATCACATTGACCAGACGCTGTCCCCAGAACTCGGCAAAGAGTTCACGGCAGATAGCTAAGGAGTCGTTCATAGTGTGCTCCAGACCCAACTGGAACACGCAGATGAAATCCTTGATGGGCTGGTAAATGTCGGTCAGGCTTTCGGATATGTTCTGATGAATGGGGGTATCACTATAGGCCATGTCATCGAGGAACACTTCGAGGTAGTCATCGTATTCGCCCAGGAGAGAGGCAATGGAGCCGCGAAGCACTTCGTAATCGGTCTCGGTCACGAAGGTTTCCGGGTCGGCGTCTTCCATCCGCTCGCAAGCAGGAAGCAACGAAGCCTTCAGGTATAAAAGGGGAAGGAGTTTCAGGGATTTGTCGACGAAATCCCGACAACGCATATCGGAAACACGTTCCATAAATCCACAGAACTCGGCAGCCACTGTCACGAACTCGACTGCGTTTTTATCGAATATTACTTGAGAGTTTTTTTCTTCCATATTCATGCTAATTGACGTGCAAAGGTACAAAAAAAATTTCTCAGTTTTAGTTTTATTCGTACATTTGCATGTATGTTTAGTTAATTCGAGTCATCATGCAAACAAAAAAAACAGATACAAGCAAAAGTGAAAAAGCGGCTGCCATGGCCGAAAAAACATGGACTATCCTGAAAAGTGAGACTACCGCGTTCGTCATCGGACTGCTCTGCGTCATCTTCGGCGTGTACTTGCTGCTGGCTTTCAGCTCGTTCTTCTTTACGGGAGGAAACGATCAGAGCATTCTTTCGCATCCCAACCCGTCGGAGCTGCTGGAAACGGGCAACCGCATACAGAACTATGCCGGAGCACGGGGAGCGCAGCTGGCGCAGTTCCTGATTAACGACTGCTTCGGGTTTTCGGCTTACTGCATCATCATCTTTCTGGTGGTGGCCGGCATGAAGCTGATGAAGGCGTACGAGTTCCGCATCCGTTACTGGTTCTTGGGCTGTGCCACAGTGATGGTGTGGCTCTCTATCACCCTGGGATTTGCATTCGGGGGACTGCTGGAAGATTCTTATATTTATCCGGGAGGACTGCATGGCTACAACGTGAGCCTGTGGATTCGCTCGCAAATCGGTGCGCCGGGATTGATTCTGGTGCTGCTGGCTACAGCTATATTGTTCGGCGTGGCACTGACCCGACAGACCATGGGCGTGGTGAGAAAGGCGCTGCATCCGCAAAAAGGCAATAACGCAGCCATGGCAGAGGAAGCAACTCCTCAGCCGGAACCGACCTACCAGAAGCCGGTAATGGACGAGCCGGAAGCAACAGCCGCAGAGGATGAATCGGATAAGGAAGATGAATCGGAGAAGAAGGAAAAGAAAGAAAGTTTCTGGAAGAGCTGGACGCACCGGAAACCTAAACAGAAGAAAGAGGAGGAAGAGACTCCGCAGGAAGAAGAGAAGGCGACTGAACCGATCAAGGAAGAACCGGAAAAGGTAGTCGTGAAAGAGGAGGAGCCGGAATCGGAGCTCGTCATCGACCTGCCCATTGATACCGAGGAAGAGAATGACAGGAAGCACCCTTTTGAGGTGAAGCCGGCCCTGGAGGATGACTTCGACAAGGAAGAAGAGGAGCCGGTATTTGAAGTCAGCAACGACACCAAGGAAGAGGATCAGGCTTACCGGGGAGACATGTCACAGCCCTATAATCCGCGTCTGGACCTGGAGTTTTACCGCTTCCCTACCCTCGACTTGCTGAACACGTATCAGAACGACGAGCCGGACATCGACATGGAAGAACAGAATGCCAACAAGAACCGCATCATCAAGGTGCTGCGCAGCTTCGGCATTGAAATCAGTTCCATCAAGGCCAGTGTGGGTCCGACCATTACCTTATATGAGATTACGCCGGCAGAGGGGGTACGTATCTCGAAAATCCGTAACCTGGAGGACGACATCGCCCTGAGTCTTTCGGCACTGGGTATCCGTATCATCGCACCGATTCCGGGCAAGGGTACCATCGGTATCGAGGTACCGAACGCGAACCCGCACATCGTGCCCATGAGTTCCATCCTGACCAGCAAGAAGTTCCAGGAAACCACCTTCGACCTGCCGGTGGCACTCGGAAAGACCATTACCAACGAGGTGTTCATGGTGGATCTGGCCAAAGCGCCCCACATGCTGGTGGCCGGTGCGACAGGTCAAGGTAAGTCTGTGGGACTGAATGCCATCGTGACTTCCCTGCTCTACAAAAAGCACCCCAGTGAGCTGAAGTTCGTCATCATCGACCCGAAGAAGGTGGAATTTGCCATCTATGCGCCGATTGAACGCCATTTCCTGGCCAAGTTGCCCGACGGAGAGGATGCCATCATCACCGACGTGACGAAGGTAGTACAGACACTGAACTCGCTGTGTGTAGAAATGGATAACCGTTACAAGCTCTTGCAGAACGCGGGATGCCGTAACATCAAGGAATATAATGCGAAGTTTATCAACCGTCAGCTGAATCCGGAGAACGGTCACCGCTTCCTGCCTTACATCGTCATCATCATTGATGAGTTCGGCGACTTGATTATGACAGCCGGCAAGGAGGTGGAACTGCCTATCTGCCGTATCGCCCAGCTGGCCCGTGCGGTGGGTATCCACGCCATCATCGCTACCCAGCGTCCGACCACGAACATCATTACGGGTACCATCAAGGCCAACTTCCCGGCGCGTGTGGCTTTCCGTGTGGCTTCCATGATGGACTCACGTACCATTCTGGACCGTCCGGGTGCACAGCAGCTCATCGGTAAGGGTGACATGCTGTACCTGCAAGGAAACGACCCGGTGCGCGTGCAGTGTGCGTTTGTCGATACGCCGGAAGTGGAACGCATCGCAGAATTCATCGGCAAGCAGCAGGGTTATCCTACAGCCTTCATGCTGCCGGAATACGTGGATGAGAATGCAGAACCCAGCAGTGCAGCCGACGTGGACATGAACCGTCTGGACCCGCTCTTTGAAGAAGCGGCCCGTCTGGTCATCTACCATCAGCAGGGTTCCACTTCGCTGATTCAGCGTAAATTCTCCATCGGCTACAACCGTGCGGGACGCATCATGGACCAGCTGGAAAAGGCGGGCATCGTAGGTCCGGCCAACGGTAGCAAGGCACGCGACGTGCTTTGTCTGGATGAAAACGATTTACAAATGAGAATGAGCAGCCTGAAGGATTAAACGGACTGCCCTCTAACCCCTAAAAACGATTGTGACAGGTATGAAAAAGATTTTTCTTCTCGTCCTGCTGATGGGAGTCGCCTTGTGTCAGGCTGTGGCCCAACAGGACGCAAAAGCTGAAAGCATATTAAGCAAGATGGCGGACAGCTACCGGAAAGCCGGCGGCATCAGTCTGACTTTTGGAGGTACACAACAAGGAAAGCTGTTGCTGAAAGGCAACAAGTTCTGCCTGGAGAGCGGAGGCATCAAGACCTGGTTCGACGGAAAGACGCAGTGGAGTTACGTGGAGCAGAATGAAGAGGTGAACGTGTCATCCCCCACCCCGGAGGAGATACAGAGCGTTAACCCGTATGCGTTGCTGACATCTTACAAGAAGGGCTTCAACTACCGTTACGTGGGCGAAAAGACCCGTCAGGGGAAGCGGGGACATGAAATCATTCTGACCCCGAAGACCTCGCAGGACATTAAAAGCATCACACTGAACGTAAAGGAAAACAGCTCACCCGTGTACATTGCCATCCAGCTGCAGAACGGAGAGAAACAAGAGTTTCAGATTTCGTCGTACCGCACGGGAGTGAATCTGCCCGACGCGGTGTTCCGTTTCGACAAAAGCAAGTATCCGGGAGCGGAAATCATTGATTTACGATGACATCATCCGATGTATCGAGAATAGAACTTTGAGCTAAGTAAGAGGGGGTTTCGGCATAAATATACATGACGCTGCCCCCTTTTATTGCATCTATAATGGGGCGCGACACGGAAGTAGGAAGTGCCGGACATCCGAAGCTCCGTCCCAACCGTCCGCCACGACTGGCCACGGATGGGTCTGCGTATGTGGCCCCGTGCACCACAATGGCACGTTCGCGGGCCCGGTCGTTAATCCCTTTCTCCAGTCCGTCAAGAATGAGCGAATACCCGTTTCGCCCCTGATAGGTGGAAGCCGTCAGGTAAAAGCCCAATGAACTCTTGTAGGAACCGTATTCGTTGGAAAAAGAGGTGGCATAGTTTCCACCGCTGTTCTTGCCGTGCGACACTACTGAGGAATACAGCATCCGGCGATGCTTCATGTCGAACACGTACAGACGCTTTTCCGTGGAAGGCTTGGAAAAGTCAATCAGGGTCAGCACATCGCGCTTGCGGTTCTTGATGCGGTTGTAACCCGTCACCGCCTGCTTGAAGGCCCGCCAGTTGACCACTCCCTCCAGCTGCATGGAATGGTAGAGCGACACGACCTCATCGGCCGCCTTGACCGCCGCTGCGGGGGATTCAGTAGGAACAGACTCTCCTTCCGCCGTGAAATACGCACAGGGGAAAGACAGGAACATGGCAGAAAGAAAAAATTTGATGATATGATTTTGCATGACTTTTTACGACCTGAAAAATATTCGGCCGCAAAGTTACGGATTTTCCACCCTTCTTTTTCCGTAAAGAGAGTTAATTTTATAGAAATCACTCGATTACAATCACCAGCGACCGTTCTGTCGGTGCCCAGTCGTACACAAACTTGGCATGCGAGGTGGCATTCCGCACACACATGTGCGAACGGGGCGTGGTGCCCAACGACCAGCTGTATTCAATCATCGCCGTGCGAGGCACGTTGACCGGCACCCCGTGAATGTAGGCCCCGTTGGTGAAGCGGCTGGCATACGGTGCATAGCCTCCGGTGGCTGCAGAACCGTCTTTCAGGAACACCATGCGCGACTTTTTCTGCTGCACCACAAACATGCCGAGCGGGGTTTCCTGTGCGTACGGCGGACGGTGCATGCCCGTAGTGGCCGGATTCATGCTGCGGATGGCCCAGGTACCTTCTTCCAGACGTTCCAGGGTGGCAATGTTCTGGTCGCCCCGGTCCACCACGACCACGTGGTTAAACTGCGTGCTGTCGGACAACAGCTTGACATAGCGGCGCGGCACCCACCATTCTCCCTCAATGGAGACCGGTGACACGCGATAGAAACTGCCCGTCTCGCCCAGGAAAGACACCAGCGCCCCGTCGCGTCCGTAGCGTTCGGGCACCAGCGTATCCGAAGGAAGATACAGCGGCACCGACTGATAACGCTCCACTCCCAGCGTATCGGCAATGCGCCGGTACACATTCTGCGTGTATTTCCGCACCAGCGGAGCTTCACGGTTCACATTCTTGTAATTCTGGAATATCGCCCAGCGGTTGGCATCGTACTGAAGATTCTCGATAAAGGCCAGGCATTTGCGTATGTCGTCCCATTTGAATGAACGGACGGTGTCCTTATACGGATACTCATCCTTCAAGGTGTATTTGTCAAAAAGAAGTTCCTTCACCAAGATGATGTCGGCAGCGGTCAGCGGTTTACGCTCAAACGGCAGAATCTCTTCCACCTCCATGCTGTCGGGAGATGCCGTCTCCGACACGATGGGTTGCGACATCGGTTGTTCCACCCCACGGCCTGCTTCCTCCCGGCAACTGCAAAGGAGACACAAGAAGCATATTAAGCCTGTCAGTCGTTTCATAATGAAGGGTTATAAGGTTGGAACAAAGATAATAATTTTTGCTAAAAAACCGCAGGAAAATGCAAAAAATCAGCGACTTTCTGCAAAGAAAGCACGACTTCCGGCACTTCCTCCAATTACTCGTCCAGGATGCGAGCCGTTTCCACTTTTTCCAGTCGCGCACGCAACTTTCCCATCATCGACTTGCGGATGCGCAGACGCATCAGACAGTCCATGTCGTACGACTGTTCCAGTATCTCGGGCGACTCTTCCTTGACGATGCGCATGATGTCGTTCATGAAGGGATATTCGAACGCCACGGCCACGTCTTCGTCCACCGTCTTCTCGATGACCGGAGCTTCATCCAATGCCAGCGAAGCCGCCATGCGATAGGCTACAATCAGGCCGCTCGTCCCTAATTTGATACCGCCGAAATAACGCACCACGATGACCAGCACATCGGTCAGCTCGCGCGAGTTAATCTGCCCGAGGATGGGCTTTCCGGCCGTGCCCGAAGGCTCTCCGTTGTCGTTGGCCCGGAAATCCTTCCGTTCCGCGCCCAGCATATAGGCATAACACACATGGCGGGCATCGTAATATTTCTTCTGGTACTCCTCCAGAAAGGACTTCACTTCGGAGAGCGTACGCACCGGCAGCGCAATGGCAATGAACTTGCTGCGCTTCTCGGTATAGATGGCTTCCGCGCTTTCCTGAATGGTCTTATAGGTATCTTCTTGCATCGTTTTTCTTCTTTCAGGTGGCAAATTTAATGATTTTTCTCGCATTTTTAAAACCGGAAAGCGTATCTTTGCTCCTGCATTAATCCCTTAAGAAACTAATGGCATGAAAAAATTACAAAAACTAACCTACTGCATGGGACTGGTTGCCGTGGCTGCACCTCATGCACAAGCTGCAACGCCCGATTCTGAAAAACCCAACATCTTATTCATTCTCTGCGACGACATGGGATACGGCGACCTGGGATGCTACGGTCAGCCTTTCATCCAGACACCTTGCATCGACCAGATGGCACAAGAGGGCATGCGATTTACGCAGGCATACGCCGGAAGCCCCGTCAGCGCCCCGTCGCGCGCCACCATCATGACCGGACAGCACAGCGGACACGGACACGTGAGAGGCAACAAGGAATACTGGCTCGGCGAGGTGTGGTACGGACAGAACAAGGAATATGCCGTGACCGGACAGGAGCCGTATGACCCGCAGCACATCATCCTGCCGGAAATCATGAAGAAGAACGGCTATACCACCGGCATGTTCGGCAAATGGGCCGGCGGCTACGAGGGCTCGACCTCTACTCCCGACAAGCGGGGTGTGGACGAATACTTCGGCTACATGTGCCAGTTTCAGGCGCACCTCTACTACCCGAACTTCCTGAACTCCTACAGTCGTGCCGCAGGCGATACGGCCGTCAGCCGTGTGATTCTGGAAGAAAACATCCGCTACCCGATGAGCGGCGACGACTATTTCAAGCGTACGCAGTATTCGGCCGACCTGATTCACCAGAAGGCTCTGGAATGGCTCGACAAGCAGGACGGCAAACAGCCTTTCTACGGCTTCCTGACGTACACCCTGCCGCATGCCGAACTGGTACAGCCCAACGACTCTATCCTGAAGAAATATAAGAAACAGTTCTTTGAAGACAAGACCTGGGGCGGACAAGCCGGTTCCCGCTACAACGAGAGCGTGCACACACATGCCCAGTTTGCCGGTATGATCAGCCGACTGGATGCCTACGTGGGCGAAATCCTGGCCAAGCTGAAAGAAAAAGGACTCGACGAGAATACCATCGTCATTTTCAGCAGTGACAACGGTCCTCACGAAGAAGGCGGTGCCGACCCGACATTCTTCGGACGCGACGGCAAGTTGCGCGGCCTGAAACGCCAGTGCTACGAAGGAGGTATCCGTATCCCGTTCATCGTGCGCTGGCCGGGAAAGGTGAAAGCCGGTGAGGTAAACGACCATCAGCTGGCCTTCTACGACATCATGCCGACCTTCTGCGAACTGGTGGGCGACAAGCGCTTCCCCAAGAAGTACCTGAACAAGAAACTGGAAGGTGACTGTTTCGACGGTATCTCTTTCGCTCCTACCTTGTTAGGTAACGACGAAGCACAGAAGGCACACGACTTCCTCTACTGGGAGTTCCACGAAACCGACCAGATTGGTCTCCGCATGGGCGACTGGAAGATGGTGGTAAAGAAGGGTGTTCCCCACCTCTACAACCTGGCAGAAGACATTCATGAGGACCACGACGTGGCTGCCCAGCATCCGGACCTCGTGAACCAGATGAAGCAGGTAATTCTGCGCGAGCACCGCCCGAATGACCTCTTCCCCGTGACCTTGCCGAAATAAGATATTTCACTGGAAAAACGCACTTACGTTTCAAACCAAACGCACTTGCGTTCCAACTCAAACGCCAAAGAGTTTTAAAGAAAACGCACTTACGTTTTACATTAAACGCAAGTGCGTTTTCTTTTCAGATAGTTTTCCCTCATATCCGTTCCGCAAGTATATCCACAAAAAAGGCCCTCCCAAATGCGACTTTGAGAAGGCCCTGTATCGTTCAGAAGAAAAATCTTATTCCAATTTGTGAATCACCAGTCCCGAACGCAGTTTCGGTTCAAACCACGTGGTTTTCGGCGGCATGATGTTGCCCGTATCGGCAATGTCCATCAGCTGCTTCATGGAAACCGGATAGAGTGCCAGCGCCATCTTCATTTCGCCGCTGTCCACCCGTTTCTTCAGTTCACCCAGTCCGCGGATACCGCCCACAAAGTCGATACGCTTGTCCGAACGCAGGTCCTTGATGCCGAGAATCTCGTCCAGAATCAGGTTGGAAGAAATCGTGACATCCAGCACCCCAATCGGGTCGTTATCGTCGTAAGTGCCCGGTTTGGCTGTCAGACTGTACCATTTGCCCTCCAGGTAAAGCGAGAAGTTGTGCAAGGCTGCCGGCTTGTAGATGTCCGCACCCTTTTCCTCCACTACGAAGTTCTTCTTCAGCGCTTCCAGGAACGCCTGCGGAGTCAGTCCGTTCAAATCCTTCACCACACGGTTGTAGTCGATGATAGTAAGCTGCTCGGCCGGGAAACACACTGCCATGAAGTAGTTGTATTCCTCATCGCCCCGATGGTTCGGATTCTGAGCCGCCTTTTCAGCACCCACCAGTGCCGCTGCCGCACTACGGTGATGACCGTCGGCAATGTAAAGCGAAGGCATTTCCTTGAACGCCTCTGTCACCGCCTCAATGTCCTTGTCGTCGTCAATCACCCAGAACTGATGGCCGAAGCCGTCATCCGGTGCCACAAAATCATACACCGGCTTCTGAGCCGTATATTTCGCCACCACGGCATCCAGCGTCTTGTTTTCCGGATAAGCAAAGAACACCGGTTCGATGTTCGCATTGTTCACCCGTACATGCTTCATGCGGTCCTCCTCCTTGTCACGGCGCGTCAGCTCATGCTTCTTGA